>Ga0316225_1001995_pt1 | contig 17735 bp, 16 predicted proteins | sample TBH18015metaG_FD_206010 | JGI IMG/M metagenome (GOLD analysis project Ga0316225, IMG submission 206010) | Freshwater microbial communities from Trout Bog Lake, Wisconsin, USA - TBH18015 | ecosystem: Environmental > Aquatic > Freshwater > Lake > Hypolimnion/Profundal zone | place: USA: Wisconsin... | reverse complement strand
AACTAGTTTACAATTCAGTACAAGAGTTCATCCGGAGGGTAGTAGTATGCTTGCTCATTTTTTACCTGTTTGTAGTCATTATTGCTGCAATTATGTTTGTAGTAACATCCGCTTTATGGAGCATGAGCCATGGCGTCGAACTCAGCGTTTTTTTCAGGCAATTACCTGAAAAAGAATTACGCGGATTTATTCTAGGCTCTTCTATCGGAATACTAACTGGAACGGTAATCTATTTCTTCATGGAACTGATAGCGGTGATCAAACGCATTGAAAAAACCACCGAAGAGAAAATGCGTTATCATTATGAAACGTTAAAGAACCAGTTAAACCCGCACTTTTTGTTTAACAGTCTCAATACTTTATCTTCAATTATTTATCAGGATGTAACTCTCGCGGACCGGTATATTGTCAAGCTATCGTCGATATACCGGTACATTCTGGATCAGTCTGAAAGCAAACTAATAAACCTCGCAAATGAACTTGATTTCGTAAAAGATTATTTTTACCTGCAACAGCTTCGGGATGAAGATCGTATTCAGCTTGATATTAATATATTGCATCCTGAAAAGTATCAGATCTTGCCGGTTTCGCTGCAGCTGCTTGTTGAAAATGCACTTAAACACAATGCGGCATCAACTGAGAAACCGTTGATAATAAAGATATCGGGAGATACCGACGGATATATCTCAGTTGAAAATAATCGGCAGCCTAAACAACAATTGAGTGGATCATTTCAGATTGGACTAAATAATCTTGCAGAAAGGGTAAAGATCATAACCGGTAAAGAGCTTAAAACAGAACAAAGCAGTAGCTTTTTTTGTGTGAAAATCCCAATTATTAACCTATGATAAAGATAGTAATCATTGAAGATGAGAAGCCTGCTGTAGATAAGCTCAAACACCTCCTTTTAGGTACAGGTGAAGAAATCACAATTATTCGAATTTTGGGCAGCGTCGAGGAATCTGTTAACTGGCTTTCCAGTAATGTATCTCCTGATTTGATTTTTATGGATATCCAGCTTAGTGATGGAATCGCATTTGAGATTTTCGAATCGGTAAATATTATCTCACCGGTTATTTTTACGACAGCATTCGACACCTATGCCATAAGGGCTTTTAAAGTTAACAGTATCGATTATCTCTTAAAGCCCATCGAAGCTGAACTTCTTAAACATGCACTTAAAAAGTACCGCGATCATTACCCTAATCCTTTGTCCGACAAGATTAATCAGATGATCAGTCAGATTCCCATCACTTACAAGAGCCGCTTCCTGATTAAAACCGGGGAACATTTCAGGTCGGTTTCAGTAACTGATATTGAATCGTTCTTTATCCAGGAGCGTTCCACTTTTTTTATCACCAACGAGTCAAAAATACTTGACATAGATTTTTCCCTCGATCAACTTGAAAAATTGGTGAATCCTGATGATTTTTTCAGGGCAAACAGGAATTACCTGATAAACATTCATTATATCAGGGATATGATCGGTTATTCTGGCAACAGAATTAAATTGAAGATGCGATCCGGAAATTATCCGGAACCGGTTATTATCAGCCGTGAGCGGGTGAATGCATTTAAACAGCGCATGGATAACTAAACATTGTTCTATTTTTTTTGTTATATTTCAAAGATAAAAACACAAAAAATGAAGTACAATCAATTGGGAAAAACAGGAGTACTGGTATCTGAACTTTGCCTTGGAACGATGACTTTTGGCGGCAAGGGCTTTTGGGTACCTATCGGAGAAGTTCCTCAAAATGAGGCGACACAAATTGTAAAACTTTCAGTCGACGCCGGCATTAATTTTATTGATACTGCCAATGTCTATTCTGAAGGATTATCTGAAATCATTCTTGGTAAGGCTATCAAAGACCTGGGATTATCCCGGCAGCAGTTGGTCATTGCAACCAAGGTGCGAGGACGGGTTGGTCCCCATGCTAATCAGGTTGGGTTGTCGAGGCTTCATATTATCGATTCGGTCAATGACAGTCTTGAACGTCTTGGCCTTTCACACATTGACCTGTTATATATCCACGGAGTTGATCCGATAACACCTGTAGAGGAGACTATGCGAGGCCTTGAAGAGGTTGTTCGGTCAGGGAAAGTGAGATATATCGGAGTAAGCAACCATCCCGCATGGATGATGATGAAAGCGAATAGCTACGCCGATAAAATGGGTTATGAGAAATTTGTCGCAACCCAGAATTATTACTCTATTGCGGGCCGGGATATGGAGCGCGAAATCACCCCCATGGCAATCAGTGAAGGAATTTCGATTATGCCGTGGAGCCCGCTTGCAGGGGGCTTTTTATCCGGGAAATATACCCGGACAAACGAAGTAGCCGGGGGTAGCCGCCGGGATTCGTTTGACTTCCCTCCTGTAAATAAGGATAAGGCCTATGATATTATAGATATACTGATCTCCATCGGAGAGAAACATAAAGTCACAGCAGCCCAGGTTGCACTCGCGTGGGTTTTAAAACAACCCGGAATTACCAGTGTGATCATTGGCGCAAAAAATCAGAAACAGCTGAATGAAAATATCCATTCAACAAACCTGCTCCTTAGTAATGAGGAATTACTCCAGTTAAATCAGATCAGTGAATTGCCTTCCGAATACCCTGCCTGGATGCTTCAGCGACAAATTCAGGGAAGATTCCCGGAATGATCGGATAATCCGTTCTTTTACTGATTCCTAATTACTCGTATAATCCTGTTAAAATTTAGGTTAACATACTTAAATTTTAATGGGATTTATTAGTTTTTCAGGTTATTTTTGATTATCTTGCATTTGAAATAAAAACTAATCAGCCATGGATAATCTTCTGCTAAAGTACATGAATGAGCGCATCACTCATACCACAAGAAAAGTAGTTGAACCAGGTCCGGTAATTACAATTTCAAGAGAATGTGGCTGTTCTGCCAGTCAAATTGCAGATAAACTTACCAACCGGATCAATGAAAAGATCAATAATCCTGAACTAAACTGGAGATGGGTTAACAAAGAAATTCTAAAAATCGCGGGTGATGAATTGAAAATCCATCAGGATGAGGTCCAAAAAATTGCTGATGGCGTAGAAAAGAACTTTCTGGCTGAAATAGCCCATTCTTTCACAGACAAATACTATGTTACCAGTGCAAAGGCAAAAAAAATGATCGAAGAGGTTGTACGAAACCTTGCGGTACGCGGAAAAGCAGTTATTGTAGGCAGGGGTAGTGAAATTTTGTCGATTGGTATTGCCAGATCCCTGCATATCCGACTGTTTGCCCCTATTGACTGGAAAGTAAAGGCAATGCGCGAAAGAAACAATATCTCTACCCTGGATGCTCAAAAAGTTGTGGCCCAGATTGATAAGCAACGTTCAGCTTTCAGGGACTCTTTCATTGAAAAAGACCAACCTGATTTTACTTATGACATCGAATTCAACTGCGCACGGTTAAGCCAGGAGGAAATCATTGATATTACAATCAAACTTGCTGAGAACCGGTCTCTTTTTTCCTGAAAATGATGATACATTGAATCTGGCAACTTACAATTGGCGGACCTTTTGTGGAATATATTTTATCATACCGAATACCATAAATGAATATAAACAAACATTCAATAAGGGACTAGCCTACAGCCAGAAGCCAATTGCCAACAGCAAATAACCGAACCTGTTTTGAGTAAGTTAAATTACTTACCCAGACCTTCCAAATTTAGTAGCTATTTTACTTATCTTTGCACCTTATTGCAATACCGATCGAAGTTACTCTCCTGATTTGCTCTTTTCATGAACAATTGCAGTGGTTTCTATGAGGAATAACTAAACTTTGCCACAGATGAGTGATGATGATTCCGGAAATTTGAATTTTCTGAGAGATTATGCAAAGTATTCGAGTCTTATAATTCAGATGGTTGCTATTGCAGCTGTTGGGATTTTGGGTGGTATCGAATTAGACAAATTATTGAAAATGAAAAGTCCGGTATTCACCATAAGTCTGACTATAACTATGACATTTGTGGCGATATTTCATCTTTTCAGAACTTTGCTCAAAAAATAACAAACGAAAAATATCATTTTAAATAACTGATTGTCAACATTTTATTATAAACAATGATTTCAATGTCTGATGCTTCCCGCAAATTTGTAATTAAAATTGGCCTATTCACCCTGACAATTATCATTATATCCGCCGTTCTATTCCCGACTATTTTAAATAAAGTGTATTTGGCTGTATTTCCAATTCAGCTTCTCCTGATCGCTGTGGTTACAACAATTGGGCATCTTTGGGTGATCAGGGCTGCAGATCAAAATCCTATGAAATTTACTACTGCATTTATGGCATCAGTTACCCTGAAATTGTTGGTTTATCTTTTTTTCATGCTAATATATTTATTATTTGATCATACACAGGTGATCTCTTTTATGCTGACATTCATTGTGTTATATATATCATTTACAATTTTCGAAGTTATTCAGGTACTTAAATTCATAAAAAAATAATCGAAAAATTCGTTTGGAGAAGCAGACTATTTAACCTATTTTTGTGCCACAAATTAACGCAATGATTAGAGTCTTAACATCATTTTTTCTGATTTTATTCACATTTGCAGCAACCCCTAACCTTCTTAAAGCGAATGAGGAGCATGCTGCTGCAGATACGATTTCCCCAAAGAAATTTAATACGGGAGATCTCATTTTTGATCATATCAGAGACAGTTACGAGTGGCATATTGCCACAATTGGACACACCCATTTATCGATCCCCCTTCCTGTAATGGTTTATAGTCAACATTCCGGATTTCATTTTTTTATGTCCGGAAAACTACATGATGTGAACGGAACTTACGATGGGTTTAAAGTTGCATCTGAAGGAAAATATGAACGAAAACTGGTGGAGGTTATGCCAGATGGAACAGTCCTAAGACCCTGGGATTTTTCCATCACTAAAAATGTCACTTCCCTTTTTGTTAGTTTAGGGCTTATCTTATCCATATTCCTTTCTGTAGCAAAGAGGTACCGTGAGAATTTTGCCAGGGCACCTAAGGGAATTCAAAGCTGGATTGAGCCAATTGTTGTTTTCATATGTGATGATATTGCCAAACCATCAATCGGTAAGGAGAAATATCAACGATATCTTCCATTTTTACTAACCGTTTTCTTTTTCATCTTCATTAATAACCTGATGGGGCTTGTACCTTTTTTCCCGGGAGGCGCAAACCTTACTGGAAACATTTCGATTACCCTTGTTCTCGCCTTATTCACCTTCGTAATTACCAGTTTTAGCGGATCACGAAGCTATTGGGTTCACATGGTCAATGACCCCGGGATCCCATTATGGTTAAAGTTACCTATTCCGCTAATGCCAATTGTTGAGATCATGGGGGTTTTTCTGAAGCCATTTGTTCTCACCATTCGTCTCTTTGCAAATATAACTGCCGGTCATATTGTTGCTTTAGGATTTTATAGTTTGATCTTTATATTTGCCGAGAAAAGTATATTTGCAGGTTACGGGATATCAGTCCTTTCGATTGCTTTCACCGTATTTATGGGACTCCTGGAATTGCTGGTTGCATTTATTCAGGCCTATGTCTTTACCTTATTGTCGGCGCTATATATCGGACTTGCACTTGAACAACATACAGGTCATGAGTGAGAGTTTAAAAAGCACAAGCATTAACCCTTTAAGGATCAATAAAATATAGTATATTATAAAACTGAACAATTTAATTATTTAAACATTATTTAGTATGATGACATTAGCTGTAATTTTACAAGTAGCTGCAAATGCAGCGATTGCAAAAATGGGTGCAGGAATCGGAGCTGGTTTGGCTGCAATTGGAGCAGGTATCGGTATTGGTCGTATTGGTGGTTCAGCAGTAGAGGCGATTGCCCGCCAGCCTGAAGCGGTAGGTGATATCCGTTCAAACATGATTGTTGCTGCAGCTTTAATTGAAGGAGTGGCCTTCTTTGCAATTATTATCTGCTTCCTGATATTTTTCTTGTAGTCTGATCCTTAACGAGATATTATTAAATTCTTTAAACAGGATTTAGATTTATTGACCAACAAAAATTATCATTATGGGATTAGTAATGCCGGATTTCGGGCTGTTCTTTTGGATGCTGATATCCTTTTCCATTTTATTGTATATCCTCAAACGATTTGCCTGGGGGCCAATTCTTAGTGCACTCTCAGACCGGGAGAGGTCAATTGAGGAGGCGTTAAAGTCTGCCGAAAATGCAAAGGAAGAGATGCTGAATTTGCAATCCGGGAACGAAAAGATTTTGAAAAAGGCGATACTGGAACGTGAAAAGATTGTCAAGGAAGCCCGCGAGCTGAAGGAAACAATCATTAATGAAGCCAGGCATGAAGCCTCCATTGAGGCAAATAAAGTGATGGAACATGCCAAAGCTGCAATAGATCGTGAACGGGCTGCTGCTGTAAGCGAAATCAAAAGTCTGATCGCAAACTTTTCAGTTGATATTGCTGAAAAAATACTGAAAGAGAAACTGGCAGATGACAGTCGGCAGAAAGAGCTGATTCAAAATTATATTGATCAGATCAATCTCAATTAAAAGACGTTAAATGGACGAAGGGAAAATTGCCGGAAGATATGCGAAAGCCTTATTGGGTTTGGCCAGGGAAAAACAGGTAATCGAATTAGTGAGAGCCGACATCGAAACGATTCATTACTTCTTTGAGGTCGATCCCAGGTTCAATCAGATGCTTGTAAGCCCAGTAGTAAAAACAAAAGAGAAAGTGGTATTTATGGAGTCCGTATTTTTAAAAAATACAAATCCAATGACCTATGCTTTGCTAATGCTTTTATTGGCAAACCATCGTGAATCCTATCTGAAAAGCATTACCAAAATCTTTTTGGATTCGTATCGTCAGGAGGCAGGATTCAAAAAAGCAAAATTAATCAGTGCAGTGGCCATTGAGCCTTCAACAGTCGACCAGTTCAAAACGCTAATCCGTAAACATTTTAATTCAGAAGTTGATCTGACCTGTTCAGTTAATTCAGAGCTAATCGGCGGATTTATTTTACAGGTTGAAGATCAACAGATTGATGCGAGTGTCGCTGCCAAATTAAAAAAACTGAAAAAAGAACTTCTCGAAAGTCAGAAATAAAATTTTAAGAACAAAATAATTAAATGTAGATATTATGGCTGGAATAAAACCTGCTGAAGTTTCCGAAATACTGAAAAAGCAGTTGGATGGTTTCAAAAGTGAAGCCGAATATGCCGAAATTGGAACTGTACTCGAAGTAGGTGATGGTATTGCCCGCGTGTACGGTTTATCAAATATTCAGTCAAACGAAATGGTTGAATTCAGCTCCGGGGTAATGGGGATCGTTTTAAACCTTGAGGAAGACAACGTAGGTTGCGTATTATTGGGTTCTTCCGAGAAGATAAAAGAGGGGGATGCTGTTAAAAGGACGAATAAGATTGCCGCAATCAATGTCGGTGAAGGTTTACTTGGACGCGTTATCAACACTCTTGGGCAACCACTTGACGGCCGTGGTCCTATTACCGGAGAGCTCTTTGAACTTCCTTTTGAACGCAAAGCACCGGGCGTTATCTACAGACAACCTGTTAAAGAACCTTTGCAAACCGGCATCAAGGCAATTGATGCAATGATTCCAATCGGACGCGGACAGCGCGAATTAATCATCGGCGACCGGCAGACCGGGAAAACCGCCATTGCCATTGACACCATAATCAATCAAAAAGAATTTTACGAAAAAGGGGAACCTGTCTTTTGCATTTATGTGGCAATCGGACAAAAAGGTTCAACAGTCGCCAATATAGCCAAAACACTCGAAGAGCACGGTGCAATGCCATATACAGTAATTGTGATGTCCACCTCCTCTGACCCGGCAGCACTTCAGTTTTATGCGCCATTTGCGGGAGCTGCAATTGGTGAGTTCTTCAGGGATACAGGTCGCTCAGCACTAATTGTTTATGATGATTTATCGAAACAGGCAGTTGCTTATCGTGAAGTTTCACTGTTGCTTCGTCGCCCGCCGGGCCGTGAAGCCTATCCTGGTGATGTCTTCTACCTTCATTCCCGGTTACTCGAGCGTGCAGCGAAAATTAATTCAAGTGAATCGGTTGCTGCTCAAATGAATGACGTACCAGAATCGATCAGACATCTTTTAAAAGGTGGTGGTTCACTGACTGCCCTGCCAATCATCGAAACACAGGACGGAGACGTCTCTGCCTATATTCCGACCAATGTAATTTCGATCACAGATGGTCAGATCTTCCTGGAATCAAATTTATTCAATGCAGGGATAAGGCCAGCTATCAATGTCGGTATTTCAGTTTCCCGTGTGGGGGGAAATGCCCAGATCAAAACGATGAAAAAAGTTGCAGGAACCTTGAAAATAGCGCAGGCAGAGTTCCGCGAACTTGAAGCATTCTCCAAATTCAGTTCCGATCTTGACCCAGCTACGAAAGCGGTACTTGAAAAAGGAACCCGTAATCTGGAGATTCTGAAACAGAAACAATTTTCACCGGTAAAAGTTGAAAATCAGATCGCTATCCTCTATTGCGGAACAAAAGGCTTGTTGACAAGTGTTCCAAAACACCTGATTCAGGACTTTGAACTTGAATTTTTGGAAGTGATGGAAGCACAACATAAAGATACCCTTCAATCATTAGGAAAAGGTTCAATGTGCCATATCGAGACCGATATTCTTGAAAAAGTTGCACAGGAAGTAGCAGCAAAGTATTCGATATAAGAAGCTGATTCCATTTAATTTAGAGACAGATAAATCCAGATAATGGCTAATTTAAAAGACATACGGACCAGAATAGCTTCGGTGAAATCTACCCAGCAGGTTACCAGTGCCATGAAAATGGTATCTGCTGCCAAGTTGCGGAAAGCACAGGATGCCATAATTCAAATGCGCCCTTATGCCGAAAAACTGAGCGAGATTCTTACCAGTGTCAGCAGTAATCTTAGTTCAGATGTGGATAACAAATATGCCGGGAGGAAAACAGAAGGGAAAATTCTCATTATTGCCATTACTTCCAACAGAGGATTATGCGGAGGATTTAACTCAAATGTGGTCAAAAGAACCACAGAACTCCTCACTGTAAACTTTAAGGAACAAGCGAAAAAGAACAATGTCGATATATTTGCCATTGGTAAAAAAGCGGTTGACGGACTTAAATCGAAGGGAATTAAAGTTGCAATCAGTTACCCCGATTTTTATGATAAAATGACTTTCGCTACGGTCAGTGAAATTGCCCAAACAATTATGGACAGCTATGCACATGGTGATTATGATCATGTTGAACTGGTGTATAATCAGTTTAAAAATGCAGCCGTCCAAAACCTGGTCAATGAACAATTTTTGCCGGTTAAGCCAATTAAACCAGAAATCTCAAAGAGTAAATCCTCATCAAATTTATCCTACCTGTTTGAACCATCTATGCAGGATATTGTGGTAACAATAATCCCGCAATCACTTAAAATACAATTTTTTAAAGCAATACTGGATTCTGTTGCAGCCGAACATGGTGCCAGAATGACTGCAATGCATAAAGCCACAGACAACGCGTTCGAGTTGATCAGGGAACTAAAACTCAATTACAATAAGGCACGCCAGGCATCCATTACCAATGAAATTCTTGAAATTGTAAGTGGAGCCAATGCAATGAAAGGTTAAAATCAACTTTAGTATTACGGAAGACGAATTAAAATATTAGCATATAAAATTCAATAAAACAGAGAACTATGTCGCAATCCAAAGGCAAAATCGTTCAGGTTATCGGACCTGTTGTGGATGTCAGCTTCGAGCAGGGAGGAAATGTATTACCCAAAATATTTGATGCGCTTGAAATCACGCGTGAGAATGGTCAGGTATTAATTCTGGAATGCCAACAACATATTGGAGAACAAACAGTCCGGACTGTAGCCATGGACTCAACTGACGGACTTTCCCGCGGGATGGAGGTCGTCTCAACAGGAAAAGCGATTTCGATGCCCGTGGGCAGTGAGATTAAAGGACGTTTGCTCAATGTTATCGGAGAAGCGATAGATGGTATTGGACCGCTCTCAAAAGAAAGAAGTTATGAAATTCATAATGATCCCCCACGATTTGAAGATCTTTCAACGGAAAAAGAGGTTCTTTTTACCGGAATTAAGGTAATCGATTTGCTCGAACCCTACTCAAAAGGGGGAAAGATCGGACTCTTCGGGGGAGCTGGAGTTGGAAAGACTGTGATTATCATGGAGTTAATCAACAACATTGCAAAAAAATATGATGGACAATCTGTTTTTGCAGGTGTTGGTGAAAGAACACGTGAAGGTAACGACCTGCTACGTGAAATGATTGAATCGGATGTTATCAAATATGGCGATGCCTTTAAACAGGATATGTTAAAAGGGGGGTGGGATCTTTCACTGGTAGACAAGGAGGAGTTGGCAAAATCAAAAGCCACACTGGTTTTTGGTCAGATGAACGAACCTCCGGGTGCCCGCGCAAGAGTTGCACTTTCAGGACTTGCCGTAGCAGAATATTTCCGTGATGGCGATAAAAAAGGAAAAGGAAACGATATCCTTTTCTTCGTGGATAACATCTTCCGGTTTACACAGGCAGGTTCTGAGGTTTCAGCTTTGCTGGGACGTATGCCATCCGCTGTTGGGTACCAACCGACACTGGCCACAGAGATGGGGTTACTGCAGGAACGGATCACCTCTACAAAATACGGATCAATTACTTCTGTTCAGGCCGTTTACGTCCCTGCAGATGACTTAACTGACCCGGCTCCGGCAACGACCTTTGCCCATTTGGATGCAACAACCGTGCTGAACCGGAAAATTTCGGAAATGGGGATTTACCCTGCTGTAGATCCACTCGATTCTACCTCTAGGATTCTGTCTGTCGACATTGTCGGGAGAGAGCATTACGACACTGCTCAGCGGGTAAAAGAGCTATTACAACGTTATCGTGAACTTCAGGATATCATTGCGATCCTTGGAATGGACGAACTTTCTGAAGCTGATAAATTAATTGTTCACAGGGCACGCCGTGTTCAGCGCTTTTTATCTCAGCCATTCCATGTTGCAGAGCAATTCACCGGAATGAAAGGAGTCTGGGTTGCTATAGAAGATACCATCAAAGGATTCAATGCGATTATTGACGGACAGGTAGATCAGTATCCCGAAACAGCGTTCAGCATGGTTGGAACGATCGATGAAGCGATTGAAAAAGGGGAAAAGTTACTTGCCGAATCACGGTAAATCACAAAACAGATCAGATAATTTGTCTTTATTATGATGTACCTTGAAATTATTACACCGGAAAAATTACTTTTTGCAGGTGAAATTAAACTCATTAAACTGCCAGGAATCTCCGGATCATTCGAAATCATGACTAATCACGCACCGATTATTTCGATCCTCACTCCGGGAAAAATCAAGGTTAGGGAGACCAATGACATTGTTTCCTATTTTGAGATCAACGGTGGGTTGGTGGAAGCTTCAAATAATAAAGTAAAGGTTCTGGTTGACTGAAATATACTGGAAATAGTTGAACTGGAAACAGCAGAAACTACAGAAACTATAGAAACTATAGAATTTTCTGGAAAATGATTGATATAAGAGGCTGTCTGAAAAGGCAGCCTTTTTGTTTTTTGTTTAAATTATCATTTAATACTTATTTCATCATTTTGGATAGGTTAACTATGATTTTTTGCTACCCTCTTGCTAAATGTAAAACTGTTACAAAGCAATAGTGAAAACCCTGAAAGGGTGTTATTTGAATAACCCCGGGCGAAAACCCGGGGAAATGAAAAATGCGAAATAGGCGGCGACGCAGAAAGCGATTTGAAAACCAGAAGATCTTTTCGCCGCAAGTACCACCACTGCCGGTAAATGAGCTTTTTCGAAGGCGGGATCCGTTCCGTCCGAAAGATGTGAAATGCTTTTGCTGACATTTACGCGCGGACGGTCTTAGTTATTGGTCTATTTACTCCGGGAGGCTCCGTCAGATGACGGATTACCCGGGGTTATTGCTGGTTTGCCCATTCAGGGCACTGGTTGTTGTAAAAAAACAAATTCATGTTTCGAACATAAATCTTGCCCGAAGATTTTTATGATTCATTGCTTTAAAGCAGTGAATACTCCAAAATTAATTGATAAAGAGGATATTTTTAGGAATATCTTCTTATTATTTAACAGTTTACCCGTTATACTGCAGTTCACTCAAATTCCGGTAAATGCCATCTGAAACCTGAATCAGTTCTTCGTGAGTTCCCATTTCCGCCAGGCTCCCTTTATCCATTACAAAGATCTGGTCTGCATTCCGGATTGTCGATAAACGGTGGGCAATTACAATAGAAGTCCTTCCGGTCATAAGTTTCTCAAGTGCGTCCTGAACAAGACGTTCAGATTCAGAATCCAATGAGGAAGTAGCCTCGTCAAGGATCAGAATCTTCGGATTTTTGAGTACTGCCCTCGCAATCGCTATCCGCTGCCGCTGTCCGCCAGAGAGTTGAGTTCCCCGTTCTCCGACGATTGTATCGAGCTTTCCCGGGAAACGGTCAATGAACTCCATTGCATTAGCTTTTAGGGCAGCATCATAAATCTCTTCCTCAGTGGCATTGGTCTTTCCGTAAGCAATATTTTCGCGGATGGATCCCCCAAAAAGAAATATGTCCTGTGGCACTAATGCTATCTGCTTACGAATTGCTGACAAAGGAAAATGATCCTGTTCTCTGCCATCAAAAAAGATCTTTCCATTGGTTGGATTATGAAGCTTTAAAAGCAACGAAGCTATAGTGGATTTACCAGCTCCGCTCGGACCTACCAGGGCAATAAGCTGGTTGGAAGAAATATCGATATTTATATCACGTAAAACCAACTCATCCTTTCTCATCGGATAAGCAAATGACAGCCCCTTAAATGAGATTTGCCCTTGCAATTCATGTGCGGGTTCAATATGAATTACTTCAGTGAGCTCCTCCTCGTTCTCATTGAAAAGGGCAAAAAGCTCTTCAGTCGCACCAAGAAATTTCTGAATGCTCGTAAAAACACTCGCCAGACCTCCAATGGTACCCCCAACAAATGCGGAATAAATCACAAATGAGAAGAGATCGCCAGGTACCAGCTCTCCTTTAGCCAACATCGCCGATCCCTTCCAGATTACCGCGGCAAGTGCACCAAATAAACCCAGAATTATAAATGAAGCAAAAGCACCCCGGTATTTGCCGCTCCTCATTCCCATTTCTGCAATGCTTTCCGTCTTTTTGCGGTATCTCGACATTTCAAAAAATTCATTGGTATACGCCTTGACGCTTTGGATCCCCTGTAAAGTCTCTTCAACCACCGTATTCGATTTTGCAACTTCGCTTTGTACCTCCTTTGAGATCTTCCGGATATATTTGCCAAACAGGCGGGCGAAGATCATCGTCGGAGGCAGAATGACCAGCATAAACAGTGTTAGCTTAATGGAAGTTATTGCCAATAAGGTTATCCCGCCAATGATGATAATCAGTTGCCTGATTAACTCTGCCAAAGTCGTTGTCATCGTCTCCTGAAGCAAGGTGATGTCTGCAGAAATACGGCTGTTCAACTCCCCTACCCTGTGTTGTTCAAAAAATTTCAGAGGCAACCGGATTAAATGATTGTATGTGTCTCTGCGTAAAAATGCGAGTGCCTTTTCAGTAACATTATTAAAGAGCACAACCCTGAAATAAGAAAATATAGCATTTAGAATAAGGACTACACCTAGTAACAAGGCAACATAATTCATTTTTCCAGGGACAGGCGAAGTGGCCGAATTGACCATCTCGCCCAATAATTTGGGAAATGCAAGGTTTCCAAGACTGGATAAGAACAAAAAAATTACTCCGACGAAGTATTCCTTTTGAAATGGCTTAATATAATGATATAATTTATAGGCATTTATAAGACCAGCCTTTGTGATTTTCTTTTTTTCTACTTCAATCATTTCAAATATTTCAGGATTTATGAATTGCTATTAGAACACATTCAATGCTGTTAAGTTCAATGTACATCCAGATCGGCATCGAATAATTCAAATCATGATTCTAAAAAAGCTTGAGAGTTAGCGACTAGCGGATGGCAGCTGGCCAAATTCGATCATCGTAATGTTATATTTTCCGCTATCGGATTGTTTAATATGCTATCTGGTTGTGAAAAATAGGCCAGTAGCCAGTTGCCGGTAGCTATTTGCCAACAGCCAGTTACCAGCAGCCAACAGCTAGTTCTCGGCAGTCAGTAATTATTTAAATAGGGTTTCCTTTCAATCTGTAAGAAACAAGCTCACACTTGAATCTCTTTGATTAAAAATAAACGAAATAAATTACAAATTTTTCATAATGGGGATATTGAATTGCGGATCCTTTTTTTAATTTTGAAGTCCTTGGCCGATGGATCTGATCGGTTACAATTCCTAAAAGGCCCAAAAGAAAACGTCGAAATCATAATATATTAATTACTAATTAAATACAAAAATGACAACAAACTATTTTAAGAATTACCCCAATCCTGAAGGCTTTTTTGAAGAATATGGTGGCAGTTTTATACCACCCAATCTTCAGACTGAGATGGAAAAGATTACTGATGCTTATTATTCAATCAGTAAGTCGCATCATTTCATTTCTGAGTTACGCAGCATTCGCAAGCATTACCAGGGAAGGCCTACGCCGGTCTATTTCTGTAACCGGTTATCCACCAAATACGGAGGGCGGATTTATCTAAAGCGTGAAGATCTGAACCATACTGGAGCCCATAAGCTTAACCATTGCATGGGTGAAGCATTGCTTGCAAAATATTTGGGTAAGAAAAAGCTTATTGCTGAGACCGGGGCTGGACAACATGGTGTAGCACTTGCAACGGCAGCAGCCTATTTCGGACTGGAATGTGAAATTCACATGGGAGAGGTAGATATTATCAAGGAACATCCTAATGTTGTAAGAATGCAAATTCTTGGGGCAAAAGTCGTTCCGGTATCATTCGGATTAAAAACATTAAAGGAGGCTGTCGATTCGGCTTTTGGCGCCTATATGCAGGATTTTGAAAACAGTATTTACTGCATTGGTTCAGTTGTTGGTCCTCACCCATTTCCAATGATGGTTCGCGATTTTCAGCGTGTGGTTGGGATCGAAGCCCGGGAACAATTTCATGAAATGACTGGCGAACTTCCCGATAATGTTGTTGCCTGCGTTGGTGGTGGCAGTAACGCCATGGGAATATTCTCTGCATTTCTTGAAGAATCGGATGTAAAACTATATGGTGTCGAACCAGCAGGCCGTTCCTTTGACTTAGGGGAACATGCCGCAACAATGTCACTTGGAACACCCGGTATGATCCACGGGTTTAAATGCTATCTGCTCCAGGATGAAAAAGGAGAACCATCACCGGTATATTCTGTTGCCAGCGGCCTCGATTACCCTGGTGTCGGTCCTGAACATAGCATGTTAAAGGATTGGAAAAGGGTATCTTATGAAACTGCAACCGATGATGAAACGATTGATGCGTTTTACGAATTAAGCCGGCTTGAAGGAATTATTCCGGCGCTGGAAAGTGCCCATGCGGTCGCTTATGCCCTTAAGTTGGCAAAATTGAATCCGAGAGAATCGATCCTCGTCAACTTGAGCGGTCGTGGCGATAAGGACATCGATTTTGTAGTTGAAAAATATGGTTTACCTGAATAGACATCAGGCTGTTAGGCTGTAGGCTGTTAGGCTGTTAGGCTGTAGGCTTTTAGGCTGGACTTTTAGTATTGATAATATGATATTTATGTAATTCCATCCGAATATCCTAAAGTACTTAAGCCTATAGCCCTAAAACTTTTAGCATTTGATTAAACCCCGGGACCATAAAATTTGGTTTCGGGGTTTTTATTTTGTCAGAATTCTGAAATGTAATGATTTAAAATTCTCTGAACTTTTTGAAAAAGGTTGAGAATTTTATTAATTATTATAAAAATATTGTGTATATTTAAAGTGACCATTAATTGAATAGCAGATGGATGCTATACTCCCAAATATAAATGGTTCCAGGGATATCGGGAAAGTGATTTCTGTTCGCGGTAGTGTTGTTGACATCTATTTTGAACATCATTTACCTCCAATTTACACCTTATTACGAACAGGAACAGAAGAACAGATCCTGATTGAAGTACTTTCGCAACTCGATGCGAAAAGTGTACGCGGCATTGCATTAACACCCACACAGGGTCTTGCAAGGGGAACGGTTGTAAAAAATACAGAAGGGCCGTTGAAAGCTCCTGTCGGGAAAGGAATAGTTTCACGAATGTTTGATGTTTTTGGCAATACCATCGACCAGCGGGGTGAATTAGCAGATGTGCATTGGCGCTCTATTCATCAGGATCCCCCGCCGCTGGGAAAACGGTCAACTCAATCTGAGGTTTTTGAAACAGGCATCAAACTGATTGATGTGCTGATCCCTTTGGAGCGTGGAGGCAAAGCCGGCCTTTTCGGGGGTGCAGGAGTTGGAAAGACGGTATTGCTTACAGAAATGATTCACAATATGATAGGGCATCACGAAGGGATAAGTATCTTTTGTGGCATCGGCGAGCGTTGCCGCGAAGGGGAAGAGCTCTACCGGGATATGATAGATGCGGGGGTTTTACAGAATATGGTTATGTTGTTCGGTCAGATGAATGAACCGCCGGGAGCCCGTTTTCGGATCGGGCAGGCCGCGCTGACAATGGCCGAATATTTTCGGGACGATGAGCATCGGGATGTGTTGTTACTCATGGATAATATATTCCGGTTTATTCAGGCGGGTATGGAAATATCGGGGTTAATGGGTCAGATGCCCTCACGTCTGGGATATCAGCCAACTATGGCAACTGAATTGTCGCGGTTGGAAGAACGTATCGCCAATACTGATACGGGTGCAATTACTTCCATTCAGGCGGTTTATGTTCCGGCGGATGATTTGACCGATCCGGCATCGGTACACACGTTTTCTCATTTATCAGCTTCAATAGTGCTCTCACGCAAACGGGCCAGTGAAGGATTATATCCGGCCATCGATCCGCTCCAATCGAGCTCAAAAATGGCCACACCGGGAATTGTCAGTGACCGGCACTATGCATTGGCACAGGATATCCGGCAGACACTTGCCCAATATGAAGATCTTAAAGATATTATTGCAATGCTGGGTCTGGAACAGCTCTCCTCCGACGATCGCAAGGTTGTTTTTCGGGCCCGGAAACTTGAGCGTTTTCTCACACAACCCTTTTTTACTACCGAGAAATTCAGCGGTATCACAGGAAAACTGGTAACACTTAAAGATGCATTGGACGGATGTGAATTAATTCTTCAGGATAAGTTGAATGATTATCCTGAAAGTGCATTCTACATGATCGGCGGAATCGATGACCTAAAGAAGTAGAATAAACCAATTAGCCTTTTAAGATGGAACAAAATCTTATGAATCTTAAAATTCTCCTTCCACACCAGGTGTTTGCAGATCTGAAAGGGATCAAACGTATTGTTGCAGAAACCTTTCAAGGCTCTTTTGGCATTTTGCCTCGTCGTCTGGATTGTGCCGCGGCTCTGGCCCCTGGAATTCTTTTATATGAAACAGAATCCGGGAGTGTGGTATATCTGGCTGTAGATGAAGGAATATTAGTCAAGGCAGGTGAAGAAGTACTGGTGTCGGTGCGCAACGCTGTTGGAGGAGCAGAATTGGGAAGTTTACATCAAACTGTTTCTCAGGAATATATGAAATTGGAT
>Ga0316225_1001989_pt1 | contig 17768 bp, 16 predicted proteins | sample TBH18015metaG_FD_206010 | JGI IMG/M metagenome (GOLD analysis project Ga0316225, IMG submission 206010) | Freshwater microbial communities from Trout Bog Lake, Wisconsin, USA - TBH18015 | ecosystem: Environmental > Aquatic > Freshwater > Lake > Hypolimnion/Profundal zone | place: USA: Wisconsin... | reverse complement strand
CTGGTAGCAGAAAATCCATTGAGACAAATCAACGCCAGATCATCCCGCAACTGGATCAGTTGATTTCGGTGGGTGCATCGATGTCCTCAAGATCTTCAAGGTGGTGGACGAGCGTGGAGAGCTTGCCCTGCAGCCCATCCTGGAAACCGGGGTCATCTGCGTGGCCAGGATCTTGAAGGTTCCCCTCCCGGTGGAGGAACCCTTCCAGGTAATGCTCCATATACACTCGCCCCTGGGCCGAACTGATGGCGAGATGCTCGAACAGGACTTCCAACAGTCGGACGGTTGACTTGTCGAGCATGAGCCACCTCCTGGGGTCTGGAGATTGTAGTCTTCGCGACCAAGGAGAGAAGGAATATCAGGGAAGTGAGGGTTTCTCTACCCGGCCCCGGGAACAAAGGTTACCCAAGCACCCGGCCGAGGGGTGTTCGATTGGCTCCCGAACATGGGGAAGGCCGAAAGCAGGGAACAATGCTGGAGCAGAAGGCCCCCTGAACATGGAGGCTTCCTTTGTCCAGGGTTGGCGCCTCCTCATCCAGTCCTCAGGTGAAACCGAGGTTATTTGCGGGGTTGCGCAAATTAGGCAAAAAAACGTTACCATTATTGTAACATATCGAAATAAAACAAAATAAGTAGTGGCCGATGCTAGTCATCATGATTATTTTTTATGATGAGATCAACATTCCCTAAACCAGCAATCTGGAGGCCCCATGAACACAAAAGAACTCGAATCCCTCGCCTTGTCCAAGAATGCGGTTGTTCAACCCCCGGCCACCACCCAGGACCTCATCCGGGCCATCCAGGTCGCCGAAGGAAACGGCCCGTGCTACCAGTCCGAGATAGCCCCTGTCTGCGGAATCGAGGATTGTCTCTGGCGCGACCAGGGTTGCGTCTCTGGAGAACTGCCCCAATAAACGCGTTCTGTTCCGCCTCTACAATGTCCAGGGGACCCGCTCCAACCAACCCAGGCCCCCCACTCTTCGGACGGGGCACCGGGGCCTCACAGTCTCTCTCTATTCGGCACTCTATGAGGGGCGGTTCCATATGTCTCCAAGTCTGGGTTGTAAAAAGTGGTTGAAGCACTTAGCCTAGCGGAGGCGAGATGGGCCTCTCGACCGTATAATATAGGGGTAATTTTGCCTTCCCGGCTGTTTGTCTGCATTGCTGAACCCAAAAGCAAGCTGCCCATCAGTTGAAAGGAGAGAGATAATGAATACATCAAATATTGAGGTTGATGCGTTCGCTTCTCCTTTAACCTTTGGAGATCGCGTCAAAGCAGTTCGCCGCTCCTGGGGATGGTCACAAGAAAAATTGGCTAAGGCAGTCATGGTGGACCAAGCTTCCATCTCCTTCTGGGAGCGGAACAAGATCAGACCCTCCGGTACCGGGTTAGTGGTCTTGGCCTCCCTCTTCCGTACTTCCGTGCCGGCGTTGGAGGAAGGAATGGGGTTCACTACTCCTGACCCTCCCGCCACGCAGGAGTCCACCTTGGCTGCCATCAAGAAGTTAAAGTGCGTAAGCCTTCCTGTGGGCGAAAAGGACAAGATCATGGTGGTGGACATGGTAGATGGTTCATCCAGGGACAACTCACTCGATGAAACAATTATGCGGCTTATCGAGGGGGTGGAGGCCCACCGCAGCGCCTGGATTGTCCTCGAATAATTGAACGAGGAAGTTCAAGAAGAACCCGGCCTCATCTTTTCTCCCCGAAGTCCACATGTCTTGTGGAAAGCGCCAACGACATGCTGAAGGGAGGCCCAATCTTCATCACCTTTCTCAACTGCTGGAAGAAATATGCATCCACCTCTTGGTCAGGTCCCGGGATAGTCCAGCGGTCAATTGACGATCCGATAAGAATAATTCAAACATTCTTATCGCCCCTGGAGTGATCTGCTGAACCCGTTGGCACTCAGGCCTCAGCATCCCGTTCCTGGGGACTCTGGGCCTCTATGCTGAAACTCGAAAGCCTGGTTGGGGAATTGGCACTACCGGACCGGGGACGCTTCGAAGACCAGGGCAACGGGGCGCTCACCGGGGACAACCTCAGCCAGGACACCGGGACCGGTTACGTCAACTGGCCTCCCGAAAACCAAAGTGTTAGGGTGAGGGGAAAGATTCTGGAGAACGATCACCATGGAACGGATATGTGCTTGGTGCAACCAATTGTTGCCAGGTGATCCAGGTGGAGATGCTCTCGTCACTCATGGGATCTGCTCTCCCTGCGCTGATACGGTATTCTCTGACCAGCCACTGTCTCTCCAGAACATCATCGATCGACTACCGTTCCCTGTGATGGTTGTGGACAGTGATGTGACGGTATCAACTTTGAATCATCAAGCCCAAGAGGTCCTGGGACTTTCTTCTGAGCAGGCTGCGGGTCATAGGGGGGGTGAGTTGTTCAGTTGTGTAAATTCTCACAACCCTGGGGGGTGTGGGCGTTCAATCCATTGCGCATCCTGCACCCTGCGCAGTGCGGTCACCACTGCCTATGAAACGGGTATCCCGCAGTTATCTGTGCCAGCAACCTTGAAGAGATCCGATCCCGATGCTCCCTCCGCCATCTCCCTCACCATCACCACCGTCTTGATGGATAAGTTGGTCATGGTCAAGATTGACCAGGTGGGGTGATCAATGCTGCGGGACCCAGAAGGGCCGTCATCTGCAACAAGCTTTTGCGCACAGCCTACATGCCCAGGTTTGGTGTCAGAACTGGCCAATTCGGGCATCGCTCTGTATCCTTTCACCAGGAGTTGCCGTGCCCGTTCTTCCGCCGTTTTCCGGAAGAGCAGAGTGTTGTAAACTTTAAAAAATAAGCACTTGACATTTTCATCATAAATTATATATTTACATTATGGTTTGAATGTACACGTTACCCACAGTGTTGGGTTGAACGGGTGCAGAATTCGAATCATGATATTTTCACCTTCACCAAGGTGCTACAAATGGCAAATTCATCTGAAGTTGGCTTGACGCTTTCGACCATCGGTATGCTCATTGTGGCCGCAAGGAGATCCATCCGGCAGTTGATCGCCGCCAAGGTGGTGCCCCTGGACATCACCCCCCACCATTACTGGATGCTGATGATCATCTCCAAGGGTGCGCCCATGTCTCTGGGAGAACTGGCCAGGGCCATGTGGATGGATGCCCCCACGGTGTCGCGCATGGTCCAGCAGATGGGACTGCGGGGCTACCTCTCGGTGGGGCCTGACCCTGCCCATGGAAGGCGGGTCCGCATCAGGCTGACCGAAGAAGGGTTGGTTCTGTGTGAGAAATTGGTCAAAATCGGGGGAGACTTCCAGGAGAACTCCCAGAAGGGCATGACTCCTGAGGAATTGGTTACCCTACGCGAAGGTTTGTGCAAATTCGTCCGCAACCTGGATGTGATGGTCGCATCTGAGTTGCCTGGAACGCCCATCCGGCCTCAGCGTCATCACGAACCGGCCGAAGACCAGAGCCAGGAATCGGGGACTTGATTCTGAAGTAACTTTCTTTATCCCTTTCGTGCCCAGTCTATAAACATTAGGCGTGGTCCACTGTAAACTTCCCCATCTCCTGTGGAATACATGATGGGGTTGCGCCTATTTCGAGGATTGACCCCAAGGTAGACCACAAGGACGTGATTCCACATGCTCACCATTTCCCCTGGGTGGACTTCAGCCCCGTCCGGTAAAATCAAAGGGCACTGAATGTAACCATCTCTTCCAAGTGGACCCATTACTCTGACCTTGAAGGGGAGCTTCGCAATATCAATTCGGCCAAGCACACTCTCTACTTGATCTGGGCGACAAACATGTTTCTTACCGCTATCTGGGTTCATAAGGTTGAGAACATTTTTGGAACGGCGATGTTCTTCAATACCAATTAATACATAGATTTTCCCCATAACATTAACAAGATTTTCACCCTGAGTGAAAGCTGAGATGATTTCTTGTAGATCCATCGCCCTATTTCCATGAAGATGGGGATTCCCCAGTTCGTAGCTATTTTACCTTTCCCAGGTTAAAAAATAATCGCCGAGATGATTCAGTCGCCAAGGCGTCCAGTCACTTCAGTGTTTTAGTATTGGTGCCAGATTCTCCTGTTAAAGAATCTGAGGTATTGAAAAATAATCCAAAGTATAAATGTGAAAGTCGTGTCACTTAAATATAATTTCAATACCCATCCAGTCAATTCCCTCAGCTATCTTGAGAAGGTTTCTCTCCTTCGACCTCAGCTTCCTTCAGCAACGCTTCGATGATGCTGGCTTGGAGATCCCTGCGAAGGTCGGACATCTCTTGGTCTGATGCGAACTCCACGCTGGAGGAAAATACATCAGCGCAACGCCTAGCGGCGGTTTCAATTGCCTGCTGGATGCCGGGGATGGTGATCTCCTCTGGGAAGGCGGATCGGTATCCTCTCAGAGCCATGCGGAAGGACTTGTTGGTCTTTGTCCGTGCCCCCCTGATGCTTTTGCCCACTTCATGGTCATCGACCAGCCCATGAAAAGCACAAAGGCCAGCGTGGGCCTCTATCATCAGTTGCCAGGCGTTCTCTTCCGCCACCGTTTCTTCGGGATATTCAGCAGTGAAGAGAATATTTAGCGCTGCCACCTGGGCCTGAATTCCAAGGCGTTGAACACGCTCTCCACAGGGGCCTACTGCCTGCATGGCAATGGAAGCCTGGCGATCATCCCCCAGGATTCGGTAAAGGCGGAGCAAATAGCCGCTGGTCATGACGGCCTGGGCAGTCCAGTGATCGACTGTTGCAGTGAGAGAGGATGGGGGCATTGGAGTAGGAGTCATTATGACGAATTCCTATTGCCCTTGGCTGGATTCATTGACGAACAGAGCCAGCTTGCTCTGGATCTCCCCCATAGTGAAGGGCTTGGAGATGACTCCAACCTTGGGCGCTTTGAAACAATCCCATGATTCGATATCAGGCTGCCCGGATGATATGAGGATCGGCATTTCTGGATGCAGACAACGGATCCGCTCCATCGTCTGAGTCCCATTCATTCCAGGCATGTTCTGATCAAGAATGATGAGGTCGGGGAGTTCTTCAGAAGGCAGATTATCAAGAAGTTCTTCGCCGCCATCAAAGGTCTTCACCCGGCGCACCCCGGCCTTCTTGAGCATCCGTGTCATTAGGAATCTAACGTCTTCTTCGTCATCCACCAGGAAAATGTTCTGGATCGCCAGAGAGGGCACAGGTTGTGTAACGGATTCGACCTGAACCGGGGCAGGAATTCGAGGGAACCGGAGTTTCACGGAGGTTCCCTGACCCATCTGACTGGAAATATCAATGTCGCCGTTGTGAGCCTTAACCACCCCGTAGGTCATGCTCAGGCCCAGACCCGTGCCTTTGCCAACTTCCTTAGTGGTGTAAAAGGGTTCCATCACATGGGTGAGGACTTCCGGCGCCATGCCGGTGCCGTTATCCTCCACGGATACTTCCACCTGGTTCCCGTCCCGGAGGCTGGTCCGGAACGTCAGGACTCCCCCATCGGGCATGGCATCCAGCGAGTTGATGCCTAGATTTACCAGGATATGACTGATGTCTCCGGCGTTCCCATGGCTCCACAAAGGTTCTTCATATAACGCTTCAACGATCTTGATTCGATTCCTGGTGGTGCTTTCCAGCAAAGCGCACACCTCCTGGATCAGCGAGTTCAGTTCCAAGGGAGCCTGGTAAGAAAGGGTCGGCTGAGCAAAGTGGATGAGGGACTTCACCACATCCCTCCCTCTCATGCAGACCTTACCAATGCTCTGGTACGCTTCCTGGTCTGCCGGTTCAGAGGCAGCCTCTTCTCGCAAGGAAGCCATTCCCATGACTATGGCCAGAACGTTGTTGAGATTGTGGGCCACCCCGGCAACCAGAGTCCCCAGGCTCTCCATTTTCTGAGCCTGTTGAAGTTGGGCATTTAGCTCGTTCTTCTCCGCTTCGACTTGTTTCAGCTCGGTAATATCCAGAACCATGGAAATCAGTATTTCCCTGCCACCGATCTCAATCATGCTTCCGGAGAAAAGAATGGGGATGGTCTTTCCGGTCTTGGTGTGGATTGAGAATTCAATATTTTTTGGGGTTCCAGAAGCAGTCTCTATGGCATCAAGCATTTTCCCTCTGTCCTCAGGCGTGAGAATTCTTAGGCTGAGCGTGGTGTTGCCGAGAAGTTCCCCCCGGGTGTAGCCCAGGACCTCGCAGTACTGGTCGTTCACTTCAATGAGTCGGCCATCGGCAAGGTCAGTCAATGAAACCAGGAGTGGTGCAGAACTGAAGGTTTTGGAAAATTTCTTTTCCGAAGCCAGCAACTCAGCTTCAGCCTCCTTGCGTTCAGTGATGTCTATAAATGTACATACCACTTGCCTTACCGTTCCATCCCCATTCAACTGAGGTTCTGCATCTACAGACAACCAGTTGCGGTATTTTCCCAAAGGGTGATACACACCCATTATGGTGTTCCGAACAGAACGCTTAGAGGCAATAGCCTGGGGCACTGGGTGTGTAGGGCCAGGAAAGGGAGAGCCATCTTCATGAATGACATTCCACTCCGGATCAAAGGATGTTTTGCCCAGAAGTTGGTCCTCGCTGATCCCTAGCAATTCCAATGCTTTATGGTTGCACATTAATATTTCGCTTTGTGGACCTTGCAGAAGCACACCCACTTGCATGTCCTCCACAAGTCGCCGGTATTCCTCTTCGCTCTCTCGCAGGGCCTCCTCCGCCGCCTTGCGTTTCGTAATGTCCTGCCCCTGGGCGATGGTCGCCAATGGGGTTTTACCGTCTGGCGCAAAGAGCGTTGCTGAGTTCCAAAGTACCGTCTTGACCGTCCCGTCCAGGTTCAGGATCTTGATCTCCACCGTCTCCCATCGCTCACCGGTCTGGGTTCTCTGGATCAGGTCCATCGAACTTGCAGCGAATTCCGAGGGGAAGAGGATCTCCAGGGACTTGCCCAGTACCTTGGATTCAGTTCGACCAGTCAAAGACTCAAACGCATGGTTGAACCGCGTGATCTTGAATTCCGGATCCCAGACGATAATGGGCGCATTGGCGCAGTTGATCAGGTTCTCCAGGTAGGCGTTGGTCTCCTGCAAGGAGATCTCGGCCTGCTTGCGCTCCGTAATGTCCTCAAATACAGTGGCGAACTGGCCGTGCCTGGGCGAAATGACTGAAATACGAAAGTGCTTTCCTAATGGCAAGAAAAAAGTTTCGAATGAGTATGGAACGCCATCAAGTGCAACCTTGCTGTATTCCTCCAAGTAGGGCGGCACTGGAATGCCATACAGTTCCGTGGCCAACCGCCCCCGAGCAAAGGCTGGGTCGAGACCGGTGTTCAGGTGAAAGGCTGGATTTACATCGAGAATGCGGTAATCCTGTACCCGTCCGTTTTCATCCCTCACAAGCTCATGAAGGGCCACCCCTTCAGTCAAGCTTCCGAAGATGGCTCGAAATTTTTGTTCGCTTTCCAGGAGATCAATCTCTGCCTTTTTGCGCTCTGTGATGTCCCTACAGATGGTCTGGTTGTATTGTTCCCCATTGATTTCCTGCAGGGAGGATGAGAGGAGGCCGGTAAAGATGCTTCCATCTTTGCGGCGCAGGAGTGTTTCAAACTCAAGATCCTCAACATGCTCCTTCATTCTGGCAATGTGCCGATCCCGATCCTCCTGGTTGACCCAGATGCCCAAATCTCCCGGTAGCGTGGAATGGCCAATGAGTTCCTCACGGGTATAACCGAACATTCTCAGATAGCTTTGGTTAGCTTCCACCTGGACGCCGGTTTCCAGGTGGGTGAGGTCGATGGCGTCCGGACTCAAGTTATAAATCCTGGTGAACTTTTCATTTGAAATACGCAGGGCTTCTTCGGCCTCCTTGCGGTTGGTGATGTCCCTGACCATCCCGATCACTCCGATGATCTCACCTTTCTGATCACGTAATGGGCTATTTATGTCCGATGCCCAGCCCGAACGTCCGGTGGACGGCACATCGAAGGGAAAATCACGGGGGCCAACTAATTGTCCCGCCAGAACCTTTTCAAGTTGCTCAATGACACCAACGTCCTTCAGGAATGGAAATAACTCCAGTGGGTGCTTACCCAATGCCTCACTTGCAGGAACTCCTGATAATTCTTCCATGAAGGTATTCCAAATCAGGTAACGCAGATCGGAGCCATAGACGATGACCCCTTCTTGGGTATTTTTAATTATTTGTTCATTGAATCGATAAGCCTCGCGTAGTCTTTCCTCCATATCCTTGCGCTCGGTGATATCACTCATCACCAACCGGCACATGGGCGCTCCACCGGCATCCTGTGAGATCCCGGCCTGCATGTGCACCCAGAAGAGCGTTTTGTTCTTGCGAACCATGCGCAGTTCCCAGGCTTTCCGTTCGCCGGTTTCAAAGAGCAGTTTGCAGTGCCGGTAGTGGCGATCACGGTCTTCCATGAGAATGAACTGGGAAACCGGTTGATTGATCAGCGAACCTCGGGTTTCCCCTAGCATCCCTGCGGCGGTGAGGTTGGCGTGGAGAATCAACCCATGTTCACTGACCGTGACATAGCCCACTGGGGCCTGATCGTAGAGTTCCGTGTAGCGCAACCGCGTGGCCTCCACCTGCTCCAAAGCCCTGCGCAGTTCTTCGTTCTGCAGTTCCAACTCAATTTGGCTGACGGACACCTCATGAAGCTCCCCTGAGCCTTCTTCTGTCGGCAAGGAGGTCCCCCTGGTCGGCGACCTGGCGATTCTCTCTCGCAAGACATCTTCGGCGCGGCGGCGCAGGTAAGGGAGATGCTGCAACTCCTCATGATGGTTTCGCAAAATCGCTCCAGTTCCATTGCATCAAGTTCATGCCGAAAGCCGAGACCGTCAATGAAAAACTCAACATTATTTCCGTGGCGCGGAGATGAAAGACCTCGCCAAAATTGAACCCAATCAAGGGTTTCAATTGAGATTCATTCTTGCCGCCAAAACGAGTAATTAATCCATCCAGACGCCTGGTTCAGAGCGTCCGAGTACATCGATTTCTATGGCTGTAGATTGTGCAACCAGTTATTGGCCGTGATTGTGTTCATGGGCAAACTGAGCCAACTTGACCTTGATCTCCTCCATGGTGAAGGGCTTCGAAATGACGCCAACCTTGGGCTGCCTGAAACAATCCCAATCTTCGATGTCCGGTTGCCCGGATGAAACAAGAATTGGCATCTCTGGAAAAAGGCTCCGGATCAACTCCATAGTCTGGACTCCATTCATCCCAGGCATGTTCTGATCCAGGATGATGAGGTTTGGGATTTCTCCAGAACGAAGGCTCTCAAGCGCTTCTTCACCTCCGGAAACGGACTTTACCTCATGCATTCCAGCCTTCTTGAGCATCCGTCCCATTAGGGTTCTCACGTCCTCGTCATCGTCCACCAGCAGCACATTCATGGGTTCCACGGAAGGCACAGGAACATAGATGGTTTCAGTCTGGGTGGGAGCAGGGATCCGTGGGAATCGAAGTTTCACGGAGGTTCCCTGACCGGGTTGGCTGGAAATGTCGATGGTGCCACCGTGAGCCTTGACCACGCCATAGGTCATACTCAAGCCTAGTCCAGTCCCTTTGCCCACCTCCTTGGTGGTATAGAAAGGCTCCAGCACATGTCCCAGGACTTCCGGAGTCATGCCGCTGCCGCTGTCCTCAATGGATACCTCCACCCAACCAGCTTCAGGAGTGGCCGTCTGGAAGGCCAGGTTCCCCCCGTTGGGCATGGCATCCAGAGAGTTGACTGCCAAGTTCATGAGTACATGGTTGATGCTCCCGAGGTCACCGTTTATCCACAAAGGCTCCCCGGCAAACACTTCCGTGATCTTGACCCGGTTTCTGGTGGTGTTGCCAAGAAAAATGCAAACCTCGCCGATGAGCAGGTGCAGGTCAATAGGAGCTTGGGTCAGGAGGGTGGGCTTGGCGAATTGCAGCAAGGTTTTCAAAACGCTCCTGCCCTGCTTGCAGGCCCTGCCGATGGTCTGATAGGCCTCCAGGTCTGAGGGCGCAGGTTCATGTTCTTCCCGCCAAGAAGCAGTGCCCATGATGATGGCCAGAACGTTATTGATGTTGTGAGCAATGCCTGCCACCAGGACCCCCAGTGCTTCAAGGGCCTGGACACGGTCCATCCGTGCTATGGATCTTTTTCGTTCCTCCTCAGCAAGCTTGATGGCGGTGACATCTCGCACGATGGAGACCACCGTTTCGACATCTCGGGAAATTACCCTGGCCTCGAAATGTTTTTCCTGACCGCCCACGGGCAAAGAGTATTCCAACGTTTGTAAAACCTTCGAATCAACGGCACCCGCAATGGCCTGCGAGAATTTTTCGGCGATGGGCTTGGGAAGAACCTCGTCAATCTTCCGATGGAGGATGTCTTCTGGGAATACCTGGAGCAAACTGGGATCGGACGCATGAACATCAAGAAATTCACCATCTAGTCGATTCATGAAAATGAGATCCGGGGTAGCGCTGATGATGGCTTGGTTCTGTGCCTCAACCTCCCTCAATTGCGCCAGGGCCTCTTTCCTCGCAGTTATGTCCACAAACGTGCAGATCACCTGGTGCAGACTCTGGTCCGGATACAACTGCGGATCTGCGTTCACCAAAAGCCAGACGCGGTCCTTGCTAACAGGGCGATAGACACCCATAACAGCGTTGCGGACGGGTTGATGGGTGGCGATGGCTTGAGGCACAGGATGGGTCGGGCCAGGATAGGGTGTCCCGTCTTCGTGAATGACGTTCCATTCCGGGCTGAAGGAGGATTTGCCTATCAGTTGCTCTTCCGAGAGGCCCAGAAGTTCCAAAGCCTTCGGGTTGCTCAGCAGAATTTCAGAATTCTCCGATTGAATCAACACTCCGACCTGAAGGTCTGCAATCAAGGTGCGGAATCTTTCCTCACTATTTCGCATCAGTTCCTGGGCTTGGTGAGCCTCCGTTATATCCTCGACCAAGCTGATGTGCCGGGGAGAGTCACCCGGAGTGGATGGCATCCGGACCATTCTTAGGCGTCCCCATACAACTTTGCCCGACCGGTGCAGGTAGCGTTTCTCTTTCTGTATTTCCAGGACGGTCCCCAATACCAATTCCTGAACTGAACCCATGTCTTCCGGCAAATGGTCGGGGTGGGTGATTTCCTGGAAGGTGGAGTCTAGAAGTTCCTCAGGCGAGTAACCAAGGATTTCTGCCAACCGGGAGTTTACAGAGAGGAACCGGCCTGAGGTCGAATCCATGATGGACATGCCCAGGGGGGCGTTCTCAAACAACAGGCGGAATTGGGCTTCGCTCATTTTCAGTTGCTGGGTTCGCTCTTCCACCCGCCGCTCCAGGTCCTCGGCTAAACGGTAGATCTTCTCCTGGGCGTTCTTATGTTCAGATATGTCATGGTTTAAACCGATCATCCGCATAGGCTTTCCATTTTCATCACGCAAAACCAGGCCATTTGCCTTGATCCATAAGACCGCCCCGTCTCGGCGCTGAACGCGGAACTCAGTATCGAAAGGAACTTCGCCCCGGACTGCGGCATTGCATTCTGCTACGGCCCGGTCCAGATCCTCGGGGTGGAGGAATTCCTTCCAGTCCTGCACGGTGCCGTGAAACTCATCTCTGGTGCATCCATAGAGTTCGAACATCCGATCATTCCAAGTCATGGAACCTGACAGGAGGTTCCAGTCCCACACCCCCATGTCGGCCGAGGTGGTGGCCAACTCTAGGCGGTTCAATGTGTTCTGGAGAAGTTCTTCTTTCTTCTTGTAATCGGTGATATCCACAAATACGGTAGCGAACTGGCCGATCTTGGGAGAGATGACGGAGATGCGGAAGTGCTTTTGCAATGGGGGGAAGAATGTCTCGAAGACGCAAGGTTCGCCTGTCAATGCAACCTTGCTGTAGACCTCAAGGTAGGGTGCCCCTGGGATGCCAAACAGTTCAGAACCCAGCTGCCCGATGACTCTGGCCGGTTCAACCCCAGTATGCGTCCGGAAGGCGGGGTTCGCAGCGAGGATGCGGTAGTCCAGAATTTCACCGCGTTCATCCCTCACAAGTTCATGAACGGCCACACCTTCCGTCATGCTTTCGAAGAGGGTGGAGAACTTCCTCTCGGATGCGCGGAGAGAAACCTCACCTTCCTTGCGCTCAGTGATGTCCACCAAAGTAGTGAACACCTGGAAAGGGAAAGGGTCTCCTGCACGGAAAACCGGAACGGCACTGGCTTCGATCCAATTGATCTGTTCCAGTTTCGGGTTAAATATTCCCAGGACGACCTTCTCAACGGGCTTACCAGTCCGCAAGGCCTCCATGGATGGATATGCATCACGCTGAAAGGGTGATCCATCCTCATGGATGGAGGCCCACCTTGGATCAATGGATGCATGCCCGTTCAACTGTTCAGTTGCGTAAAGAACTTTCTGTAAGTTCGTTTCAGTAGGCGTTTCGTAGGGGAGGCGGCGGGAGGGAGGGCGGAGCCCGACCGAAACCGCCGCCGCGCTGATGCTGACGATTATCAGTTAATCCGGTAGCGGGCCTTGTGGAGAACGCGCAGCGGTCTCCAGCCGACGGCCGAGGGTGTGGAAAGCCTGTGGGCAGGCCCGCAGGGCCGGTGCGCCCTGGGGCCCCGTGGAAAGGGTGTGGGCAGGCGGGGAGGGGGCGGAACGCCCCCGACCGACGCCGGTGCGCGAAGCGCAGTCCACACGCTTTCCATGGGAACGGGCGCAGTCCACAGGCTTTCCATGCCCGAGCAAGGCCTGCGGGGACCACCAGGGCCACCGGGATCCAGAAGGCCATCAGGCCTTGTCCTTCATGTTCAACCAGACCGTCCCCATCCAGGTCTCATGCTGCTCCATCAGGAGCGCACCATAGATTCGGACCCGGGCCTCGGCGTTGCCCCAGATCCGCACCAGGCGGCCTTTGCGCTTTAATTCCTGGTTCACCCGTTCCACGGTGTTGGTTGTCCGCAGGCGCATGTGGTGGCTCTCCGGCAGGGCCAGGATCGCCACCAGGCCTTCCAGGTGCTCCTCTACGTACGCCACCGCCTTCGGGGATTTTGCATCCCAGCGCTCCTGAAGCCGCTTGAGGAGGTCGTCACATTCCGCCCGGCCTGCAGCCTGTAGGATCATACGCACATCGTTGCGGAATGGCTTCTGATCGTCCTTGCGCACTTCCTCTATGGCGCGCCGGAGGAAGTGGGCCTGGCACTCCTGCCAGCTCGCTCCTGGAAAGGCCTTCATGGCCGCCTCGCAGAGCCCCTCATGGGCGTCCGAGACCAGCAGCTCCACACCCTTTAGGCCCCGACGCTTCAGGGCTGCGAAAAGGCTCTCCCAGGCCACCTCCGTCTCGCCGCCCCAATCCAGGAACCCCAGGACCTCCCGCTCCCCCTCCTCGTTGACGCCCATCGCCCACAAGAAGGCCCGGCTCACGACCCGCTTCCCCTCCCGGACCTTGTCGAACCGGGCATCCACGAGGAGGTATTGATACCTGCCCAGGGGCCGGGTATTGAAGGCCTCGACCGCCGGATCCAGGTCCTTCACCAGTTGGGAGACCAAGCCGGCGCTCACCGAAGCCCCAAAGGCCTCCTCGGCAAGCCGGGTCACCTTCCGGTTCGAAACCCCCATCAGCACCATGTCAACGCAGGCGGCCATCATCGCCCGCTCCGATCGCTGCCAGCGCTCGAAGACCGCCGGTTTGAAGGAACCGTTCCTCGCCTGGGGCACCGACAGGTCCAAGGCGCCGGCCACCGTCTGGAACCCGCGGGACTTGAAACCGTTCCGGTAGCCGTTGGGTCGTTCGATCCCCCTCGCATTCCAGGGAGCATTGAAATGCTCATCAGCCTGCCTCTCGATCAGGGCCTGCACCACGGATTCCACCAGCACCCGGAAGCCTTCTCCCCCGGATTGCGAAAACAGTCCTTCCACAGCCCCCTCGGGGACCTCAAACTTCAATTCGGCCATTGGTTTTCCTTTCGTAGGTGGTTGCTTCGACACTTCCAACCTACTGGAACCAATGGCCCCTTTGCTATCCGGCCGCCTGTGGCGGCCCGGGGGGTGTACTTACAGAAGAAATTTTACGCAGCCTGCTCCAGCTCGTCGTGCACCGAATCCATGGTGTCGGCCAGGAGCGCTTCGTCGATGTGGATGGCGCTGGTGTGGATGGCCTCGGTAATCTCCGAAACCCGCCTCAGCTGCGGAATGCGGACCTCCAGCAGGTTGTCGATGCTGGCGCTGAGCGAGGAGATGGCCAGCAGCGCCGCCAGCGCGACGGCCACGGCGGCCGAGCTGATGACCCCGAACCCGAGGAAAAGCTTGGTTTTGATTTTCATGGGTAGCCCTTTGATTGAAAATTGAAAATGATAGCGTCACAAATGCCGAATGCTTCCTTGCCTCGCTTTATTTTTGCAAATGAATCCCAGGTCTGTATGCCGGGGAAACCCCCTACAGGAAAGCACGATGGCCCTGGCCTTGAAGGGATCATGAGATCCACCGCGGGTGCGCTCAGCGTTCAGCGAATCCGCACGAACGGACCATTCCCGGAACGGCCATAGCAGGTCCGGTCCACGGACACGGACGGGGATTCGTTGATGTTGAGGGTATGCGGGTCGCTCCGGTTGCCCTGGCTGATGTAGATGCTGGCGGTGGATCCGGAGCCGTCCACCTTGGAGAAGACCACCTCCAGCGCCAGGCTGTCCCGGGTGGGCAGGACCGCCATGTCGACGGACTGGCCCGGCTGGATCACGTAGGCCTCGCCTTCACCCTCCAGCTTGGCGGCGCCGGCGGGAGTGCCGGTGGGGCGGATCCGGATGATGCCGGCGACCCGCTTGCCAAGGATAAGCTTCCAGGGCTGGGCGGCCTGGTTCTCGATCCGGCTGACCGGGGCCTCGGCGATCCTCGGGCGCGTCCCGGCCAGGAGGGAAACTGCCAGGAGCGCGAAAATGCCGGTTCGCATGGTCTGCCTCCTGGGCGCCGCCCCTGGGTTCAGTGTTGGTGATTCTAAGATCTTTGCCACATATAAAAACTAAATAACCAGGGCTATCCAAGATCTTTCACCATCCCGACTCCGGGAGTCGTCGTGGTTGCGGAGTCATGCTTTCGGGCGGTGCCCGAAACGCGTGACGTTGATGTGCACAAGGTCCCGGGTTCCTTCGAAGTGAATGGCCGCGCAGGCTTCACAAATCCCGTTGCTGTATATCTCGTGCCCCTGGGGTCGACGCTCGGGCTGCCAGTCGCTGCCGGTCCAGATCTGCTTGCACCAAGCACACCGACACGAAATCAGATCGCGCCTCAGATCCCGCATGGCCGCACCCCTCCTGGGTATTGTTATGAAATATCAGGCAGATACCTCAGGTATGCAACTTATTTTTCCATTTTAAAAGCGGATTGAATCTGGGAGGACGCCCCGAGCAGACCGAAGCCGGCATCGAGGGTCAGGGCCAGAAGACCAGCCAGGATCGCCCCTTCCGCCAGGTAGCCGTTGTTCTGGGTGACCAGGCCCGAAAGGATCGGTTCGCCCAGCCCCCCTGCCCCGATGGCGGCGCCGATGGCGGCCGTCCCGACATTGACCACCGTGGAGGTCCGGAACCCGGCCAGGATGAGCGGCCGGGACAAAGGCAGTTCCACCCGCCACAGCACCTGGCCGGGGCGGAAACCCAGACCCTGGGCGGCGTCCCGCGTGGCGGCGGGCACCTCCAGCAGGGCCTCCACCGTGTTGCCGAACACCGGCAGGATGCCGTAGAAGGATAGGGCCACCCAGGCGGGACCGAGCCCGAAGCCCAGGGCCGGGACCATCAGGATGAGCACCGCGGCGGGCGGAAAGGCCTGGCCAACCGATACCAGGGTCCGGGCCAGGGGCAGGAAAACCCGGCCCCAGCCCCTGGTCACGGCGATTCCCAAGCCCAGCCCGACGGTGAGGGCCACCAGGCTGGAGAGGCCCACCAGGATCATGTGCTGGGCCAGGAGCGCCAGCGGGGGTGCCCGGGGATAGAGGGGCCAGGGCCACAGCCCCGGCAGGGCCACAAGCAGGGCCAGGGCGCCGCCGAACGCCGCCAGGGAAAACCAGTCCCATCCGCCGGACTTCACGGGGCGGCCCCGCCGATCCGGGCCAAGGCCTCGAGATCCTGGCGGTGCAGCCAGCCGGTGATGCGGTCCTGGCGGTTCTTCAGGGGGACGACGTCGGTGCCGGATTCCAGGAAGTGCGACAGCACAAGCCTCAGGTCCAGGTCCTCGGCCAGGGCGGCGGCGGCCGGCGGGTCACCGTCCCCGGGGCCCCCGGGCCGGGCCAGGGCGGAGGCGGGAATCCTGCTCAGCCGCTTGAGGGTGCGGTCCAGACCCAGGAATTCACCGACGAACGGGGTCGCCGGGGCCTCGAGCAGCACCTCGGTCCGGTCGTACTGCACCAGGCGTCCTTCTTTCAGCAGGGCGATCCGGTCGCCCAGCCGGACCGCTTCGTCCACATCGTGGGTGACGAAGAGAACGGTCTTCTTCAAGCGCCGCTGGATCTCCAGGAATTCTCCCTGGATCCGGTGCCGGCCCAAGGGGTCGACGGCGCTGAACGGCTCGTCCATCAGGAGGATGGGCGGGTCCGCGGCCAGGGCCCGGGCCACTCCCACCCGCTGGGCTTCGCCGCCGGAAAGCTGGTGGGGGTAGCGGTCGCCATAGGTCCGGGCCGGAAGCCCAACCAGGTCCATCACCTCCTCGACCCGGCCGGCGATCCGGTTCCGTTCCCAGCCCAGCAGCCCGGGCACCGTGGCCACGTTGTCCCAGACCTTCCAGTGGGGAAACAGCCCCACGTCCTGGATCACGTAGCCGATGGTCCGGCGCAGGGCTTCGGGCTGATAGGAGCGGACATCCCGGCCGTCCACCAGGATCCGGCCGCAAGCCGGTTCCAGCAGCCGGTTGACCAGTCTCAGCAGGGTGGACTTGCCGCTGCCCGAGGGGCCCAGAAGGATGCAGAGTTCCTGTTCGGCCAGGGCGAGGTCGATGCCGTCCAGGGCCGCGGTCGCGCCGTACCGGTGGGTGACGCCTTCGAAGGCGATCATGGGCGGGTTCCCCGGGGCCGGGACAGGACGCCCAGGATCTGGTCGACCGCCAGGGCCAGGGCCACCACCGGCAGCGTGCCCAGCAGGACCAGGTCCATGGCGGTCTGGCCCAGGCCCTGGAAGATGAAGGTGCCCAGTCCGCCGGCGCCGATCAGGGCCGCCACCACGGTGTTGCCGACGGTCTGGACGGTGGCGGTCCGGATCCCGGCCAGCACCGCCGGCCAGGCCAGGGGGACCACCACCCCCAACCCCAGTTGCCATTCGGACATGCCCATGCCCCGGCCCGCGTCCAGCACGGCCCGGGGCATTTCATCGAGGGCGGTCAGACTGTTGCGGGCGATGGGCAGGGCGGCATAGAGGCTCAGGGCGATGAGGGCCGGCGCCGGGCCGATGCCCTTGATGCCCATGGCCCGGAGCGCCGGGAACCGGGTGGACAACCATGCCAGGGGCAGGATCAGCAGGCCGAAAAGGGCCAGGCTGGGCACGGTCTGCAGGAAATTGAGGGTGAAAAACCCGCCCAGGCGCCAGCCCGGGGAGCGGTGGGCCGCCAGGCCCAGAGCCAGCCCCAGCACGGTCCCGGCCAGGACTGCCCCGCCGGTGAGGGTCAGGTGCCGGGCGAACTCGGTGCCGAAAGCGGAACCCAGGCTCCGGGCTTCCCGGACCAGACTGAGGGCGTCAAACCAGCCCCGGGACAGCCCGGCCAGCACCAGACCAAGGCCGGGCAGCAGGCCCAAGGCCCGCACCAGGATGCCGG
>Ga0316225_1001973_pt1 | contig 17883 bp, 19 predicted proteins | sample TBH18015metaG_FD_206010 | JGI IMG/M metagenome (GOLD analysis project Ga0316225, IMG submission 206010) | Freshwater microbial communities from Trout Bog Lake, Wisconsin, USA - TBH18015 | ecosystem: Environmental > Aquatic > Freshwater > Lake > Hypolimnion/Profundal zone | place: USA: Wisconsin... | reverse complement strand
CTCCTTTCCACTTTTTCTATTCTCAATTATTTTCTTAATAATTGGTACAACTTTTATCACAGTTGTTTTCGGAAAGTAATCTTTCAACTCCTTATTTGAATTCAGATAGTTTATAAAGTCTTCTTTCCTTGGTAACACCTTTTTTACGGCAACGAACTCCGTGTAGAAATTTTCCACTTTGGATTTAAAACTATTCAAGTAGGTTTCAGTTTGAGAATTTTCCTGTTTCCCTCTACCTGTTTTTATCCATCCGTCTTTCCATTCCTTGACATTAATCTTGGAGTTCGGAACTTTTATAACAACTCTTCCAACTCCTGTATAATTTATCGAACAGAAAATTGAACTATGGGTGCTGCCCGTATTTTTTACATAGAACGTTACCATGATTGAAATTTTTATCTTACTCTGATATGTTCCAAATCGGTATCGTATAACAATATTTTACGCCCGATACCCCGGTTAGGAATTCGACCCTGTTTGACATATTCACTGATGGTATTTTCACAGAGACCGAGTTGTTTTGCTGCCTCGGTTCTTGATAATACTTTGGGTTGTCGGATGACCTTGTTATCGATGAGATTTGATACCTCATTTTGAATTATCTCACTCAATACATTCTTTAAATCATCCTTGGAGATGAGGTACATCGGATTTGTTTGAATATTGTACATTGTTTTAAAATTTAAGGGTTATTAATAATCAAGGAGTTTGGTGAAATCAAACACCATTTTAACGTAGTAGGGATAGTTAATCCCTTCTTGAGTCACTCTAAAACCAAAGTGTCTGAAAAATTTTGTTTGCTTTTGAATATCATTGTTAATTAATGTTTCACCAAACCCAACACGACCAGTACATTCTAACATCATTTCAGGAAACTGACCTAAACTTTGAGTAATATTTTCATACAAAAATGATATTAAGAAAGTGCCATCACCTTTACCTTGATTCACTTCTTTAACATATACTGTTGTAATCTCCAATCCTTTATTTCCATAAGGACAAAATCTTAAATATGAACCATTTGAAAGTGTAATCTTTGTCGAGTTATGAATTTTTACTACGGATACTCTTCCTCTTTCTACTAAAGAGTGAATTAATCTTTCTTCCACAGTTATGTTCTTACTATTATAATTCAATACATTTTGAAGAAGTGAGGTGGTAACTTTTTCAAATACCTCATTATTTCGATGGAACTCAATTTTACCCAATGTCTAGTCCTGATATAGCTTGTCAAAAAACTATTCAGAATGACAGTAAAAGCACAAAAAAAGCCTAACCCAAGCGCAAAGAACGGCCAGCCCTACAAACGAAGGAGCGAGACTGAGATGTTACAGATTGTCAAAGAGATCCATGAAAATGGCCTACCTAAAAAAACAGCTTGTAGAAAGTATGGTGTTAATCGGAACACTTTAAAGCTATTTATTTTAAAACAATCAACAAAGCAAATAGTTGGTAGTCATTCACTAGATTTAGCATCAATTATGAATGAAAATCAACAGCATTTAGCTTTGTCAAAAAAGATCAAAGAGCTATCATCGGCACTAGCAAAATCAGAGCTAAAAGTTATTACACTAGAGACAATGATAAAGGTTGCCGAAGATGACCTAAAAATTAAGATCAGAAAAAAGTCTGGTACCAAACAGTCAAAAGAGTAAGGCAAAAAAATCCAAAAGCTACATTGGAGAATATTTGCGCACTGTTTGGTGTGTCAAGACAAGCATATTATGATGCAAAAAAACAAGAGCAAAATATTACAATAGCACAAATGATTGTGCTCTGTTTGGTACGAGAGACAAGGCAGATTATGCCTATGATTGGCACTAGGAAGTTATTACAACAATTATCAACCCCATTAAAAGAGCATGGCATTAAAATGGGTAGAGATCAGTTATTTGAATTACTACGATACCATGGATTGTTAGTTAGAAGAAGGCGTAGAATGGTAAAAACTACAGACTCTCATCACTGGTTGAAAAAGTACCCGAACTTAACTATTGGTCTCACTTTAAACGCGTCAGAACAGCTCTGGGTAAGCGATATCACATACATAAGAACAATGCAAGGCTTTAGTTATTTAAGCTTAATAACGGATGCTTTTTCAAGAAAGATTGTTGGCTATTGTTTATACCCTACACTCGAAGCAATAGGTTGTGTGAATGCATTAAAGATGGCAATTGACAATAGAAGGAAAGGTTGCAAACTTGTACATCACTCAGACAGAGGAATCCAATATTGTTCAGCAGCATACGTAGAAATATTGCAGTATAATAAAATTGATATTAGTATGACTCAAAGTGGAAGCCCATATGAAAATGCCTTAGCTGAAAGAATGAATGGAATACTTAAAAATGAGTTTTATCCAAAAAGAGTATACCAAAATCACAAAGAAGCTTTTAAAGTTCTTGCTTCTAATATTGAAATATATAATTGTAAAAGACCACACTTAAGTTTAGGGTATCTCACACCAGAAATAGCTCATGAAAAGGAAGGTGAATTTACTAAAAGCTGGAAAGTATATCCGAAGAAAAAGAAGGAGGTTTTTTAAGGCATTGCAGAAGCACACATAAATAAAATCCGGCAATATATTGTTTGCCGGATTATTGTGTTCATCTGATTGGAGTATCCCTAGCAAGTTGCTCCTCAGCAGAGCTTGGTTATGTTTCTTCCAATATTATAAAGCTATTTACTTCGTCGTAAATGACAGTAATTTAAAATGACTATCTTTAATTGTAAACAAAATCCAGGGTTAAGAAATACCACTGTAAAGTAATAACAGGATTAATTTTTAAAAATGTAAGGTTTTATTAGGACGAGACATTACGTACAATAACAATTTAGGAGCATTAAAAACAACTTTCACAACAGATTCGATTGCAAAAGACTCAACTTTCGCCTTTGACTATCAAACTATCATTACCTTTCTAAATGAAAAGCGCAATTCAATCAATAGTGCTTTAACTCAAAAGTCTGATGCTCTTTCAAACCTTGCAACACAGGAAAAAACCTTAAGAGATTCAATTTCAGAATTGAAAGACAGAAAACTTCTTTCAAGTAAAGTAGATGAGGTTAAAACTGCAATCAAAAATCATAAAGTTGTAAATACTCTTAACAACAACGCAGGAAATTTCAATACAGCAGCTATTAGTCGTAAAACATCATCTGCAAGAGAAGAATTAGTACGACAAGATTTCGAAGACATTTTCAAAAAAGAACTGGCAGCCTTAAGAAAAGCAAACCTTAAAATTGACCTAAGTTTTGGAACAGACAGAGGTAGTTCAAGGGTTTTTCAAAACATTAGCCGTCATGCTTTGGCTGACATTTTAAGTGAAGGTGAACAAAAGGCAATTGCTTTAGCGGAATTTTTAACCGAATTACAACTTGACAATACAAAAGCTCCAATTGTTTTTGATGACCCCGTAAATTCTCTTGACCATAGAATAATAGATGAGGTTGTTAAGCGTCTTATTGAATTATCGAAGCATCGTCAGATTATTGTATTTACTCACAGTATTTTATTATTACATAGTTTTCTACAACAAAGAGAATTGGACCATCATAAGCAAGCAGGTATTTCATTCATGTTTCACCGTGTGAAGGAAAATTTTGGTGAAACGGGTGTATTAGACGAGGTTGAAGAAATAAACTCTTACAGCTATTATGAGAAGAAACTAAATGCACTTTTAAATACAAATCATGAAGGACAGGATGAAGCCAAAATTGCAGCACAAGGTTATGGACATCTTCGTTCAATGGTAGAAATTACTGTTGAAGATTCCTTATTTCAGAAAACAATAAAACGTTACAAAAAAGGAGTTGCATTTCCTTCCTTGCTTCGTGTTAATGGAGGGAAAATCGACGAACACAAATCAAAATTGAATGACATTTACGAAAAGTGCTGCGTTTCCATTGACGGACATAGCAGTCCAGAAGAAATACACACAACTCCACAAATAGCTGAATTGAAAGTTGACCTTAACGAATTTAAAAAAATAAGATCCCAATTTTAAACCCAAAAACAAATTGACGAAGAAGCACGAACGCACAACAAAAGGTTTGCCGCAAGTCTGGCAAACGTTATAACTATCTTCAATTCTACTGCTATCAGCTAATATCGGGCTTGACCGAATTCTATTTGGCTTTTCGCCCCGGTTGGTTTTTTCACCAACCGTATTCGAAGAATGATAGCAGGTATTGAATATTATAATAGAATACCTTCAAGAAAAAGCCTCACTAAAGTGAGGCAGAGATTTTATCTTATTACTATTTTACTATAATTATATTTTACTTTTCATAAGGGAAATTTCGAGATACTTTTCGCATCATTCTTTCCATCATATCGTTAGCACTTGTAAAAGCCCCCTCGTTCATTTCTTTAGCAAATCGCCACAATAAAGTACCATCTTTACCATTATAGAGGTGCATTGTTAATGTACCGGTTGCTACATGCCCGCCAAAACCCAAAAGTACTGAACTTGCAATTGCTCCTGCCTCACTTCCGGTTTTCTCATATTCATAATTACAACCAATTATACCATCAACATTCAAAACCTTACAAATGGAATCTTTTAGGGTTATATCCAATTTATCGAACAATCCTGCTTTTTTTAATAAAATATTTGTTGTTTCAGCATCTTGAAATGAAACAGTGTAGCTCTTTGATTTTCGTAACAAAAAAGTATATAATCCTTCTTGCATATTAATCCCTTCCTTTGCTTCTTCAGCTTTATTTCCTTCTGCGTCAAATCCCTTTGGCATATGCTTATATGAAATTGTTACCCTGAATGGCAATATTGCAACAATCTTATGTTGTGAAAGCAGGCTTTTTAAGTTCGCTACTTCATAAGTTTGTTTACTTGCTTGGCTGAATGATATAATTGAAACTGATAAAAAAAGAACGGCTAACAAAATAAACTTTCTCATAATACAAATTTATTGTAATGTAATTAAACTTAATATAAATTAAAAATATTTGTTTTGAAATAGCTATTTTTTTTACATTTCCACCCCGGTTGCTGTTTTCACGAACCGGATTCAAAGGATTATAGCAGGTATTGAATAGTATAATAGAAAATATTCCAGAAAATTTGTTGGTGGAAAACACCAACACAGGCGCGAAATAAAAAAGCCGCAGGTAAATACCTGCGGCATCCTTTAACGATTACATAGAAAAATGCTACGGTATTATTTCATCCTTCTCGGTAATATTACCGGGCAGGTCGGCAGCCTTCACTATGATCTTGGTGCCGGATACAGCAGGATTGGTTACGGTTGCTGTATAATCCCATAACAAACCATTGACGGGATCCTGTACCGCATCCCCTTCTTCGATAAGGCTGTTATCAGGTTTACGGAGTTCTAATTTTACAGACTTCACCATAAAATTGTCGATGGCTTTTACGATGATCTTGTTACCGATCACGCCTGTGTAATGTGAATGGTCAACCGATTTGATCTCGGGTGCCACGCAAAAATCTGCCAACGCCATATTAAAGGCTGTTTGATCTTCAGCCGCAACAGCATCATACAATGCTTTGGTGGCAGGATCGGCAATGGCTGTTTTGGCATACACCACTCCTTCCTGGAATTTTTCCTGAACCTGTAATTGTTTGTCGGTAGGGATCAGCCCTGAGCGGTCAGGGATCTTACCGATGATGGTCTTACCGCCGCGCTGTGAAAACAGCAGCAGGTCTCCCACTTTTCCGCTTGTTCCATGGGTTACGACATTGTTTTTTTGTCTGGCCATAGTCTTTGAATTTAAAAATGAATAAATATATTAACATACTAATATATAATACATGATAATAAATTCATACGTGAAAAACACCCATTTTTACATTATGGGGAAAATCCTGTTACTTATTTTATATTTGTTCTAAGCCGGGGTCGATCCGACCCCCGCTATCCATAGTGTTCAGCGAAGCGTCATATGGATGGATAATGATAATCAGATTTGATCTGATTTTTTTTAAAAATCCAAAAACAGCCTTGTGAAGTGTTTGGATAACAGGGATATTTTATATTGTATATTCAGAACGCAGGAAAAATAAATCATGGGATTTTACAACCTCAATAAAGAACAACGAATTCAGCTTGTTGACAAAATCAAAAAAGACATTCTTGCTGACCTTCACAATGAAAGGAATGGAAGTATTGTAAATTCTTTTTCAGACGAGGACACCTATATACGAAAGACTGCATATCAGGCAATAGGAAAAATATGGAAAGAAAACCTGAACCTGCAACCCAAAATCTTACAACTACTTAACACGCTCTTTAATTCAATGAACGAAAAAGTGAGGCAAACCACCATCAATGCAGCAGGTGAGATCGGTATCAAAGAATTTGAAAGAGTTGAACAATTTTTTGACAGCGGACTTTTTGACGAACACCATTCTGTTAGAAATGCAGTTATTGGCTCAATTAAAAAAATGGGTGAGAAAAATCCAAAGCCCATTTTGAAGTGGTCGAAAAAATATTTGCATCATTCAGACAAAGAGGTCCGCAGAGAAGTTTGTCATGGTATTGAACTTCGGGGACGGACACATCCGCAGGATATCTTACCATTATTAAAAGAGCTTCAATTTGATAAGACAGCAAGAGTGAAAAACACATTGGTTCACGTTTTAGGGCAGATTGCCTATAAAAAAGATTGCCTTGCGACTGTTGTTGAACATCTTAAATCCTGGGACAACAAAGAACTTGTATTACAAGCATTAGATGAAATTATTGACGTTCATAATCGTTATAAAGGCTTTGCAACACTAACACAAGAACAAGCAATTGACTATATTGACAAACATTACAGACGAAAACACAAGAAGAGCACCTAACCAACTATCCATAGTGTTCAGCGAAGCGTCACTATGGATGAATAATGATAATCAGACTAAGTCTGATTTTTATTTAAAAATCCAAAGACACCCTTCGGAAGTCTTTGGATAGCAGGGTGTATGGGAAAAATCCTGTCAGATTATTTTATATTTGTTACAAACCGGCGTTTGTCCGACATGTCATAAATAATTCATTCATGATCAAAAAATAAAAAAATGCCGATCATTAATCCTCATATCAATTTCAACGGAAATGCGGAAGAGGCATTTGAGTTTTACCGATCCGTATTTGGCGGAACGTTTTCAAAACTGATGCGTTTTAAAGACCTCACCAATCCCGGATTCCCTATACCCGAAAAAGAAGCCAATAAGATCATGCATATTGCTTTGCCTATAGGAAAAAATAATGTGTTGATAGGAAATGATGTTCCGGATTTTTTGGGAAGAGTGAATGAACAGGAGAATAGAAGTAAAATTTCGATCCGTGCAGAAAGCAAAGCCGAAGCCGATCAATTATTTACCGGCCTTTCTGCGGGAGGTGAAATAGAAATGCCGATCGAAGATAGCCCCTGGGGCTCCTATTTTGGAGGGTTCAGGGACAAGTATGGTATTGAATGGATAGTGGAGTATGATCCAACATTGCATGGAAAAGGGGATTAATGTTTAAATAAAAAATAAAATGGACACAGGAGAAATATTCCTTAAAGGGCAACCCTTACCAAGCGAATGGTTTAGCGGAAATGCTTTTTTAACACCCTTAGTTGCAAGGGACAAGAATAATGAGTTCTCAGCAGGAAGCGTAAGCTTTGAACCAAAAGCAAGAACGAATTGGCATACACACCCAAAGGGACAAGTGCTGATCGTAATCGAAGGCAATGGTTTTTACCAGGAAAAAGATAAACCGGCACAGCCCATAAAAAAGGGTGATGTTATAATTATTCCCGAAAATACCGTGCATTGGCATGGAGCAACTGCGGTGAATAAAATGGTTCATATAGCTATTACAAATTATAAAGATGATGTACAAGTAACCTGGCTTCAACCGGTGACAGACGAAGAATATGAAAGCGTAAATATTTAAAAGGGATTTTTCGCCTTTATTTGTGTTCTCAGCTATCTGAAGAATTAAGCGTCTTCGGATGGAAAATGATAATCAGACTAAGTCTGATTTTTATAATATATCCTGAGAGGCGTTTCACTTAACTCTCAGGATAGCCCGGTAAATATTTAAAAGGAATTTTTCGCCTTAGTCTTTGTTGGTGAAAAACACTAACAAAGGCAGCAAAATAGTTTGACAAATGAGCAAAGAACAAACAAAAGACCTTTTGAATTTTCTTACACCATTTGGCGACGACATAACAGATTTAGTTATGTGGCTTAGAGAATTTGCCTGGAACTTATGCCCAAAGGCCAATGAATTGATTTACGATAACTATAACGCTGTTGCATTTGGCTGGAGTCCGACAGATAAAGTTGGACACACTATTTGTTCTATCGCAGTGGGTCGTTCCAGCAAAAATGTTCATTTCGGCTTTTATTGGGGAAACGAAATCTCAGACCCTGACAACATTCTTTTAGGACAAGGTAATCAGTATCGTTATATCCTTGTGACAGACAAAAAGAAATTCCCAAAAGTTTACATGAAGAAACTTGTAAACGAAGCTTATGCAAATTCTCTTGCAAAAGTTAAAGACCCAAAACAGATCATCAGCGGACAGACCATTGTAAAATCAGTTTCCGCCAAGAAGCGACCGGACAAAGTGAAGAAAGCAGTTAAGACAAAAAAATAATACCGCTATTCCTGCTATCCATAGTGTTCAGCGAAGCGTCACTATGGATGGACAATGATAATCAGACTAAGCCTGATTTTTATAATATATCCTGAGAGGCGTTTCACTTAACGCTCAGGATAGCATCGCATGTTTAGACTTTTGTTCATTTTATTTGAAAATTTGTTGGTGAAAAACACTAACAAAGGCAAAACGCACTATGACAAAAAATGAATTTATTGATTTGGCACTTTCGTTTCCTTGGACGGAATCTTGTCCTCATTTCGAAAGGATAGGTTTTAAAATTACCAATAAAAGAATGTTTGCCACTTATCTTGATAAAGACCATTCCGCTAATATCTTTTTGACACCGGCAGAGCAAAAAGTTTTTTGCAAAATAAACAAAGGCATTTATCCGGTACCTAATAAATGGGGTGAGAAAGGCGCTACGACTTTTTTGCTTGACAAATTACCAAAAGAAATAGTGGCTGAAGCGCTATTCTCTGCATACAACAATATTATCAAATCGAAGAAATAATAGAATGCACCGCTATTCAATTATTTTATACCGAACAAAGTAACATTCGCCCTGCCGTTTAAGAACCCTTTGGTATCGTACCAGAATTCTACGGATTTTATTTTTCTTCTTCCACCCTTCAGGTCTATTTCACGGCTTTCACCACCTTGCGGAATATTATAGCGCACTTCAACATTTTCCGGTAGACCGCCATCATCATATCTTACTAAGATCTTGCGCATATTCAACGGTGCATTGGTTACTTTGAATTTTAACCGACGGAAAAAATCATAAGGCCCTGCTACAATGATCGCATCATGATCGGCAGTATGATTGGCTGTTACTGTGCCTAATAAACGCCAACTTCCTACAGGGCCACCTCTTGGAACAGCTACCTGCTGTGCAGTTATGGTTGAACTGCTTACACAAAGCATTAATAGGACCATACTTGCGGTAATAAATTTTGTCTTCATTATTTTCTGTTTTTATAAATATGTTCTGATCGCAGGATTGATAACAGGAAAGAGCAAAATACAAATTTTTAACGCATACCATCCTCTGTTTGAAAATATATTTTTTGTGCTTACCCCTGCTATGAAGTTTACATGAAATGAAAATGGATGATTAATTTCGTTTGATCCTCGCTATCCATAGTGTTCAGCGAAGCGTCACTATGGATGGATAATGATAATCAGACTTAGTCTGATTTTTATTTAAAAATCCAAAGACACCCTTCGGAAGTCTTTGGATAGCGGGGGTAGCAAAATTTGTTGGTGAAAAACACCAACAAAGGCGAAATGAAAATGGATGATTAATTTCGTTTGATCAATAAGCAATCAAAGGAGAATGTCAGAACAATATAAAGATCAACCCATTATTTCCTGGGGAATAATCGGTTGTGGAAATGTAACAGAAAATAAAAGCGGCCCGGCTTTTCATAAAGCAGATCATTCAGCTTTACATGCTGTGATGCGCAGGGATGCTGCCAAAGCAGCTGACTATGCCATGCGCCATCATGTTCCCCGTTATTACAGTGATGCTTTTGAATTGATCAATGACCAAGCTATTAATGCAGTGTATATTGCCACCCCGCCCAAATTTCATGAAGAATATGCTGTTGCTGCATTGCAACAAGGTAAATATGTGTATGTAGAAAAGCCCGTTACCCTGAATGTTGATTCCTGCAAAAGAATGATGGTAGCAGTAAAAAAATATGACGGCAAATTAACCGTTGCGCATTACCGCAGGGCTTTGCCCATGTTCTTGCAAATAAAAAAAATGATCGATGAGAAATCAATAGGTAATGTAAAGACCATCAGGCTGAATTTATTTCAACCGGATGATACATCTCTTGTAGCTAATTCTGAAGTCAATTGGCGTGTGGTACCTGAAATAGCAGGAGGCGGTTTGTTTTTTGATCTGGCACCGCATCAGTTGGATATGCTGATCTATATTTTCGGAAAAGCCATTCACTATTCGGGGATATCAGTGAATCAGTCAAAAAAATACAACGCAGAAGACGCAGTAGCAGGTATCATTCATTTTGCAGGTGATATTATTTGTAACGGGAACTGGAATTTTTCGATGCCCGATCTGGTTAGGGAAGACTCTTGTATCATTTTCGGCGAGACCGGTTATCTGCAATTTTCATTCTTTGGCAATGAAATAAAATGGGTAACAGATCTGGTGAATGAAGTTTTCAATTTTATTCATCCGCAACATATTCAACAACCGATGATCCAAAAAACAGTCCATTATTTTTTGGGCAAGGAAGACAATCCCTGTTCATTGGAAGCAGCATTCAATAGTTTAGAGATCATGCAATCATTTGTTCAAATGAAACCGGCTATCCCTAAGCCTTGATGATTTATTTACTGAAGCGCAGTACATTTATCTTTTCAATTGATAATGAAGGCAAGATTATTTTTATACATTTTACTTATTTATTTTACAACTAATAAAAGCAATACTGCTGCTGCTCAATCCGTGGCAGGACTTACCGGAAAAGCAGATACTTCTTTTACTACATACAGTGCATTCATCTCCACGCAAAAAAAGTTCCCGGATATTACAATAGTACCGGAAACGCATTCTGAATTTGTTCAGGAACTAAAGAATATTCCTTATTGTTCATTCAGTAACAGAGTGCTGAAGACTGATGTGTTTTATACGGCCTCTGAGAAAAAAATTGATCGCCCCGCCATTTTGATCATTCACGGTGGTGGTTGGCGTTCAGGGAATCGGAGTCAGCATTATCCGCTTGCTGAAAGACTTGCCGCAGCAGGATATGTTTGTTTTACCCCTGAATACAGGCTTTCAACAGAAGCGCTGTTTCCGGCAGCAGTGTATGATATCAAAGCAGCGATAAGATGGGTAAGAAAAAATGCAATGCAATATCATATCGATACATCAAAGATTGTTGTGCTTGGATTTTCTGCCGGTGGCGAACTCGCTGCATTCATGGGCACCACTCCCAATATGCCTTTGTTTGAAGGAACTGCCTGTGATACAGATATGAGATCGAATGTAAATGCAGTGATCGATATTGACGGCACTCTATCGTTTGTACATCCTGACAGCAGAGAAGGTGATGACAGCAAAAGAATTTCTGCGGCAACCAATTGGTTCGGCTATCCGAAGAAAGAGAATATCAAATTATGGGAAGCTGCATCGCCGTTGAGTTATGTTAACGGCAATACTGCACCTACTTTATTCATTAATAGTGCAGTGGCCGCGATGCATGCGGGTAGAGAAGATTATATTAAAATCTTAACGGAACATCATATCTATACAGAAGTAAAAGAATTTGAAGGGGCACCGCATGCTTTTTGTTTATTCGATCCCTGGTTTGAACCCACCGTACAATGTATCCTTTCTTTTTTGAAAAAGGTTTTCCCTTAATTTGTTTATCTCAACAACATTTCTATCATCCATGATATTCTATCTTATTGTGCATTTTTTTCAGGATCTGAAGTTTGCTGATCATTCATCAAAAAAAATACATCGAAGCTTCTATTCTTTTATTTTTGTTTGAATGAAGCTTGCCCTTATAACATTTATTTCCCTGTTTATTTTCTGCGATCTTACTGCACAAAATATCAATATTGATAATTATCAAAAGGAATATCAAATACATATCAGCACCATCAAATCACCGGTTAAAATTGATGGCATTCTGGATGACAGCATCTGGCAGTATGCTGAAAAGAAATCAGATTTCTTTTTAAAATTCCCGACCGATGTAGGCAAACCAAAAAATAAGACCATTGTACAAGTAGCTGCCGATGATAAATTCCTGTATGTGGCATTTACCTGTTTTGATTCAGGAAAGAATATTGTACAGAGTTTAAAAAGGGATGTCGGGCATATTGACAATGATGGTGTTGCCATTGCATTGGATCCGCTAAACAATCATACCAACGGTTTCTTTTTTGTCGTAAATGCATTCAATGCACAATCAGAAGATCAGGTGAGCATGAGTCAGGATAATGATCTCGGATGGAGTTGGGATAATAAATGGTTCTCTGCCACCAAAAAATATAATGACCGATGGACAGCCGAAATGGCCATCCCTTTTAAAACATTGCGTTTCCCACCGGGTAAAACAATATGGGGTGTTAATTTCCTGAGGGTTGACATGAAATACAATGAATACTCGGGATGGACACATGTACCTACTAATTTTAAAATATATAATATGGGTTATACCGGTTCATTGCTATGGGATAGGCCACCTGCCAATCCGGGAAAAAATATTGTAATGATCCCGCATATAACCAGCGGTGTGAATAGTGATCAGGAAAACGGTATTCCCACCCAAGCAGTATTGAATGCAGGATTAGACAGTAAATTCAGTTTAAGTTCTTCATTGAATCTTGATCTTACGATTAATCCCGATTTCTCTCAGGTAGAAGTTGATAAACAGGTAACCAACCTTACACGCTTTGATATTTTTCTTCCTGAGAAAAGAGCTTTCTTTTTAGAAAATGCCGACATATTCGGTGAATATGGTATACCGGGTGTGATCACACCTTTTTATTCCAGGAAAATAGGATTAGATACGGCAGGTAATGCTATTCCGATCATAGGCGGGGCAAGGGTTTCAGGAAGCATCAATTCAACCACAAGAATTGGGATCATGAATATTCAAACCGGCGCGAAAGGAGATTATACACCGGAAAATTATACCGCCATTTCATTCAATAAGAATGTATTGGCAAGATCTATTTTTAAAGTTTATTTTTTGAATCGTGAAAACTTTCAAACGGATGAAGGTAAAAAATCAGATCCGTTAAACGCCTGGGGAAGAAATGCAGGTTCCACTTTTGATTATTTCAGCCGCGACGGAAAATGGAATGGGTGGTATGCTTATCATCATTCTTTTAAACCGGGATTATCCGATCAAAATAATTTTCAGGAAACAGGTTTTGCTTATAATACAAAAAAGTTTTCTTCCATTCTTGATCTTGCAACACTCGGCACCAATTATTATACCGATATGGGTTATGTGCAGCGTATCAATAATTATGATGCAGTAAGAGATACAACCATTCGGGTTGGCTTTAAACATATGTATGCATCTGCTTCATTTTATATTTATCCGAAAAATGTAAACAGCAACATTACACGACATACATTCAAGATGGAAGATTATTGGGTTGTAAATCCTGATTATTCATTCAATGAAAATGATCTTTCCCTTTCCTATCAGTTAGAGTTTAAAAATACCCGATTCATAAGACTTCAGTTGATCCATAATGAACTTAATTTACTGTATCCTATTTCTTTTACCAGCGGAACACCTTTACCTGCGCAGCATTATCAATATTCAGGAGCAGGTTTCAATTATAATTCTGATACCAGAAAATTATTCAGCTATAGTATCGGATATACAGGCGGACAATTTTATAACGGACTCATCAACTCTTTTACAGGAAGCATCACACTCAGAAGCAGGCCGCATTTTAATTTGATCTTTCAGGCTGAGTTCGATAAGTTAGTTTTCCCCGACCCTTATGGCAGTAATGAATTATTGTTGCTGTCGCCTAAAATTGAATACAATTTCAATACAAAAATTTCATGGACAACTTTTCTGCAATACAATACACAGGCGAATAATTTTAATATCAACAGCCGGTTTCAATACCGCTTTAAACCTATGAGTGATATGTACCTGGTGTACACGGATAATTATTACACCACTCCGTTTTTACAAAACAAGAACAGGGCAATTGTTGTTAAATTAAATTATTGGTTGAATTTGTAATTATAGCCTTTAGCTTTCAGCTTTCAGCCTTCTCAAAATACAAAACAAAATAAGCTCCTTATCGTGTTCAACAGTATTCCCTTTTACGATAAATCCATTTTTGAACAAGGCATTTTGAGAAGCAATATTTTTTGTATCGGTAATGGCGAACAACTCTGTTTTATCGGTTGCAGCAAAGAAATAGGGTGTTCCGTATCTTACCAATTCCTGCGCCATTCCTTTTCCCCAATATGCAGGCAATAATGCATAACCGATATGGTAATTGATCTTATCGGAAAGAAACAAAAAAGAAAATGTGCCCACTATTTTATCGGATGATTTTTCGATCACTGCATATCTTCCCACTATAGAATCTTTTTGATACAAGTTCAAATTCTCTTGTAAAAAATCATCGCATTCTTTTCTGTTTTTGACAGGACGGATAAAATGCATAACAGTTGCATTGCTGTTCAGCAGATAAAAATCTTCCGTATCTGTTGCATTGAATTGTCTGACCAATAATCTTTCTGTTTCAAACAATATCATGTTATTTTATTTGGAAAGAAAAAAGTGTAGTTCTTCCTCACTCGCGATTCCCGACTTTCGACTAACGGCTCCCGACTACTTATGTACCTCACTGCTGAAATGAAATTGTATATCCTGATTATTCGTGATCTCCGTATTCAAGAACCATTCACTCTGTGCCAGATAAACAGGATGCCCGTCTTTGTCTTCCGCGCTGTTCATTTGTTTGAAGCGAAGAAAGTCGTCTAACTTTTTCTGATCCTTTGATGTTAACCAGCATGCTTTATAAAAAGGCAATGTGCGGAATTCAGCCGCAGCGCCGTATTCCTGCAATAAACGATATTGGATCACTTCAAATTGAAGGTCGCCCACACAACCGATGATCTTTTTATTGCCGCCATGTTGGGTGAATAATTGAGCAACGCCTTCATCGGTCAATTGCTGAACACCTTTTTCCAATTGTTTGGTCTTCATTGGATCTTTATTCACCAACTCTTTGAATATTTCGGGAGAGAAAGTGGGGATACCGGTAAAGAAAAAATTATCTCCTTCCGTTAAGGTATCTCCAATTTTAAAATTACCGGTGTCAAATAAACCCACCACATCACCGGGATAAGCATCTTCGATCACATCTTTACTTCGCGCCAAAAATGAATAAGGATTACTGAAACGTATTTCCTTATCCAAACGAACATGATGATAATATTTATTTCTTTCAAATCGTCCGCTGCAAACACGAAGGAATGCGATCCTGTCGCGGTGCTTGGGATCTAAGTTGGCATGGATCTTAAAAACAAATCCACTGAACGCATCATCACCCACTTCAATGGTTCGCTGGGATGTTTCCCTGCTTCTTGGAATGGGTGCGATACGAATGAATGTATCCAGCATTTCCTGCACGCCAAAATTATTCACGGCACTGCCGAAAAATACGGGGGCCACTTTTCCTGAGAGATAATCTGCTATATTCAATTCACCATGCACGCCTTCAATTAATTCTGCATCTTCACGCAAATGTGCAGCATCACGCTCTCCTATTTTTGTATCAAGGATAACATCATTCAGATCATTGATCGCGATCGTATCTTCTTCTTCCGCTTTGGTGCTTGCCGTAAACAAACGCAGACTTTTATTATCGAGATTATAAACGCCTTTAAAATCTTTACCGCTGTTAATGGGCCATGTCATCGGGTGTAAAGCAAGATTCAATTCTTTTTCTATTTCTTCCAACAGATCAAATCTGTTCTTGCCGTCACGATCCATTTTATTGATGAACACGATCACAGGTGTATCACGCATCCGACATACTTCCATCAATCTTCTTGTTTGTGCTTCCACACCATTCACACTGTCGATCACCAGAATAACACTGTCAACCGCCGTTAATGTTCTGTAGGTATCTTCTGCGAAATCTTTGTGGCCGGGTGTATCCAATAAATTGATCAGCATACCCTCATACTCAAAAGTCATTACACTGGTTGCCACACTGATACCACGCTGACGTTCAATTTCCATGAAATCGCTCGTTGCATGTTTCTTTATTTTATTGCTTTTCACCGCACCTGCCGTTTGAATAGCACCGCCGAACAACAATAACTTTTCAGTCAAAGTTGTTTTACCGGCATCCGGGTGAGAGATGATGGCGAATGTTCTTCTGCGATTGATTTCTTTTTCGTATTTCATTGTTGGATCTGAACTATGCACTTTTCTTAAAGTGTGCAAAGGTAAGGGTTGAAGCGTTTTGAAGATGAACTATGCAGTCTTGCAGATTTCTCACACAGATCGTTGATATAATTCCAAAAAAAATCCCTGCCCGATATGATCAGGCAGGGTTGTTAAATTCACCCCCCAGTGAAAAAAACTTTTTAAGTTTCTGAGACAAATATAGCCCAAGTTTTGATTTTTACAAGGTGAAAAACACCCATTTTTTGAAGTACATTCGTTGTTTACAAAAATTTTACATTAGAAGAATTTAAAAGAATAAAAAAGGATCATGACATTTGAAGAATTAGTAAAAGATCATTCTGCAGCGATGATTGAAAAATTAGCCACCTGGGTTTTGAATGAAACGGCAGTGGATATCCGATTTGATTGCCTCGATGAAGATCAATGGTCGATCGTGACGATGTACCAATATGAAGAAGATAAAGAACTCTCACTGCGATTACATCTCAACAATCGCTACGATCTCTATTTTGGTTATTATGATGACGAAGATGAATTCCATGAGATCACCAAAGACCTGAGTGAAGAAGAAAAAGAGATCATCCCTGAAGTATTGAGAAAATTGATGAAGCGGGTTTTGGACGATGAAAAGGATATCCGCATCAACGGTACCTTCATTAAAGGAAAGAAATAATTATCTCATTTTATTTCACTAATAATTTATACAACTTTTGAAGGGAGGATCTTTCTGCTGTTGAGAGTTCATGTTCTTTTTGAAACTTTGATTGCAACTGCAACACAGTCTTATGTTGGGGGTATCTGGAAAGAATGGAATTTAACTGCATAGCAGTTTGTTCGTCTTCAAGAATAGCGGGTTGCTTTTTAATGATGGGCGATTTATCGCGGTTTGGCAATTTCGCGATCATTGCTTCAATGGTGGCCAGCCATCCGGGTGTTATATCGGGTATCTTTTTTGCTTTATCATGCAATCCTTCCAATTGCTTTTTGGTGAGAAAGCCCCTGTCTTCATACTGATGCATCAGGCTCATGATAAAAAGAGAATCTTTATCTGCTGCATACACAGCTTCGAGTACTTTATTAATAATATCTACTCCTGATTTTTTTTGCAGCATGCTTATAAATGAACTATAAAGATAGCCAACTAATATTTTCTTTCTTCGGCAATCGCTTTTCCGTTCTGCAACGGTCACGATCCAATAAGTGCCGTACTCCGCATCATCCAATGCAGCATATTTATTTTCTTTGATGAGCAGATCAACCAATGCCGGCGTGGTATTCGAATGCCCGACAACTACAATTGTTTTTCCTTTT
>Ga0316225_1001938_pt1 | contig 18096 bp, 27 predicted proteins | sample TBH18015metaG_FD_206010 | JGI IMG/M metagenome (GOLD analysis project Ga0316225, IMG submission 206010) | Freshwater microbial communities from Trout Bog Lake, Wisconsin, USA - TBH18015 | ecosystem: Environmental > Aquatic > Freshwater > Lake > Hypolimnion/Profundal zone | place: USA: Wisconsin... | reverse complement strand
TTTTTTAACGGCAAAATCTTGCTTAACATAATTTTCTAAAAATTATAGAACAATCCCTTAGTTCGCTATTGGGCTTGAACGAGTAAGCAACATGGAGCGCAAACCATCAGATTATGAAACGCATAATAATGGCTATCCGTAAGTTCTTTACGAAGAAAAAAACACAGCAGCATTGCTTTGAAAGAGACGGCTATTCCGATTAATATCTAACCATAGCTTGCGAGGCCATGTAGCCATCCACAATTTTATTATTTAACGTGCCCGGCAGCGTATCGACCTTGCCCCACGTGACAGACCCTGCACCAAATGGCTGCCATCCGTCTTTTATTAGATCATTTACTTTTTCAGAAAGATGTTCGGCACCCGTAGCCATTACAAGCATGTACTCTTTTACTTGTTCCATATTATTTGCTGTTTAGTCGCTGCAAATATAGCGAAAGCCCACCTTTAACAGTGGGCTTTCCTTTTGCCGCGAAGGCAACATATCTTCTATCATCAATTCACTAAGACATTAAGCATCGGGATTGTTGCTATAATTTGACGTTATGCTAAGTAGGCCCTATCCGGAAATTTAGCGGCATCAAAAATGATAAGTCTGAATCTCATTTCGGACAGGTTCTTACTATTAAGTTTCAGTATCCGTCTTCCGGCCTCCAAGGGCACAACCTACTTAACATAACGCAAGTACATTATAGAACAAATCCCTTTAACATGATACGAGCACCGTAGAACAGAACGTCGAAATGTGCGACGCAACGATGCTGAATCTGGCGCTCCAGTTAAGTCCCTAAAGAAGTAACAGCCCAAGACAAAACCATCCCATTACTGAACGTTCTTAATGTACTTGCTGCAGCATTAAAACTTCCTGTTATTGTACTGTAAGGGAAGTTCTGATAAGAAGCATTATTGATCACTAAGGCCTGATACTGTTTTCCTTGCATGTAGCCTACGGTAAGTGTCGTACCTGCCGGATATTCCAGCGGAATGACCGTACCATCACATAGCGTCTGTGTATTGGCTGGATTTGGCGTAGTCTTAATCAGCGCCTGTATCCAGCATGTCTTTGTCGTGGGGTAGCTGCCGCCACACGCCGGGGTTGTTACGCCTATCTTGACTGGATTACCTTGTCCGCCATTCAGGCACGTCACAATTACTTCAAATTCATATGCCGCACATGCTTCCAGGTTGGTAAAAGTAAACCCGTGATCGCCATCGAAATACCCCGCACTATCGTCTGCTAGTATCCATTCTTTGCTACCTTGTACGCGCCAGTATGTGTTTACAAACAGGTATGACACCGACGGAGATTGATATCCGGGTGACGTCCATGTAAGCTGCACCGAATTACATGTTGCTATGGCCGAAATGTTGGTCACCGTATTTACACACGTCGCATTTGGGTCGTCGTTGGTATACCCTCCGAAGTACCCGCCGTTCGGGAATGCTCCGTCATTTGGCTTGATCTGGTTTATCTGGCTACCGTATACTGCGGCATTGAGGCGCGATGGGTTATTCTTGATTACCGGCAAGTATAGCGTGTCTACCTGCGCGCTGGAAGATGAACTATCCAAAACATCTACTGTTGCTCCGGGCCCTATATACAATACATTCAATGTACTTCCCGCCGATACGAATATGTTATTCACATAGCTCGGCCCTAGTATTGCCAGATATTGACCAGTTGGTGGTGATGATGGTGGTGATGAATTAGTTATGGTCACACCATCGGTAAAGGTACAATTCACAATGAGCGCCGGATTTACCACCGGAGTGGGCGGAGACGCCGTGGTCCTGTTGAAATAAATGCCAACCGATAGCAATTTACTGCTGCTTAATACTGATAAGGCTTGAACAAGATAGGCATTATTTGCGGCGAACAGATTAAGTTCCCGCATAATTGCCGTATAGACATCCTCGTAGGCATTTAGTATTGTTTGCAACCTAGCCGCCTCTGTGGGGCCGCCGGGATACGGCGCCGCCTGTACAATGGCTATAAAACTTGATTTTTCTAGTGGCGTGAGCTGTGTTGGCATTTTACAAAACTATTGATTTTTTATTAATGTTCAATTGAAAAACGAAGTCGAACGGAGCGTCGCCACTGGCGCTCAATATTTGCCATAGCGATGGTATCCCCAATGTTTTTCTAATTTCACTTCCTCCTCTTCACTTAATCTGCGCCAGTTGAATGTGTTATCCGTTAATCTTCTGGAGGTGTTTCCATCATGTATTGACGCAAGAAACCCGTCAAGATAATCATGTGGGGCTATGTTTAGTGTACGTGTCCTGTTAAGTAAAAAGTGGGTGTCCTCACCAATGTGTAGTTGGTTTTCAAACGGCTGCTCTTCCCATACCTTTTTCCAGTAGGACATCGTAGCACCACACACGAAAGCACTCCCGCCGCCGTACTTGTATTGCCATGCCTGCCCGGTTTCTGATTTATAGAAATAAGGGTTTGTTATACCGGTCACTTCTACTTCTGGAGCCATAAGCGCCTCTACTGATTTTGTTATCCAGTCGGGCTTGTACCTATCGTCGTCGTCTTGATGTATTATTATATCCCCTGTTGCGCGGGCTATTAGCCTGTTCCTTTTCTCTCCAATGGTTCCGTCTTCTCTATCTATCAGTAATTCTTTGTTTGGGTAGTCCTGGTTTTGGAAGTTGTTTATGATGTTTATACCCCACGGTTTTCGTAGTTCTGTTGTTGGGGTTATGACGCTTACTTTTGGGTGGTCCATTTACTTAGCTTTTTGTCAATGATTAAACTTCGTTGCGACGCTCCGTTCGACTGCAGGATTACTATTTTACCTTATTTCGCATTTATCCGTTTTTATAGGAGTGTTAATCGGCAATGAAAATGCACTTATATTAGCAGAATAGCATTTAGCGCCAACCGTCATTTGCATATTTATATTCGCATCTGCGATTTCTTGGGTTACATCAAACGAATACATTATACAATACTCATCTCCCATTCCCGCTTCCTGCCTGAGAAAGTTTTCAATTTCCTTTACCGACATTTTAGATAACCGAATAGCCTTTTCTTCTATATTTTCCATTTTACGTTGTTTTTAAGTCGGGGTACATTTTAGATAGTATTTTATCAGTTATTTAACTTCGCTGCGACTATCCATTCGACTGCAGAATTACTATTAAAATCTCTTGTACCGGCAAAACATAAATCTTGAATTTTGCTTCCTTTTGAAGTTTCTGGAATGCCTGTAAGTTTGAAGATTGCAAGACCTCGCTGGCCATCGCGGATTATTTATCTCCGAAGTCCTTATCATGTACCTGATATCCCTGCTGTCTTTTTTCATAAATTGCCAAATTAGAAAACTGAAGTTGAACGGAGCGTCGCCACTGAAGCTAAATAGTAGCAGCGCCGCCGGCCACCCTAAGTCGTTTTTAAACCTGGGTACATTTTTGATAATATCTCTCTGTACCTGTTGTAATTACCCCAGCTACCTCCCAGTTTATTCCATGTTGTAGAGCAATGATCCATCTTCGCTCCCGGCTTGTAGTTTATGGTGTATATCTCCTTACCCAGCGCTCTTATTTCTCCGCAAATCGCCTCTACGTAGCAATGCAGCTCATCAAATACTTCGCTGTTGAATTTCACGCCAAGGTCTTTGCGTATCAGGATGCAGCAGCTATCCAAGGATTCCACCGGCCATGACTTCCCTTCTTCGGACCATCTATTTACTCCGTCGCTATGCGGACCCACTAATCCTATCGCGCCAAAGTCGGGATGTTCATTTATAGTCGCCTCCAAGCTATCCAGTATATCCGGGGTGAATACAATATCTTCATGCACCAGCAGGACGTATGGCGTAGTGGCCTTATCTATTATCTCGTTGTAGTTTTCTGCGGGATATTTTTTAGAGCGAAAGTCCGAGCTGTCAGATATTTGAGTGTTTCCGATGCCGATCACATCAAACTCGCCTACCAGATTTCCGATAGACTCTCCTAAGTATTTTTTATACACTTCAGGGAATCTCTGCCGGTACCCGATGGTGAACAGCTTTTCCTTGCCCGTTTTTTGACTGCGCTCTTCATTGTACTTCTTGTATGCCGCGCCATCCTCATGGAACCATGCGCTTCCAAGGTCCTTTGTTGTCATGCACTGTAGGTGATGAATGTAGCTGGCCTGTATGTGACCAAATTTCAGTCCCATACCCCTGCAGGTATCTACTATCCAGTTGTCGTTGTAATAGTGCTTTAAGCAGGTAGGGAACATACCTATCTCTGCAATGAGTTTTGGCTTAAACATGAAGTTGGCGCCGAGTATGCCTATCCCCATAGGATTAGGATGCCTTGTGCTGCCAGCCGGCCAATCAACGGGATTATGTATACCCTCTGTGCTGTATGGAGATACCAGCCAGTAATCTTGGCCCAGTGCGTCGAGCAATGGAATATCCCATCCATCAGTAAATAACAGATCGTTGTTGGCGATGCAGATATATTCTATGCCGGTAGCCAGGGCGATGGATAGGCCGGTATTCCATGTCGAAGTAACACCCATGTTTGTGTCATTCTTGTGGTAGAACAAGTGTTGAGCTTCTTTATTCAGTAGTGCGCCAAGCTCTGTGTGGTACTGCCATGTTTCATCCGTAGAATTGTCATCCACAAGTATGATATGCAAATCTGCATGGGTACATTCTATGAGGCTTTGTATTGTCTTTTGGGTATAGTACACCTTATTGTAGCAAGGTATCACCACGGCTAACTTTCTGCTATCTCTCATTTGTTTGATCTGTATTTGTAAAAGTAAATTGGCTCCGATACTAAGTATTCTGTTTTTATTCGTTTCGTGATGGCTTCCCCGTATTTTTTATCTTCTCCAAAAGAGATGTTTGGGTATTCCTCCAGTATGGCTATCTCTCTTTTTATGGGGCATACGTGCTGAGCGCCCCTGAGATATACGCCATTCTCTTCGCCCCATTCCTTGTGTTCTATTGAGCACTTTACGAGCTTGTGCGGTCCGTTGTCTGGCTCGTAGCTCATCATGATACCTATGTGGTCCACACCCATTCTTATGCCTTCAAATATACGCTCCAGGTATTCCGGGGATATCTCGTCATCGCAATCTATGAAGACTACGTATTCCCCGGTTGCCGACTGAAGTAGTTCATTTCTCTTTTGGCCGATAGATTTAATGCCCATATCCTGATTTATGAGCACCTCTGTCCGACGGAGCAAATCTTCACGCTGTCCATGTATCTGCGGGAGCAACTTTCCCAGAAATGGGATGCGGGAGTACATTGTCGGTATAAGTATGCTCAGTCTCATTCCGGATCTGTTTCTATGCTGAAGGTATGGCTTGACCATGCAGTTTGCTCCTCGCCCGTTTTACCGGACTCTTCGGGGTTTTTCAAAAAGGCGTTTACCCTTCTTGTTACCTCCTGCATGTGCATCTTAAAATCCTTGTCCTCCTCAAAGGTTATGGATACTGTTACTTTTGTTCTCTTATTTGACATTTTTTAGTCAGTTTTCGATTATCAATTTAACATCGTTGCGACGCTCCGTTCGACTTCAAAATTACTATTAAACAGATTCCCTTCTTACCTCTTTCCAAATACCCTTCCCTATCTGGACTCTCTGGTGTGTTTCTGGGTTGTATGGTGTAATATCCCTGTGCTTCACTTCTGGCTTTGGTGGCGTTGCCCAGTTCGCGGGCCTATTGTTTCGCGACTTGCGGGGCTTCACATCCTTTTTGGTGGTAATGATCAGTGTTTTCTTTTCTTTTTTGACCTTTACCGGTTTTTCTTTCTTTACTCTTGGCTCCTTTACTGGCCGTGATTTCTTTACGCCCATTACTTTTGTTGGGTTGTGGCGCTTCCATGTTGTTTCTGTTTTTATGTACGGCCACTCTTGACCGCGAGACTTTCGCATAACAATTGTGCCGACTGGAAACTTTTTATACTCGGGTATATCTATCCCCGCCAACCTCCATTCATATATTTTTCTTGTAGCTGTAGTTTTTGTAACGCCATACTTCTTAGCTATGCCTTTGGCTCCCAAGGTAGCGATGTTCTCTTTCACAAAATCTATTCTATCGTCCCAAATACTTTCTAATGCACGGCTTGCATAAGAACATTTCTTTGAGCAATACTTCTTGCGGTCCAACCTTGATTGCGGAACCACTATCGGCTTGCCGCACTCTGGGTTTTGACATATACTATCTATACTTGTTCTTATGCTCAAAGTTTAATTTTATGTGTGTGAAATTGAAAAACTGCAGATGAACGGAGCGTCGCCACCGCTGCCAAATTTTGCACCTGCCTATACCCCAAAGGCATTTTTAAAAATTAATTTTCTGTACCTCATTACTACATCTATTCCTTTTCCTGTTATCATAAAGAAGGCTTCATGCATCCATCTTATGTTTTTACTTTTTTTATCGAATGTAATATAGTCCAGTTTTATCAATTTATCCATGCTGGGTTTAAGGTACATCTTTTTACCTTTTGCCTTGGTTAATTCAGGGAAGTCCCGCAACCTCAGCGCACTTAGTCTTTTCTTGTACAAGGCCGACAGCACCCGCAGATCATTAACGTCAACACCCATCACCTCTTCTATGTACTCAAAGCTATTCAGTTGCTCCAGCAGCAGGTTATTAAGTGCATCCTGCGCCTCTTGCGCCATAGCTACCTCCCTATCCCATGCGTTGAGTTGCTTTATCTCGTTTATCTTATCGGCAACGTCTTTTGCGAACTTTGATAGCCCATACACGCCGGTTCCGCAGTTCTGCGCTGCCAGGTGGGACATATTCATTACATCCCGGCTACTGGTCAGGCACACCCCTTCTCTGCGCATTGCTTCGGTAAGGTCCAGTCGCTTTAAAGGGTATAGGTACTGGTCAGCCGTATTAGCCTCGATATCCTCTGCCGCGCCTCCCTCTCTTTCGACGCGGAACGTCCAGGAAATACCGACTTTAGCCATGAGGTACATAACCTCGTCCATCCTCTCTTCGGCGCAGAACTTCTGCAGGGTGTAGTCGCTCTTGAATATTTTGAGTTCGTCATTTGTTAAGGATTCTTTTTGCTGTGGTGTAATACTTCTTAAAGAATGAAGGGCTATGTCATTGAAGGAAGGGTTGTATATTAATTGCTTGTTCTTATGTGCCATTTTTTTACTTAGCTTTTGTTCCTTGATTTGACTTCGTTGCGACGCTCCGTTTTGAGGTTCTATTCGCTATTTTGCTTTCATCTCTTTTATCTTAGCCTGCTTGGTTCGATACTCTGATTCGGTCATTCCGGCGGGCAATACTAGCCCAAGTGGCTTTTTATTCTTTATTTTATTTTTCTTTGCTGTCGGTTCGGCGCATTTATTTTTTATAATAAACTTAATGCGGCTTTTTGCTCTTTTCCTCACACCTCTGGATATATACGCAGATACAAAACTATTTATCGCATCCAAACCGGTTATGCGAATCAATTTAATTCCATTGTCTTTTGCAAACCTATCCTTAATGTGATCCCTACTCCTTTTAGCACTTCCGTCATGGGTTGTCTTGCCATCATACTCAACGAGCATATTTAGTTTTGGGATGAAAAAATCATATCTTAATTTGTACCCAGTATTTGGGTTTATACACCCATCAAACATTACTTCTTGGTAGAAAATTATTCCTTCTTTTTTTAATTTGCCACTAAGCACCATCTCCATTGGAGACATTTTTATGTTCTTAAAATACTCGAACTCAAGTGCCATAAAATTGATTAATTGAAAAGCCGATGTCGAACGGAGCGTCGCCACTGTCGCTAAATAGTAGCAACTTCGCTGGCTACCAAGTAGTCTACTATATCTTTTACTGTTTCTATTCCGTTAAAATCTTTAGTAGATACAGATACACAGAAGTCTCTTTCTACTTCCATTATTACTTCTACTTTATCAAGACTATCTACGTCACAGTCATCTTTAAGGTTAGAGTCTTCTGTTATTGTTCCATCATCTACCAGGTTCATTTTATTAGCGATGATCTTTATTACTTTGTCGGCTACTTGTTGTCTGAGCATTGTGTATGAGTTGTGGTTTAATTTTTTGTTAGTATGGGTAAGTTTATTTATTTGGCTGCGGTGGCGACGCCCCATTCAGCGGCATCACTTTGCGCATCAACACCATCCAGTATGTTTGTTTTAAAAACCAGCAAAAATGGATATTGGCCGTCTCCCCGAAGGCTCCACGCAGACCTTAAAGTGTCGTGTACTATTTTGTAAACCTCAGAATTAAATCTAAGCCCACAAAATTTAGCTATATCAGTTGGGATAAAGCATTCTATTCTTGCGATATCTTCACCCGCAGATATCGCCGTATATTCAGATAAAAATACCCCATGAATTAAGCTGGGACACTCATGATTCCCAAAAGTGGCGAGAACAAATACGCTATTCATTTTTTTTAGTTTTGTGTGTGAAATTGAAAGTATGAAGTCGAACGGAGCGTCGCAACGATGCTAAATTTAGCGACCCAGCTGGTTTAAAAATTTATTTGATCTACCATTCCAGAACATATCTTAGCAGCCCATTTACCTATGTCTGCTATATCTTCTTCTGTTATCTTGTATCCTTCTGGTTGTCTTGCTATTTCTGCCAGCTTTAGGTCCTTAGCGTAGCCGGTAGCAAATGTTATTGCCTTTCCTGATAAGTTGGCCACATATTGGTTTATGTCTTTAGGGGCGTTCGTGTGTGCTGCCGGGGCGTTCATCATCTTAGGCGCCTGCGTTGCCTCATACTGCCTGCGAGCGCCATTAGGATCTTCTCCTGGAACTATTTCAGCGGTCCCAAGATTGGATACATAAGCGCACTTCACAAACTGAAATATGCCGGTATGAAAGTCTTGTTGCTCTTCTGTGGGGGATAGGAACTCTGCGATAGTGGTATTACCCTGCTTGTCGGCCAAGGTAATGTCGAAGCGATGGTACATATTGCCATCTCTTTTTCGTATCGACTTGTTCGCATTTTTTATCCCAGTTACTTTTAGAGAGTATGTTTCTCCTTGGTTTAATTTTAAGTCTGCCATTGTGTGTGAATTTTATTGTGTTACTGCTTTATCAACTAATGATTTACCCATCCTGTAATGTAACTTTCCCATGCCTACGTATATTTTGTAGTACCCATCATTACACTCTTCTATTCTCGCGCCGGTTGGTATTTCTTTTTGACCGGGTATTTTTAATGGCTCTGCCAGTGTGTGCTTTCTGCCGTTTACCTTTATCTCCTTATCCTTTTTAGTAGGTATCTTCTCTACTATTATAGGCTTAGGTGGTTGCTCTTTTTTAGCCGTCTGTTTTGCCATGATTTAACTTCGTTGCGACGCTCCGTTTAAGGTTCGGTTAGCTATTTAACAGTTCTTTGTTTTCGTAAATATTTCCTACGATAATCCATTCTTTCATATCGTCTATCGACTCGAAAGCGTTTAACTTTTTGGTTACAGAACCAATCCAGCCAAAGCAACCACTTTCAAATGAAACTGTCGTTTTATCTTTGCCGAACCCAGACTCTTCTCCCTTATCCTCATAGGTTGTTTCGAGAATATCCCCCTCGTAAATATCGTTGCCATTTTTATCTTTCAGCCCGGTAAATTGCATTATTTCCGCAACTATAGTTTCTGATGGCTCAAATCCAAATACGCTAAATAAAACGGGTGTTCCATACATAAGTATAGCATACTCCTTAGATCCACTTCCGGCACCCTCAAATGGACGTTTTGGGTCTATCATTTTATCACCTACCCAGACTCTGAATTTTATTTCTCTTTTCATTTTATATGTGTGTGTTTAATTGAAAAAATATTGTCGAACGGAGCGTCGCCACTGAAGCTAAATAGCAGCACCGCCGCCGGCTCCATCATCTTTTTTAAAAATCATCATTCCAAAAAGAACAACTCCTACTATTACTACTAATACCCATGATAGAACAAACCCAAAGAACAAAGAGAAGAACGAATAGTCTGATGCAACTTCCATTACTGCGCTATTGAACATTCCTTTCGCTATGCCTATCGGTGTTGGCCTTACTTTCAGCTTAATTGCCGCGACCATCACATTAAACAGTAACGACCCAACAATTGATCCGATAAGCCATATCTCCCAGTTCTCCATGTTCGATTTTTTAGCAACCAGCGCCAGGTATGCGACGGTCTATGTGATCATTAAATACAATTATTGGTTTTTGAGATTCCAGACCATTGCTGTAGTCTTTCTTCATTCTGCGATAGGTTTTCTTTGTCATTTTATCTTTTTTTGCAAAACGCGCAAGGTCTTTGGATACTTTTCCTCTCATGTAATTATTTTTTAGTTTGGTTAATTTTATTTAGGTAACTATATACTTATTTACCCTTGTTTATATACTTATTTACCCTTGTTAAAATAATTTACCTGATTCCACCTTTCGTTCGGTTATTATATTCCTTGCTGCGTTCAATATTTCAAGACCTATTTCGGGTACTACGCAATTATTGAGCAATTTCTTTTTGTTTGGATGACTTTTATCGCTTAAATCAAACCCTAACTTGTGATGGTTTTGACCTTCGCTTCTTGCCCCCCCCAATCTCTTTACCGGCCCCATTCTACCTATCGAACCTTCTACCTTTAATTGAGGTATTTTAAAGTTTGCCCAAAAAGTATGTCTACCTGAGTATTGAGGTTTAATTAATGGTTCGTAATAAGGGTTCACGTTTTCGATGCAATATTTACCTTCAAAAAAATGTTGCAGGAATATAATTTCCTGATAAAGCGACATGTCAGGGTATCTAATTGTACCAGCCCCAACAAGGAAGTAATTACACCCGCTATGAGTAGGACAAGGGGGTGATGCCCAAATGAAGTCAAACTCCTTGTAATGCTCTAAAAGGTATTGGTGAGCATCCCCTACAATAACAGTATCGTTAGGGAAGAAGTCTTGATATATCTTCGCTATCTTTGGGTCATGTTCAACGGCAGTTACTTCGACATCTTGCCAAAGTTTCCGATTACCGCCAATTCCGCTATATAAGTTCAATACTTTCATTTAGTTGTGTTTTTTAGAGTAAATAAGTATATAGTTACCTTTATTTATTTGGCAGCAGAGGCGTCGCACGTTTCAGCAACATCACTTTGCGCCTTCTACCTGCTGCAGCGTTTCGTTTATTCCCTCTACCTGTTGTGCGGCATCAAGCAATAACTTAGCTGATACTTTCATAAACAGGCGCCGGTGCATCTGGCCCTTAATAACCCCTTTTGATATGTGTCTTGCATTATCTTCGGTGCAGTCGTTGTTGGTCCAGTTTTTCCAATCCTTTTCCTTAGAAATACCCTGCGCAACCAAAACTATCCAGTTTGGATATAGTGCCTTTATTTTAATCGACACTTCTTTCAAGTCGGAGTCTTTAACTATTCTGTCTGTCATAACTACCGCAAAGATAAACAACATTTTCAAACAACCAAATATTTTTTAAAAATAACCAAATTTTGTTTTCACAAATTAAATGATTTACTTTGCAGGCAGATGGAAATAGAAACACACGACTATAAAGACATAAGAGAGCGCAACGCGGCTATGGATTTAGCATTGCACGACCGGATAATTGGAACAGAATTCTTTAATTTCACTTGCGGAGACCTTCTCGGATATGGAATCAGCCGGTATGTATTTGAATACAAGCGAGATAAAAGGTGGGTGGTAAAAATAGACCTGAGTTGTTATTCCGCAAATAGTCTTGAGTGGCAGATTTGGAGCGACGTAGAGAAAATACCTCAGCTATCTAAATGGTTTGCCCCGTGCGGAGATATGACAAGGGCTTGCTCTGTTATGCTTCAAAGAAGATGTAAAATAAAATTGCCGCACGATAAATATCCAAATAAGGTTCCGGATTTTTTCAGCGACCTAAAGTATGATAATTGGGGTATGTTTAATGGTAAAATGGTTTGCTTAGACTATGCATCCACGAGCCTCGTACAACTCCGAAAAGACTATAAATTAGTGCCCGCTAAGTGGCATTAGAATCAGTGAACAGAACCTTGAAGAGTGCGACGCAACGAAGCTAAATTGATAAAAGAAAGATGGCTAAAAAAATAAAATACTGTAAGAACCACCCTAATAGAAAATCTTTTTGTAGATACCTATGTTCTACTTGTTATAACATTGATCTACAAAGAAGAGCAAGAGAGAAAGCTAATGCTCAACCACCGGTAAAAAAAGAAAAGCCAAAGCAAATAAAAAAGACCAGCGAGATACAGGCCGCACTCAACACCATTTACGGCATCCTGCGAAAAGAGCTACTCCCAAAGAACAGAACCTGCCAGGCACAATACCAGGGCTGCACCCACCGGGCCACCCAGATTCACCACATGCAGGGAAGAAAGCGTCATCTACTGATCATGAGCAAGCAATTCAAATTTGTATGCCCGGAGTGCCACACAACAATAACAGAACATAGCGCCGAGGCGATAGAAAACGGACTTTCAATGCTAATAAATAGCAAAACTAAGTGGGACTTCACCGAAAGAGAGTTGTCTTTGATGGATAAATACGGAGTAAAGGCACCCAAGTAGAGTTACTAATAGATCGTTACGCATTACAACAAATTATTTTTATATTTAATATTTTATAATTTATTTGAGTAATTTGGTAATTATTAGCAAAATCCTACAATAAGTTAACTAAATTATTAATAATACTGTATTTACAAGCGTTTTACGTAATTAAAAATAAAGTTCTTAAATTATTTTGAAAAGTGAAAGTGGTTGATTAAGTTTGCAGTGCTTATTAAATATTAGTAAAATGAAATTAATTAAATCACCTTTAGATACGTCTCTTTCCCGCGGCTGCAAATTTACTCCCTCCTGGGTACTAATATTTGATAAGCCAGCTCGCGGGAAAGGGGCTTTTTTATTTTATGCCAATTAAGAAGGTTTACCAGTCTACGGACGAGGAGAATGAATTAGAGGTTTTTTTAAATGAGGGCGGCGAGATAACTATTGAGGTTTCAAGTCCGGGAATGGGTGATGAACAGTGGTTTAATCAAATATCACTTCCTTACGAAGATATAATCCTATTGATAGATCATTTAAAGGAACTATCAAAGCAACTTTTGCCGCGGCAAAATATTCAGCAATAGCATCAACCAAATTAAATTATGGCTTCTAAGAAGGATTTTTATCTAAAATTTTATATTAAAGACTTTCAAACAGACAGTAAGGTTCAGGCATGTAGTGCTAATGCAAATGGCGTGTATATACACCTTATTTGCCTTCTTTTCAATAGCCCAACAAAGGGTAAACATCTCCTAAAATCTGAGTCTTTAAAAAAATTTGTCGATATTTTGCCGCGGCAAAATATTCAGCAAACGAATCAACAAACAAGTCAGCAACTTTTTTTAATTGCCGAATCTGTTGCTGAAGATTTGACGAAGCATTTACCTTTCTATGAAAGGGAGATAAAACCAGGATTGCATGAATTACTTGTGAATAACATTCTTTATTTAGAAGGTGAATACCTCTGTCAAAAGAGAATGATAAAAGATGTGCAAACCAGCGCATCACGCAGTAATAACGGAAAAAAAGGCGCGGCGGCAACTAATAAAAAGAAAAAAGAAAAGCCAGATTCCGAATCTTCCGCTCCGCCGCCAGCGGAAGTTTTTGACGAAATTTTGCCGCAGCAAAATAATCAACAAAAAGAACAGCAAAAGCCTAACTATAACTATAACTATAACTATAACTCTATAGAAGAGAGTATAGGGGTAAGTAATAGTACGGGAGGGGGTATGGGGGAAACTGAATTTGGGGGAAAGGGAGAAGAGATGGAAGTTGTTGATGTTTTGGTTAATTACCCAGATGCAAGGATTAAACTCGGTAGGCTTGATTTGCAGATGTTAAACAAGAATTCGGAAGATTTTAGGGAGGCGTGGATTGATTGGTTGACATTCCTCACAGAGAAGAGAAAATGCGAGATTACATCCAGTACTAGGGAAAAGTCGCTACATGAACTGATTAGGTTTGCCAATTTCGATGAATACTTAGCTATAAAAATTATAAATCAAAGCATTACTCGTGGGTGGACTTCGTTCCAGAAGATTGAAACAGAAAAAACAAATCCAAAACCCTTTGATAAAAAAACAAAGCCGGTGGTAATGAGCGGAAATGCCCCAATTGAGGAGCAAATTGACCATTACAAACGTAAAAAAAGAGATTAGGCTATTTAAGCATAAAAAAAAGTGGTTGTGTGGGTAGGGAAGGAATATTGGTTTTTTGGCAAGGAATGGCACATAAATGATAGTTAACGTCGAAAAAAAACATAAACATGGACACTTCAAAAAAAGAACAGGAAGAAGTATTGGATTTTAGTTCTTTTATTAAAAATTATTTCCCGGCATATCAGATTGATGGAAATAATGCAAAAGTTATTGCTCAATTAGGACTTTGGGCTAATCGAAATCCTAAATTCAATGGAGCCGAAGAAGGTTGGCATATTGATCGCGGCGTACTCATTTATGGCCCGGTTGGCGTTGGGAAGGATGAAATATTCAGAATTTTAAGAAAATACATTTCCTATCTACATAGCCCTTATGGGTATTCAGCAAAGGTAGTATGGGAGTTTGCTAAGCCATTTTTAAAGGATGGGTATGAGTGCTTTAATGAGCAAAAAGGAAACATTTACTATGAAGAACTGGCACTGACAGATGAATTAAGTGGACAGCCAACAAGGGAAGTGGTTACGTATTACGGTAATAAAATACTTATTGGCGCAGAAATAATAAATATTCGCTATAAAACATTTAAGGAAACCGGCTGGCAGACGCATTTCTCAACAAATCTAAATGAGGAGGAGCTGGAAGGCGTTTACGGCAAGCGCTGTATGAGCCGCCTGTATGAGATGTGTAATTTTATAGCTATGCCAGGTCGAGATAGGCGAGGGAGTATTGTGCCGGAGTTTAAGGAGAATAAAAATCAACCTAAGAGGCCAGATGCGCGAGAAACAACCATAGAGGAGCATTGGGAGAATAGAACAATGCTCGAAAAGGAGTATAGAAATTTCTGCGAGACCGGTGCGATAAGCAGCACCGCCGCTATAAGTTATAATCTTCTCACCATATACGGATGTAAACTGCAAATGTGGGATAGGAGTGATCCAGAAGTAATACTTATTGAGCGGGATTACTCTGAGCCATCATCGGCTAAATTAAAAACAGCCAGCCAGCGGGAAGAAGATAAAAAGGCGTGGGTGTGGTCTAAGCTCAGGGAGTTGTCGGTTAAAATTTTTTATATAAAACTAAAAGAAGGCGGTGCAAAATCCATATTTGAAGAAGTTGAAGTGAATATTGGAAATATGATTGGCGAAATAGAGAAAAATATAAAAGCATAGCGATCCGAAGTCGAACGGAGCGTCGCCACTGCAGCTCAATTATTTTAAACCAGCAGACTAAATAAATAAAAAATGGGAACCTACCAACAGAGTACCGGAGTATCCATACAGTCAGCCTTTGAAAAGTTTCATGCTGATAATCCATTGGTTTATACTCACTTTAAAAGACTGGCATTCAAAGCAATAAACGCCGGAAAGAAGAAGATAAGCTCTAAGATGATCTGTAATGTAATACGGTGGGAGGTGTACCTGGAAACAGTGGAATTGAATTTATGGGAAGACAAATCAGGAACGATACATAAGTTTAAAATAAATGATGCTTACACTGCCTATTATAGCAGGTTATTTGTAAATGAGTATCCTGTGTACTTAGATATGTTCAATTTTAGGGAGCGGAGGTCATAGCCCTGATTTTAGTTCGTTGCGACGCTCCGTTAAAATTTCAGTTAACAATTAAACTTTTCACACACAATGGAAATAAATAAAATTTACAATGAAGACTGTCTGAATACCCTTTGCAATATGCCAGATGGGTTCATTGACTTAACTGTTACGAGCCCACCTTATGATGGTCTAAGGAAATATAATGGATATTCTTTTGATTTTGAACGTATAGCTGTTGAGTTATTTAGGGCTACAAAAGATGGAGGAGTGGTTGTTTGGGTTGTAGCAGATGGTTGTGAAAATGGATCAGAAACTCTTACATCTATGAAGCAGGCGATTTACTTTCAAAGTATTGGGTTTACTGTTTACGATACTATGATTTGTCTTAAACCCTCCCCACAAGCGCCTACGGAGGGCAGATATTACGACGTCTTTGAGTATATGTTTGTGTTTAGCAAAGGGAAGCCAAAAACTATTAATTTTATTTGCGATAGGATTAATAAATCGGCGGGTCTTGTATCAAATAAAGAGTCCAGGTCATCTAAAGAAGATAGATCGACTGTTCCAGGGAAAAGAATGGTTGCTGAAAAAAGTAGAAGATTTAATGTTTGGGAAATAAGCCGAGGGATAAATAAAACACAACATGTAGCTGTATTCCCAGAGGAACTTGCCAGGGATCATATTTATTCATGGAGTAATGAAGGTTATTTGGTTTATGATCCATTTACGGGCAGCGGCACAACAATAAAGATGGCTCATATACAGAAAAGAAGTTGGGTGGGAAGTGAGATAAGTTCAGAATATGCTAAAATAGCACAGGATAGGATTAAATATCACTTAACAGAGCAAACTATGTTTTAAGTCCACCCCCCTTTTCTTATTCTGTCCGCTCCCGAGTGCGACGCAACAGCCGCCGAAGGGACTACAGCAGCTGGCAACCAAAGATAAAAACAAAGGGAGAAAGAAAGAAAGGATAAGAGATACAACGGCAGGAGGAAGGAAGGAAGGAAAAGCGAAACCCCTAACCCAAATCCCCCACACACAACGAGATAGCAAACCACAACACAAGGAGAGAACGGATAAAGGAGAACGGAAGGGGGAAACAAAGGAAAGGAGATAAACGGAAGAGGAAAGGAACTACAACCAGGCACAAGGGCAACGGAAAGGGAAAAGGATGCTTTTCAAACGGACGGAAGGACGGAAGGAGGCGGGGCCTTCCCCGGACGGAGGCCACCGGCCCGGAAGACCAGCAGTAAGTCAAGCTCTTTCGTGAGCGCAATAAAAAATAAAATATTTTCAGTAGCAAAAATTTTGAAAAATAAATTTTAATTTTTAAGATTCAAAAATGGCAAAATCAATAAAAGTAGGTACAGGGGAAAAGGATTACCCCAAAAGGAGCATAGACCTGGGCGACCTTACATATTTAATAGAAAAATACAGAAAAGAAGATTTAGAATACGTACTATATAAGCTGTCCTACGGTGGGAGATATATATATATGCGCGGAAAATCAATGTACTGGTCTTTAGTTATGTTCGTGGATTCGTTTAATTCCTACAATAAATCAAGCCCCAGGTTTAAAGGTCATCTATATTCTCACATGTATGAGTTTTTAAAGGGCGGAAATGTAGATGGCAGGTTTAGGGTAAAAGTTATAGGATCCATATCAAACATGGATCACTATACTATGCTAAAAGAGGAGCAAAAACTACTCGATGAGTCTATGAGCAACCCTATGTGCTTAAACAACCAAATTGAGGCCTATATCCCTAAATACAACGAGTCTACTGGAATGTATGGATGGTTTCCAAAAACTGCAGTAATGAACTTTAGGAAGTGGCTTGATTCAGCAGAAAGAAAGGGTTATGTCGATCAATGTAAAAAGTAGCTATTGCCAGAGCTTGATAACTATGCGTCTTTAATCCAAATGGGGCCTTGTCGCCAACCTTTGGTTTTTCAAGCCTCCAATATATCCGTATGGCCCTGGCGACGATATTATCATCAACGTAAATGAATGATGGATTTCGCCTCGCAATAATTTCTCCGGCGCTCGTCTTTTCTTTTCTTTTTGCTGCGGCCTCTATTTTGTTTATTATCAATTCGGTGCACAGTTCTGGATACTTATTGAAAATCCAGCTTTTAACCTCCCACCTGGGGTATAGTAGTGCTTCTATCCCCATTAGTTGCAGCCGCCACTCTATTTGTCCTATAAATTTTATAGTGTTTATTATATTATTAGTTATCCGCATAGCATAAGGCCGAACATCTTCAATAATAACCAATATATCTTCACTTTTTCCTATTCTGGATATGTGAGGTATTAATTCACCGTTTTCTACATTATCTCCACGGACTATTCCTTCCGGGGATATTA
>Ga0316225_1001935_pt1 | contig 18123 bp, 14 predicted proteins | sample TBH18015metaG_FD_206010 | JGI IMG/M metagenome (GOLD analysis project Ga0316225, IMG submission 206010) | Freshwater microbial communities from Trout Bog Lake, Wisconsin, USA - TBH18015 | ecosystem: Environmental > Aquatic > Freshwater > Lake > Hypolimnion/Profundal zone | place: USA: Wisconsin... | reverse complement strand
GATGACGATGCTGGTACCGGCGTTTCCGAAGGTCTGGTGGACCAGGATCTCGTCAATGGCCTTTTCCGCCTCGGCCAGCGTACCGCACATCAGCACCCCCTTGCCAAGGGCCAAACCATCGGCCTTGACCGCGCAGCGCCCATCGAGCGAGGCGGCAAACGCCAGCGCGGCTTTGGGGTCGGTGAAACTCCCCGAGCTGGCGGTCGGAATGCCGTGCTCCTCCATAAAGCGCTGGGCGAAGACCTTGGAGGATTCAAACCGGGCCGCCTTTTGGTTTGGTCCCCAAATACGGAGGTTGTTCCGTTGAAAGAGATCCACGATGCCCGATGCCAGCGGATTGTCCGGGCCGACGACGGTCAGGTCGGGCTGGTGCTCACGAGCGAAAGCGAGCAGCGCCGCCAGGTCTTCGGCGCCGACTTGGAGGCATTCGACTGCCGAGTGATTGCCGGCCAGCCGTTCCCGGGCGATGCCGGCGTTGCCCGGAGCGCACCAGATTTGCGTGGCGTGTGATGACTGCGCCAGTTTCCAGACTAGGGCGTGTTCCCGGCCGCCGGATCCGATCACGAGGACTTTCATGGAGGCTGATTGAACCAGGAATTCGGGGCCAGCGGCAACTGATTTCGGAATATTCCTGCTGGACTTTTTCCAATTTTCATGTATACGAAACGGGATTCAAAACAAAGTATTGATGATACAGAGAACTATGAAGCACAGATTCGGATTATTTTTGGTTGGTGGTGTGGCAGCGGCGCAACTGGCGAATTCCGCTAGCGGTCAACCGGCGTCAGGACAACCGGGGGTACCGCCCAACCGTCCCGTTATCCAGGGGCAACCGGGCCAGCCCCCGGCGATGATGCAGCGGCCGCAGATGGCCCCCGCGGCGCCTTATAAGCCGGTCCTTCAGGATACCAAGACCGACTTCAGCTATGCCTGGGGTTTGCAGATGGGTAATTTCGTGAAGCGGAGCAGCGTCGAGTTGGATCTCGATGTGTTGATGGGCGCGATCAAGGACGCCATGGCCGGCGTGACCAACAAGTTGACCGAGGAGCAAGGGCAGGCAGCCGTGCGGGCCTACCAGACCGAAGCGCGAGCCAAGATGGAGCAGGAGCGCACCAAGATGGTCGAAAAAAACCGCAAAGAGGGCGATGCCTGGCTGGCCGAAAACAAGAAAAAGGACGGGGTCAAAGCCAAGGAGGTCACTCTTCCCGACGGTAAGAAGGTCGAAATGCAATACAAGGTGGTCAAGGAAGGTTCCGGCGCCTCGCCCAAGACCACCGACATGGTCACCGTGAACTACCGCGGCACTTTGATCGGCGGCAAAGAGTTTGATAATTCCGCTAAACGCGGCCAACCGGCCAAGTTCCCCGTCACCGGCGTGGTGAAGGGATGGACCGAGGCCTTGCAGATGATGAAGATCGGGGATAAGTGGGAACTGTATCTCCCGGCGGACCTCGCCTATGGCGATCGTGGCTTTGGCCAGAACATCGAACCGGGCTCCACGCTGATTTTCGAAATGGAACTGGTCAGCATTGAAGCCCCGCCCGCGCCGACCGCGCCGCCCAGCCCGGCTGGTGGCCCGGCCGCCACGCCCGGCCAACCCTTGACCAGCGACATCATTCGCGTCCCCTCCGCCGATGAACTCAAGAAAGGCGCCAAGCCCGAGGTGATCAAAGCCGAAGACCTCGAGAAGCGCATCAAGGAAGAGAAAGACAAAGAAAAGAAGTAATCTGACCGCTCCATCCGCAGGGTGGATCGAGGACGGTGGGCACAGCCGGGGCCGGGATAGCTCTTCTCCGGCGCGCGCTCAGGTTCCTCGAATCAGGGCGATTATTTCGCGCTTGTCATCCCTCAGGCAGGTGGTATCGTTGGCAGCCTTTTATGAAAGAAAAAATACATCCGAAGTATGTGGATGCGGAGATTCGTTGCGCGTGCGGCAATGTGATCAAGACACGCTCGACGAAGCCGGTGATCATTGTCGGTATCTGCAACGCCTGCCATCCGTTTTACACCGGCCAGCAGAAGTTTGTGGACACCGCCGGCCGCGTGGACAAGTTTCAGCAGCGCTTGGTCAAGACCCAGGCCGCCCAGGCGGCCGCCGCCTCCCGCAAAAAGCGTCGTTAGCGTTTTCCTCAGCCATCCGCCCGCTCGGCCTTTCAGCCGTGCGGGCGGATTCCTTTTGTGTGCCCCGAGGCGGACGGTTGCGGGTTGCGACCATTCCCGCCTCGCGGTGGCCGGCCAGTATCTTTTAATCGCCCAACTACCGATTTGAACGATGGACCTCCGTCCCCACATCGAGAAATTCTCCCGGCGCTTCACTGAGGTCGAGGCCGCCCTGAGCGATCCCAAGGCCTTCGACAACCCGCAGCGGGCGCAAGAACTGGCCAAGGAGTATGCCCGCATGAAGGACCTGGTCGTCTGCGGCAAGCTCTACTCAAAAACCGTGGCGGACCTGGCGGACAACCGGGCCTTGCTGGGCGCTGAACCCGAGGATTCCGAACTGGCCCAGATGGCCCGCGAGGAGATCGTCCGCCTCCAGGGCGATGAAAAACGGTTGGCCCTCGAGGTCCAGCGGGGCGTGCTTCCCCCCGACCCGGCGGACTCGCGCAACACCATTGTCGAAATCCGCGCCGGCGCCGGCGGACAGGAGTCGGCCCTCTTTTCCGCCGTCCTGTACCGCATGTACACCCGCTACGCGGAAGCGCACGGCTGGAAACGCGAGGACATGGATTCGAGTCCCTCGGACCTCGGCGGCTACAAGGAGATCATTTTCCTGATCACTGGGACCGATGTCTATAAACGGCTCAAGTACGAGAGCGGGGTGCACCGGGTGCAACGGGTGCCCGCCACCGAAGCCCAAGGGCGCATTCACACCAGCACCTGCACCGTGGCCGTGCTCCCCGAGGCCCAGGAAGTCGACGTCGAGATCAAACCCGAGGACCTGGACATCACCCGTTGCCGGGCCTCGGGTCCAGGGGGCCAGGGTGTGAATACTACCGACTCGGCCGTTCAGATCATTCATAGGCCCAGCGGCCTGACCGTCCGCTGTGCTGACCAGCGATCCCAGCAGCAAAACAAGGCCCGGGCCCTCACGATCCTCCGCTCCCGACTGCTTGAGCGCCGCGTGGCGGAGGAAAACGCCCGTTATGCCGAGGTGCGCAAAGACCAGGTGGGCACCGGCGAGCGTAGCGAGCGCATCCGGACCTACAACTTTCCCCAAAACCGCGTCACCGATCACCGCATCGAACTGACCCTCTACAACCTGCCTGTGATCATCGAGGGCGAATTGGACCCGGTCATCGAACCCCTGATGAACCACGATTTGGAGCAACGACTGGCTGCGCTGAAGCTCTAAGGTCCATGGTTTCATCACCCAACCCTCATCCCGCCGAGCCCCGAGGCATCATCTTTGATTGCGACGGCACGCTCGCGGACACCATGCCCTTGCATTGGCGGGCGTGGCAGGTCATTGCCGCCCGCCACCAGTTTCATTTTCCGGAAGACCGGTTTTATTCCCTGGGTGGAGTGCCTTCGCGAGATATATTGAAGATGCTCAGCGAGGAACAAAGGCTGGGGCTGGATCACGTCGCCGTGGCCCGCGAGAAGGAAGGCGAATACCTGCCCCTGATCGCCCAAGTCGAGCCGATCAACACGGTGGTGGGTGTGGCGCGCGACTACTTTGGCCGGGTTCCCATGGCCGTGGCTTCGGGCGGGACCCGTCGGATCATCCTCCAGGTGCTTGACCACCTCGGCATCAGCCAACTGTTCAACGCGGTGGTCACTTGCGAGGACGTGGTGAACCAGAAGCCCGCGCCGGATATCTTTCTCGAGGCGGCCAAACGCATTGGCGTCCCCCCGCAGGCATGCCGGGCCTACGAGGATACCGACTTGGGCATGCGCGCCATTCGCGCGGCCGGCATGGAGGCTGTGGACGTCCGCCACCTCCGCGGTCACGAACGGGCCGGAAGACCCTGGTAAGCTGCCCAGCGTGAGTGCTGAGGGGAGATGCCCTCAACGGGCGCCCACGCAATAAAGCTGTTTTTCTCCGCGGAACAAGATCCGGCCGCCCAACGGTACCGGCGAGGCGATTAAGCGGTCAGCAAAATCATTTTGGGCCAGCACTTCGAAGGGGCCCTCGGCCCGTACCACAAACACCACGCCATCCTCGCGCGCCGCGTAGAGATTTCCACCCGCCACCAACGGCGAGGCGTAGTACTTGTTGGCATGTTTGGGGAGCGCGCCTTGCCAGAGGGGTTTTCCGTCCCATGGTGAGACGCACACCACCTCGCCTCCGTCGCGAAGAATGTACACCCGGCCTCGGCTTTCCGCCGGGGTGGGCACGAACGAGCCGAGGTCTTTTTGCTTCCATGCCCGGTGAGTGGTGGTGACATCGCCGCTTCCGTTGAGCCGGATGCCGTGGAGCACTTCTCCCCGGCCATAGGGGACGACCACCATATCGCCGCTCACCACGGGAGAGGCCACAGCCGGCCAGTAACTGCGTCCGTCCGGGTTGAAATCACCGCAGTCCCACAGGGTCCGGCCATCCACCGGATCGTGCGCCGTCAGATGGGTTGCGCCCCAAACCAGGATCGCCTCTTTTCCCTGCTGCCGAAGGGTCATGGGGGAGGCATAAGAGTGGTCCCCCTCCAGCGGCGTGGTATATTCCCGGGCGACCTTCCAATGCAGCGCGCCGGTCAGTTTGTCGAAAGCCGTGAGCCATGATTGACCGTTGCGCAACAGGGCGACCACCACGTCCTTCTCGGTCAATGTCGGCGTGCTGCCGAAGTCCCAGTAAAGCGTGTCCCGGCCGAAATCCTCCGACAGGTGGTTGGTCCAGCGTGAGCGACCATCCAGGTCGAACGCCGCCAATTCACCGCTCTTGAAATAGACAAACAGGCCTTGGCCGTCGGTTACGGGCGAGGGATTACTCCCGGACCCGTTCTTATTCTTGCCGGGTGTCTCGGGGCCTAGTTCTCTGAGCCACAGCCGCTTCCCCGTGTCGTCAAAACTCAGCACCGCGTTGTGTCCCTCGCTGGCCGCGGTCAGGTAGATCCGCCCGTTCCAGACTGCCGGTGTGGAACAGCCTTTGCCGGGCAGGGGCGCCGTCCAGGCGAGGCCGTTCGTCGCACTCCACTTCACCGGAAAGGTGCCGCCTTCCAGGCTGCCGTTATCACTGGGGCCCCGCCAGTGGGGCCAGTTGGCGGCCTCGGCTGCTGGAGTTGCCAGGATCGGGCCTGCCCCGATCGCAGCGGCCAAGCCAGCGAGAACGGCTAACGTCCTCGCCGTGCACACTCTGCGTTTGGCGGCATTCGGCCTCAGCCTGCCTTCAGAGAAGTGGATCGTCGGTTCTAATCGTCGCACACCGTTATTCATGGTGGGGCGATGGTAGACCGATTCCGGGCCGAAGACAAAACAAACGGCTGCCCTGCCGCCCGAACCTGGCCGAGCTTTTGTGCGTGTCATCCGGTGGACGCTCGTTAGATTGCCACGATGTCTGAAAGGCTGCATCCAATCCGAACCGTTCTCACCGCCGCATTCCTGTTCGCATGGCAACCCGCCGAGGCCGCCAACCTATCCCTGACCGACCACGGAATCCAGGCGGACGCCGGCAACCTGGGGCAGTTCATGCTCAGCTTTCCCAACCTGCTCTCCGAAGGACAGGACGAAACCTACCAACCCATCGAGAAAACCCTGGCGGGGGCCCAAGCGGTGGTAAAATACCCGGGCGGCGGGACGGTCACCATCACCCAACCCTCGGCCGACACGATCACGCTCGAAGGCTTGGGCCTGCCAGCCGATGCGCGCAAACTGCGGGTCGAGATGTTCATCGATTTCGGGCTTAATGAGGGCGGCACCTGGCAGACGGAAGGCGGGCAGGCCACCCCTTTCCCCAAGCAGAAGCCCGCCAAGCCATTCCTCTACCAAGGAAATAACGGTCGGTTGAAACTCGCGAATGCGCAGGGCAAAACCCGCGACGTGTCTGCTGACGACGCCTACTATACGGGCCTAAGGCCGCCCACCACCGACGCCTTCGGTGGCCTGCCCGGCAGCGGCGCCAAATACCACTTGAAGAAAACGGGCTTTTTCCACACCGAACCAGCCGCGCAAAAGCAGGTGCTGGTAAACCCCGACGGCAACGTCACCTTCCACCTCGGGATCTGCGGTTTCCAGCCCAGCGATGACTTTACCTATATCGAGGGGCGCGAGTCCGTCTACGAATGGCTGCCCTCCTACGAAAGTGAGTTCCGGACTGCCTTCGCTGCCGATCCCTGGTGGAGCCACCGGGCATTTTCGTTCTACGTGGCCAATCTCATCCGGAAATACGGCCGTCCCTATAACTCGGAGGAGTGGGCCGGCCGCATGGTCCCGCGCGTGCGGAAATGGGGCTTCAACGCCTCCGGCGCCTTCTCCGGTGTCACCGAGGCCCAGAAACATGCCCACTTGCCTTATGTGAGGTCGCTTCCCCTGGGGGCTTGGGAGCTGGGTGGACAGATCAGCGGGCTCAACGGGCTCTTTGATCCGTTCGATGCCGGCGCGATCGCTAAAATGGATAAGCTCTTCTCCGACCAGGTTGCCGGTAACGCGAAGGACCCGCTGCTGGTCGGGTACTTCCTCGCCAACGAGCAACCTTTTGAGGACATCCCCCGGGTCATCCCCTCGCTCAAGGCCAGCCAGGCCGCTAAGCGGCGCCTGGTCGAGATGCTCCGGGAGAAGTATCAAACCATCGCCGCCTTCAACCAGGCCTGGGGAATGCAGGCCGCCAACTTTGACGCCCTCAAAGACCCCGGACTCCCCACCACCTCCAAAGCCGCCGCCGCCGACCTGCAAGCGTTCACCGGCCTATTCATTACGGAGTACTACCAGCGCGTCACCGAAACCTTCCACGTTTACGATACGAACCACCTCTTGCTCGGCAGCCGCTGGCAACCTGGCACCGCGAACAACGAGCAACTCTGCCGCATCGCGGGCCGATATCTGGATGTGATCAGCGTCAATTACTACACCTACGGTCTCGACACCGCCTTCCTCGGCCACCTCCACACCTGGTCGGGCGGAAAACCCATGATGCTCAGCGAATACTATTGGTCGTCCTACTCCGACACCGGCTTGCTCGGTGGCAAGGAGCTGGGCAGCCAGCGGGAGCGCGGCCTGGCCTACCGCAACTACGTCGAGCAGGCGGCCGCACTCGGATACGTGGTCGGGATCGAGTGGTTCACCCTGATCGACCAGGCCCGCACCGGCCGTTTCTTCGAGAAATTCTCCGGCGAGAAGGCCAACACCGGGCTCCTCAGCGTCACGGACCGGCCTTACCAGGACTACCTCGACGAGATGGCCAAGGCCAACTATCGCATCTATGACGTCCTCTTCAGCCTGCAGCCGCCCTTCAGCTACGCTGACCCACGGTTCTCGACCGGGAAATAAGGACCGGCTGGCAGGCAGGAGTCCACCAACTCAGCGATCCCAGGCAGCGCGTTCCTGACTGGCCCGGAGAGCTCCAAGGTCATGCCGGACAAGCCGTCCACGGAAACCGTGATCAAATCCACCTCGGGTAACCTTCCCAAAAGCGCCGCCGCCTCAATCAAGTCCTTTAACCCGAGGTCGTGCGCGGCCAGCGTCGGTGGAAAATCGTTGGCAAATCGGGGGCGCACCCGCGACACGGTCCCCGCGGGCTTTTCGTCGGACGCTGCGTCGATGAGAATGATGCGGGAGTAGTCCAGGAAGAGACTCAGGAGGTGAAACCCTCCGGTGCCTCCGTCCACCAGGTCGGCCCGGTCGGCGAATCCCGCCCGCTCCAGGTAACCGATCGCTTCCACGCCAACGCCCTCGTCGCCCATCAGCCGGTTCCCTACCCCGAGGACCAAAGGTCGACAGCGGCTCGCGTCAGCCGTTCGCTCAGTGCCCGGTCCGGGCCGCTCGCTGGAGTTCATGGGTCAAGCTTACAGCCTAGCGATGCGGCTGGCCCCAGGCCCTTTTCGCCGCCGGCTCCAAGAGCCTGTCGCAACAAAGTCAACCGCCCGCTTTCCCATCCGCCGCGGAGGCAGACGGTTTCGCCGACCGCAGGTCGGTCAACGCCCCTTCCTTCCCAGAGGGATGGTAGTCCTTCTCGATGAACTTCCATCCGCCGCCCATGGACGAAATCTCGCCCCGGCCTTCCACGTAGTCGTGATAGAAAACCAGGTAAACGTGGACGATCGAGAACAGGATGAAAAACCACATGAACAGGTGATGCCACTGACGCACGGCGAAATCGCCGCCCAGGAGGGGCACGATCCAGGCGAATAACCCGGGAAACCAGGATTTGCTCATGGCGGCATACAAGCCAAAGCCGGTGATCGACTGGAACAGGAAGGCCAGGAAGGTCAGAAAATAGGTGAAGCCCGCCATCGCGTTGTGCCCGATCGTCTCGATCGGCTGGTTCTCCGCCTGCAGGATATCCACCGCCAGCACGTCTTTGATCTCCTTGAGCTGGTTCTTCCGGTAAATAATGAAATTCTTCCAGCTCGCATAACGATTGCCCACGAAACCCCAGTAAATCCGAAAGGCGAAGTTGAAGAAGAATATATACGCCGCCGCGAAGTGCAGGAACCGGATCGTGCCAAACCAGTAGGAGAACGAGGCCTCCGAGGCTCGTTGAATGGCCAGCGGTTGGCCGATCAGGTAGCCCGTGCCTGACAACACCACGATGCACAGGGCGTTCAGCCAGTGGTAAAGCCGTACCGGGATTTCCCACACATACACCCGGCCCAGGGTCGTCTTTTGCATGAGCGCCTCTCGCTAGTTGATGGTCACGCGGTTGAGCGTGCGCCCGTGCTCATCGTACAGATGGACGGCGCAGGCCAGGCACGGGTCAAAGGAATGAATCGTGCGCAGCACCTCTAACGGCTTGTCGGGGTCGGCGATCGGCGTCCCAATGAGCGATGCCTCATAAGCGGACCGCTGCCCTTTGCCATCGCGCGGCGATGCATTCCATGTGGATGGCACCACCAGTTGATAATTGTCGATCTTCTGGTCCTTGATGACAATCCAGTGCGCCAGGGCGCCGCGCGGCGCTTCGCTCAGCCCCACTCCCCGGGCGACCGTCGGCCAGGTGGAAGGCTCCCACTTCTCTTGGTTGAACAGGCGCGCGTCGCCATTCTTGATATTCGCCAGCAGATCGCCGTAGAATTCCTTCGCCCAATTGGCCACCAGCAACGTCTCCAGGCCCCGCGCGGCAGTGCGGCCCAGCGTCGAGAACAGCGCCGTCAGGGGCACCTCCAGCTTCCGGAGCGCCATGTCCACCACCTCCTTGATATCGGATCGCCCGCTGGCATACCCGACCAGCAGTCGCGCTAGCGGGCCAACCTCCATCGGGTGCCCGTTCCAGCGCGGAGTCTTGAGCCACGAATACTTCCCCGCCACGTCCAGTTGCTCATACGGCGGCTTGGGCCCGGTGTAGTTGAACTTGGTTTCCCCATCCCAGGGATGGCGCGCCGCCCCGTCGCCGTCCGAATAGGCATACCACGAATGCGCAATCGATTCCTGCACCTGCCGGGGGTCTTTGCCATCAACCTCATAGACCTTCCCCAACTCCCGATCCAGGATGACTCCGCGTGGGAACTTGAACTTGCCGGGACTGCCAAAGCCGTTCGTCGGCAGGTCCCCGTACGCCATGTAATTGGCCAGCCCGCCACCGATGGCGGCCCAGTCCTTGTAAAACCCCGCCACCGCCATCAGGTCGGGGATATAGACCTGTTCCACGAAGGTCTTGGCGTCCTCCAGCAACTTCCCCACATAGGCCAGCCGTTCCGCGTTGATGGCGTTGGCCTCGTCCAGGTTGATCGAACCGGGGGCGCCGCCCACCAGGTAGTTCGGATGCGGGTTCTTCCCTCCGAAAATCGTATGCACCTTCACGATTTCCTTCTGCCACTCCAGGGCCTCGATATAATGTGTCACCCCCAGCAGGTTGACCTCCGCCGGCAGCCTCATCGCCGCATGGCCCCAATAGCCGTTGGCAAAAATCCCCAACTGCCCGCTCTGCACAAATCCCGCGATCCGCTTTTGCACGTCGCCGAAATAGGCCGGCGACGACTTGGGCCAGCTTGAAATGCTCCGCGCGATCTCCGAGGTCTTCACCGGGTCCGCCTTGAGCGCGTTCACGATGTCCACCCAATCCAGTGCGTGCAGATGGTAGAAGTGGACCACATGGTCCTGCATGTACTGCGCGCAAAACATCAGGTTTCGCACCAGTTCGGCGTTCGGTGGAATCACGATGCCCAGCGCGTCCTCCACTGCGCGAACCGAGGCTAGCGCGTGGACCGTCGTGCACACTCCGCAAGTGCGTTCCGCGAAGGCCCAGGCATCCCGCGGGTCGCGCCCCTTGAGAATGATCTCCAGCCCCCGGACCATCGTCCCGGCGCTAAAGGCGTCCTTGACCTTCCCATCCTCCACCTCGATCTCCAGCCGCAGGTGCCCCTCGATGCGAGTGATGGGATCGATAACAATGCGTTTGGCTGCCATCTCACTTTCCTCCTTGTTCGGCGCGGTCATCCTTTACGTCCTCGCTGCTGCGCATCTCTTCCTTGATGAGATGCCGCTTGCGAATATTGGTGACCACCGCATGGGCTGCCACCCCGGCGACGGCCGCGCCCGCGGCCGCCAGTCCCACCGTGTCCGCCGTGGTCTCGATGCCAAATCCGGGGAACGACGGCAAATGCTGGTAGAAAGGTCCGTTGTCCCAGAAGTTCGCCTCGCTGCACCCGATGCAGCCGTGGCCCGATTGAATCGGAAAACTCACCCCGTTGTTCCAGCGCATCACCCCGCACGCGTTGTACGTTACCGGTCCCCGGCAACCCATCTTGTAGAGACAATACCCGCGCTTGGCGTTCTCGTCGTCAAACGAGTTCACGAACAGTCCCGCGTCGTAGTTGGGCCGCCGATAGCATGTGTCATGCACCCGCCGCGAGTAGAAAGCCTTGGGCCGTCCCAAGCCGTCCAACTGCGGGATCCGGTCGAACGTCAGCAAATGCACAATCGTCCCCGTCATCACCTCCGCAATAGGCGGGCACCCCGGCACCTTGAGCAGCGGGACCCCCGAAATAATCTCGTGGATGGGCGTGGCCCGGGTTGGATTCGGCTGGGCGTTCTGCACACACCCGTTGGAGGCGCAACTTCCCCAGCACACCACCGCTTTCGCCCCCGCGGCGGCCTCCTGGACGATGTCCAACGCGGTCCGCCCCCCGATACAGCAGTAAACCCCGCCGTCGGCCGTCGGCACCGACCCCTCCACCAGCATCAGGTAATTCCCCTTGTGCTTGGTCATGGTGTCATGCAAGGCCTCCTCGGCCTGCTTCCCCGCGGCCGCCTGTAGGGTCTCCGTGTAATCGAGCGAAATCTGGTCGAGAATCAGGTCCGTCACCAGCGGGTGCGAGGATCGCACGAACGACTCCGAGCAGCACGTGCACTCCTGAAAGTGGAACCACAACACCGGCATCCGGGGTTTGGTTTCCAGGGTCTTGGCGATCTGCTCGGCCGCGCTCGCAGGCAGGCCGAGCAAGGCCGCCATCCACGTGCAAGCCTCCAGAAATTCGCGGCGTGACACTCCTCTGGCTTGCGCGTGCTCCCAGACGGTGGGGCGAGAGTCTCTCGGCATAAAAACCTTTCAGCGCTTAACTATTATTGTTGTGCTTGGTTAGTTACCCTTGTCTCATGCCACTCGACCGGAGGCAACACCTTTTTTGCTTATTGCTTCTCCTATTTTGCGCTCCCCCATTCCCTCGTTCCCTGGTTCCAACTCCGCCCCGATCTGCGCCCTGCGTCAACGCCAACACCCCTCGCTAGGCGTGTCGATGTCCATATCACGTTCGGAGCGCCAACCACGCCGCTATACCAACCCGCCGGACGGAAGGCTGGGCGAAGCCCCGGTTAGCCCGCGCGAAACCATCAAAGCCCTAAAAGGGCGTAACCAACGGGGGGATTCCTGTCCGAAGAAGATTCACAACGACGAAAAAGGAAGACGAGTTTTTCAGCGAATGACATGGAGAACAATCAGCCGAAGAAGATCCATTCCAGATCGTTAGTTTGTGTCTGTTCTGTTTCACCGCCGACATAATACCTTCTGACCTCTGTCACCGAGAGCGGTGTGGGTGAGTAGGGTGAGGTCGCCCTGATACCCGCCGGGGTTGACGCCGGCGACATCGGCGATGATGAAGTGCTCGACCAACTCCTGGATGGTGAAGCCAGTGTCGCAGGTCTCACTGCGCGCGAGGCTGGACTCGTCGGTGATGAAGCCGGTCGGCTTGTGGTCATCTCACTCGACATCATCGGTTGGGTGTTGAATGAGCGTTTGAATTGATAATCGATTTCAGTGCTTCACGTTCCAACTGGGCGGGGAGGGGGTGATACCGAGTGTCGCTAGCGGGCCGGCGTTGCGCCTGCCCGTGCGGTGGCAAGTGACGCGCACGGGGTGAGGGCGCATATTCACTCAGCCGCCTCCGTTGCCACCACCCTGTAAATAAAAGTCGGCTGCGGATTCTCAGCCGACTTAGCGCACACACGAACCAGTCAGCGCCGGGCTATTGATCACCCAACTCGCAGCGAACATCCAGTTATGGTGAGACGCTACACTAGCGCCGCTGGCTCTGCTAAGCGGTGAATCAATTGTAAAATGTTAACATGGCGACAGTCAGCATTTGCAGGCAATCGATCCATAGTGCGATAGGTCCAAACCCACGCCCCCTTCTCATTGGCAAAACGCGGAAAGTTGTCGGAGGGCTTTACAGGTGGTTACTATTCGATAACTCATTGAACACCAATGCTATAGATGAAAACTGCCGAACCTCATCTTGACTCATGTCGGGGTGGTTTACGGTCGGGACGGCCCTTTCGCCGGATCGAATGATACCTCGAAACCGCTCCAACATATTGCACATAAGGTACTTGCCAAAGTCCACTCCGGGCGTGAACGACCAGTGGCATAGTTGATGCTTCCTTGATGAGGCGATGTCTAGAGGGCCCAGTAAGCCCGACTGCATTAAACGACGGGATTCATATGAACCTAATCAGCAATAAAGTTTGGGCTGCCTTGGCTGTCGCCTCGCTCGCCGCGACGGCTACTCAGGCAGCGAGTATCACCGGCAGCCTGTGGGTCAACCAAGTCTCCGCCTCACAATCTGCAACAATCAAGAACATCCCAACCACCACGCCGGACGTCACCTTCAGCGTCAACTCACCGCTGAACTTTAACAGCTATGTCGGCGGTTATACAGTCGGTGGATTCCTCCAGAGTGGCGGCGCGACTATCCTAACAGGCTCAGACCTCTCCGGTCATAGCCTCGACAACACGTTCATCGCCTTTATGGGGCAGGTTACCGTCGCCAATGGCGAAACCTTCACTGTGACCCACGATGATGGGTTGCAGCTTAAAATCGGTGAGTCGCTCCTGATCAACGAGCCTGGGCCGTTCGCTCCCACCACTGACACTTGGACGTATACCGGGAATCCGGGTACTTATCCGTTTGTGTTGACTTACGGCGAGTCCTGGGGAGCTCCGGCAGTGCTCCAAATCAGCCTTCCGCTGGAGAACGTTCCTGACGGCGGCGCCACGATCGCCCTGTTGGGTGGCGCAATCACCACGCTCGGCATGATGTACCGCCGGGTCCGCAAGTAAGTGCGGAGGATTGTCGACTTTCACCTAGGGCGCGGCCGGAAGGCTGCGCCTTCTTTGTTGTGCGCCCGGCAGGGCGCACTGACTAGCACCCGCGTCTCGTTCTGCTTCCCCGTCTTGTTTTTCTGCGCCCTCGAACACGAAGGAGGCGCGCGGTGTTCCGGCCCCTTCTGGGCCCACATGAAACTCAAAACGGCAGGGAGACTCTTCGGCGGCGGTGATTGTCAGCGTGAAACTGTGGCCTCAATCCTCGGAATCAAGCCTGGGCTGCGCCGGGGAGCCATGTCCGGCACCAAGTCTGGCCCACTCCGGGCCCAGTGACCTCCCGCCAACCCCGCGAGCGGCAAATCGGAACCCGTCCGACCCAATCCAACCTAATCCGACCTTGCCTCAACCCCCGGCGCGCCTCCTATTCCCTGGCCAGTGCCTCGATGAGGCGCGTCATCTTGGCATAACCGCCCGCTCCCTGGTACTCGAGCTCGCCTTCCCAGACATAGCGCACGTGGCCCCGCTTATCCACCAGGTAAATTGCCGGCCAAATCCGTTGCTGCCAGCGGTTCCAGTTCTCCCGCTGAGGGTCTAGCAGCACGGGATAGGTAATAGCCAGATCCTTGACCTTCTGCGCGACGTTCTCTGCGGCGCGCTCACGCTCCGTCTCGGGCGTGTGGATCCCGATGATCTGCACGGAACTGCCAGGAAAGGCTCTCTGCCACCGCTGATAATAAGGCAGGTTATGCCGGCAGTTGATGCAGTCGAACGTCCAAAAGTGGAGGATGGTTACTTTGCCCTTGAGCGAGGGGGCCGGAAGGGAAGCGTTTTTCGCGCCGTTCAGCCAGGCTTGGCCGATGAGCTCGGGCGCGGCGACTGTGGCCAGGTTGGTGGCCAGGGTCGTCGCCGAGGCCTCCGCACCCCGGGCACTGGCGGCAGTCAGCCACGCCAAAGCCAAGGCCAGCCCAGCCACGCGGCGGTAAAGGTCCCTTCCCCGGTGAGTTCCGATCATGCTCGGAATATCATGGCGGATGGCCGCAGTGTCAACCGCACCACGCCCGGGCCGGGAGGAGGCCGTCCGGAAGCTTTTTGGTGAACTCCATCGGGGCAGGGTGGATTGCCCCCAGCTCGCCGAGGAGTTCAACTGGTTTCTCTCGCCCGAAGAGACGTGTATGGGCGAGTGAGAAGCCTGTTCTGAAGGTTCCGCTGAGCCTCGCCTGCTCGACCGGCTTCGCACCAGGCACAGCCGCTCGCGCGCCTATTTCCCGTATCCAGCCATCGGCTTGCCGTCCTCACCCAGCTTTCCGCAGGCCCACAGCACTCCGCGCGTGACGAGGTCTAAATAGCGCGGGTCATCCACCGTCTGGTTGTTGTGGCCAATGGTGGTGGTGAAAACGCGAGTATTACCCAGGTATTGGTTGGTCCAGACCACGACGAAGTCGCTGGTGCGTTCCGTGCCGTTGGCGCCTTTGCTGACCTGCTTGCCATGGGCCAGGGCATGCGCGGTGGGGAAGATCTTGATGTTATTGTAGAGCTCCTCGCCGATGGTCGTCCAATCCGCCAGGTCCTTGGTGATCGGACTCTCGTGGTCGGTGAAGGAAATCGCGATCGGGAGCTGGGCGCCGTGCCCGCTGGATTGCAGACCGAGGTACTCGAACCACAACGCGTGGGGCGTGCCGTTGGTCGCCGGTTTGTTCGGGTCGCCAATGCGATAGGAATGCACGCCGCAATGGAGGTTCACTCCCGGGATGCCGTCGCGATGAGGCTTGAGCACCGCCTCGACGATCGCCTCGTTATTGATGTCCGCCCCGCATTCGTCATGGATGACCACGTCGTAACCCTTGGCGTACTCGGGGTTCCCGAGGATCGGCAGCTTCGGGCTCGTGCTGCCGTCGGCCACATAGATGATGTCGACCTTGAGATTGGCTCGGGCTTCGAGGCCGTTCTTCAGCAGGTCTTTTTGTTTCGCGTAGTCATGGCAACATCCCCCGGTAATCAGCAGCGCCTTCAAAGCTGGGGTTTCGGCGGCGGGCGACGGTTGAACGCCCAGCACTACTGCCGTGCAGAGGACGGAAAGAATCAGGCTCGATTTCATAAATGTATTGTCAGGCCCTCGTGACGAGGTTCCGGGTGAATATCACAACCCGTGGCCAAACGCAACCTCCGTCGCAACCTTCGTCCAAGGGTCCCAGCCTGGATCCCGGTGCCGCTCCCGGCTCGCAATAGGACCTTCCGGGATCAGCGCTATCGGTGCTCCCCGCCGACTACGTCGCACTCCGGCAAGGCGAGGGCGAACGGCTCCAAGAGCATCGGCCGATCATGCCCCAGAAACTCCTCGCAGATTTGGAAGAAACCCACCTTGGTACTGGCCCGCCGGACCTCATGAAGAAACCGGCCGGTGGGTTCAACTCCGACCCCGAGGTAGTTCATGTATTTCTTCATCCGTTGGACTTGAGAGAGCTCGCGCGCCCCGGGGCAGCGGGTCATCTCGTAGAGTGCCTGGACGTAAGCCAGGACTTCGAATCCGCTGGGGACATAGAGCGGTTTACCCTGTTGGTGCGCCCGGATCTGCTGGAAAAGCCAGGGGTTGCGGATGGCTCCCCGGCCGATCATCAGCCCACGCGCCCCGGTGATCTGGAGCACCTCGGCGGCCTTGACCGCGGAATAGATATTGCCGTTGGCGAGCACCGGGCAGGGGAGGCTCACGGCGGCCTGGCGGATCAACTCATACCGCACGGCGCTGCGGTACATTTCCCGAACGGTCCGCGCATGCACGGTTACCAGGTCCAGTGAATGCCGTGCGAGGATCGACAACAACTCCGGGAACACCGCCGCGGAATCGAAGCCGATCCGCGTCTTGACGGTGAACTTCACGGTCACCGCCTCCCGCAAGGCGCCCAGTATGGCGTCCAGCTGGCCGAGTTGCCGTAATAATCCGCCACCCGCGCATTTGCGGTAAACGACGGGCGCGGGACAGCCCAGGTTGAGGTCCACCCCGGCGATGGGATATTGCTGCAACTGCCGCGCCGTGCGTACGAGTGACGGGATATCGTGGCCGATCATCTGCGCGATCACGGGCCGGCCAGTCGGGTTTTCGGTGATGGACTTGAGGATGTTCTTTTCGGGAATCGAAGTGGCGTAGACGCGGAAGTACTCGGTGAAATAGGCGTCCGCCCCGCCGTAGGTCGCGAGCAACCTCCAGAAGGGCAGATCGGTCACGTCCTGCATCGGGGCCAGCGCCAGCAGCGGTGCCGGGCCGGCGAGCAGGGCGGCAGGGTCGGCGGCGCTCGTGTTCATCCGGGGAGAGCTTACCGAAGGACACGGAGAGAACGAAGGAAATCATGGCGTCCGGATTCCTCGTTTCTTTCTGTTAGAATTCCCCTTCAGTGTCCCATTCCGGCTCCGGGCGTTGGGCCGCGGCGGGCTTTCTTAAACAGGAAGACCAGCGGCAGGCAGAGGACGCAAAACAGGCCGAAGAGGCGGAAGTTCTCGATGAACGCCCACAGGGACGCCTGGTTGAGCAACGTGCCATAGATCAGGCCCTGGGCCTGGGCCTGGGCCAGGAACGCGCCGCTCTGCGGCGTGAGGGCGTGCGTCGCGGCGGTCAGTTGTTCGGTATAGGCAGGGTCGTAGGGGGTGAGGTGTCCCACCATCAGGGCCTGGTGGACCTGGGCGCGGCGGACGAGCAGGGTGCTGACCATGGCGATGCCAAAGCTGCCGCCGAGATTGCGCATCAGGTTGTAAATGCCCGTGGCGTTGCCGATCTGGCTCTGGCGCAAATGGCTGACCGTGGCGGTGGTCAGTGGTGTGAAAATGAAACTGATCGCGATGCCGTTAAGCACGCTCGGCACGATGACTTTCCAGAGCGAGATCTCCAGGTTGATCTGGCCCATCCAAAAGGAGGAGATGGCCAGTAGGCTGAAGCCTATGGTGATAAGAATACGGTTCCGCACCCGGCCGACCAGCCGGCCGACCAGGAAGGTCGCGAAGAACGCCCCCACCCCACGGGGACTCAACGTCAGACCGCTCTGCAAGGCGGAGTAGCCCATGAGTGTCTGGAGAAAGATCGGCAGCGCGGCCGTGGTCCCATACAGCACAGCCCCCAATATCGTGATGAGCAGCACACCTGCGGCGAAATTACGATTGGTCAGCACCTGGAGGCTCACGATCGGATGCGCCGTGCGTAGTTCACGAACCAGAAAGGCCAGAAAGCATACCACCGCGGTCACCGCGAAACCACAGATCCATCGAGACGCGAACCAATCTTCCTGCTGGCCCTTGTCCAGGATGACCTGCAAGGCACCGACCCAGATGGCGAGCAAGGCGAACCCAAGGAAGTCGATGCGCTCGATCTTGGCTTTTTTGATGTAGGGCGGGTCTTCCACAAAGGCCTGAACCATGAACGCCGCGAAAATGCCGACGGGGATATTGATGTAGAAGATCCAGCGCCACGAAAAGTTGTCGATAATCCAGCCGCCTAGCGTCGGCCCGAGGAT
>Ga0316225_1001933_pt1 | contig 18134 bp, 10 predicted proteins | sample TBH18015metaG_FD_206010 | JGI IMG/M metagenome (GOLD analysis project Ga0316225, IMG submission 206010) | Freshwater microbial communities from Trout Bog Lake, Wisconsin, USA - TBH18015 | ecosystem: Environmental > Aquatic > Freshwater > Lake > Hypolimnion/Profundal zone | place: USA: Wisconsin... | reverse complement strand
GTGCCACCGCCGATGAAGTTTGAACCCACCCACCACCGATAAACGGACCCACCTGATCGTTGCTGCCCCGATTCCCCCACCGATCTGAACGAACCCACCCCCGATTTCTTCTCTTCACAGACGACCACCAAATGTTCCATTGTGTTCCCACCTCATCAGGCGGAGAAAACGATGGAAAAGAAGATGCCATCCAGAAAGCGCCCCTGCCGGATCTGCGGCAAGTGGTTCATGCCCAACCCGCGGCTGGGCGACCGACAGAAGACCTGCGGCGCCGACGCGTGCAAGCAGCAATGGCACACCGCAAAATGCGCCGAGTGGAACAGGCAGAACACGGCCTACTTCAAAGAGATCTATCTCAGAAGCCGCCTTGAGCCGCCAGGCAATGACGCCGCCGATCCACTATCGTCGCCTTGCCCCCCGTCTTCATCCCGTGCTATTACCGCAGCCCGAGGCCCCTCGCCCCTGCACTTGCCCCGGGAAGCCATTCAAGAAGTGATGGGGACTCAACAGACCGTAATAATTGAGTATATCGTCCGAGTGCTCCTGAGAGGCGTTCAAGAGGTGATAGGGTGCCAACCTCTTGAAATACCTGACGAATTCCGGCAACTACTGGCAGCGTCGAGTTTAAGAGGCATTCGCCAAACCGCGCCGCCAGCGGTATCCTCTTCATGCTGAAAAACCTTCTTTGCCCGAGGAGGAAGCGTCGTGAGCAACAGTCCTTCCCAAGAGACAGTGACCATGACCATCCCCATAGCCAGGATCGGGGAGCGCTTCGCGCCGCTTCGCATCGTGGAGCCGCAGGCTGAGCGGAGCATGCTGCACTCCATGGAGAAGTACGGTCAGCTCACCCCGGTGGCAGTCTGTCGCATCGCTCCGGGTGAGCAGGAACTCCTCGACGGCTTCAAACGGCTGCGAGCCGCTCGGCAGCTCGGCCTTGCCGAACTCTCGGCCCGTCCTTTCGACCTGAGCATCCGGGCGGGGAAGGCGACCATGCTACAGTTGAACCGCGTGGGCAGGGCCATCTCCGGGATGGAGGAGGCGCTGGTGGTGCACTCGCTTTGCCACGAGGACGGCCTGAACCAGGTCGAGATAGCACTGCTGCTGAACCGGCACAAGAGCTGGGTCTGCCGGCGTCTCGCGCTGATCGAGCGGTTGAGCGACGAGGCGCAGCAGATGATCAGGCTCGGCCTTCTCCCAGCGAGCCTCGGGACGGAGTTGTCCCGGTTGCAACGTCACAACCAGGACCTGTTGCTGGTGGCGATCCGGGAACAGCACCTCAGCGTTCGCGAGGCAAGGACGGTGGTGAACGCCCTTGTGAACGAGCCGCACCACAACCACGAGGCGATCCTGCGCGACCCGCGAGGTTCGCTGCTCTCTCCCGACCAAGACGCCTGTCTCGCTCCGGCCGAGGGAAAAGGGCTGAGCTACGAGGCGAAAAAGGTGCTGCGCAGGCTCTTCGCCCTGGAAAGAAACTGCCTGGAGGTGGCGCTTCTGGTGTCCCGGACCGACCCCATCACGTTCGAAACCGATGAGGAAATGCGCTTGCGGGCCGCCTGCGGCCGGGTGCTTCCGAGCCTCGCCCGCGCAGACCTGGAACTGCGCGGGATGGCGACCTATGGGAAGATGGGGGACCCATGACCGTCTTCATCCAAGGGCGGGTGGAGCTCGAACAGGAGCTCGTCATCCTCAACACCCAGAAGGGATGGTCGATTCGGGCGCTCGCCAGACACTTCGGCATCAGTCGCAACATGGTGCGGCGCATCCTGAGAAGGCATGAACGCCTCCGGGACAAGGGGCACGACATCCTGAAGCCTGCCGGGGATGGGACGCCGCGCCCGAGCAAGCTCGATCCCTTCGATAAGACGCTAACGCATCTATTGGAGAAGTTCCCCCGTATCAGCGGAGTGAGGCTCATGGAGGAGCTGCACGCCGCGGGATACGCGGGAGGCATCAGCATCCTTAGGGACCGGTTGCGCAAACGCAGAACCTCTCCCAAGAAAGAACCGGTGATCCGCTTCGAGACCGATCCCGGCGTGCAGGGGCAGATGGATTGGAGCCCCTACACCATCAAGTTCCTGAGGACGGGAAAACAGCAGGTGCAGTGCTTCTCTTACATCCTGGGCTTCTCCCGGCGCCAGTTCATCGACTTTACCCCGAGGCGCGACTTCTTCACCCTGATCCGCCGCCATCAGGACGCCTTCGCCCACTTCCAAGGCACCCCCGCCCAATGCCTCTACGACAGCGAGAAAACCGTAGTGCTGCGCTGGGAGGCGGGGCGTCCCCTGATCAACCCAGCCTTCTCCGCCTTCGTCACCCATTACCGGATACGCCCCATCATCTGCCAGCGCGGACGAGCCCAGACAAAAGGAAAAATTGAGCGGCCCTTCCAGTACGTGGAGGGGAACCTCCTGTGCGGCCGGGAGTTCCAGGATCTCGACGACCTCAAGAATTGCGCCAGGTGGTGGCTGGCGGAGAAAAGCGACCTGCACCTCCACGAGACGACCGGCAGGCCACCCTTGGAACTCTTCCTGGATCAGGAGCTGGCGGCGCTCACGCCGCTGCCGATTCATCCCTACGACTGCGCGGAAGTGGCACTGCGGGTCTGCGATCTGGAGGGGTATCTCGACTTCCAGACCAATCGCTACCCGGTTCCCTACGAGCATGTGGTCGACATCCTGACCATGAAGGTCACCGAGCACGAGGTGCTCGTCTACTCACCGGAACTTGCCCTCATCGTCCGCCACGAGAGGGTGCCGGACGGCTCCCGGCTTACCCTAGACGGTTCCGCAGTCCACGGAGTGAAGACGCTGCGCTACGGGCTGGAACCGATGCGCGATCAGTTCCTCCAGTTGGGCGAGCACGCCTGTGAGTTCATCCAGGGACTCACCCTCAAGAACCCGAAGAATCCGGGGTTCCATGCCCGCTACATCCTGCATCTCAAGGAGCGCTACAGCTGTGACGACATCAACCTCGCGCTGGGGCACGCCTGCCGCTATCACGCCTACGACTGCAAGGCGGTGGAGCGCATCCTGGCGATGAAGGCGTCCCCGAGGACGCTGGAGTCGGTGCGCAACGAAAAAGCCGCCAAGCAGCTGCGTGCGGCGCTCCCCAAGATCAAGCAGCGCTCGCTCAACGACTACGCCAGGCTATTCACAACCAGCAACCGGACAGAGGCCGCCCCCCATGAAGACGCCCGACAGTGCGAACAGAATCAGGAGTTACCTGAAGACCTTGAAGCTAGACCGGATGGCGAGAGCCCTCGATGAAGAACTCTCGCGTGCGGCGCAGGATGCGACCCCCGCAGGCGAGGTACTGGAGCGGCTCCTGGCCCGGGAGGTGAATGCTCTCACCGAGCGCCGGATCCAGCGGCGCATCAAGGAGTCGAAGCTGCCTGAGTTGAAGCTCCTTGCAGACTACGACTTCATCTTCCAGACCGGGGTGGACAAGCGCCAGATCATGGAACTCGCCCGCCTCGACTTCGCGGGGCGCAAGCAGGGGGTGATTCTTGCCGGCAACTCCGGCACCGGCAAGAGCCATATCGCCAAGGCTCTGTTGCTCATGGGGTGCCAGAAAAACTACCGCTGCCGCTATACGACTGCAACCGCCATGCTGCAGGAGCTGCTCTCGGGGCTTGCAGACCAGAGCCTGGAGGCCAAGCTCAAGCGCTACCTCGCGCCCGAGGTGCTCCTGATCGACGAACTGGGCTTCGACCGGCTGGAGCAGAACGAGTCGAAACATGCCAACCTCTTCCACAAGGTAATCGACGGCCGCTACTGCAAGGGCTCGACAATCCTGACCAGCAACATTGACTTCGCCGAGCTCGGCGACTACCTCGGGGACCCGGTGATCACCGCGGCCACGGTGGACCGGATGGTTCACCACTCCATCATCATCAACATCGAAGGGCCGTCCTGGCGCCTGCACCAGTCGCAGCAGCTAAACTCCAAGCAGTAGCCTTCCTCAAATCCCCGTCTCACACTAACAAAAAAGGGTTGCCGATGTCTCCCGCGGGAGCCTCCCCGGCAACCCTTTCTGCGTTTCTCGCAGCCTCATCCCCACTGAGAAAGCTGGCAAGCTCTCCCTCCCAAACTCGAATCCTGCAACTTCAGGTGGGTCCGTTTATAAAGAGAAAATGGGTCCGTTTAGAACCGGGGGTGACAGGGAAGGTGAGGGCGTTGGGGCTACTGCCTGTTTTGTCGGCTCGGGAAGGACAGCGCGCGCCCTGCGCCTTTGGCGCGGTGCCGGAACTCACTATTGATTTGTTGTTTGAGAGTAGACGATTGGCTTCGACAGGGCGGCACTCTTTTTGCGTATAAAAACCTCACAAATGCGTGCCAGTGCCGATGCCTGGATGTAACTGTCTGATCAATAAGCTTTGTGGCGTTCCTCCTGCCGATACGGTCGACGTGAGGGGTGCTCCAATACTAATCAGGTTCTGGATGCGACAGCAGCAATGACGCGAAATAACGGATTAAAATAGAATTGTCTAGCTTTTAATGGTATGTGCGAAATCGGGCAACCTTTGGTTGCCAATCCTGATGGAACGGTGCTGCCGAGTTGACCTGTCATGCAGGGTATTGCATGATTACAGCCGGTTGGCGCGCTGCTTCGCTGAGGTGGGGCGGCTGCGTGCTTCCTCCCGGGATTAGTCCTGCCCCGTCAGCCATTGGGGCCGGCTCCAGTGGCCGCCGCCGTGCTGATTGCACAGGTCACGTCATTGCGAGGTTTTGTGTTAGAGCCGGTTTATTCGCAGCGTCCTTTTCTGAAATGATGAGTGTGTTAAAGATTATTAAAAAACTATAATATGTCTACACCATCCACGTCGATTTTTTTCAGGCATAGCTTGCGGGAATGATTCGCATAAGGGCGACAGAAGCAGTCATAGCCTTGAATTCACAGTCATCAGGCCTTAGTCTCTGAGAGCCTAAATGTTCGTTTTATAGGAAAAAATTACAGTGAATGTGTCTTAAAACTGTTGAAACCTTGCAGCACATGGTGTATAAGAATCGGAATTAAATTCCGGAGCGGCTGGCGGTGACCCCGCTGTCCTTGCTCCCTGTTGGTATTGCCGCGATTTGGCGGTTTCAAGGAGGGCTCACATGTTAAAACAGCGCGCTAGCGTCTTGAAGAAGGCTAATATCGTCTCCGATGCGGCACTTGTGGTAGCGGCATTTATGGCTGCCTTCAACCTGAGGGTGCAGTTCGGCGGCCTCGGGGACCTGGACCAGTACACCTGGGTGCTCCTGGCCGTGGTTCCCGTCTGGCTCTTCCTGCTGGAGCGTTACGGATTCTACGATTCGCAGCGGCTGAGCTCTCCCTGGTCCATCCTGATGTCGCTGGTCAAGGTGACCGCCATTGGAGGCGTGCTGACCACCTCCATCATCTATCTCTTCGAACCCCATGGCTTCAGCAGAAGCTTCTTCGGCGCCTTCCTGGTGCTCTCCTTCCTCATGCTTTTGGCCGAGCAGTTCATGGTGCGCCTCGCCCTGCGCCTTTTGCGCCTGGAAGGCTACAACTTCCGCAACATCCTGCTGGTCGGCACCGGCGAGAGCGCCGTCAGGATCATCGACATCCTGGACCGCAACAAGGGGTGGGGGCTCAAGGTCGTCGGCCTGCTGCACACCCAGCACCGGCATGACCTGATCCCGATGAGCGGATACCCGGTCATCGGCTCGCTGCACGACATGGTGGAGATCTGCAAGGCGCACACGGTGGACGAGGTGATCTTTTGCGACTCCAAGGAGGAGTCGCGCTTCGAGATAGCCGGCTACATCGCCAAGCTTGACGAGATGGGGATCACCGCCCGCACCGTGCTGAACCTTTTCTACCGCTTCGAGGGGAAGAAGGAACTCGGCATGCTGCACGGCGAGGTGCCGCTTTTGACCTTCCGCTCCGTCTCCGTGGACGCGAACCAGCTCTTTTACAAGCGCTGCCTGGACATCGCCGGCTCCTGCGTCGGCCTCGCCTTTACCGCCTGCATCTTTCCGCTCATCGCGGCCGCGGTGAAGCTGGAGTCCCCCGGCCCGCTGCTCTTCGGCCAGACTCGGGTGCGGGAAAACGGCAGGACCTTCACCTGCTGGAAGTTCCGCTCCATGTACCAGGACGCGGAGGCGCGCAAGCAAGAGCTCATGCACCTAAACGAGATGGAGGGCGCGATCTTCAAGATGAAGAACGACCCTCGGGTCACCAAGGTCGGCGCCTTCCTCAGGAAGACCAGCCTGGACGAACTGCCGCAGTTCTGGAACGTGTTAACCGGCGAAATGAGCCTGGTCGGCACCAGGCCGCCGACGCCGGCGGAGGTGAAGGGGTACCAGAACTGGCAGCGCAAGAGGATCTGCATGAAGCCCGGCCTCACCGGCCTCTGGCAGGTGAGCGGCAGGAACCGCATCACCAATTTCGACGAGGTGGTCCGGCTCGACCTTGAATACATCGATACCTGGAGCCTCGCGACCGACATCCGGCTCATCCTGCGCACCCTGAAGGTCGTGTTCTTCAGGGAAGGCGCCTGCTGACCCCGGTGGTGCGGGCGGCAAAAACTGTTAGATAGGTGATGCTTGCCGCTGCGGTCGCATCACCGCTTTTGGCTTAAGAGAGGAAAAAGTGAGACTTCTGCTTCGTTGTGTTGTATTCACCTGCTGCATCTGTTCGCTTGTTTCCGGCAGAGTCTTGGCATCCGAACCGGCCCCCTTTCACAGAGCCCTCTCTCTGGAGGGATTCACCGGTGTACTCAACACGCCCAACGCCTATGTCACCGAGGAGGGCTGGCTGGATGCCCTCTATACCAACCAGAAAGAGAGCCAATGGCGCAATAAGGTGCCTTTTGAGGACAATTACCTCTTCTCCATCGGTTTTTTCAATTTTATCGAACTAGGGGGACGCTTCTTCGAGGCCCCGCATGCCGGGCGGGACCTCTCCGGCAACCTGAAGGTGACCAGCGCCTTCCTCACCCGCGACCATCCGCTGCTTCCGGTCCTCGGCATAGGTGTTCAGGACCTGGGGGGGGGGGACACTCACCTAAAGACCAAGTATATCGTGGCCTCCGAGGACCTCTGGCGGCTGCGCCTGTCGGCCGGCTACGGCAACGGTCCCGACCGCATGAAGGGCGCCTTTGCCGGCGGCGAGTTCAAGGCCCACGAATGGGTCTACCTGCTGGGTGAGTACGACACCAAGGAAACCAACGTCGGCGCCAGGGTGATCCTGCCGCAGTTCTGGAAGGTGCCGATCCGGTTCACCGCCACGGCAAAGACGTCTCTCAGTTACAAACCGGGCAATTTCGACGTCGCCGTCGGACTCACCCTGCCGCTCGACTTCAAGATGCGGAGGCCGGAGCCCGCAGCCCAGGGTCCGCTGCCCGCTGCTGCGGACCAGAAGCAAGGGAAGCCGGACGGGGAGCAGGCCGCCCCGAACACGGCTCCCGGCCAAGGGGCGCCCGCCGGTGCAGCTTCCCTCCCCAAAGGTCCCGCTGCGCAGCCCGGACCCCAGTCGGGGGCCCCGGCCGCTCCTTCAGTTAAAACCGGAGCGGCACCCGGTACCGGAACCGCGGATCTGGCTGGCCTGCGCGACAGCATGGTCAAGGAAGGCTTCCTGAACATCCGGGTCGGCGCGCAGGGACGGACCCTGGTGGTGGAGTACGAGAACACCATCTTCAACCACAACGAGCTGGATGCGCTCGGACTGGTGTCCGGCCTTGCCTGCCGGGCTGCCGGAGACTCGTTCGATAACCTGCGCCTGGTCATCAAAAAGCGCAACATCCGCCTCGCCACGGTCACAGCCCCGCTGCCGGACTTGAGGGCGTTTCTGGAAGCGGGCGCAGGCGACCTGCGCGAGCAGATCCGTTTCGATTTCGACACCGCCGAGGCGGCCGACACCGTTTTTCTCGCCCCGCGCGAAAATTCCGGGATGCTCAACACCTCGCTGATCCTGGCCCCTGGCCTGACGACCTTTGTCGGCACCGAGGTCGGCGCCTTCGATTACCTGCTCTCCGTGAAACCGGAGCTGACCACGGCCCTTTGGAGCGGCGCCGCGCTGCATGCCCGCTGGGACCTGCCGGTCGCCTGGAGCTCCAACCTGGAGGACGGCAAAACCTACCGCAGCTCACGGCATCCGGCCCAGATCGAGCGCCTGATGCTGTTCCAGGCGCTGCAGCCGCTGCCGGCCGTCACGCTGCAGCTCGGGGCCGGCATGATCGTGCACGGCCGCTACGGCATGCTGAACGAGGCGCTCTGGAGCCCCGGCGACGGCGAACATCGCTTCGGGGTGGTGCAGGGGATGGACCGGGACAGCACGACCAAGAAGGATTCCAACGTGCTGCTCGGCACCTACCGCTACTACTACAGCCCGCTGGATCTCTCGCTGGTGGCCTCGGCCGGCAGGTTCTGGGCAGAGGACGAGGGGGGGAGCCTGGAGCTGAAGCGGTTCTGGGAAGACACCGCAGTCTCGCTCTATTACAAGAACACCAGGGGGACCGACCAGAAGCGGTGGCAGGCTGCCGGCATCCAGTTCAGCTTCCCGCTCACCCCGCGCCGCGACATGAAGCCTCTGGCGAAGCTGCAGCTGCGCGGCTCCGACGAGTGGGGCTATGCGCAGGAAACGACCCTGAAGAACAACAACTACAACAACTCCCGCGGGAGTCTGAACTACCTGGCCCCGTACCCGCTGGCCGTCGTCCCGCAGCCGGCCACCGCCTTGAGCCGGACCTTTTTCAACCGGGACCGGCTGAGTGCCGCCTATATCCGCCAGCATCTGGCCCGGCTGCGCGAAGCCTGGCTCAAGTACGGTCCTGAGACTCCGGGGGGCAACCGCCCCGGTGTCCCGGGTGAGACAGGCGCCGCCGCGCCTTGAGGCACGCGGGGCTGGTGCTTCGGGCCGCATCTGTTCGGCAGCTATTGAGCCTCGTCACCGCAGCGGGCGATTGAACCTGCCGAGAAATGGAAGTTACACATCTGAATAAACGGCCACTGACGGGAAGGAAAAAGGAGGGTCTCTCTGGCATCTGATTTTGATCAAGTGTGTCAGCGCTTTTGTTTAAAATGTCTTGATTTTAATTGACTTTAATTCAATCTTGATATATACGGTTTCCATCTACTCACGTTTTTTGCTCCCATTAACTGTTGTTAGAAGCTATTACTTTTATTCCCGGAGGTCACATGAATTCTCGATCCAAACTCTTATCCGCCGTATCCTTAGTAGCCTTGTCCGCCGCGCTTAGCGGCTGTGGCGACAGCCTTCCCACCTCGGGTCCCAGCGGCCGCTCGGTCCAGGGTCCGGTTCTCGGCGCGTCCGTCTTCGCCGACAACGTCGCCGCGGGAATCCGTTTCACCAAGGACGCCGGCGAGGTTTCCACCACCACCGACGCCGTCACCGGCAATTTCACGCTCCCCTCCGTCCCGGGTTACAACTACATCCTGGTTTCCAAGGGCGGCACCGACAAGCTGACCGGGCAGCCCGCGATGCAGATGCTGGCGCCGGCCGGCTCCGCCAATATCACCCCCTTGACCAGCCTGGTGGCACTCGACACCACGGGGACCGTGAAGGCGAAACTGCAGGCCCTCATGCCGGGATTCAGCTTCGACGCCGACATTTCCACCACCTCCAGCCAGGCGGTCCTGCTGGTGTCCAAGTCCATTGAGACCATGGTGCAGGCGATGGACAAGGCGATTATTGCTGCAGCCGGCGCCAACACCATCAGCGCGGCACAGTCCACTGAAATCGAGATGCTGACCTTGCAGTCCATAGCACAGCAGTTCGCCCTGCCGGGTGTCACGGCGGCGACCCTCTCGGCACCCGCATCGCTGTCGACTACGCTGCAGGCTGCGGCGGTGATTGCGGCCTCCAAAATCGAGACCGCTGACTCCAACATCACCATCACCGGCGCCACCGCTAGCGCTCTGGCAAGCAGCGCCGTCACCGGGGTTGCGGACGCCTTCTTCATCGGTGCCGTCGCGACCAGCACGCCGATCGTCGGCGGCGAGACTGCGGTCATAACCCCGGCTGTCGCCGGGAACCTGACCACTGCGGTTGACAGCTCCGCCGCGACCGCAGCCGCTTCGATCACCGCCACCTCGACCCCGACCACCTTCAACCCGCCGGCCATCCCGGTGGTGACCCCTCCGACCGTTGCCACCACCGGCACCACCGGCGGCAATCCGGGCGGCACCGGCCTCACCTTCTAGAGCCAGACGGCGAGCCGGTCCGCAAGGACGATTCGTTTCAGCAAAAAAGCCCTTCCGGGATTCCGGAAGGGCTTTTTGCGTTTGCCCTGTGCAGTGTCATTCGGTTAACAGTGGCTCCGCCAGGTGGAGTTGTCGTTTTTCAGCTGCCTGCGCTTGCACAGACTCCCGCTCTCCCGGAGGGGTAGGGGCGCTGAGAGGGATTGGCCCTGGCGCGACAGCTCCTCCGTGGGGACTCCCTCACCCCTGCCCCACTCCCGGAGGGCGAGGGGATACGGCGCTAAACGCGCTATCGGGCGGCTAGGGGAGCCTGAACCGGCTGACCAGGCCCTGCAGGTCCTGGGCCTGCTGCGCCAGCCCCGCCGCCGCCTCTGCGGTCGATACCGCGCCGCTCGCCGTCCTGGCCACCACGTCGGTGATCTGCTGCACCTTGGTGGTCACCTCGCTGGTGGTGGCGGTCTGCTCTTCTGCGGCTGTGGCTATCTGGTTGATCTGGACGGCCACCTCGTTGATCCTGCTCACGATCTCCTCCAGCGCCTGGCCGGATTTCTGCGACGACTGGGTCCCTTTCTCCACTTGGCGCACCCCCTCGTCCATGGCCCGTACCGCGTCGCCGGTCTCCTGCTGGATCGCCTTGATCATCTCGCCTATCTCGCGAGTCGCCTTGGTGGTGCGCTCGGCGAGCGCGCGCACCTCGTCGGCCACCACCGCGAAGCCGCGCCCCTGGTCGCCGGCCCGGGCCGCCTCGATCGCCGCATTGAGCGCCAGCAGGTTGGTCTGGTCGGCGATGTCCTCGATGGTGCCGACGATGGCGCCGATCTGCTCGGAGCGCGCCCCCAGCGCCTGGATGGTTTTCGAGGTCTGCTGCACCCGCTGGGCGATGATCGTCATGCCGGTGAAGGTCTCCTCTACGATTCGTGCGCCGGCTTGCGCCGCATCGGTGGAGTTCCGGGAGGCGTCGGCCGCCATGGAGCAGTTGCAGGCTATCTCCGAACTGGTTGCCGCCATCTCCTCGCTCGCGGTCGCCACCGCGTCGGTCTGGGACGACACCCGCTCCGCGTCGGCCGCCATGTCCGCCGAGGTCGACTCCAGCCGTCCGGAGGCGGAGGCGATGGAGTTCGAGACCTCGACGGTCTTGGAGATGACCTCCCGCAGGTTCAGCACCATGCCGTGCATGGCGGCCATCAGCTGCCCGATCTCGTCCTGCGAGTTTATGGTGACGTCGTGGCGCAGGTCGCCGTCGGCGAGGGCGTTGGCCACGCTGAGCGCCCCCCGCAGCGGCTTGGTGATCACCCGCGCCAGGACGACCGCCCCGGCGACCCCCAACAGCAGCATCAGGACTCCCAGCCCCGCCATCGTGTAGGTCGAGCTGTCGATGACCTGCGAGATCCGCTTCGTGTTGAGCCCCAGCATCAGGTAGCCGTTTTGCAGGGCGTCGTTGGAGGTCAGGTCTATTTTCACCGCCAGGTACCTGACTCCGGCCCCCCCCAGCAGGACGACCGCCCCCTTCTTGGCGGGCGGAGCCGCCTGCAGCCGTTGCAGCGGCCCGGACAGGTCGGCGGCCGTCACTCCTTGCGCCGTTTTCCGGGCCGTCAGCGCGAAGTCCCCCTTGGGTCCCTGGATGGCGACCGCGGCGGCGCTGACATCCGGGTCGCTCAGGAGCAGCTGGTCCAGCACCTTTTCCGCGTCCTCGCGCACGCTGTATTGCACCGCGGGCTTCAGCGTCTCGGCGGTGATGATGGCGGTGGAACTTCCCTTTTCTCTCAGCGACTCGCTGCCGATGGAACGGATGGCCGAAATGGAGCAAAAGGTCAGCAGTACGATGAGCGCCAGAGATATCGCCGTGATTCCGACGATCGTCTTCTGACTGATTTTCAGACACTGCCAGATACGCATGGTGATCTCTCCCTTGCCTCGGTGCCCGGTGTAAGCGCCAGCTTCGCGCGGCCGGGCCGGCAGCTGCTGCCGATCGGCCAGGTTGCCCCCCGGCAACCGGGGGCAATCGGCCCGTCTGTGCAGCTATTTCACATACACTCCGCATCCGATGATCATGCCGTCCACCAGCTCCACGAAGGAGTGCTTCTCCAGGATCTTGTTCTTGTCCCCGGGGCTGAATTCCTGGTAGGTGATCCAGCCGCTGCCGCTTTTGTGCACCAGGTCGGTCCAGTCGCGCACCCACTGCTTGCCGCTTGGGTCCTTGTCGTTCCAGCGGTTCTTGCCGGTCAGCTCCAGCCGCACCCCGTGAGCCAGCACGGTCCCTTTTTCGTCGTAGACGAAGATGTACAGGTCCTTCTTGGTCCCCTCCTGGAAATGGAACTTGCCGGAGCCGCTTCTCACCTCGTTGAAAAACTTGTCCCGGCCGTTAGCCTTGGCGTAGGCGACGGCCTGCTGCACCATCGCCTTGGCGTCTGCCTTGGTGGGAGCCTCGGCAGCCAGCGCGCCCGTGGAAAGGAAGATGAAGCTCAGGATTAGGGATAGATACCGCATGTGCACCTCCTGTCTGTTTTGAGGGCAGGACCATTCCCGCTCTCGAAATTGTTTTCACTTACTGGCATAATGAGGCGGAGACTGACGAACGCCGTCAGGCTAGGAAAGCCTGAGCCAGTGCCGCATGGCAACCGTCGGCCGAGCATTTTGGCCCTGAGTAGGACGACTTGCAGCGCTCGTCTCACTGAGACTGATACGGCGGCATATTCCTTATTCGGCTGATTTAGCGATTACTTTAAGAGTAAATTTCGTCGGCGGGTTTCGCAGCCGGGAGGCGGGTGACTCCTGGCGCCAGGAATCTTCGCATGGATGCAGCGGTGATGCAGCGGTGATGCAGCGGTGATGCAGCGGTGATGCTGCGGTGATGCGCAGGGGGGGCGGCAGGGGGGGCGGCAGGGACGGCCGCGGCGAGGGCCAGGGCGAGAAAGCCGTTGCCGCCGCGGGGGAGGGCGTGCTATAGCTGTTGGGCGTCGAACCACTGGGGACCACACCTTGTGGTTTTTATTTTTAACGAGGAAGCCATGTCCGCACCCAAACGACCCGCAGCCAAACACCAGCCCCGGGGACTTACCGTTTTGCACGAGGATGACGATGTCATCGTGGTGGAAAAGCCCTGCGGCCTGCTCACCATCGGGACGGACCGGGACAAGTCGAGGACGGTCCATGCCATTCTCAACGACTACGTCCGCAGGGGGAACCCCCGCTCCCGAAACCGGGTCTATATCGTGCACCGTCTGGATCGGGACACCTCCGGCATCCTGATCCTCGCCAAGAACGAGCCGGCCAAGGTCTTCCTGCAGGGGCACTGGCAGGAGACCGACAAGCGCTACCTCACGGTCGTCTCAGGTTCGCTGACGCCCAAAAGCGGGACCATCAGCAGCTACCTGGCCGAGAACGCCGCCTTCACCGTCTACTCCACCCCCGATCCCTCGCTGGGGAAGCTCTCCGTCACCGAGTTCACCGTACTGAAGGAAGCCAGGGGGCTGAGCCTTTTGGAGATCCACCTGCTCTCCGGGCGCAAGCACCAGATCCGGGTGCACCTGTCGGAGCGCGGGCACCCGGTCGTCGGGGACAAGAAATACGGCAAGGGGAGCGACTCCTACGCGACGCTGGCGCTGCACGCCAGGTCGCTCAGCTTCACCCATCCGGTAAGCGGCCTCAGGCTCAGCTTTGCAACCGGTGTCCCCGATTTTGTCACCCGCCTGGTAGGGAAAATAACACCGTAAAAAAACGAACCCCGCCTCTGGAGACGGGGTTCGGCTTGGCGGGAAGCCCCGGTTGCCCGGGGCCTTTTTGTCGCGCGGGATCAGTACGAGACTGCGGCTATGGCGGCGATCTGGGCCGCCGTCAGGGTGGACAGGGACTTCATCGCCCCGACGCTGCCGATTGCGGAGGTGATCTGGGCGGCGCTCCTTACGCCGAGGGAACCGTGGCAGACGAGGCAGGTTCCGTTGAAGAAGGAGAGGGCGTCGAAGGCCGGCACGGCTGCGGCCGTGGCCGCCGAGACCTGGGCCGAGGCGGGGCCCTGGCCGGCCGCGTTGACCGCTGCGACCACGAAGTAGTAGGTCGTGCCGGCAGGAAGGCCGGTCAGCAGGTACGGGGTGCCGGCGCCGGTGACCTTGGTGCCGCTGGCCGTCGTGACGCCGCTCGCGGTCGAGTAATAGAGGTTGTAGGAGGTCGCGCCGGATACCGCCGGCCAGGTGACGGTAACCTGTGCGCTGCCGCCGGTGGCGGCGACGCCGGCGGGAGCTGCCGGAAGGACCGGCGCCGGGGCGGAGGTGCTGGCCGAGACCCGGGCCGAGGCGGGGCCTTCACCGGCTGCGTTCTGCGCGGTGACGATGTAGTAGTAGCTGGTGCCGGCGGAAAGCCCGGTCTGGAGATAGGGGCTGGCAGCCCCGGTGATCTTGGTGCCGGAGGCCGTGGTGACGCCCGAGGCGGTCGACCAGTAGATGTTGTAGGAGGTAGCGCCGGAGACCGCGGACCAGGCGACCGTCACCTGGTTGGCGCCGCCGGTCGCGCTGGCGCCGGTCGGTGCGGAGGGGAGGGCGGGTGCCGCCGGCGAGGTGCTGGCCGAGGCGACGTTGGAGCCCGCGCTCTCGCCGACGCTGTTGAGCGCGGTGACGATGTAGTAGTAGCTGGTGCCGGCGGAGAGCCCGGTCTGGACGTACGGGCTGGTCGCCCCCGCGATCTTGGTGCCGCTGGCTTTGGTCACGCCGCTCGCGGTCGACCAGTAGACGTTGTAGGAGGCCGCACCGGCCACCGCGGGCCAGCTGATGGTCGCCTGGTTGGCGCCGCCGACCGCGCTCACGCCGGCCGGCGCCGCGGGAGCGGTCGGGCTCGGCAGGGCCGGAAGAGTGGTCGCCGCGACCTGCACGGAGGCCGCGCTCTCGCCGGTGGCGTTGACCGCCGTCACGACGTAGTAGTAGCCCGTGCCGGCCGCCAGGCCGGTCTGCACCGCGGGGCTGCTGACGCCGGTGAGCTTGGTCCCGCTCGCCTTGGTCACCCCGCTCGAGGTGGCGTAGTACACGTTGTAGGAGGTGGCCGTGGCGACCGGGCTCCAGGAGAGGGTTACCTGGTTGGTGCCGCCGGTGGCGATCAGGCCGGCCGGAGCGGCCGGGACGGTCGGTGCCGGCGGGAGTGCCGCGGTGCTCGCCGAGGCCTGGGCCGACGCGGCGCTCTCACCCGCGCTGTTGAGCGCGGTCACGACGTAGTAGTAGGTGGTGCCGGCCGGCAGCCCGGCCTGGAGATAGGGGCTGGCGGCGGAGCTGATCCTGGTGCCGGTCGCCGTCGTCACGCCCGGGGCCGTCGCGTAGTACAGGTTGTACGAGGTCGCGTTGCTGACGGAGTTCCAGGAGAGGGTGACCTGGCCGCTTCCCCCGACCGCGCTCAGGCCGGTCGGAGGGGTCGGGGCGGACGGGGTCGAGGGGAGGCCGCCCGCGTTGAAGACGCCGTTGGCGATGTCGGTCAGCTTGCCGGTGAAGACGACCGCTCCGGTGCTGGTCACGATGATCGACAGGGTCCCGTTGGAAATGGTGAACTTCACGTTGTCGAACATGTCGTCCAGTCCGACGTGGTTGGCGAGGTAGCGGACGGTGATCGGGTTGGTGTGGTCCGAGCTGTACTGGACGAGCAGCAGCTGCAGCTTGGCCAGCAGGGTCGAGAGCGTCGTGTCGATGTGGCTCCCTATCTTGTTGTTCTGCTCGGCGTCCGCCTTGTCGAAGACGTCGGAGGGGTTGTCGACCCCCGCGGCGCTCGCGACGATGACGTCGGAGAGCGGGTTGACGTTGGCCGTGCCGGCCCCGTCGGCGTACGAGTTCAGCTTGAAGCTCGCTCCCGCCGCGGTCCCCTGGGCCTGCAGCACGAAGGGGGCCTTCAGGCCGGTGACGTCGATGGCGTAGCTGCCGTCACTTGCTATGTTGCTCGATTTCTGCTGCGCCGGGGCGGAGGAATCCTTCAGGTAGACCTGCCCGGAGAGCGGGGCGCCGACGGAGGCGTTGCCGCTTACCACCTGCGACGAGATCCCCCCCGAGCCTCCGCCGCAGCCGCCCAGCAGCATCCCCAGGGCCGTCAGGCAGATGAGCGCCAGTGCCGCATACGACCTCTTCACCAATGGTTTCAGGCACTCTCCCTTCGAAGCCTGGCTCTCGAAGCTTTCGCAATACTTCCCGGTAGTGATTTCTTTCATATCCGCTCCTTTACCGCCCGGCTGCAGTCAGCAGCCTTGCCGCCGGTCGGTGTCGTTGCGCCTGGACCCCGCCGCCCAAGACGGGGTGTGGCACAGCTTGTTTGCCTCCCGCAGATTTCAGTGTGGTTCCGACCATGGGCATAAAAAAACCGGAGCACCGAAATCTCGTGATATTTCGGCAACCCGGCTGTCTACGTGAGACCCTGTAGGCTTTCCGCCCCATCCTCGCGGATGGTTTAGTATTGTCGTGTACCACACCACTGTTGCTACTGCTGATCCTTGATCGTTCACCTCCCTGCTGCCGTGTTTTGCGCACAAAAAAGCCGGGGCTTGGTATCGCTGTGGCGATATTTCGGCGACCCGGCTGTCTCTGGCGAGACCCTTAGGCTTTCCGTCCTACCCTCGCGGATAGTTTAGTATTGTCGTCTATCTGAATAAAATTTTCCGCAAACGTTGTGTGCCTGGTTCGCCTCCTGGAATCCGGATACAAAAAAGCCGGGGCTTCGTATCGTGGTGGCGATATTTCGGCGACCCGGCTGTCTCTGTCGAGACCCTTAGGCTTTCCGTCCTACCCTCGCGGGCAGTTTAGTATTGTCGTCTATCTTGGATGCACGCTGTGCGTGTCGTTGGCGGCAATATTACAGACGCGAATAATAAAATCAAGCGAAAAAATTCGCTTTGAGAGTCGGCAATGGTTCGGCGCTTGTTTTTACCCTCGTTCATTGTCAGGGGGGATCGCCCTTTCCTTGCTCTTTTTTCAGATGTCAGCGCACGGCTTTCGCTATGCCATAGTCTTTGTAGAATCGGAGAGTTGTTCGTGAAGGTGAAAAGCGTTATCAGCGGTGTCCGGGGCAGCAATTCGACAGGCTATCAGCCGCTAATGAACGACTGCTGGGGTAGGTAAAAAATATTTCAGCAAGGTGAGGTGCGGAGGGGTTTGCCGGTTTGCCGCAGAGGGCAGACCCCTCACCCCGGCCCTCTCCCGGCGGGCGAGGGGGAGCCGGCCGAGTGGGTAAAGGGTTCCAGCGCCCTCCTCCTGAAGGGTGGGCACCCTGTGCGCCGGGATTACCCTCGCCCTCCGGGAGAGGGTGGCCGAAGGCCGGGTGAGGGAAGCGCCACGTGCGTGAGATCGGTGCCTCCGGCAATCGTACCGCAGGCGCCGCAGCGATCCTGCAGGGAACCTGACCCGGCCGGCCGGCGCCGGCTCTAGGCGAGCCGGAACTGCCGGATGATCCGCTCCAGGTCCTGGGCGCAGACGGTCAGCTGGGACGCCTGCTGGGCGCACTGGTTCGACCCGGACGCGGCGTTTTGCACCATGGTCGTGATCTGCTGGATGTTGCCGCTGATCTGCCCGGTCGTGACGGTCTGCTCCTCGGCGGCCCCGGCTATCTGGGTGATCTGGGTCGAGACGGCGTTGACCTGGTCCAAAATCTCCCTGAGCGCGTCGCTCGACCTGGTCGCCTCGCTGGTGCCGCTCTCCACCTCCTGCACCCCCTGCTCCATGGCGCCGACCACCCCCCTGGTCTCGGACTGGATCGCCTTGATCATGTCCCCGATCTCGCGGGTGGCCCGGGTGGTCCGCTCGGCCAGCGCGCGCACCTCGTCCGCCACGACCGCGAAGCCGCGCCCCTGCTCGCCGGCGCGCGCGGCCTCGATGGCCGCGTTCAAGGCGAGCAGGTTGGTCTGGTCCGCGATGTCCTCGATGGTGCCGATGATTTCCCCGATCTGGTCGCTGCGCTGCCCCAGCAGCTCGACCGTCGAGGCGAGCCCCTTGACCCGCTGGGCGATCTGGC
>Ga0316225_1001929_pt1 | contig 18173 bp, 31 predicted proteins | sample TBH18015metaG_FD_206010 | JGI IMG/M metagenome (GOLD analysis project Ga0316225, IMG submission 206010) | Freshwater microbial communities from Trout Bog Lake, Wisconsin, USA - TBH18015 | ecosystem: Environmental > Aquatic > Freshwater > Lake > Hypolimnion/Profundal zone | place: USA: Wisconsin... | reverse complement strand
TTTTTTCTAATTGGTTTTGTACCATATAAGCATAGCGATGTCCATTCATCTACATCAGGTTCATAGAACTTGACAGTAGGTGTTAATAATGAAAACTTATTGTATATTTTGATTAATTCTTCTTGAGATTTACAAGAAAGACATACTAAAGAATTGGAAGTTGCTTTCCATTCTCTGAACTCTTGTGGGAATTCATAGGCAAAATCTGCTAAGGCGTGAGCAGTTTGTGGGATTAAATATCCATCGGTGTGTAAATCACTTCTTACGATAGTGATTAATTTTGTTTCGTCATACTTACTAGCAATCTAGTGGTTTAATTCTGTGTTCATTTTAATTTTGTTTTAATTTGTTTTTGAAATAAAAAATCCCCAATACGGCTATGATTGTAGAATTTTTGGGATGATTCTACAATTCTAACCGAATTAGGGAGGTATTTTTATAATAATATGTCTAGCGATCTAAATCATGAGTTTATATATTTATTTTTGTTTGTTTCTTTTCATTTATTTATACAAATATAAGAAAAAGTTTTCAAATTTTCTAAAAAATTTTTACTATAAAAATTTACCAAATCTAATAACCTTTTCCTTAAATTCTTCATAAGTTCCGTTATTATCAATAATAACATCTGCCATTGATTTAGTTATTTCCATAAAACTTTCATTTTCATATTTAACTCTTTCACTCGCATCTACCCATATAATTAAATCAAATATGTTATTTTTTACACAGGCATTAAACTCCTCTAAATCTCTTATACCGACATACATATCATAATCTTTTGTAATGTCTTTAGCTAATCTTGTTTTATCTACAGAATTGTAATCACAAATTAATTTATACCATTCGTCTCTATGATTAACTCTATCATCAAAACAATCTTGATGTGTTTTATAACCATATTTTTCTTTAAGTATATCAAACAAAAAAATCTTATTTGCTGCATCGGAAGAAGAACTATAAGTTATTCCGTATGTTTCAAATAAGATTTCGGCAAATGTATCTTTACCACTCCTCATGTGTCCCAAGACACATATCTTTTTTCCTTTCATAAAATTTATTTTTATTTATATTTAACTATATAATTTTCAAATTTATTTGTTTTAGCTTTTGTGATTCTAAATTGTAAAGTTCCTGTTTTAATACCTAAATACTCTGATGCTAATTTTGCGGATTCAAATTCTTTTAATAAATTATTATTAAGATCATACATCAAAACTTTTTTTGAATGTGTACCTTTTTGCCCTTTAACAAAAGTATTTGAGTTAGGATTTCTTTCTTTTATAAATCTTCTTTTTATTTCTATTTCTAAATCTTCTTTAGAAAAATTATCTAATTGTTCTTTATAGAACCAAGCAATATTTTTTGCTGTCTTTCTTTTTCTATCATTATTTATTGCATGCCATATTCCTCTGGTTTTATAAAATTCTTCTGCATCTGTTGTAGAATTAAACTCACATAATTTATTACAATTGTAATCAAATCCTACTATTGGTTTAGCACCTTGTCCTTTTTTAAAAGAAGTTTGATTAGCAAAAGTACAACCATCTCCACCTTCTGTATAATTTATTAAATCAAATCCCCAAGTTTTAAATTGAGAAATCCAATATGTTTCCCAAAATTGCCAATTATTTTTTGGTACTTCGTCAATAATTTCAATAATAGGTTTTAATTTTTCTTTTTTTAATGAATTAATCCAATTTTTCTTATGAATTTGATGTTTTCTAGCAGGATTTAGATGAGATCTTAAACGATCTTTTATATTATTTGCTTTTCCTACATATCTTACTTTATTATCTCTAGGATCTATTAAGATATAAATATTTGTGTTTTCCATAATTTATATATTAAATTATGGTTAGCCCATTTCTTTTTTTTCCTAAAATTAGTATTTTTCAAAATTTGAATCCTATAATAAAACTTTTTATATCCATTCTTTTCTTACCTTCTAATTGAATATCTTTCAAAGAAATTAACCCATCTTTACAAGCTATTTTTAGAGTTTTTTTATCGTGTATAATTGAACCTATTTCCAATTTATGATTTATTAACTCGTAATCACATGAAAATATTTTTATCTTTTTACCATTTAATAATGTATAAGCACAAGGATTAGGTGAAAGTCCTCTAACAAGATTAGTAATCTCTACACAAGATTTATTAAAATCAATCAAACAATCCTCTAAATATATTTTTTTAGCTATTTTAGAACTAATTCCTTGTGTGAGTAAAACTTCACCTTTAATATATTTTTCAATACTTTCTAATAAGAAATTTGATGATAGATCACTTAATCTATCATGAAGTTCGCCAAATGTTTCATTTGTATTTATATCAACTTTTATTTGTGATATAACATCGCCCGTATCTATTTCATGTTTTAATTTAAAACATGTTAATCCCGTTTGATTTTCTCCGTTAATTATACAAGTATTAATAGGGGATGCTCCTCTATAATCTGGCAATAAAGATGCATGTATATTTATAGTCCCCAATACTGGCATATTCCACACTACTTCAGGAAGCATACGGAATGCTATAACCACATTCATATCGGGGTTTAAAAGTTTAAGATCCTCTAAAAATAGAGGATCTTTTAATGATTTAGGTTGTAATATTTTAATCCCTTTAGTTAAAGCAAATTTTTTTATAGGACTTTCGTTTAGTTTTAATCCTCTACCACCAGCTTTACCTACTGAAGTTACTACTGATAATACTTCATGTTTACTATTTAAAAGGGCATTTAATGCAGGTATTCCAAATTCAGTTGTTCCAAAAAAGACTATTTTCATATTTTTAATAAATTTAAAATCAAATATAATAAAAAATATTCAAATAAAAAAAATTAAGGATAATAAATATTTACAGTTGATGCTGCCGTACCTGCTTGATTACTAGCTGTTACAACTACTGAATAAGTTGTACCATGAGAAATATTTGTTATATTATACGCAGTAGTATTTATCAATTTAATTGGATTTGGGTAAGGGAAAATACCATTAGGAGAATAGTTACCACCATTTATAGATACTAAATATGTTACTACTCCCGCAGTTGACCCCCATGATACATTAATTGAGTTTCCTATACTATATGTTAACGAAGGGGCATTAGGGGTTGTAAAATGAGCTACTCTGTTATTCCAAATTGCGTTTGATGACATAAATATATTATCATCCCAATATACTGCAATTGAATTAGTACCTACTACTTGTCTTAAAGACCAACCTGTTGATGCTGTAGAAGTTCCTACTTTAGCGTATCCATAATATGCTACGTTAGTAGATGTACCATCAAATTGAATCCAATCTTGTTGTAAATTTATTGACATTTTTTATTTTTATTTTTATATATTAATTAATTAGATCTTCTAAAAGTTTTAGTTGTTGTTGTAGTTACTCCATGTGTTTTTTGGAAATTGTTTGCTAAATTAACATTGGGTGTTTGGAATACTTCGATTCTGTTGCTTTTTCTTACGATTGTCATTTTATAATTTTATATTTTTTATATCATCTATAATGATATGCTTTAAGTTTAATATACCTTTAGTATATTGTATTAATTGTTTTGATTGGTAAAGATTCATAAAGTAGTAGTATAAATATTTTGGATCTAATATATCTGTTTTTAACACTTTAATTCCTATATGTTGAGGTTCAAATTGTTTTACAGGTTTACCAACTGTGTCCTCATCACCTTTTCTAATTAACCAAAAATCAGCTTCAGGAAAATTTGTTTTAATATCACATACATATTTTAAACGTAGTTCATTACTTTCATTAAATTCTGAATACTTTAATATCATTATCTTTTTATATTTTTCCACATTTGAGCAGCAGCTACTTTTTTACCAATTTCCGGGTCAGAGTATTCTTTAGCTGCTTTTTTAGATAATTTATCAAATCCACCTTTACCGATGTTTTTTCCTTTTTTGGCTTTTTTTACAATGGAACTTTTTTTCTTTTTAGAAAGACCTTCAGATGCCTTTTTTTCTAAAATAAATTCTTCAAAACTTGTAATCATTTTATTTTTTATTTTTTATCCTCTTCTTTTTAGATGAGTTTCTGATTTTTTTGTATTTTTTACAAATTGTTTTCCTTTTTTAGAACCTGCTACTTTTTTCTTAGCAGTTGCTGCTCTTTGAGCTTTAGTTAAAGAATGAGCTTTAGCAGATGGTAAACATCTTGTTTTAGGTTTTCCTTTTTTCATAGTTCCACACGGACCAGTTATATTACCAGAAGTGTCTATTCTAACCCAATTTTCTTTACCAAACCAATCTCTAAGGTCTTCATTAATTTCTAATTCTTCAACAAATTCTTTAAAATTCTTAATCATATTAATCAAATTTTATTGCTGTGAAGTATTTTCTTAAAAACACTTCTAATTTTTTACATTTATTAGCTATATCTGCTTTTATTTGTAGATAGCCTACTTGTGATAAAGGATTTGAATATAGATTTTTTAAGGCTAAGATTTCTAAATCACTAACAACACTTTTATTTTTTTCAAATTGAGTAGTTCTTGACATTTCTAAATATTCATCTATAAGTCTTTTATCGCAAGATAAAGTTCTATCTAAATATAAAGGTATAATAAAGCTAGCATATTTTTTAAGTAATTCTGGATTGGGTAAAAACTTTTTACCTTCTACTATCAAAGAAAACTTTTTCATTATTTTTTACTATTAATTTTAATTATATATTAAATAATAGAAATAGAAAAACAATGATTGAAAAACTAATTAAACCAATATTTTGTAAATACGAAGGACTTCAAGATACTGAAGTAGTTAGATTAAAAATGTATTATGATTTATGTAAAGAATTTCCTTATTTATTGAAATTTGATGGAGATTATAAAAAACAAAATTTCTTAAAAGATTTATTTACTTTTATAGCTGAAAATTCAACAGAAATAATGATAGACCACAGAAATAAAATAATAGATAGTATAACATATGAATGAGATAGAAAAAAAGGTAATAACAAATATTATTGATAACATTTGTATAAAATATAAAGGGGAAAAAAATACTAAAATAGTTAGAATTGGTATGGGTAATGATTTGATTAACTATTTTCCCTTAAATTTAAGTAAATTTGAATTAAATTATGATAATGAGGAATGTATATATGATATGTATAGATATATGATTACAATCTTATCGGAATTATTAACAGAACACAGAAATAAAATAATAGATAGTATTATATGACAATTCATAACATGAAAAAAATAGAAGATATATTAAATAAATATATGTGGAAACTATGTAGTTATAGAACTAACATAGATATATATAACGATTTAATTAAAGAACTTCCTGAATTAAAACATATCCATATAAACTTATATGATATTTTAACTTGGAAAGAATGGGCAGATTATGTAAATAAAGCAATTAATTTAAGGAAAATAATAGATAATAGAAATAAAATAATAGATAGTATCATAAATGGATAATCAAAAAGTTTTAATGCACAAATTACAAATGGTATCTGATATTTTACAATCAGATAAAATTATAGAAAGTTATTCTATGTTTCCTGATGATATGGAAACTTTATTTCAAATTATAGAAGAACTTGAAGAAAAAATACCTATGATGAAAAACTTTGATAAAGAAGAATTTAATAGCAAAGATGGTTTATGGGAAATAAGTCTTAAAGCAAGAAACTTTATAAAGTATAAATACTCTAATTTAATTAGAGAAGAAAAAATAAATGAGATTCTAAAATTTTATTAGAACAAGATTAAAATAATATATAACATATGCCTGAATATCCATTTTACTCCGATATGAAATGCCCAATTTGTGGCGAGTTTATCATAATAACTAGAGAAAGAGATTGGAAAAAAAAGTTTTGTGGTCTACCTTGTTATATGAGGTCAAGAAAAGATGATCCAACCCAAGAATGGGTTAGACGACCTTATGTCATAAAAAGTTGTATTGAGTGTAAAAAACAATTCGTAACCGATACTGACCAAGTATTTTGCTCTAAAAGATGTGCTAAAATAAAACACATCATGGCGGAATGCCCTACTTGTAAAAAAGAATTTAGAGTTAAAAACTCACACGACTTAAAAAGAGGTAGAGGTAAATATTGTTCGGATGAATGTAAGAAAAGAAAATATAATCTAAATCAAGAGTATTTTAATGAAATTAATTCAGAAAATGCTGATGTATTAGGATATATATGGGCGATGGGTCTAATTAATTCTAAAAATGAATTAGTATTTTATGATACAATTGAAAAATTAACTTGGTTTTCAGAAAAGATTAATAACGAATATTTAATTCGACCTATGCCGAGAGTAGGAAAAGATATACACTTCTTAAAAATAAGATTTTGTAATAGATTAATTAATCGTTTGCATGAATTAGGTTTTGATGATGGACAATTGAATACAGTATTTCCTGAGATAGTTAATAAAGAAGAATTTATTAAAGGTTTATTATTTAATAATAATTCTAAAAAGTTCAAATTAAATGGATTTAATTTGATTGAAACTAGATTCAAATCAGAAAAATTGGTAAATGAATTATGTAATTTATTAACAGTAATTAAGAGAGAAAGATTTGGAGGATATTGGATTTTACATATTAAGGCTTAGGTTTAATAAAACCATAATCTTTATAAACATTATATAAAGAATGTTTTCCGTCATTATTTTCTTCTAATAAGTGTCTATTCCCTCTAAACCAAACATCTTTAATTATACTCTCAATTTCTCGTTGGGTGTATAATTTTTCGGTTATTGGTTTCTTCTTTCTGCTAAAAATATTTCGTATATTCATAAAACAAATATACGAAAATTTTTTAAAATAAAAAAACTAATTTTATGACGTTTGAAGAATACTTAATTAAATTCAATTATAGAGAAACAATACAAGATTTAATGCTTCATGGTTATTCTAGTGAGCAGGTATCTAAACAATTAAATGAAAATTATATATCTTATTTATCTAATTTAAGAGATAAGAAAATAGATGAAATATTAAAGGACTAACATAAGTTAGTCCTCTTTATTTGGATTTGTTCTTTCGCCACCTTCACCTTTATATTTTATCCAAGGACCTTCAGGATCTCCATTTCCATCCCAATTTTTTAATGCTTCTTTAGCATCTGCTAAATGTTTATAGCAATATCTTCCATAATAATCATATTTACCGATACCTATAACTAAACCAACAGTAAATATCATTCTAAATAAACCGCATATTCCTTTTCCAGGAATTACTTTTAGGTCAAAATAACCTTCTTCTTCTAAATCTTTGAATAAATCTGTATTATATTCTGTATATTCTTTTAAATATTTCATATAGTATATATTAAAACACCCACTTAAAAAGTGGGTGTTTTTGTTTAAATCTTACTCAAGATTTCTTTTTTTTTATCGTTGAATTCTTCATCTGTTAAAATTCCGCAGTCATGAAGTTCTGATAATTTTTTTAATACATCATAAAAATCAGTAGATGCAGGTTGAGGTTTTAATTCTTCTGTTTCAATTGGTTTTTGACTTTCAGGTAATAATTGGTATTTAATTCTAGATATAGTCCAAGATTGGAAATTTAAGTCTATTTCTTCAAATTTTTGTTCAGATACTTGACCTTTTTCAATTCTACCAGTTTCTATTGTATCAGATAATGAACGAGTTGAATTACCCAATCCTAATGTATCAACAGATTTTTTAAGTTTTTTCTGAAATAAATTTTTTGTATCTGAACTATCTTTTAATGAACCACCAATTGTGTTATTAATTTGGGTAGAACTATTTGACATAAATGTATCAGAACAATTTGTAATTGAGCTATCATACTTAGCCCCACCAAAAATACCAAAATTATTTGAACCATTAGTAAGTGTACAATTGACATACCCTCCTGTATTTGTAGTACCCCCATACCATATATTATTTAAGTTATATGGGTTAATAGTAAGGGAGTTGATATTCCAATTACTATTCCAATTATTAAATTGGGCAACATCTTCTTTATAAAAGAGAACTTCTACAATTCCATTATTTTGGATAGCTTCTTTAGATTCTTCCGTATTATCAACACTATATGTTTTAAACACGAATTTTTTTCTATCATCTAAATAACAATCTAAATAAAATCTTTGTCCTGGCCTAAGAACTAGACCTCTTCTACTAATTGAGTTTGAGTTGATTTTTATGTCTGCTAATACATTTTCTTTAAGGGGATTAAAGAGTTCAATTTTAAATTCAGTATTATCTTGAAGATAAACTAAATTTCCTTTTTTAATGGATTTTCTACCTTGATCAGTAGAATTTACAATCCATGCATACGGTACAGATACCGTTTGTTTTGCGGTTTTTGCTTTCATTTTCTATTCTTTTTTTTATGTTCCCATATTTTATTTTCCTTTAGAAAAACTTAAAGTAATACAAGATTACTCAACATGAGAATTTGAACAGTCAATTTATATATAAAAAAATATTATCTTTGTTTTAAGAATTTTCTAATTCTTTTTTTAATTCTTTTAATTCAGAAATAGGTAATCTTTCTAATTCAGATTTCTTAAAAATTTCTTTTTCATTACCTTCTGCCATATCTAAGATAGATATAATTAATTCTTCTTTTTCTTTTGTATTTTTTTCTTTTTCTTCTTTTCCTTTAGCAAGAAAATCTTTTATCTTTTTGTATATCATATCTTATATATTATTTTTTATATTTCATTTAGTTTATCAACTATACATTCATGTAGTGTGTCTTTATCAATACTACCATCAAATCCATAATAAGGAAAATCAATTTTTAAAAACTCTACTGAATTATCATCATCTCTTATTGTTTCAAATAATCTATCTATTATTAGTTCATTTATTTTATTACCATAATTTATAGATTTATATTCACCATACCAATAATTATCAAAACGAATTAAAAAATCTTTATTTAGTTTAAAGATATAATGATCTTTCTCATCTCTTAATAATTCTTCCATTCCGAATAAATTTAAAATAGGTTTTTTAGCAGCTTCATACATTTCATCACTATCTGCTGATTCTTGAGCATATCTAAAAGCATCTTCAATACCATTTTTTAAATCATATAAAGAATCAATATTTTTTACTTGTTCTTCCCAATTATCATATTCATCAAACTCTTGTTGATCTTCTTGATCTAGTGTTAATTTAATTTCTTGTATTTTACCTTCTATTACTTTTAGAGATTCTGGTTTTAAAATATCTAAATATAAATATTCAAATTTAGTACTTTCTCTAAAAAAATCATTTTCATATATTGATTCAATAAATTCTCTACTAGATATATGATTTCTATCATTATCATCTTTTGAAAACATAAAACTTAATTCAGATAATTCAGAATAATTTGATCTAATATAAACTTCCCCATCTTTTAATAAAAACCAATTTGAATGTTTATTTACAAAATCTTGTTTTGTTATATTTCCTTTTTCCACTAAATACCAAAAATTGGATAAAAACTTATTTTCATTTATATCAAATAAATCATTAGATAAAGCATATTCAATATAATCAGGACTATTATACCATACTATTTCATCAAAATCAACCCAATTCATAACCTCATCTACTTCTTTAGATTTCAATAAATTAAGTATCTCACTATAAAACATTTGGTTGTCACCAGATTGTCCATTAATTTCAGTATTGTAAAGTACATTATATACAATACATTTTTTTATTCCTATATCACCATAACATACATATTTACTAGCATCATAATCTTTATAAATGAATGTAATTAAATAATAATTATCATCATCTATATGTAATTCATCATTTTGTTTTAAAGAACGTATGTAAACTTCGCCAAAACCTGCTTGCTCTGTTGTATTTAGAAATAAATTAAAACTTAATTTAGATTTATATGATTTTTTCCCATACCTTACTCCATTATCATATTTTAAAAAATTAGAACTCATTTTTAATCTTTTTAAGATTAATTCATAATTTTCAATATTTATATCTACATAATTATAAACTTCTTCAGTAAGATAAAAATCTAACCCATTACGATAATTACGTAAAAAATCATCTGATTTTTTACTTTCTAATAATTTAAGATATTCTTTATATTTAGTTATTATTTTCATATTTATTGAGGAAATGCTTCAATAGCAGCATCAGTTAATTTTTTAGTAAAATCTCTACAGCAAAAATCATACATTTTATCATTATAATATTTTTCTCCATTAACATTATGCACTTGATCAGAAATATATTTTAATAATTCTATTTTATGTTCTCTTGTATCAAGATAGCATTGATATAAAAAAGGAATTTCTGTTTCATCTAAAATAGATAGGGCTGTATCTATAAGATTATTTTCATTGATAAATTGTATAAACTTAGTTATCATATCAAGTTATTTTCTATTTTAAATTTTGTGATTAAATAATCTGTTATTAAATCAGATGTATTTAAGGCATTGATATATTTCAGATCTAATTTTATTGTAGAACTCATTCTTTCTAATTTACTTTTTGGAGTAATCTTAGTTTCTTGATAATCCGACTCTGCTAAATTAATTAAAAATGGATAATACATAGAACTATTACCTTTAGAAATAAAAAGAGGCTTTAATGGAATTAATCTATAATTATCTCTTAAAACTATTCCAGCTTCTTCTTCTAATTCTCTTAACATAGCCATTTCAGGACTTTCTCCTTGTTCAATTTGACCGCCAACAAGTGCCAAATGTTCATGAGCACCATCTTTATATTCATAAGCAGGAATAACTTCTTGTCTTACGATAATTTTATTTTGTTCTATTAAGAAAGGAATACATATAGCTATATCTTTTTCAGATATAAACAAATAGTCTTTTTTCTTAATTATACTTAAAAATCCGTCCTTAAAGACAACATCTTTATCTTTTTTAGTTGTTTCTCTATTTTCTTTATTCTTTAATGAAGTAAATTTATCCATATACCTATATATAAAAAAAAGCAACTAAATAAAATTAGTTGCTTTTTCCGATTTCTATAATTTTAATTACAGATGTCATTATATCTTCTCTGTCGGATTCTGACAAATTTTTCTTTAATAAAACAAATATATCTCTATGATTAGTACTTCTATTTATAAAATCATAATTGTTTTTAGAACAAAATTCATTACTAAATTTTTTATATAAAGATTTTCTTAGTTCATTATTATCTATAGCACTAAATATAATAGAATTTGGTATTTTTTTATCATATAATTCATACATAGAATCTCTTATGGTTGATAAAACTCCAAATTGATCATTAGATATTTTTATCAATTCAGAATCCCATTTACCTATTTCGGAGTTAAACCAATGAAAAGTAAAAGACCAGTTATTACCTATTTGTTTATAACAAGATATTTTATATTCTATTCCATTTTTTGAAGTAAATAAACCTATCATATTATTATTGGATATATTCCAATTAACTGAATAAGGGGTATTGAATGATTCTTCTAAGAGATCAAAATAATCATTAAATTTTTTAAACAAATTCATATACCTATATATAAAAAGCAACTAAATAAAATTAGTTGCTTAATAATAATTTAAGTTTATAGTCTCTAATTTCTTTAGTTAGAGGATTTCTTTCTTTAATAGAATTGATTATTATCATTTGTTCTTTTGAAAAACCATTTGGATCATACTCTGAACTAAAAACTTTTTGCATTAAATATCTTTTAGTATCTTTACTAAGTAATTTCCACCAAATTTTATCATTAAATTTTCTTTCCATAAAGAAATTTAATTCTTTAAATTCTTTACTGTTCGGAAAACTATTAATTGTATAATAATTCTCTTGATGCCATTTAGTTTTATCTTCATACTTTCTTTTTATAAGAGAAGTATGTTTATCATTAAATTTTATCATTATCCTAATAATGTTTTTACAATTTCGGAAATTAATTTACCATCTGCTTTTCCTGCTAATTGTTTATTAGCAGCACCCATGACCTTTCCCATATCTTTCATAGAAGTTGCACCTAATTCAACAATAGTTGTTTTAACTACTAAAGTAATTTCTTCTACAGAAAGTTGCTTAGGTAAAAATTCTTCAATTACTTCAATTTCTGATGTTTCTGTTTCATATAAATCTAAACGATTATTAGATTTATATATTTCCGCACTTTCTCTACGAGTTTTAACCATCTTTTGTAAAGATTGTAATTGCATATCTTCACTAACTTCTTTTCCAGAAGTATTTAATAAATCTAATACAGATTTAATTCCTCTTAATGCACGCAAACGATTAGCATTTTTGCTAAGCATAGCGGTTCTAATTTCAGAACCAATTTTTTCTTCTAATGTTCTCATTTTATTTTTTTATTTTTTAAAAAAGTCTTTATGTGTTAAATAATGTAGTCCTATACATACAACTACAATTAGTATTGTAATCATAATTTCCATTATTTTAATTCTACGCTGTTAACAAAATAAGTTGTTTCTCCACGCCAAGGCAATGTGGAATGTTTTTGTTCGTAATGGATTGCTACTTTTTGTCCTTCAACAGACATTAATTTACTAGCAACAGAATCTTCTATCACAGAGAAATTAAATGTTTTAGCACTGATTCCATTAGATAATAGCAATTCTCCTTCATATGTCTTAAACACATTTCCTTTTTTAGAGAATTTCTGAACTACTCCTACTCTTTCACCTTCACTATATGTGAAATTGTATTCCCAAGAATACCAACCATAAACCATCAAAAAAGCTACTACAGCACCAATACTAATTTTCTTTATCATTTTTTTCATTTTTTAATTTTCTATATGTTTTATGATCTACAAATTTACCATCTACTAAATAACCCCAATCACCTTCTACCCTATTTGATACAAAAAATAAAGTATATACTGCTTTTGATTGTAATTTCCATATTTTATGGAAACGAGAACTTTTTTGTCTTGATATAGTTAGGGGTGAAACTAATGTCATTGAATGTTCACTTGCTTCAAAGAATGAACCCCATAAACAAATTGAGGTATAATTCCAGGGATGGTTATGTAAATGTAAATCTTCATCGGCTTTATAAATTCCATGAAAGTAAATACTAAACCAGGGAGTTTTAAGTAATTGCCATCTTTTAAAGTGGACAACTCCTTCTTTTGATTTTATTTCTTTGATTAGATTAAACATAACTTTATCATTTATTTTATCAAATATACGAAAATTATTTGAAATAAAAAAATTAATATATAACTTCATGAAATATAATCCATATTTAAGATTAAAATATATTCCAAAAGATATTAAAGATGATTTAAAAAAAGATTCAAATTATTATAAACATGATTTTAATTTAGAAAATGGAATTGTATCTTTTAAAGTTATGGGGGAATCAATAAATTTAAAAGGATTTGAATTTATTACTTGGTTAGCAACTTATGATTTTAAAAAATATTTTGAGTATATAGCATATAATAGTTATGATAGTATTTTATTTGTGTTTATGGATAAAACAATTAAATCTATGGATAAAAAAACAAAAGAAATAAAAGAATTAACAAAATTTCCTAATTATTTACATCCATATATTATAGGTATTAAACCAAGTGTTAATAATCCTATAAAACAAATAGAAAATTATCTATATGATGAATTAGAAAATTCTAGAAAAAAAGAAATAGAAATGATTAAAAAAGACATCTTATCAGAAAACGAGTTGAATGAAAGTAATAACTTTAAAAAATTAGTAATAGGTCTTATGTCCTTTTTCTTATCAATGGGAATACATAAAACATATGCTCAATGTTCTGCTCAATTACAAGCAGCTATGAAGAATCCAAATGATCCTAAAAATGCTAAATTATTATCTGGATCACAAATTGATTTAGATAAAAAGATTAGTGGGGCTAATTATCAATTATTATCCCCTGAAGATAAAGCTTTATTAAAAAAACAAAATAAAGAGGATGAAATTGCAGCAAAAGAGGCAGCAAAAGAAGAAAATCAAGAATTTAAAAATAAGTTTAATTCAAAATTAAATTTACAAGGAGAAAAATTAAATAAAGAAGAAAAACAATTATTTACCTCTAATTATAACAGTTTTATTAGTAGAAATCCACAATTTAAAATAGATCCAAGTAGATATAGTTCAGAGGAAAGATATGCGTTTTTAACTAAAGTAGTACAAGAGCAATCAGTAATTAGAAGATTAAATGTTCTATTTAATAGACCTAATCCATATGATAATGTTAAGATGACAATAGATGAATTATATAAACTAATACAAGATCCTAAAATAAATGGATTTGATAATTTTACTGAAAAATATAAAAACGGATTTCCTGGTATAACATTTCCTGATAACCCACATAAATTTGAAAAGAATATATTAGGTTATGAAGATTTTGATAGTGAAAAAATAAATGAAAGTGATAATTTTAAAAAATTAGTAATAGGTCTTATGTCATTCTTCTTGTCAATGGGAATACAAAAAACGTATGCTCAATGTTCTGCTGAATTACAAGCAGCAATGAAGAATCCTAATGATCCTAAAAATGCTAAATTAATAAAAGGTTCACAAGATGAAATAGATAAAAAAGTTGCTCACTATAATAATCCTAGATCAACTGGACCTAGCTATGGTAGTTTTAATAGTTTAAATGGCCCTTCTAGCGATGATGCAATTATGAGAAGAGCCGAAAGACAAGAAAAAAGAGCTGATAACGCTTGGAAACATGCTAAACAAGTTTACTTTGATAATTTATTTAAACCTAATTTAGATTTACAAGGAGAAAAATTAGATAAAGACCAAAAACAAGCATTTAAAGATAGATTTAATGCTTTTATTGTTAGAAATCCACAATTTAAGATAGATCCAAGTAGATATTCTGTTGAGGAAAGATATGCATTTTTAACTAAAGTAGCAATGGAACAATCTACAGTTAGAAGATTAAATGTTTTATTTAATAGGCCTAATCCATATGAAAATGTTAGATTATCAATTGATGAACTATATAAACTAATTCAAGATCCTAAAATAAATGGATTTGATAACTTTACAGAAATGTATAAGCAAGATTTCCCTGGTATAGCATTTCCTGATAATCCACATAAATTTGAAAATACCATTTTAGATTATAATGATTTTCTTAATGAAAATTGGCTTAAAAAAGCAGCATTAGCAGGAGCTTTAACAGCAGGTGCTTTAAGTGGACAATCTCAACAAAAAGTAGACAAGTTTGCTGATTTTCAAAAAAATGTAGATAAAGTTGTTGATATTCAAGATCATATAAAAATAAACCATACTTTTAATTCACCAGATGATGTAAATAAATGGTTAAAAAGTACTTTAGATACAAACACTACTTGGGAAATTAGTAAAATGGAAGTAATAGGAGATACTAAATTACATATTAAATTCAATGCTGATAAATCAAAAGACGGATTTAATAGAATAGTATTTACATGTAATAAACAAACTTTAAAAGAAGAAGATAAATCTGTAACTAAAGTTTTAGCAAAAAATCCTGGTGCAGAAGTAATTTATTCAGGAAGTTATTTTACTTTGAATGGTATAGACTATGATTGGTATTTAATAGGAATTAATACAGGAACTACTGCAAAATATACACCTAATGTATCTAAATCAGATGATAATAAATCTTCAAAAGAAATTAAATCAGATGTGAAAAAAGGATTGATTGATCCTCAAGCATATGCAGCAATATATAAATTTGAAACTACAAAAGGTAGAATAGTAAAAGGAAGTGATGGTAAATATAAAGCAACTACTATGGAAGTAGGTGATAAAAAATATGATGTTCACCAAAAAGATAATGTTATTAAAAATCATATTGAAAAATCAATAGGACTTGATACTTGGTATAAAATACCACCAATGTTTAGAATGCAAATATTCTCATATATGTTTAATAGTGATTCTTATGAAGATAAGAAAGGAGATAGATTTAGATGGTTAGCAGGTTTAGCGCAAGCTGTTAATCCAAATAAATTTAGCGATAGACAAGCTACTATGGCAAATCCATCCGAAGCGATTGAGTATATCAAAGAATTAGATGAAAAAGATTTTGCTAAACACTATAATGATTACTTAGATGTTTTACATTCTCAATATGCAAGTCTATCAACTCCAAATGGAAATGCTTATGATGATGCAGCTAAAGAATTAAGTTGGTTTAAGCGTCCAATAGATTTAGAAAAATATTACGGAAAATAAATCATGCCGAGTAAAACAGAAAAACAAAGAAAGTTTATCTTCTATAAAAGAGGAAAATATAAAAATAAAAAGAATACTCCTAAATCTTGGAAATGGATCTGGGAAGAAGGCTGGAATCATATTAAAGAAAGTTATATTAAATCTTTCAATGATTTTATTAATTCGAAAAATTAATATATAAAAATAAAAAATAAAATATGAAATACTTAAAAAAATTTGAAGGTTTACACCAATTAGAAGAACATCCAGATTTTGGATCTCACTATATGTTTTTTAAAAACATTGAATCAATTAAACATTATATCAGCGAAATTGAACAACTTGACCCAAAAGAAATTGGAGAATTATTAGATAATGGACATGATTGGGCAGCTGATCATATCGCAGTTGCTACTGATTGTATAGAACAAGTATCTAACTTTCTAAGAAATGAAGACACTATGCATATGGATGATCAAGGACAAGGTACAGAAGAAGCAGATGTAGAAGATGTTATGTATTCTGAGCCAATTAATCCTGCTGAGAATGAAGAAGAAATTAAAGATGAAACTGAAGTAGTTGAATCTTTCAAAGACTTTAATAAAAAGAAATAAAAAAAAGCAACCCAAAAGGGTTGCTTTTTTGTTTTAATTAGTAATGAATTGTTTGTGATACCTTAAATCTTCAATTTTAATCTTCGGAAGAACTTCCAAAAACATTTGAATCAAAGTTTCTATATCCTTAGATGCTACCATCTCAACTTGAGTGTGCATATATTTAAGAGGAATAGAAATACTTTGAGTAGGACAACCTACCTTGTAGTAAGATACTGAGTTATTACCAAATGAACCATCTGATAATTGATAAGGAATTTCTGATTGCTCACACACATCAATAAATAAATCAGAAAGAACTCTATGATTTTGAGCACTTCTATCTATTGTCGGACCTAATCCTGACTTCATTGAACCTTCTTTATTAGAAGAAATCCCTGGAGAATTAGTACTGTGAGTTACATCAATTGAAATTGCTGCATCAGGTTTTTGATTTAAAGCTATCATAAAGCTACCAAAAAGTCCAACTTCCTCAGCAACTGTATTAGCAATGTATAAATCATAATCCAAACTAACATTTGTTTCTTTGATATATCTTGCTAATTCCGCAGTAGCATAACCACTAATCTTATCATCTAAACTCTTTCCTACGAAATAGTTTCCTAATTCTTCAAATTTAGATTCAGATACGCAGTTATCACCAACCCTAACACCCAATTCCTTTACAGCTTCATTAGTATCTACACCTAAATCAATATAAAGGTCTTCCAACTTTGGAGCTTTATCAGTTGAACCATGACGTAAATGGATTGCAATTTGTCCAAATACTCCACGAACAATACCTTTATTAGTTAAGATATTAACACGGGTTCCAGGTGCAATCATTGCATCTACTCCACCATTCTTAACAACTCTGATTAATCCATCAGAAATGTGAACTACTTTGAAACTAATTTCATCGCAATGGGAGTCAATAACTAATTTTTTTCTTTTTTCGGTAGGAATACCAGCAGCAGTTTGAGATTTGCTTAAAATTTTAGCAACTGCATTACCATAAGCATCTGTTTCAATTACATCTACATAATGTTTAATGTAGTCAATCCATACTTTTTGTGCTTCGGCTTCTTGACCAACAGGAGAGTTGGTGTTTAAATAAACATTTAAAAACTCTTTGTTTAATTTTATTTCCATATATTTTTTATTTATACAAATATAATAAAAAAATTTAATATAAAAAATTATTCATAAAAATCTTTTAATTTTTCAAAAAGAAGATAATATTTAATATATAGAATATGTTAAGAGCAATTAAATTAAAATTATATCTAGCTAAAGAACAAGAAGTCTATATTAATAGACTTCTTGGATCTTGTAGATTTATATATAACCAATGTCTTAACAAAAAAATCAATGATTATAAAGATTTAAAGATTAATCATAATTTATC
>Ga0316225_1001916_pt1 | contig 18280 bp, 19 predicted proteins | sample TBH18015metaG_FD_206010 | JGI IMG/M metagenome (GOLD analysis project Ga0316225, IMG submission 206010) | Freshwater microbial communities from Trout Bog Lake, Wisconsin, USA - TBH18015 | ecosystem: Environmental > Aquatic > Freshwater > Lake > Hypolimnion/Profundal zone | place: USA: Wisconsin... | reverse complement strand
CTGGCGGATCACCCGCTTCGTCTCTAGGCTGAGCAGGGCCACCGAGACCGCCGAGGCCGGCAGGCCGCTGCGGCGGATCACGTCGTCGATGCTGATCTCCTCGGGAAGGACTGTTTGTCACCTGGCCGATTGAAGGGGAATTGGGTGATCAGCGCGCCGTTGGCGGCGATCTGCTCGAAGAGCTTGGCGTTCTCGGGCGGAGTGACCAAATTGATAGTGTATGCGCGAAACATAGAGGAACTCGGCTAACCTTCATCATTACGTCGTTGCGTTTACTGGTCTTTTCCCCGTTTTTTTGCCGGAAAGCGCGGGTTTCGCGCTGCGGCCGCCGCCCCCGTGCTGGTCGGCACTCCCGGGGCGATCGGCTTTCCTGGGGCCGTCGGAGCTCCCTCGGAGCAGCCGACCTGGCGGCCTATAACCGTCTTCGCATTAGCGTGCCCCCGCCTCCGCCGCGCCGCAATCCACGGACTGCGGCCATCGAATGCGCGGGGATGCTCAGGGATGCAGCGGCGGGATCGGCAGCCGGCTTCCCCTTCTTGGTTCTGGACGTCTGGAGGCACCCGGAGTAAAGCTGGCATATGCCATTGGCGTACGCTGAGTTGGAGAACTTCTATGAGGGCCTGGTTGCGCGCGCTCGCAGCCGGGGGATTCCTTGTGCCATCACGAGCGGCATGGCCTGCGTCGCCTTTGGCGTCGCTCAAGCAACAAAGGACTGTGACCTGCTTTGTGCCCCCGATTTGGCAGGGGAGTTCTTGAAGCTGCTCCAGGAGTCGAGCCTGGGTGGGCAGGGGCCCCACTACCGGGGACACCTCACCGCGCCGTTGGATTCGCGCTGGTTGCGGGGAGGTTGGACCAGTCACTTCATGTGGAAGGTGCCGGACCTGGAGGCGTATCTCGATGTTTTTGGAGTTGCGCCCCGGGGCAGCGTTCCCTGGGAGTCGGACGTCGCGGGTTTCTACGCCGGCTTGCACACGGTCGCTGAAATGAAACGCACGAATCGCGAGCGAGACTGGCCCTTTACCACGGCCTTGGGGGTTAAACTTCTGGAAGCGGGCGATCCGCGCGGGTGGCTGCACTTGTTCAACTTCGAAGTTCTGGTCCAGACGGCGGAGAAGCTGCGGTGCCCGGAGACCATGGTCACGTTGCGCCCAGCCCTGGCACTGCTCACGGGTCCCGACGAGCGCCTGGAGTTGGCGCTCAAAGGTGAAGTCGAGTTCTGGAACCGGCTCGACCAGCTCCGCCTGAAGGTCTATGAGCGCGCGGTGCGGCCGTACCTGCTCGCCGTCAAAGCAGACGTTCGCTCCCGCAACCCTTCCTTGGAGGTGCAGCACGAGGTCCGGCTGGAACACGCCGAGAGTGTGCTTCCCACCAGTCCCTTGTGCCAATACGGAATCGAACGGCTAATCGCCGAGGCGAAAGACCAAGCCGCCCGGTTCCTGCCAGCGGGAGCGTTGGAGTGGTTGCCAGACGCGCGTGGATGCTTTAGCTTTCTAGCAGAATGAAGGACGCGCAGAACAAGCCGGAATGGCTTACGGACGAGGTTCGGGAGCACCTCCGCCGGGTGGCCTACGATTTCCATGTCCGTGCCTTTGGAGAGGAAATGGCACGGGTCAACTTCCTGCCGCTGGCGGAACGCCGCCGTTATGTAGCCGAGATGATGGACCATGCCCTGCGGAAGGGCGTCAAGTTCGACAAGCCGGCGCTGGGAGTTACACCGTGACCCGGAGTCCTGGGGAGGCCATGGGCCTGCAATTCGAGACTTGAGGCATGCTGGCTAAGGTCTGCTTGGCCGCCGTTGGCGGCATCTAAACCTGATCGGTCCAGGCAGTGGTGAACTGCGGGGTATGGGGACACGATCCTTCTCATAGACAAGCCGCCACCGCTTGGTTTAATAGAGCCGATGAAGGCCGGGAAGGTGCGAGGACGGGGAGTGCCATGCCTCTGGCGGAATCTGCTTGGGGTCGTGGTTGCCGGAATGCATTTTCTAGCGAGTGGTCAAGGCTCTCCTGTCATCATCGCCTCCCACCCGACGAACGCGTGGACGCAAATTGGCGGCTCTATTATGCTGGGTGTACAGCGCTGGGCTCTGCGCCGCTGAGCTACGTTTGGAAGAAGGACAACCGCGATCTGGTCGTTGCCGGCCGGATCTCCGGTTCGCAGTCCGCCACGCTGGTGATCAGCAATGCAATCCAAGGCGACAATGGGATCTACCGGGCAGTCGCCTCCAACACGGATGGCCAGGCCGGCAGCCATCTCGCCGTTGTGCAGGTGGGGCAGACGACGCTCGCCGCTTGGGGGGCAAGACTGGTTCGGGCAGACTCGTGTGCCGCCAGCCCTAACCAACCTGATCGCCGTGGTCGACCGCGACGCGGCGATCGCACTCCAGGCGGATGGCACGCTGGTCGCCTGGGGCGCCGACCGGTCCGGCGAAGACCTTCCTGACCTGGTTCCGGCCGGGTGGTACAACCTGGTGGCGATTGTCTCATCTGGACCCGGCCTGCTCGCTCTACGCGACAACGGCACGGTGCTCGACTGGGCTGATGGAGCACCCCCCCTGCGGGCTTGACCGACGTTGTGGCCCTGGCCACCACCGTAGAACACAACCTGGCTCTCAAGGCCGATGGCACCGTTGTCGCCTGGAGTCCTCCTTCCGTCGCGTTTTCGCCAGCTTATGTGCCGCCGGATCTGACGAACGTGGTGGCCGTGTCCGCCACCATGTTCAGCGATCTGGCTTTGCTGGCGGACGGGACACTGAGAACATGGAACGCGCTTCAAGGGCCATGGAGCCCCGCTGCACCCATCCCCGTAGGGTTGAGCAGCGTTGGCGCCGTCGCCGGTAACCTGTACACCGAGTTCGCGGTCCAATCGGATGGCACCGTGGCCACCTGGGACGGCGTGTCCGGCGCGCTGGTGGCTCTCCCTGCATCGTGGACGAATGTCGTCGCGCTCTCGGCCCAGATTTACGGTTGCCTGGCCCTGAGGGCAGACGGAACGGTTCGTGCTTTGCCCATCGATCCTGGCGACTCAGACATTCCCCCGGTTTTCACTAACGCCTTGGCAGTAGGGTGCGGCAGCTACTCGGCCTTCGCAGTGGTGGGTGAAGGGTACCCCTTTATCACGGCTGAGCCGCTCGGGCGCACGATTGCGCCGGGCGCCGATGCCACCTTCAGCCTGGCAGCTATGCGGGCCTGGGTTCCTATTCTCACGAACGCGCCGGCAGCCGGCCCGGCCCAGCTACGGGTGCCGTATGACCCTAGCCAGTCACAAGAGTTTTACCGTGTGGCCGAAGGACTGTAACCCTCTTGGATCCCCCGGGCAGAGGACTGCCCACCCTACCTGACCAGGGTCACCCGTTTCATCTCCAGGCTGAGCAGGGCCACCGAGACCGCCGAGGCCGACAGGCCCCTGCCATACGCAGCGGCGCTTCGGTAGAACGCCGCTGATCCTTTTGGCCCCAGCAGTCCCCGGACGGTTCATGGCACGACCATTTAGCTGACTCCAGCCTTCGGTTCAAGCGGGCGTTTTGCTATCTGGAGCCCCGTCATGAACAGAATAGTGCGGCGCTCTGCTCCCCCTTCGCCCCGGGGCTATGGCGGACAGGCGAGGCGCCGCTACGCAGTCATTGGTTCCTCACAAACAACTTCCCCGGCAACTGGCGGATCACCCGTTTCATCTCCAGGCTGAGCAGGGCCACCGAGACCGCCGAGGCGGGCAGGCCGCTGCGGCGGATCACGTCGTCGATGCTGATCTCATCGTGGCTCAGGGTATCGTAAGCCTTCTGCTCGTTTGGACTGAGTTCAAGCGCCGGGGGCGTGCCGCTCTCGGACGGAGAAGAAGGCCGGTTGGTCTGAGGGAAGAGGTACTCGAATTCGCTCAGGATATCCTCTGCCCCTTCGCACAGCTTGGCCCCTTTCTTGATCAGGTCATGGCAGCCCTTGCTGCGGGGCGAGTCGATCCGACCGGGGACAGCGAAGACCTGGCGGCCGTATTCGGTGGCGAAGTTGGCGGTGATGAGCGCCCCGCTCGTCAGGTTGGCCTCCACCACTACGGTGCCCAGGGTCATGCCGGCGACGATGCGGTTTCTTATCGGGAAGGACTGCTTGTCGCCGGGTCGGTTGAAAGGGAATTGGGTGATGAGCGCGCCGTTCGCCGCGATCTGCTCGAAGAGCTTGGCATTTTCGGGCGGAGTGACCAAGTTGATGCCCGTGCCCAGCACGGCGATCGTGCGGCCCTTGGCGCTGAGGGCTCCCTGGTGCGCCCCGGTGTCAATCCCCCGGGCGCCGCCGCTGACCACCGTCACCCCCATGTAGGCCAGTTGGTAGCCCAGCTTGCGCGCCACCTCCAGGCCGTAGTGCGTCGTCATCCGCGACCCGACCATCGCCACGCCGCTCTTGTCCCTGGGCAGCAGGCTGCCTTTGACGTAGAGGAGGATCGGCGGGTCGTAAATCTGCCGCAACGATTCCGGGTATTCGGCGTCGGCCTGCGTGACAATCGTGCAGCCGAAATCCGCGATGCGCTTGAGTTCGGCGATCAGGTCCACCGTCTTTTCCCACTGCGCAATCGAGTCGGCGGTCTCCTCGCCGATGCCCCGCACCTGCAAGAGTTGGTGGCGGGTGGCGCGCAGAATCGACGCCGCATCGCCGAAATGCTCGAGCAACTGCCGCACACGAATCGGCCCGATACCGTCCACCAGGTTTAAGGCGACCAATGCCTCACGGGAGTCCATAGGATTTCACCCCAACAGAAAAGCAAACAACGGTGTGGGGGGCAACACCGATGAACGGGAAGAATCCCGGGCATAGCCGCCCCGCCGCGGATCACGGCTTCAGTTTCAAACGCACCTCGAAAAGCTTGGGCCACCGTTTGCCGGTGACAAACAACCGGTCCCCGGCGGGATCATAGGCGATGCCGTTGAGCACATCGGTGGTTTCGTCGCGATCCTGGGCGGACAGCAACCCGGTGAAATCGATCACCCCCACCACGCGGCCGGTAGCGGGGTCAACCCGCGCCACGTAATCGGTGCCCCAAACGTTGGCAAAGATCTCCCCTTTGATATATTCCAGCTCGTTCAATTGACTCACCGGCTGGCCATGCGCCCGCACTGAGATGAGCCGTTTTTCCTGGAAGGTGGCCGGGTCGAGGAAACGGATTTGGTCGGTGCCATCACTCATGATCAGCCAGTGTCCATCCGTGGTCAGCCCCCAGCCCTCACCCGGATAGGAGAATTCGCGTTCCAGATGAAAGCTGGCCAGGTCATAGACGAAGCCCTTGTGGTTTTGCCAGGTGAGCTGAAACAATTTACCATCCAGCAGGGCCAGTCCTTCGGCAAAATACGGCGAGGGCACCTCGACCCGCTGCAAGACATTGCCCGTCTTCAAATCCACTTTCCGCAACGAGGATTGTCCGACCAAGCCCGTGCTTTCCAACAGCGCCCCCTCGAGAAAGAGCAAGCCCTGCGTGAAGGCGCTCCGGTTGTGCGGCCAGACGTTCACCACCTCGTAGCCATAACCCGGGAAATTCCCGCCCGCCACGTTGGTCGCGCTGGCGGGCGCGCCCGACTCGGGGACGGCAGGGACGCTGGACGGGCCCGGCCCCCCGGCCTCCGCCGGCGGTTTCCTGCCACAGCCCGCCAGGCCGGCTAAAATGAGGCCGACGGTCAACAGACGAAGCGCGCGGGACCCCATTCGCATGAGTTCCAAACGCCTGAACATGGCATAACGTTGCATCCGTCAGTAGGATGAACTCTCGTCGCCCAAAACTCAATCCAGTTAACGCAACCGCACCGGGCGGGGTGCGGACGTCCGCGCTACGGGGCTGCGGGCGCTCGTGGCGAACTGGCCAGGTCCTTGGGAATGAACGCCCAGGCGAGCAGGGCGCCCGCAAACAGGGCCGCGGCAATCGCATACAGAGCGGCCGAAGGATCGGTCGTAAAATGTTTGATCCAGATGGGAATGTTGGGGCCTATGTAGCCGCCGAGGTTGCCCACGGAGTTGACCACACCGATGCCCGCCGCGGCGGCCGTGCCCGCCAGGAAGGCCGAAGGCATAGGCCAGAACAGGGGCATCGAACCGATCACTCCCAGGGTCCCGAGGGAGAGGAAGCCAATGGCGAGGACCGGTTTGGCCGCAAAGACGCCACTGAGGATCAAGCCGAGGCCCCCGGCCGTGACATTCAGCACGTAGTGCAACCGCCGTTCCCCCGTGCGGTCGGAATGGCGGCTCAGGAGGATCATCCCGACAACCGCCACCGCATAGGGGATGGCGGTGATCAGGCCCGTGTTCAGGTAACCCTTCACGCCAAAGCCCTTCACGATGGTGGGCAGCCAGAAGGAGATGCCGTAGAGGCCGATCATGAGTGTGAAATAAATGGCGCACAGGACATAGACCCTCGCGGACTTCAGCGCATCCCCGACCCGGACCTGCTGCTTGTGCCGGTCCTCGGCCTCGATATTTCTGGCGAGCAAGGCCTTTTCCTCGGCCGTGAGCCAGCGCGCTTCGGCGATACTGCTGTCCAGGTAAAAGAAGACACACGCCCCCATGAGGATCGACGGCGCCCCGTCGCACAGGAAAAGCCACTGCCAGCCGGCGAGGCCGGCCACCCCGGACAGGGCGTCCAGGATCAGCCCGGAGAGGGGGTTCCCGATGATGCCGGCAGCGGCGATGGCCGCCACAAACAGCGCCGTGCGGCTCGATCGCAACCGGGAGGGGTACCAGAGCGTGAGATAGTAAATGATGCCGGGAAAGAACCCGGCTTCGGCAAAGCCCAGCAAGAAGCGCCGCAGGTAAAACCCCCATTCACTGCGCACGAACATCATCGATAGGCAGATAAAGCCCCAGGAAATCATGATCCGCGCAATCCACTTCCGGGCCCCAAACCGTTTCAAGAGCAGGTTGCTCGGCACCTCGAAGACGAAATAGCCGATGAAGAAGACGCCCGCGCCGATGCCAAACGCCGCCTCGCTCCAGCCAAGCGCCTGGAGCATCTGGAGCTTGGCGAAACCGACGTCCACCCGGTCCAGGTAGGCCAGGATATAACAGAGAAACAGGAACGGGATCAGCCGCCAATCGACTTTGGCGTAGGTGCGGGCTTCAAAACTGGCGGCAGTGGTCATGCGCTAAACGGAGGGATTGAAGCGGCCCGCGAGGCGATGGGCAAGGCAATACGCTCATGGCCCCCAAAGCGCGGGAAGGCCGCGCACCAAACGCTTCACGATGACGGATGTGTCTGCGAAGTGGCCCAGCGTTTGGCCAGCCGTGGTTTCTCGCGCTTTATTACTCCACCGACCTCCGTTCTGGGCTGGACTGCGAGTCGATCAGCAACCACACTACGGTCATGAAGCAACTGACCGTCCTCATCGCCCTGACCGCGTGGATCACCACCCTGGGCAGTCACGCGGCCTTGCCGCCGGATTACCACGGCAAACCGTTCGAGGACGCGGTTTACAAAGGCGGGCCGCAAGTCATCCCGGGACGGGTCGAATGCGCCTACTATGACCTGGGCGGCGAAGGGGTCGCCTACCACGACACCGACTCGACCAACAATGGCAGCGGCGTCCTCAACCAGCAAAAGAACCATCAACGCCCCCATGCCACCCCCTACCACTGGAATTTCCGCGCCAACGAAGGGGGTGATATTTCCTACACCAAGGATTTTGCGGATTTTATTCACCAGCAAAACCTGGTGAATCCGCTGACGAATCAGTTTTACATCGGCTGGACCGAGGATGGGGAGTGGTGCAATTACACCGTGGATGTGAAGAAGGCCGGCGCCTACCGGATCGTCGCCTTGTATGGCAACGCGGCGAACACGTTCTCTTTCTCCGTCAATAACCAACCGGCCTGCGAGTGCAAATTCCCGGTCCCCACCGGCAGCATGCACAAATGGAATAAGGCGGAAGTGGGGCAGATCACGTTCGCCGAGGCCGGTCCGCAATTGCTGACCCTCCACTACAACAAAGGCAACAATCTGGCTTATTTTGATTTTGAGGCCATCAACCCCGGCGAGTCGCGGAGCGCGCTGGAAACCGATCCCAAAGGCTGGGCGGACATCCTGCCCCCGGCCGACCTCCAGGGCTGGTTCCGTGTGCCGGTGCCGCCCACCGGCAAACTGGGCCGCGATCAGTGGCATGTGGACGCCGAAAAACGCGTGCTCATCTGCGACGGCGACGGCGGCCATGACATGCTCCTGTTCAACCAGGAGATAGGCGACGCCATTTTCCACTTCGAGTTCTGCTACACCCGGATCGAAGGCAAGACCGGCTACAACAGCGGCGGTTATGTCCGCAACTCGAAGGACGGCGCGATCTGGCACCAGGCCCAGTTCGGTGACGCCAAGGATGGCTATCTCTTCGGGGTGACCCCGATCGCCGACGGCAAGACGAAGTTCTTCAACCTCGCCAAGCAGGTCAAAGACATGCGGGTCAAACCCGCCGGTGAATGGAATACTTTCGAGGTGACCGCCCGCGGCTCGACGCTGGTCCTCTGGGTCAACGGCGCCGTCACCTGCCAATTTGATGGCTGCGGCCTGCCGCGGGGCTTTGTGGGCCTCGAAGGCGAGGGCTACCGGATCGAGTTTCGCAACCTGAAGGTCAAGCCCCTGCCCTGAGCAGGGCTGAGCCTCGGCCCAGCGGCGTCTCGGTAGCCGCTCGGGCTCGAACTCTATCTCAGCGGCGCTCTTCCTGGACGCCGCCACCCTGCGAAGGTCCCCGCGGCCTGGTTTTCGCCTTCATGGACCGAAAACGCACCCCGCGATTCTCTCTTTCCGTCGGGCCGGTTTTGGGTTAACTTGTGAATCAACGGATCGGAAGCTATGCCAATTTACGAGTATGCCTGCCCTAAGTGCAGGAAGATTTTCAGTTTCTTGTCGAAACGGCTCATACCGGATCGGTTGCCCGTTTGCCCCAAGTGCGGCAACGCGGCGATGATCAAACAGATGAGCCGGTTTGCGATGCCGCGCGGTGCCCAGGAACCGGCCGCCCAACCGGAGGGAGATGGTCCGCCGGCCCCGGACCTTGATGATCCGCGCCTCGAACGGGCCATGATGGACCTCGAGCGCGACATGGAGCATCTGGACGAGAACAACCCCAAGCACATGGCTCACATCATGCGAAAGATGAAAGAAGCCATGCCGGCGGGAGTCGTGCCCAAAGAACTCGACGTCGCCATCAAACGGCTCGAGGCGGGCGAAGACCCGGAGAAAATCGAGGCCGACATGGGGGACGTCCTCGGTGACCTCATGGGCGGGGAAGAGGGTGGCGGACCAGGCGGGCCCGGTGGCGGAGGCTATACCCAGGACGGCGGGCTGTACGACTATTAAGGCCCGCCCATGGCGCACCTGCACGAACAGATCGACTACACGGCGGCGGTGTTTATCGTCCGCGACGCCCAGGTGCTCCTGGTGCATCACCGCGGTCTCAATAAATGGCTGCCCGTCGGCGGCCATATCGAGTTGGACGAGGACCCCGAGCAAGGGGCCCTGCGCGAGGCTCAAGAGGAAAGCGGCCTGGAAATCGAGTTGATCGGCGAACGCCCGCCCACCACGGGCGACGGCACCCGCGCCTTGATCGCCCCTCGTTTTCTGGATATCCATCGCATCACGCAGACCCATCGGCATATCGGCATGATCTATTGGGCCCGGCCCAGGCAGGGCAAGCTGACGCTCGCGCCCGCCGAACACCACGACATCCGGTGGTGCGCAGCTTCCGACCTCGATCGGTTGTCCCCGCCCATCTCTCAGGCGGTCAAGTGGTACAGCCTCAGGGCGATCGAAGAAATCCAGGACCAGCCCCACGCCGGCTGAGACTGCCCGTCGCCGACCGTCCGTATTCCCCTGTTTCCGCATGCCGCATCGCAAGCTCAAAGCCGGTTACCTGGTGCTCGAGGGCTTAAACTCCCTCGCCACGGTCTATTATTTCTATTACTTCTACTTTTTCATGGAGCAGCGGTTTGGCTTTGACAGCAAGGCCAACCTGGAGTTGGCGGCCTTTAACGGGGCCCTCTACATGATCTTCGCCTGGGGCGGGGGCCGGTTCGCGCAGCGATTTGGCTATTTCACCGCCCTGAAACTCGGGTTTGCCACCATGATGTGCGCCCTGGCCGCCGGCCTCGGGGCGACCACTCCCACCACGCAGATCGCCGCGATGGCTGTCACCGTCCTGGGCATGAGTTTCACCTGGCCCACCCTCGAGGCCATGGTCAGCGAGGGCGAAACCCGGGCCGGCCTCCAACACATGGTCGGACTCTACAACGTCATCTGGGCCGCCACCGGCGCGGTGGGTTATTTCACCGGCGGGGCGATGCTCGACCGGTTCGGTTTGCGCAGCCTGTTTTATGTGCCTGCCAGCATCCAGTTCGTCCAATTGGCCATCACCTTCTGGCTGGAGGCCCGCGCGCACCGCCAGGAAGCGGTTCCCGCACCCGAGCCCAACCGGCGGCACACCGCCGACTTCGAATCCTTCAGGGCGACGGCACCCAAGGAACTCCAAGGCCAAAACGGCCCCGATGACGCGGCGGGCTTGGAACCGTCCCCGTCGCAGCCGGTGCTGGCGGCGGAGGCGGGAGCGCCGGCGGCGGCCGGGAAGTTCCTGCGCATGGCCTGGTTGGCCAACCCGTTCGGCTACATTGCCATCAACACTCTGCTGGCGGCGATGCCGGGAGTAGCCCAGCGCCTGGGACTCTCCACCACGATGGTCGGCGTCTGCTGCTCGGTCTGGTGTTTTGCCCGTTTCGGCTCCTTCTTTGCCCTTTGGCACTGGAATGGGTGGCATTATCGCTTCCGCTGGTTGCTCCTGGCCTACCTCGGGCTGATCGCCTCCTTCACCGTCATCCTGACCGTTCACAGCCTGTGGCTCATCGTCCTGGCTCAGCTCGTCCTCGGCTCCGCTCTCGGCCTGCTCTACTATTCCTCGCTCTTCTACTCGATGGACTCGAGTGACACCAAAGGCGAGCATGGCGGCATCCATGAGGCCGCCATCGGCCTGGGGAATTGCGCCGGACCCGCCGTGGGGGCCGCTTCGCTCCATTTCCTGCCCCAATATGCCAACAGTGGCGTCTTCGCCGTCAGCTCCCTGCTGCTGCTGGGCCTGGCCGGTTTATTGTCCATTCAACTCCGGCCCGGACCATCGAGCCGGTAAATCGGCAGCACGTCAGCCCCCGCGGCGAAACCTCGCGCCGCGGGTTCCGCTTGCCAGCCGAGACGATTTAGTTTACTGGTATAGGCGCCGATAGAGTGCTTGACGCTTCAACGTCGTTCGCGATCCCTTGCCCTGGCTGGTTCGACCCGGCTGGGGGCCTATGGCCGCACTCGCTCGGCGAGACCGTTGAATTGATACTTAGAGACTGCCAAAACACATGTCATTATTAGCTGGTAAAACCGGGATTGTCTTCGGGGTCGCGAATAAACGCTCGATCGCGTGGGCGATCGCGCAGGCTTGGGCTGCTGAGGGCGCCCGGCTGGCTTTCACCTACCAGGGCCAGCGGCTCAAAGAGAACGTGGAGGAACTGGCCGCCGCTTTCGGCGCGGACACCCTGATCCTGCCTTGCGACGTGACCAAGGACGACGAGATTACCGAAGTATTCCGCACGGTCGGGGCGAAGTTAGGCCGGCTGGACCTGCTGCTGCACTCGGTCGCCTTCGCACCCAAAGACGCCCTCGAGGGGCGATTTGTCAATACCAGCCGCGAGGCCTACCGCATCGCCCATGATGTCAGTGCCTACTCGCTGGTCGCGCTGGCGCGGGCGGCCGCGCCGCTGATGACCGACGGCGGCAGCATCCTGGCGATGAGTTATTATGGGGCGGAGAAGGTTGTTCCCCATTACAACGTCATGGGCGTGGCCAAGGCCTCGCTCGAGGCCAGCACCCGCTACCTCGCTTATGACTTGGGTCTGCAGAAGATCCGCGTCAACTGCATCAGCGCCGGGCCGGTGAACACGCTGGCCGCGCGCGGCATTTCCGGGTTCAACGCCATGCTCCACCATTACGAGGAGCACGCACCCCTGAAACGGAATGTGCTGCCGGAGGAGTTGGGCGCCACCGGCCTGTTCCTGGCCTCGAACGGGGCGGCGGCGATCACCGGGCAGGTGATTTACGTCGATTGCGGCTACCAGATCATGGGCATGTAGCCGGGGCGCTGCGCCGTCGGCCGGCCCCCCGCGCTATTCGTAGGACTTGGATAGCTCCTGGATGCGCTTGTAAATGCGGGAGGTGGGCGGGGTGCGGGCCTTCACATCCGCGAAGATGCGCTTGGCCTCGGCCGGGTTGTCCCGAGCGATGAGCACGCAGTAATCCATCTCCAGCCAGGCTTTCCGGGGATCCTCGATGCGCGAGCCATAAAGGGCGAGCCACTTTTTCAGGCCTTCCGCGCCTTTGTTCTTGGCTTCCTGCAAGCTCGGTTCGAGCTGTCCTGGGACCCCGGACAAGCTGTCGCCCACCACATGGGCCATCGCTAGCGTCCTTTGGTCCACTTCCTTCTCGTGGTCGACCTTGTCGTACCACACCCAAAGTTCCCACACGCCGAACAGGACGGCGGCGACGATCAAGGCGGCAATTAATTTAGTCATGGTTCTTCAATGCGTTCGATGCGCGCCCCGAGTTGGCGGAGCTTGCCATCAATTTTCTCATATCCGCGGTCAATATGGTAAACCCGGTTCACCAGGGTCGTGCCACTGGCGGCCAACCCGGCGAGCACCAGCGCGGCGGAGGCGCGCAGGTCGCTGGCCATGACCGGGGCGCCGCTCAAGGGTTTGCCCCCTTTGACGATCGCCGTCGGCCCTTCGATCTCGATGTCGGCCCCCAGCCGCGCCAACTCGCTCACGTGCATAAAACGGGATTCAAAGATGCGCTCCGTGATGATGCTGATCCCCGGGGTCACCGCCATCAACGCCATGATCTGAGCCTGCACGTCGGTGGGAAAACCGGCGTAGGGCAGCGTCGTGATGTCCACCGGTTTCAACCGTCCGCCGCGGCGGACGGTGATGCCGTTGGCGCTGCACTCCACTTTGATCCCCGCGTCATGCAGTTTGTCGAGCACCGCTCGCAGGTGGTCCTGCCGGGCGCCACGCAGGGTCACTTCCCCGCCGGTCACGGCCGCGGCGATGGCGAAGGTGGCCGCCTCAATACGATCCGGGATCACCTCGTGTTCAGCTCCGTGCAACTCCTTCACCCCGGTAATAGTGATGGTGGGGCTGCCGGCACCCACAATCCGGGCGCCCATCGCAATCAGAAAGTCCGCCAGGTCCACCACCTCCGGTTCGCAGGCCGCGCTCTCGATCACCGTGACCCCCTCCGCCAGCGTGGCCGCCATCATCACATTGGCGGTGCCCAGGACCGTCGGACCCGCTCGCCCGCCCAGGAAGACCGTCGAACCGACCAACCGTTTGGCCCGGGCGTGGACGTAACCGGCCTCGACGGTGATTTTGGCTCCCAGGGCCTCGAAGCCTTTAAGATGGAGGTTGATCGGGCGCGCGCCAATGACGCAGCCCCCGGGCAGCGACACGGTCGCCTTATTCAACCGGCCCAGCAGCGGGCCCATCACGCAGATCGAGCCGCGCATCTTGCGGATCAGATCGTAATCTCCGGCCCCTTTGATCTTCGCGGCCTGGATCCGCACCCCGCCGTCCTCGAAGCGCACGCTCGCCCCGAGCCACGCCAGGATCTGGCCCATGAAATGTACGTCGCTCAAGTTGGGGACCCGGCGAATGACGCACGGCTCCCGGGTGAGCAGCGCGGCCGCCATGATCGGCAAAACCGCGTTCTTGGCGCCGCCGATAACGACGTCGCCCCGCAACGGAACCCCGCCTTTGATTAACAAGCTGTCCATCAATTTGTGACACCGTCTCGATCCTGGTCCCGCCAGCCCTGCGAGATCGCTCCCGCCGCACAGCGGCAGGCTCTCAATTGCGGCGTAGGGCCATGATCCGAGGCTGGTGAGTGTAGTCCTCTTGCACCGCCTCGACAATCCACTTTTGCGCCAGAAATATCTCCCGCAGCCGTTCGGCCTGGCCATCGCCAAATTCGAGCATCAATCGCCCCTCGGACCGCAGCCACGGCGCCGCTTCGACGGCCAGCCTCCGGTAATAATCCAACCCGTCCGCGCCGCCGTCCAAGGCGCCCCGGGGCTCAAAGTCCCGCACCTCCGGCTGCAAGCCCGCCAGCTCACCGCTGGGAATGTAGGGCGGATTGCTCACGATGAGATCGAATTCCACCACCTCCGGCAAGGCCCCAAAACCGTCGCCTGGAAAGAACCGGATGCGCTCGGTGAGCCCGTGGCTGGCCGTGTTGCGGCGGGCCACTTCCAAGGCGGTGGGCGAAACCTCGAGCGCCCAGATGCGGGCCTGCGGGCAGCGGGCCGCCAGGGTAATGGCCAGGCATCCCGACCCCGTACCGAAATCGAGCACCATGGCGGGACGGTCGGACTCGGCGGCCGGCGCTTGCAGAAACAGCCACGCCCGCTCCGCCAGCAACTCCGTCTCCGGCCGCGGCACCAGCACCTCGCGCGTCACGGCAAGCTCCAACCCGCAGAACGAGGTCGACCCGGTGATCTGTTGCAACGGTTCGCGCAAACCCCGGCGCCGCACCAGTTCGCGCATGGACTCCACCTCCGCTGGGGCCAGTTCTCGTTGAAAATTGAGGTATAATTGCATCCGCGGCAGCTTGACGACGTGCGCCAGCAACAATTCCGCCTGGAGGCGCGGCGAGTCGACCCCCTTCTTGCCCAGGAACTCCGCGCTTCGCTGAATGACTTCCAATACCATCATGCCGCCAAGGTAGCCTAACCCACCCGCGGGGAAAGCGTGAAAACTCGGCGATCACGGCGCCAGCCTCCCCGCCGGCGTCGCCAACTTACCTTTCGCTAACCGAAAGGCGTTGAGGCTAGTGGAAAGCGGCTTTGACCTCGGCCTTGTTAAGGGTTATTAGCGCCCAGATGCCGAACGGCAGCCCCAGCCAGCAGCAGGGAGAAACCAACGGGATCATCGCGAGAATGCTGGCCGTGACGGCGAGCCTGCGCCCCTCCAGCTTTTTCATCTTCAACGCGCCCAAGAGGATCACCACCCCCGTCAACAGGCCGACGATGCCGGCCACCACCCCCACGGTGCCGGCCAACATGGCGAAAACCTGCATCTGCGCCGCGGTTGCCCCAGGAACCGCGGCGCCCCCCGCCGGCTGCGCCGGCAGGCCAGACAGGCCCATGAAATGCATGACCAGGGTGACCGCCTGGGCCAGCATTCCCAGGATCGCCGTGATCATCAGTGCGATCGCGGGTCCCTTAACCCGCCCGAGGGCCTTGGCCGTGAGCCAGCCCGCGGCCTGAGAATAGACCGGTGCCGGAGCGGCCGCGGGAGCGGCGGCGGTCACGGCGGTCGCAGGCCGGGGTGGTGGGAGCGAGGCGGTCGCCGCGGGGGCGGGCGTGGCCGGCCTGGGCGGTGGCGCCAACGAGGGCACAACCACCGGCGTGCCGCAGGAAGGACAGGTGATTTGGCGGCCAGCGTAGGCCTCTTCGCCTTGCAGGTGCCTTTGACATTGGGGACAGGAGAATCGAATGTCGCTCATAGCCAGTTGATTGAATCGCGCACAACCGCTCGTCTGGACGGTCGAGCCGCAACATGCGGCGCCAACAGGAACCGGGCGGAATCTGGCCTGAGCTTTACCATTTCGCCATGGGTTGTCAACCTTGCTCGTTTTCGCTCGCTTCGCCTTGGGTGTAGGACAAACCCTCTGGCAAGGCGAGGGGGAAGGTCACGCGGCAGCGGTTGTGACATTGAGCACGGATTTGGGAGCTTGCCAGAAGGCGTCAAACCACCGGCTGAGCAAGGCGGCGCGGACAGTGAGAAGGTGGTCGGCTCCCCGAATACCCCACCGCATCCCCGATTGTTTGAGGCGCTGGCCCACTACCGTCTTGCAGCCCGCTTCGACGACTCCCGACCCAATGAAATAGCCCGCTTGGCGAAAGGTTTGATAAAGCATCCGGGAGCGGTTGCGCCGCAGATAGGCAATCTGTTTCTGGGCCAGGCGGCGCGCTTGGCCGCGTTGCGGCAAGGCGGCCTGGGCTTGGGCGATGACGTGGTCGATTTGGTCGGCCAGGCAGCGCTTGCGCCAGCGCCGAAACCATCGTTTGGCTGGGGCCGTACCTTCGCCATACAGGGCGTTGGCCAACAGCGTTAGATGTTCGGTGGCGTGATAAAAGTCCAGGATACAGACCGCGCCATGGAAGTTGAGGCGGGCCAGTTTCCACACCCAGGCGGCGCCGTCGCCCAGAAACACCACGACTTTGGCCCACGCCATGCCCCGCCGTCGGGCCTCGTCCCTTAACTTCAGCCCGAAGCGCTCGGCGGTGGTGATTTGGGCCACATAGGAGGTGGACTGGTAGTCCCGTTCGGGACGAGGGTAATCCTCCTGATCGTTTTGGCGCGGCGCCGGACGCCGATGGGTAAAGACGGCACCGACTTTGACTTCGCGCGTGCGGGCGCGCTGGCCGGGGCGTTTGCCTTTGCGCCCCCGCAACGCCTTGGGGCGCATGGGCACCCCGGTGCCATCGGCGCTGACACAGAAGATCTCCCCGGCCGCCGGATTATGGACCGGGGCTTGGGCGTCGCGCCAGGCGGTCATCTGGGGGCTCACGCGCTGGATCATCCGCTGGATTTGGCGGGCGTCGATGTCCAATCCCAAATAGGCCAACACATCTTGGCTGGCGGCTTCGAAGCTACCGGCCAAAGCGCCCGCCCGGCACATGCCTTTGGCCACGGCCGGGGAGTAACCTTCAATGAGTTCGAGCGCTTGGTCCAGAGGAAAGCGTCCGGTACGCTGCTGCGGATCGTAGAGGTACTGCCGGGTGCCCAGGGTAACATAGCCCAGCAAGGTCAACACCGTTTTGGGTTGAGTGCCCGAGCGTTCTTCTCCCGGGCGCGCGGGTGGTAGCGGGAGGGGCAGTTCCGGGTCGTTGAGCAGGTTTTCCAGCCAGCGAGCGCCATCAGCTTTGAGGGCGGCCAACAGACCCACCTCGACGTCCGCCAAGCGACCAAAGCCCTGGGTCCAGAGCCGGTTCAGGAAGCCGGCCGTTTTGGGGAAATAGCTGGCCAGAAGCGGCGGAACTTTTTTTTAACGGTAGCGTCCTGTTGCTGCCAGGTGAGTTGCTCCGAGAGGGCGGCGTAGCGCTCGGCCAATGCCATATAGCGTTTGTAGGCCAGGACGTGACGGGAGATAAGTTCGACCTCCTGTTCATTAATGCGCGTGGAGAGGTTGCGTCCGTCCTGGTGACGCTGGAGGACATAGTAGGGGCCTTGGGTGACGGTCTGGCCGGCGCGTTGGACCTGGTAGGTCTGGGAACTGACGTGGCCCCGGATCATCTGGTCGATGCTGGACATTTCGTGAAGAATGCGTGTGCGTTCCTCGTGCAGCGATTGGGTGGTCATAAATAGTGTCGGGTGCTATGTTGTATAGTATCTATACAATATTGGCCGGAGGAGGTCAACAAAACAAGGTCCTTTTCACTTTTTACCGAAAACCCCCGAGATTGAGTCTGTCACCCGCTTCGCCTTACTGGCTGCGCAGCGCGGCCAGCGCGTCCAGGAAATCGGCGGGTAGCGGGGCCTCAAAGGTGAGGCGTTGGGCGGTCCGTGGGTGGGTGAAGGAGAGGTTAAAAGCGTGCAACATCTGGCGCGGGGCTGTGTAGCCGGTCAGTTCGGTGAGCCGCAGGTTGCGCCGATTCCCATAAATGGAGTCGCCCACCAGGGGATAGCCCAGGAATTGGAAATGGACGCGGATCTGGTGGGTCCGGCCCGTGTGAATGGCGACTTCGACCAGCGTTGCCCCTCGCAGCCGTTCGAGGACCCGGTAGGACGTGCGGGCCTCACGCCCGTTCTCGTCGTCCACGGTCATGACCTTGCGGTGCGAGCAGTGGCGGGCGATGGCGGCGTTGATTTCGCCGGAATCACGCTGTAGTTCGCCGCAGACGATCGCGTGGTAGATCTTCTTGACCTTGCGATCGGCAAACTGGGCCGACAGGGCCAGGTGCGCCTCGTCGGTCTTGGCGGCCACCATGCAGCCGCTGGTGTCTTTGTCCAACCGGTGAACGATCCCGGGGCGGGCGACGCCGCCGATCCCACTCAACTGGCCGGCACAGTGGTGCAGCAGGGCGTTGACCAGGGTATGCGTTTCATTGCCCGAGGCGGGATGGACGACGAGGCCGGCCGCTTTGTTCAGCACCACCAGGATCTCGTCCTCGTAAAGGATATCCAGGGCGATCGCCTCGGGGTGGGCTTCGGCAGGGCGGGCGTCGGGCCAGTGC
>Ga0316225_1001915_pt1 | contig 18286 bp, 16 predicted proteins | sample TBH18015metaG_FD_206010 | JGI IMG/M metagenome (GOLD analysis project Ga0316225, IMG submission 206010) | Freshwater microbial communities from Trout Bog Lake, Wisconsin, USA - TBH18015 | ecosystem: Environmental > Aquatic > Freshwater > Lake > Hypolimnion/Profundal zone | place: USA: Wisconsin... | reverse complement strand
AATATCCATTAAAACCGCCTCGATAGTCAGCCAATCGACGTTGCCGCGGTTCTGCGGAGGAGGAGCATCCATTTAGATGACGATCATGGGGCTGGGCCGGCGAAACGCAATCGAGAAGGTTTCGGGCGATGCCAGATGGTCGAGTTCCTCCGGCGTATATCGGTTGCCTGGCAGCGCCTTCCACCGCTCCTTCTCCGCCCACCGCTCTGCGGGCGGCTCGGTGGAAGGGGCGGGCGGGGCGCAAGGCACCGCCTTTTCACCTGGGGACAACGAATCGGAGTGCATGAGAGAAGATATCTTAGCCTCGAATGCGAACCGAGGCAATGATTCTGTTTCTGCTTCTTGGTGGCTGCGGCCTTCTTATCGGATGCGACTACGCCCCGCTCGATCCGAGCGCTTGCAGCGGGCGTCGCCGCCATCAGTTCGGCGAGAAACCGACTGCTGGCCACGATCGCGCCATTGCGCGCCCCGAACGCCGCTCGGAACTCCATCGTCACGCCTGGACACTAAGGACACTAAGGACACTAGTGCCCTGTGCCCTGTATCTCTCAAAACTTCGCATCTGCCGGAGGCGATGTTTCGATTTCTCAAGGCGCGAACGAGCGGCAATATCCTCATGGATATTGCCCGAGCGAGCAACGCGGAAAAATCGAAAAAGCGCCCCGGCCCTTTGGGTTGCGATGAAAATGGGCTGGCGGCTGCGTTGCGGCTCGGTTACAGCCCCATTGGGGGATGCGCCCTCGCCGACGCCTTGCCGGCAGCCCATTTTGATCGCAACAGATGCGAAGTTTTGGGGGATACAGGGCACTAGCTTGATCACCCCATCGGTAACGGGTCCGATCACCCGTGTGATTTGGCCCGAAGACAACCGATCGTCCGCGCCTGTTGAGAAGACTCGGAAAACGAGTGGGCGCAGTGTCCCCGTCACTCCCCCCTCCGGGGCATGCGGTTCGCACCCGCATAAAAACAAGATGCGGCTAATAATCTGCGACAGAGAGCACGGAGCGCGAAAGTTGGTCATGAACCGGGAACCATGGAAAGATCAGGGTTCGAGGGTAGTGTCTCAGGTATGTGACCAGGAATGTCTCAAATTAGGTGACCAGAAGTGTCTCAACAATTATGGGTAGCGACACATGAGACGACTGAAGCGACTCGATTTTTTCAAGCGCCTGGGACAATCGCGCACTATGCCGCTCGGCCGTTTCCCGGGCCTGCGACGCCTCGTTTGACCGGTTGGTGACCTCGGCGGCCATTGCGGTTTGCAGCCCTTCCAATTCCGCAATCCTGTTCCTGGCTGCAACCAGATTTCCCTCCAGAGTTTGGTTTTCGGCAGCCAGGGCGGAAATAGCCTCCGTGAGGTCGGCGGCCTCAGCTTCGTGCAGACTTTTCCCCTCTGCGAGCGCCGCTTCCCAGAGAGCATTGAACGCCTGCAGCATTTGCTCGGAATATTGTGGCTTCCCGTCGGCCTCCTGCCGGAAGCGACCAGCGACGACATCGCCGCCGACACATCTTCCTTTTTCAGAAGTAGTTTCATCGTATCACCGTATCATATCATCGTATCGTATCGGGTTTTACGTGGCATCGACGACAGTTTCCACCACGAGTTTTGATAATGACGGCGGCACCGCGCCCCAAGCGAAAGGATCGGCTATCCGATTGCGCCTTCCTCACCACCGGTGGCGATGGTACGGCGAGGCACTCGCTTCTTCGCCTTGTTTTTAGCCCCAGAATGCGCTTTTTTCTTTTTCTTGGTTTGAGTCATATGTGTTTAACGAAAACGTTGGTGCTGGAGTCAGTCATCTCATGACGAGACAAAGGTTCAGATTGGCGATCTGCGCCTTTCCGGGCTGACGTTTATTACATCAGAGTCAGAGGTCTGGACACGGACGAAGAGGCGTGCGTGAAGGCGCTGCAGGTTCGGGGTGGTAACCGCAGTGCGATAATCAGGACTGCCACCACCCTGCGGGACTGCCGCAAGAAATGATCCAATCTCCGTCGACGTGATCGTGCGGTTGATATGGGTGCTGACGCGAGAGAGTTTCAGCCCCAACTTCTCCAAAAGCGGTATTTCCGACCCGAAAGAAGCGCTGTTATTCTGGATATTCGTAATTGTCATCGATTGGCGGATCTCCTGCGAGCCTCAAAGTGAGGCTCCGACGATGCCTAATGACGGCCATTAAATTAGAGGCATTTCTGGTTGCAAGCCTGAAAACGCATTAAGTTTGGAAGCAATCGCCCAGGGCAGATCTCTCCGAAGGACCACGCGGATCACGGGAGTCTCTCTTTCAGTGCAGGAATGTAGCAGTCGGGCGTAACGGACGGGGTTCAGGTGAGCGCGATCAATCCGGGAGCGGTGCCGCACGACAAGGCTGGTCAAGAGACTTCAGACGCGAGCGGAGGCGAAGCAGATCACCCTAGCGGAAGCCGAGGCGCGGATGGTGGCAGACTCCGGCATGTCGAAGATCGGTGAACCGGAGGATCTGGAGAATCTCGTGGCGTTCATGGGATGCGCCAGTCTGCTGCTAATTTTCCAATGTCTTGCGAATCCAGGAAAGCCGAAGGGATTTGAAACTGATCCGGGAACCGGAATCGGTCCGAAACTGCTTGATTAGCACGAGGCAATTGGTGGGCGCTAACTCTCCAAAGAGATCCGCAAGGCGTTGCGAGATAGTCACCGTACGCGTCCGTCGGTCCTTTGCTAAGATCGCGGGGATTGTGACTGTCAGAGCAGTCTTGTCGAACCAGTCCGGCTTTGCGTGGAGAAACTCCTGGCACCGGAGTCCGGCGTCCGCTGCGCACAGAATGGCGAATCGCATTCCACGACTGACAACCGGGTTTGCCAGAAGGGCGTCGACTTCCGCATCGGTTGGGACTGGCACGTCCGGGTTGGTCCGCGTCATGACCGGGAGTTTGGCCCGCATACAGCAAGCTTTCTCCTTGGTGGATGGAGTAGGGCGCATACGCAAATGTTCCAGGTAGTCAGAACGAAACGGGCATTCGATGCTTATGCGTAGCATCACCATTGTACGGAAGGTAAAATGTTTGTGTGTTTTCATTTGAGTGTGTTGGTTTTGATGGTTGGTGTTGGAAATTTGTGGAGAAGTGTCCATGCGAAAGGATGCTTCCGCATGGACCAATAGGCCGCCTACGCTAGGCACGCTGTTCCGAGCGACCGGAACTCTTCGGGCGCAATGATGCGTGATCGGATACAGCCAGAGCATCGAGGGCTCGGTTTGTGAAAGGCGCGATCTTATCCTGCGGCACGAATTGACAATAAGCCTTCTTGACCACTTCGGGTGAATCGTTCAGCGCCAGTGCAGCCAGCGAATAGTCGCTGGGAAAGCGCTTCAGGATATCGGTCGCCACGATCGCCCGGAGCGAGTGAATACCGAACCCGGGGCAACCCGGAATGTATCGCTGGCTGAGCTTCCGGATTCCATAGGAAAGCAAAATTCCGATCGGATCCTCTTCGGTGGGTTTTCGCGCACCCTCCCGCGGTGCCGGCAGAAAAATGAGATCGCTTTCGCCAGCGCACAGAAGGTGAGGGCGATGTTCGCGCCAGTACGTTTCGAACATCTCCTGCAGTTCCGGGGATAGCGGGGTATCCCAGTCCTGACAGGATTTCGAGGTGCGATTCTTGAACTGCTCCTTGCTCTGACGGGCGTAGAGTTGAGCATTTCTGTAGTACAGATTGCCCTTGTTGTCCTTCCGATGAGAAAGGGCGGAGAACTGCTCGACACGAAACGGGATCTCTAGCTGAGCGCGAAAAGCGAGGATGTTCCGATACAGAACGGCTTTCTGCTCGGCAGATACCAGCATGGCATCGATATCGTCTCTCATGGTCCGGGCAATATCGAGCGAGTACAACAATGGCCGCGGTTGGTCCGTGATGCATCTGACCGCCTCCGTAACATCTCGTGTCTGGCACACAAAAGGCTTAATGTCGGACAGATACTGGTTCAACTCAGTCCGCGTATTCACACAGGTGCGTTGGTGTTCGGCAAGGTCCTTCCGAACATGAAGTTCGGAATAAAAATCCTGAAGGTGATCCAAAGCAGCATCCGCCGATGTAGCGGGGCTCTGCTGAACAATTACAGTCGGTGCCGCGGCGGGACGCCGCGAAGGATAGGGACTCCATGAAGTGACGACCTCTGTCGATTCAGCGGAATCCGGTGATTTAGCGGCACAGCCAAATACAGGAGCTTCCACACAGGCAGCAAAGCGAACTGGGTATTTCAATCCAAGCGCGGCAAGATGCTGGAGAAAATCGATATCGTCGACCAACCTCTCCCCGGTGTGGGCCAGAAGAAGGTTTTTCAACCCATGTCCGACGATCAGGAGCATCTTGCCGGGGTGCTGGCGCTGGAATTGCTCCAGCACGGCTTCGATCTGCATCGAAGCGCCGCTGGCCGCCGGTGACAACATGTCGGAAAGCTTGTTGGCAACCGTCTGGCGGAGCGGTGCCAATGACCTGCGAAGGTCAAGCCGCAACACAGTAAGCTTCCCGGCGATCTGTTCAATGGCATCATTGCAACAACCGATAAGCTTCCCGCCAAGCGTGCCCACGTTTTCCAGTGTAGGAATAACCCGATCAGTGTCGTCACGTAGGAACAAGCCGTTCTTGCCTTGGGTGCCATTCGTTGGCAAGAACGGCAGCATCTCAGTAAGTCCTGAGACCAGCATGGGCGTTAATTCGATAGCTTCGCCGCTGGGGAACTGCCAAGAGGCAAATCCAAACGACGGAGTGCATTCTCTCCAGATGAACCCGGTTTCGGGCCTGAGCATCGAGTTGATCATGTTCACCGTGTTAACCGATCTGCTGGAGTAGAGTTCGCGAACTTCATCTGGAGCTTCGGGGTTAACGCCGGCGCGAACTGCAATGAACTTGAGGTAGCCTTGGACGAGCGCCCAATTCGCGAAGAGACTCGCAGAAAGGCTCTCGACCGCCAGACCTGCCCCCGAGGTGACCGGATCCGGTGAAGGGGGAAGAACGCACCAGCCGGAAAACGACTCCCACAATCCCTGGTAGTTGCTCTCAGAACCACAGCGCTTGAACTGGTTCTTGGTCCATTTGCCTTCTTTTTCAAGCGAACGCTTGTAATCAGACAACCTCGTAAACTGCTGTTCGAGGAGGGCGGGCCATCGCGCCCCTTGCGCACCCAGGGGGCGCGAACGGGGAAGACGATAGCGAAAATTGCGGAGGATCGCTTGCCTGCGGGCATAAGCGGTTTTTGGCGGGCAAGGCGCAAAGGCTGGGCAGAGTTTCGTCAGAGAACCGGCTGGCAAACCAAGGATAAGTTCGGCCCTCTCAACTGTAGCGAGCGACTTGCGAACCGGAGAGCGTCCCGCGAGCCAGCCGGCAACAACACTTGCCTTGGTATCGATTCGCTGGGCAAGGATATCCCCTGGCATGCCAGCGGTCGTCAGGCATCCGTCCAAGACATCTGCGAAGGAGCGCTTCGCGCGAGACCAGACAAACCGAAGAAAGCCGGTCAGATGTGACTTGTAACCAGGGAACGTCGTTTCCGACTTCTGGGTTTTCGCAGCCCAGAGATCCAAGAATTGTTTGGAGCGCTCGGCCGTCATTTCAGCAGGACTTATGGCTGTGGCCCCTGGCGAGCAAGCAAGGAAATCCTTGTACGCCGAAAGGAAGTTCCGCTTTTCCTGTAAGGCATTGCGCGAAGACTTGCTTTCAAGTTGGTGCGCATAGGCGTCCCGCTCGCTATCCCAGAGCAGAAAATTACTCCCACCGATCGGCCTCGAATCCATAGCCCCCTCTTTTTCTTTTTTATAGACGATCTTTATCTCGTCCTTGTCATTGGACGCCCGGCGGTGCTGAACGGCTTTATCGCCCTGATCGTCCAAACTAACGATATTGGTTCGAAAAACTAAGGGCGATTGCGTGTCTTGGGGAAAACTTTCTCCGCCGCGGCCTTTGGCGGATCGACATGACTGGCTATATGGCTCGGCGAACTTTGTTTTTTCGGATAAATCCGCCATCATGCCGTTCCCGTCTTGAGGGTTTCCATTTGATAAAACAGACGTGTTCTGGCTCGATAAGTTTACCTCAGCAAAGCCGACTGGGGGCACCTCCGAAGTCCCAGAAGCATCGGTGTCCGCGATGGAAGATGCCGGATGCTCGCCTGGAGCTTCGGCCTCAACCTCACTTGACACCGGCTCGGAACATTCCGTCGCCTCGGCGGGATCAAAGGACCGGTCGTCTACAACCGGCAGGCATTCGGGATCCTGTCTGGATGGCTCGGAAAGTGCGCCGTCCGTGACGGGATTCACGATCGCAGTGGCGGCGCTTTCAGTGCTGCCGGTGAACGGTGTCGCCATTTCGGCGGCCGTGGATTCCGGTGTCGGTTCCAGTGCGGCGATCGGAGTTATCGATGCCGCAGATGAAGCTGCCGGAGCGTGGACCGCTGTAGTGACGTCGGGCTGGCCGAAGGAGAAGAGTTCCAACTGGGAAGATGGCTTTTTCATGTTCGTAATCCTCCGGGTTAGGCTGCGACGTTACGTTCGGACGGGAGCAGCGGCAGTTCGCCGCCATTACGAAGGAACTCGACGAGTTCCATGAGTGACCGGAAATCGATCAGGGTGGAACTCCCGCGACCGCCTTGACGGACGATCAGGAGGCGTCCTGCGCACATCGCCCGTTTGAGAAGAACGGGACTGGCCAGGACGTATACCGCCTGCCGTTTGGTGACGAAGGCGGGGGTTAAAACGAGGGTGGATTCGACTTGCGTATATGAGGTATTGCTCATGGACGCAAGATACGGGGCACAAATTTTGGGCCTTTTCGGGTTGCGTCGCTGTTGCCGCGGGCGGAGTTGGAGGATCCGATCTCGGCCCTTAATGATGTCTGCGGCGGAAATTCAGCGGATACTGAAGGGCTAGTTGGCGGGAATTGTTGAGGGGCGAACGTTTGCTGTGAATGGTGAAATTGGACTTTTTCACGTCGATTTCAGCGTTAGGGATCAGGTGGCGGTTTGCTGTAAGCCGTCGCCTTCGTAACGGGCGGTCGGCGACGGTTTACTAAGGTAGGGCGTAAATCCTCCCGGTTTGGATGGCCCCACCCGTCCGACTTCATGTCGCTTGAGGGGACTCGAAGTTTGTGAATTACGCATCGCGTTTCGTAGACGCTAAATCGCCGTCTTGCCTCCTTGCGGTGGCAGGTGATAAGTATGTGTTTGTGCCAAAGAAACGACCGCCTAAAGAACCCGAACCTGATTTGTTCAATCAAAACGAAACGTCTAGTAACGGTTTGCTCCCTGCTAGCGTGGGAAACCCTGATGTTTTTGAGGTGGGTACTGCGGATCCCTTGGGGAATCCAAATGTCTCTGAAATGGATAAACCTGCTCCGGTGACGGAAATGGCGGACGGCGGTTTCGTTGCGCAACCGACGGAGGGAGCGGATGCTCAGGAGAATGTCTTGGTTCATGAACAGACAACGGGTTGTGATGAACCGAATGACGTTTCGATGATCCCAGCGGTTGTTTCGGGTGTTGTTCAAGATCCTGATGTCGGAAAGCCCGCAGAGAGTTCATCGACGCTGGTGGAAGGCGAATCTGCATGTGGAGTTGAGGCTTCAGCGAACGCGCTGAAGGATATTTTCAACGAAACCGGTGAATCCGTGCATGCGGCACAATGGGAGGTGCTGCCTCCTGGTGCCTCTCCGTCGAGGTCTGAAAATTTTGACAATGGGCCTGAAGGCGAAAAGCAGGCGCAGGCATTGAGCGTTGAATCCCTGCTGGGGCTTCTGAATGCAAACAGCGCGCCGGTCAAGTTTGGGCCGGGTGGTCACCGCAATAAGGCGAAGTCTCTTAAAAAGGGCGAGAAGTTGACGACTCTGGATGAAGCTGAACGTTCAAACGCTCCGTTGGGTTCAGGGGAGGTGGCGCTCTTGGCTGATTGCGAAAAGACGATCTTGCTGGGGGTTGAGCATGTTCTGCGCGCGGCACTCGCCTTGGCGGTTGTTCGTGACCGCCAACTCTATCGAGTCCGGGGCTACAAGAGTTTCATCGAGTACGTGAGAGTAGAATGCGATTATGCCAAGTCCCATGCATACCGCTTGTTGGATTACGCGGGTGTGTGCCGAGCACTAAACATTCCATCCTTGGTGAGCGAGTCCCCCAATGGGGGACGCCTCGAACTTCCGAACGAGCGGCAAGCTCGGGATTTGAACAGCTTAGGTTGCTCGGCGCAGGAACTTCAAACGATCTGGTGCCTGGCGCATAAAGGACAAAAGCGCGTCAACCGGGTCTCGTTGGACAAGGCGATAGAAGCCGTCGCCGGTAAAAAATCGTTGAAAGACCTTGAAGCCCGCCGGCGAGCCCAAGCCGGGCGCCCGAAAGACTCGGGAGTGTTCATTAAAGTGCCCGCAGAATTGGTCGGAAAAATCGAGGTAGTCGTTGGAAAGAAGCGATTGGACGTGAAACAGTTTAGTCTCGATGCCATCGAGGAGAAAATTGGCAGGGGCGTTTCGGTTGAAATCCAAGGTTTTCCGGCGGAGGATCAGTTGAGAGAGACGATGACCGAATCTTCTTAACGAGCGCCTCACTCGGCGCGGCGCCGTCTGTTTGGGGAAAGTAACTTGTGTTCCGTGCGGCGCTCTGTGCTTCGATGGGAGTGGCGGAGACAAGCGGAAGCAAAGGCCGGCTTCTCACTGGTGCTTTATAAGCCCGTTAACGAGCGTGGTCCCCTTGGTCTCGCGATGAGGACATTGGTGAAGCGCTGGGGACCACATCCCCCGCAATGCTATCCCGTTTAGAGGCAGGGGGGCTGAATGGAGTCCAATCACCCCGTTCGGCGATTGCCCCATGCATTATTTTGACAACCTATCTTGCGTTGCCGCATCCGAGCACAGCGATTTGTTCGGGCGACAATCCTTTCCGGAACCCTTTTTCCATGAGCGACAAAAGAGGGGTGCAACGTCGTCAAAGAGGCGACTCAGGTCATTGTCATAGGCAAACAGGTTTTGTGAGAAGTGGCGATTCAATCGTTCCGCTGCGCGCATTCGGTCGGTTGCAAAATGCTCACGCCGATCAATTCGCAAAAAAGCAAGATGGTTTGAGAGCTTGCGGTCTTTATACAATTCATCAATCAGTTTATCACTGACACTGTCGCCGCCAGAGAAATCATCAATAGGAAGGGATCGCTGCTTCGCTACTTGTCTGGCATATCCTGCTCTTATACGTTCGACATGCCTGTCAGTGATTTCCGGAAAAAGCATCCACTCCTCGGCGTTTAGTGGAAGTTCGTAACCTTGCCTGTCTTTTATTATGTAAAGTATGAACCAGTTTGTTTTTTTCAAGTAATCGAAGATGGTCTCATATTTTCCTTTGAGTTTTTGCGACGCTTCGATTTCCAGAAAAAAGCTACCTTCGGTGGAAAAGAATAGAGCGTCAGGAAGATGGCGTAACTGTTCAATTTTATTCTTAATGGCTTCCCATTTAGGGTCAGGTGCGGTGGGACTATCCTCGTTTCTTTCAAACAACTGCATCTGGGTTGATCTAACATGCAAAACCTTTCGCATGAAGATTTCTGGAACTACTGCGAATGGATCTTTTGGAACGAAACCAGGGAGAAAATAGTCCATATGTGCATTCAGTTCGGCTGCCAGTTGACCGCACCACACGTTGTGACGATTGGCGGCCCACGGCTTCTCGGTCCCGCCTGTCCGCTTCTCGGTGGGATTGAGACGAAGCATGCGCTGTTGCCGGAAGTGGGCGTTATTGTCGGACGGAGCCGGAGGATAATCGTCGTGGAGGTAGGAGCCGATCTCTTTCAAGTTCAGCGGCAGGCGCACTTCGGGCGTGTAAGAACCGTTCCGGTAGAAAAAGTCGCCTCTAAGGAAACCACATGGGCACTTATCTGCGGTCTCGAAACAAGTAGGGATGCTCTGCCCGAATAATAAGGGACCGGCATTTCGCATTGGAGCGGGTTTCTTTTTCAAATCGTTTTCCCAGCTTTGGGAGCTGATGTTGATGAGCTTTAACAAGGAGTCGCGCCGCAATAATCCCCAAACCGCAAGCCCATAATAAATCTTGTCCGCCGTGCTCAAGCCGTGGTAGGGGGATTTTTCGAGGGATTTCTTCATGGTCAGAAAGGGCAAAAGCCGAATATCGAGCTATTCTGCGTCTTCTATTCCGGGTTTCCCGGTGAGAGGTCCTCTGGACGGAGGATCGACTGATCGGACGCGAGGCGAACGGCTCGGGAGATCAATTCCGAGAGTTCGATTCCAAGAGCGTCGCAAATTCGCAAAAGCGTGTCCAAACCGGGAACCCGCTCACTGTTTTCGATCCGAAGGACCGCGACATGGTGGAGGCCCGCCCGCTCCGCGACTTGGACGAGCGTCAGATGCTGATTGGTCCGCTCCTCGCGCAGGAGGCGAGCAACAGCCACAAGAATCGCGTCACGTTTTTCGGGGGACACCCAACCACCCTAAGAGAAAATCCGGTTGACAGCCCATCTGACAGTTGTCACATTTTCGTCATGTCCAAAGAAAACGACTTTGAGTTGGAGCTTTCAGCAGCAGACTGGAAAACTCTCCAAGAAATACGTGCTCACGTTGAGTCCGTGACCGGCAGGCGGTGGACTGATCGCGAAATAACCGTGGCGTGCATCCGTGCGATACCGCTTCTCGATCCTGAATCGCTGAGAAGAACTTACCGACAAATGCTCGAAGACGATCCGCAAGCATTCGAGGGTGGTTCTTGACCCGCAACCGAGCGTTCTGACCAGACCGCGCTCGTGATTGGAGCTTATTGCACGCGACTGGAACCGGCATGGGGAGGCGCCTCAGCGAGTACCTGCGATTGAGTTGTGGCGTGCTTCTGAAGACTTTCGCAGACGTGGCGGCAGAGTTCGAAAATTCCCGGATCGTCGATTCGATAGAACACCTTCAGGCCGTCTTTTCGCCGGGCGAGCAATCCGGCCGTCATAAGGACTCCGAGTTGCCGGGAAGCGTTGGTCTGTGTGGTCCCGGTGGCTTCGATCAGCTTCGAGACGCTCATTTCCCCAGCTTCCAGCGCCATCAAGAGCTTCAGGCGACTTGGCTCACTGAGAATGCGGAAACGGGCGGCGATCATTTCGAGGGCCGAATCGGTGAATTTGGCGGGATTGAGTGCTCTTTGCATTTTGTGAGATGTTTCCGAAAATGAAATGCGCACCTGCGCAGATAGTCAAGTTAAGCGACGCAATATGCAGTTCTCAAGCGTACTGCGCCCGCCCAAAGGAGCGCCTGGACACAATTACACATCATTAAGCATCGATTCCGCTTCAAGCTCCGGGGCCATATGCCGGTTATCCAGCCGGAATACGGCATCGCGGTCCCAGGCACGACAAAGAATTGCGCGCCGGAACAGTATTTGAGCAATGGCTTGGATTGGATGCATCTCCTGGATGCGCCCGAGACCTTTCGCTGCGTTTTCCACGATGAAACCGACCATTGGAGGGAATGGGATCGATTCACTCTGTTTCGCCATTTCAGATCAAGGTTGCGGATTGAATTTTGCTACGACTCACTTGCAAAGCCAGGGCGGAACGACTGCAGAACGAAAACCGGGGCGACTGATCTCTTGAACGCGTGGGGTGGCGCAAGACTACTGGATTCTGGGCGTTTTCTGTTGGCTTTTGATAGCACCGGAGTGCTCAGCGATTTCGGTGCCGCCCTGAACTCCCGTTGTGTTGATTCCTGCAGAACGAAAGATTTCAGGGAAGGCGAGAGATTGAGCGCTCCAAGGCTGATTTTGAGCCGGAGATCGATGTCTGCGCCGCGGGACGCACGGCCCAGGTCTTTCGAAAGCCGGGTCGCAGGCGAGGCTGGGAACGCTTCAAACGAGGCGCTCACAAACGAAAAAACGGCCAATTCTGCGGACACTTTGCGGACACTTTTCGACCGTTCTGGATGGGATTGATACAGTCTGAATGAAAAACTGTGGTTTTTTTTCGTTGGCGGCGACGTGCCGCTTAACCCTCTCAGGATCAGTCTCTTAGGGTCTGAAAGGGGATGGTGGGCAGGAATGGATTCGAACCATTGAAGGCGTAAGCCAGCGGATTTACAGTCCGCCCCGTTTGGCCACTTCGGTACCTACCCGGAGAATTCCCCGACTTTTCGTCGTGTGAACGCGGAAAATCGAGGGAGCGCTTTATATGCTGCCGGTTGACGGAAACGCAAGGGGTTTTTGCGTCTGCGTCCATTTTTCCATTTTTGCCACGGTCGGCGACTCCCGTCTTGCAGCCGATTCCGCAAGCTTCCAAAAAAAATGCTGGCCCGTGCCGGCGGTTTTCCAGTAGAAAGCCTTCAGGGAATAATCCAATGCACAAGGTCTCCTCTCCCCTCCGAACGGCACGCGGCAGCCATCCTTTCGTGTTTCTGATGATGGCCGTGACAGCCGTTTTTTCCCCCGTCTTCGAGCGTGCGTCCTCTTTGCACGCTGCTGCGGTCGCCGAGGAAGACTGGTCGTTTCCGGCAGCCACGGGGACCGCCGCATCCCTCAAAACGCTCAGCCTCGAAGAGTTGATGCGGGTGAAGGTTGCCACCGAATCCACCGTGTCGAGGGTGGATGAGCGGGTCGACGAGGCGCCGGGGAGCGTCTACGTTTATCCGCGCAGCGTGATCCTTGAACGTGGGTATCACAGCCTGGGCGACCTGTTGCAGACGGTGCCCGGCTTCACGGTTTTTCAAAAGGATTTGCAGCTTGTGGCTGGCGTTCGCGGGTTGAACGCCAACGACAACGAGAAGATCACGTTGCTGATCAATGGGCAGAACGTCAACAACGTCAACGAACCGGAGATCCTGAACGGGCCGATCAACCTGGACAATGTGGAGCGGGTGGAAGTGGTCGTCGGCCCGTCATCGTTCTTCCAGCAGGCCAACACGCTGGCCGCGACGGTCAACGTGATCACCAAGAACGTCGAAGGCAGCGAAGTCATCGCCGGCACGGGGAACGACCTCAACTACTCCGCCACGCTCATGAGCGGGCATCGCTGGGACACGGACCAGTTCGCCAGCTTCTCTTTCACCTCCGAGAGCAAGGAGGGGTTCGATGCGTGGAACCCGCTTTATCGCCCCATTATCGCAGGCCGCAAGCTCACCGGGGAACTGGCGTGGCCGAGCTTTTTCAGCGTGCTCAACGGGCAATACGGGGAGGTATCCGGACAGGTCACGGCCTATCGGGTCACGACGCCCGAGTTGCTTATCGATAGCGCCAACCCCTTGAACGACGGGTGGTTAACCGACCAGTTCTATTCGTTGTATCTCAAGGATGAACATCGATGGACGGATGCGCTCACCGGCATTCTGACCTTTAGTGCCACGCTCAAGGAACAATCGCGCGAGAACGAAGAGGCCAACCCGCCTGCGGGCGCCACCCAACAAGTCATCAAGCAGATGAATTACATGGCCGAAGCCGGGATCGTCTATACCGGCCTGGCGCATCACCGTATACAGGCGGGGGTTCAGTTCTCTTACGACGACAACTTCGAGAACTGGTTCACCTTCGACTCCACCGGCCCGTTTTCCCGGCGAATAGCTCTTTTCTCCGAAAACACCTATGGCATCGGTTTTTATGCGGACGACAACATCGAGGTTACCCGTTGGCTGAAGCTGGTCGAGGGAGTTCGAGTGGACCAGAACAGCCGGCTGAGCGGAGAACAATGGTTCCCCGGCGGGCGCTCCGCAATCATCGTCGAGCCCACCTCCTCGTGGGTTTCCAAGCTGATCTTTAACCGTGCCGTGCGGATGCCTTCGTCCCTTGCCGCCCTGAATCAGGTCTGGGGGAGCGATCACCTTTCCACGTCGCCCCCCTGGGCTGCATTTTCCCCCAACGCAACGGAGCCGGAGATTCTTTCGACGCTTGAATTGCAGCAGATTTTTTATCTGGATCAGGTGCGGCTGGCGGCAACGCTTTACCATCAGGACCTGGAGGACTTCATTACTTGGGAAGGACCGCACACCAATGTGGGCAATTTTCGTGGCAACGGAGTGGAGTTGAGCGTCCGGGCGCCTCTCTCCAAAGCGGTCACGCTCTGGGCCAACGGATCGTGGAACGATTCGAGACTTCACCCGTTCCGGCAACCGCCTCCATCCGGCAGCGGCGCCGAGGCGCACCATGCTTATATCGACCCGCAGGATCGCATCATCGGTTCGGCGCAATTCACAGCTAATCTTGGCTTGGACTGCAAGCTCGCCGACCACGTCACCTTTTCGCCGGCGGTCCGGTATTTCGGCCGCCAGGCTGCGGTCTACAACCAGCCGGGCGGCGCCACATACGATGGGTATATCCACAACCGCGCTTATCTGGATGCGGCTGTGACGTGGGATCACGTCGCCGGTCGGAATTTCGACCTGCGCGCTTCGGTCAATAACCTGACAAACAATCGTGAACCGGTTGCCGCTCAGATCACTGAAACCACCTACCGCCCCCGGGGCATCTTCGCGGTGTTCACTCTCGACGCCCGGTTCTAAGCGATGGACTTTCTTTTTTGCATCCCTCCTTTTCCTGCGCAAGTTCGGCGCGGCGCGTGGTATTTCGTTCTGGTGGCGTGGGTAGCGCTCACCCTTTCCCCGGCTTTGGCGCTCGCGCAACCTCCTTCACGCGCCGTGGCCGAATACGAACTCAAGGCGGTGTTTCTCTTTAGCTTTGTCAAATTCGTCAAGTGGCCCGCGACGGCTTTTCCGAATGCCGTCACGCCGTTGACGATCGGGGTTCTTGGGGCAGATCCGTTCGCCGGCGCCCTTGAGAGGACCGTCCGGGGGGAAACCGTCGGCGGCAGGCGCTTGCGAATCCACCAGTCCTTCCGGGTGGAGGACCTGAAGAACTGCCAGGTCGTTTTTGTTTCCAAGTCGGAGCGCGCTCGAATTGGCGACGAACTGGCTGTTCTCAAGACCGGCGCCGTGCTGACCGTCGGTGAGACCGATCAGTTTTCCCAGGCGGGCGGCGTAATCACTCTGATCATGGAAGAAGGGCGGGTTACTTTTAAAATCAACGTCGGCGTGAGCCGGCGCACCGGGCTTGAAATCAGCTCAAAACTGTTGAGACTCGGAAAAACCGTGACCTCGGGCTGACGCATGACGACCGCTTTTCAAGATCTGCCAATCAAGCGAAAGCTGACGGTGGCCATTCTGGGCACCGCGCTCGTCGTGCTTCTGGCTGCCTGCACGACCTTCGTCGCCTACGAGGTGTGGACCTTTCGCGAATCGATGACGGGCAAGATCGTGGCGCTTGCCGACGTCCTTGCCACCGACAGCACGGCGGCGCTTCAGTTCAGGAATCAGGACGACGCCGCCATCACCCTCAACGCGCTCGCTGCCGACCCCGAAATCGTTTCCGCCTGTCTTTACTCGGCGGAGGGCGAGTATTTTGCCGGTTACGCCCCAAAGCAAATCGTCGGTCGTTTTCCAGGGCGCCCGCGGTCGGACGGCGAATACTTCGAACACCACCGCCTGCTTTTGTTCCGCCCGGTGACGCTCGATTCGAAGCGAATCGGCACAATCTACATCGAGGCCACCCTCGATGAACTGACCGCCCGGCTGCGGTCCTACATCTCCATTTCGCTGTTGATCCTGGGCGGTTCGTCCTTGCTGGCCCTGGCCCTTGCTTCCAGCCTGCAACGGCTTATTTCCAATCCGATCCTGACCCTCGCCGGCACGGCGAAAAGCGTTTCGGAGCGAAACGACTATTCCGTGCGCGCCCGGAAGGTCCACAACGACGAACTCGGGTTCCTTACCGACTCCTTCAATCGAATGCTGGCCGATATCGAAGAGCGAACCGCTGCTCTCCAGCATGCCAACGAGTCGATGCAGAGCGAAATCGCCGAACGCAAACGCGCCGAGGAGACAATCCGTGAGCAGGCGGCGCTGCTCGACCTGGCGCAGGATTCCATTTATCTGGAGGAACTCGACGGCGGCATCCGCTACTGGAACCGAAGCGCCGCCAAGCTTTACGGTTGGTCCGCTCAAGAAGTGCGGGGCAAGCAAGGGCGCGATTTTCTGTTTCCAACCGACAAACCCGAACCGGCCCAAGCTCGGAGCACCTTCATGGAAACCGGGGAGTGGGTCGGCGAAAAGACGCAAGTCACTCACGCGGGGACGGAGATCGTCGTCGAAAGCCGCTGGACCCTCATCCGCGACGGTGCGGGCGCGCCCAAGGCGATTCTTCACGTCAACAGCAACATCACCGAACGCAAGAAGCTGGAGTCGCAATTGCTTCGAGCCCAACGCCTGGACAGCATCGGAAGGCTGGCCGGGGGCATCGCCCACGACCTCAACAACCTTCTCGCTCCCATCCTTATGGGCGTTTCCCTGCTGCGCGAGGAGGTCAAGTCCGAATGCGGCGTCTCTTTCCTGGAAATGATTCAGGCCAGCGCCCAGCGCGGCGCGGACATTCTCAAGCACGTCCTTACGTTCGCCCGCGGCGTCGGCGGGGACCGGGCGCGAATTCAGGTCCGCCATCTCGTCAAGGAAATGAGCGACTTCATCCGCGAGACGTTCCCGCGGAACATCACCTTCGCCTCGCGCATCGTTCCGGACATTCCGCCCATCCAGGGAGACGCCACCCAGATTCACCAGGTGCTGATGAATCTCTGCGTCAATTCCCGCGACGCCATGCCCGATGGCGGCCGATTGTCGATCGATGTCGACCGGATGGAAATCGGCCCGGACCATAAAGCCGCCGCCGCCGGCTTCAAACCCGGGTTGTATGTAGCGATCGCAGTCAACGATACAGGCATCGGCATCCCGCCCGCATGCATGGACAAGATCTTCGATCCTTTCTTCACCACGAAAGAACAGGGCCGGGGAACCGGCCTGGGCCTTTCAATTGCTTTCGGGATCGTCAAGAGCCATGGCGGGTCCATTACAGTCGAATCCACACCTGGAAAAGGCACCTTGGTGGAGGTGCTCCTGCCGGCCGCCAAAGCCGATGTTGAGGAGCGGCCCGCGGATGCGCCCGCCGCCCCGAAGGGCGGTTCCGGCGAACTGGTACTGATTGTCGACGACGAACCCGCAATCTGCCATCTCTCGGCCACCATCCTCCAAAACAAAGGGTATCGGGTCCTCACCGCAAAGGACGGCGCCGATGCGACCGAGGTTTATAAAGCGCACAGCAGCGAGGTTGCCCTGGTCCTGACCGACGTCATAATGCCGCGGGTGGACGGCGTGGAACTGGTGCGGGCCATCAAAGCCATGGCCCCCTCGGCCAGAATCCTCGCATCCACCGGCCAGGCCGAGGAATCCCGCCAGAAAGACCTCCGCGCTTTGGGTGTCGTCAGTTTCCTGAAGAAGCCGTACACCGCGCAGCAATTGCTCAAGTCCGTCTACGAGGCCATCCGCACGAGGTGACGCGGAACGTCGAGTCCAAAGCAGCCTAGTACTCTGTAACGTCCAAAAGTTCGGAACGCCATCGGGTAGATTGCTTGAAATCGGGAGGGGTCTGGCAGTCGCGCCAGCTTCCGGGGAGCGCACGCGCCCTCGCGTGTGGCCTTTGGCGCCCTCGCCAAAGGCATCTTCGCGGCTGATCGCGTCGGAATGCTAGTTCCGTGGAGCGCACCCGTCCCGGGTGCTGGTCGAGGCGTCCCGCCTCGGCGAACTTTGCGCGTGGAGTCGCCGCAATGCGCGGGGAAGACTGGAAGTCCGCGTCGGCGAGGGCGCCGACGCCAACACGCGAGGGCGCGTGTGCTCCCCGGATTCCCGCTCCCGAACGCCCCGTCTTTCCGGCAGGTTCATTGGTAGCTTGCGAAGGATCTCACAGCACACCAGGCAGCGCTATGCCGCCGCTCACCGTTCTCGAAGCTGACAGCGCCGCACGATGCGCCGTCAGTTCCGATTACGTGCCGACTGAAAAGAACGTCCGGATCGCCTCGTGAGATCCTTCGCAGGCTCAGGATGACAAATAATAAAGCCCGCTCCGGCTTTCGTGCTCGGTTTCCGATTTGTGGGTAATGGAAAGACAGGACTGCCGCAGTCCAAGACGCTGGCGCGTTCCTCAGAACTCCCAACGCATTCCGCGGGAGCGCAGGGCGCAGAACAAATTTCTTCTATTATTTGGCCCGCCGATTCTTGCGAGAACGTCGGAGACCGGGATCCGGGGCTCCGGAAGCTGGCGCGACGCAGGTTCATGCCCAACAATCACCCTCGCGCTTTGGCGAGGTTAGCTCCTCAGGATGACAAATAATATGGGCCGCTCCGGTTTCCGTGCTCGGCTTCCGATTTGTGGGTAATGGAAAGGGCACTTCACCGCAGTCCACGAGCCTCCTCTGCCGTTGTGGGGTCATCCATTTC
>Ga0316225_1001904_pt1 | contig 18356 bp, 19 predicted proteins | sample TBH18015metaG_FD_206010 | JGI IMG/M metagenome (GOLD analysis project Ga0316225, IMG submission 206010) | Freshwater microbial communities from Trout Bog Lake, Wisconsin, USA - TBH18015 | ecosystem: Environmental > Aquatic > Freshwater > Lake > Hypolimnion/Profundal zone | place: USA: Wisconsin... | reverse complement strand
CTCTCCTTTTAGCCAGTAACTCCTCTCTTCGTGCCAATGCTTGTTTAGTTGCAATATCGCCAATGGTGTGGTTTACCCTTGTATACAGGTCTTTTAGTTCAATAGGAACGTGATAGACCATATAGTCAGATAGCTCACTGTTTAGCTTTTCCATTTGAAGATTAGCAATTACCAACTTGATGGCAGTCTCTTGACCTTCCTCATCACTTTGGTGAAGTGCCATTTCTTCTTGTTCTTTAACATAATTCTTTAGACCGTTATAGGCTTGAAAGAACTTTGTTAAAGCCTCTGCTACTTGTGCGTAGATCAGATTTTCATCAAACTCAGGTGGTGGTTCCTTTTTCTTTTTCTTTACTGGAGCCAAATCCTGTTTGGGTTCAACAACTTCTTTTTTATTAAAGATAGAAGTAAGAAATCCAAATAATCCATTCGCTGTCTTCTTAACTTCCTTGACATCTTTAATTACTCCATCAATCTCTTTTTTGGCATCGACAATGATCTGCCTACCCTCTTTGTACATCTCACAGGAGTCCTTAATAAGTTTAAAGGCTCCTGACGCAAGTGCAACAAGGGTAAACGGGTCAATTTCACTTTCCTTTGAAGGTCTGCCACATCATGGCTATAGCGCTGACAACAGCAGCCAACCATAGAATTGGAGTAGAAAGCTTACCTATGAATCTACAAACATTGATGAAACCTTCTAGATTCTTAGCAATCTCCACAAGAACCTTAGTATTGTCATCAATTTCGATGACTTTTTTCTCTACTTCGCAAAGGCGTTCGTAGATTTGCTCATGGGTTACTTGTGAAGTTTCCATCATTTGGCATTCCTATAAGGGCTTCCAAGCAATTTAGCTTGACGTTGTGCTTCTAGTATTCTGGGAGGTAAAACAGGCGCTCCTGCGTTCTCCATGTGTGTTGCAAAGGCCAATGGAATTGCAGCTCTACCCAAGGCGCTGGATGCCAAATCAACTCCACCCATTCCTAAATCAGTATAGTCTCCAGTTTCTTTTCCGTGTTGATAAGCATGGTAAAGGCCAAGAGCACCTAATGGCAATCCAGCCATAGCCGCCATTTCGCCTAAGCTAGCTGCACCTTTTATGTAATTAGGAACATGTGGTTCTCTACTGAATGTTCCACCTTTGCCTTCAGAAGTAACTTCAGGTCCTTTTAACCTACCTTCTTTTACTGCTTGAGTAACATCTTTATAGGTTTGATTGGTTCTACCAAATTGATGTAACCAGTTTTCTTCAGCTTCTGGACCCATTTGGCCTTGATACCAATTCCATCCGCCTTTGCCAATTACATCACTACCTTGTTTGTTTTTATATTCTTTAGTGCCACCTTTTTTGGTTTTATATTCCATGTAATTAGGAATACGGCCTTCAGGAATTACAGCGCCTTCTTTAGTTAAACCTTTTTCAAGTTCTGTTTTTACTTTTTCTTCTGGTGTTTTTGAAGCTTCAGATACATTTGCTAAAGTGTCTGCTTCTTGTGGACTTGTATCAGATGTAATTCCTGCATTTGGAGCGATTATCGCATCTTTGATTTGTGGAGTTTGATCAATGATTTTTTGTTGCGCTTGACGTGCAGCAATCTGTTTTTTCCTTGCCATTTCAGCAGGATCATTGATAGGCTCAAGTGCAGGTGCATTTTCAACAACACTTAACTTCGGCTTATTTAAGCCAGTACGTTCATTAGGAATACCAAGAACATTGCTGATAGGCTCGGCTTCACTGATCAAATGAGGCATACCTTGAGCTGTATTTAAAACCTTTTCTGCATTGGTTCCAATATGTGCTGTCTCAGGCTCTAAAGTAGGCTCAACACGACCATTAGATGCTTGTTTATTGACATCCATTTCAGATTCAATGCGTCTGATATCTCTTTCAGCAGTAGACTTAGGCTTATTGCTTAAATGCTTCCCTATCAAAGCAGTAGCACCCAATCCTGCGGCAATCACGCTAGGCAAAAATGCGTCTGACTCAACAAAGTCATGCATGTGTTTTTTAAGATTTAGTTGATCAAGAGGATTGGCGGCTTGAGGAGCACCAACTGTTTCTTGAGCATTCTTTACATCTTTGGCTAATTCTGTTGTGCTTACGGGCTCTGGAACATTTAAAACCCCAGGCTTTAAGGTAGACATCAAATTGCTAGGCAAAGGTCCAAGATCAACAGAACCTTGATTTCTTTTAGGAGGTGCAATAGGGGCTTCTTTAGTGACTTCCTTTGCAGGAGCCTCTTCTTCCCAAGTATCATAATCACTCATTTACATACTCCTTGGTTCCGTCTTTTCTGTAAACCATTGGTCTATTTGTTTTAGGGTCAATAGTGATATCGCCCTCTTTAAATTCTCTGTTTACTTTACCGTTTTTGGCTTTAATATTTTCTATGTTTGTATCATAGTAATTATTAATTCCTCTAAAACGCTTAGAGTTAAACCATTCTTGCTGAAGTTGTTCAGTAGGAGGCAAATTACCTCTGTACCTTTGAATTTGAAAATCCAAGAATGATTGGTAAGCAGAAGCCAAAGCAGCAAGTTTTTGAACTTCATTTGCCTTAATCATTACGCTTTGTCTGCCACCCAACAAAGGATCTAAATGCTGAGTAACTCCAGATGCTCCAGGAGGAATTACACCAGCGTTAACCATTTGAGCATATTGATCTTCAACAGTTTGATTTAAAGCAAGATATCTTTGTAAATCCATGAACTGTTGTGGAGTTTCAGCGCCCCCACCAATATAAGCATTAATGGTGTCTCTTAATTGCTGTTGAGTTTGTGCAGATGAACCAGAAGAAACTGATGCGCCAGCAGTAGCATTTGCACTGCTTGTAGCTTGATTGGTAGAGGATGTTCCTAATGCACCACCTGCATTGGCCCCAAGGCCTGGAGAAGGAGCAGCGCCTGGTATAGCAGGATTTCCACCAGCAGCAGGTACAGGAGGAACGCCTTTGGTTCCACCTAAACCTAAATCTAACCCAGCGTTTAGATTTGCTGTTGCGCCTTGTGTGCCAGTAGCACTACCACCTCTAGATGCACCTTGTTCAGCATTAGCTCCAGTAGTATTTCCAACGTAAGCGTTGGTAGCTCTTAATAAATCAAACTTTTCTTTTCCAGTAAGTTTGGCAACTCGGTCAAGAAAACCGTTGTCTTTATTGGAAACCAACTCTTTAAGTTGTGTTGCATTGTTATACAACTGGGACATCTGTCCTGCCATTTTTTGGGCAGTGACGTTTTGTTCCATGATGGAAGCAGGAATTCCTGTAATGGCTTTTTTGGCGTTTTCAGAAGCACCTTGATAGACTTTATCTTCTGTAGCAGTTCTGTCAGATGGGCTAATGAAATAACCACCCCTAGCTTCAATGGCATCTATTTGTTTAGGATCAATTTGTTGCAACTGACCATTTTCATCTTTAACAAACATTTTGCCAGTCCAACCTCTAGCGTTGAACTGCTTAATGGCTTTACCAAAAATAGGTGAATAGGCTTCCTCTTCGTGTGTAGGTCCACCGTTATAAGCTTTCCATGCACTATTGTAATCATGGTTTAACAGTGAGAAAAGTACACCATCCCATTGTGTTTGTGTATTGATATGCGCTGTTTCGTCTGACTTTGTTTTGTCAGTAACATGCTTGAGCATTTCAAACTTATTCTCAACAGTTGGACTTTGAAAATAGTTTTTACTTGCATCCAAGAATTCCATAGCCTTCTTGTGATCAGGCTTGATAGGTTCTTCTAGAGACTTATCTACACTTTGTGTTGTAAATTGTGGTTTTGGATCTTGTGGAATGATTGGGGCAGGAGGAGGAGCTTCCTCTAGCTTACTAGATATATCTACATTTTTAACAGGAGGAGCAACACCCAAGTCCACCTTGTCCAATGGTTTTAATTCTCCATCCATGATTGCTCCTTGTTACCAATTCGCATCAAACGCAGCAGCATTCGATGTTTCATTGTTTGTCAAACCAAAATTACTTGCAGGGGTGTTATACGCTTGTATAGCACCTTGAATGTTTCCAGACATCACATTAGATCCAACTGAACTTAACTTGTTGTATGTGTTTTTAACAGGAGCAACAGCTTGATCATACATTTGTGAAAAAGATGTAGGAACTTGCGAACTAAATTGTTGGCTAGGAGGGGCAAAACCAGTTGTTATGGGTTTGCCAAAATTTTCTTTTCCAGTAGTTCTATCAAACCCTGAATAAGTGGCCCAATCACCATAAGATGATGGAGAAGAAAATTGAAATCCTAAATTACTCATATTGAAAATCCAAATTGAGAACCAGTTCCAGAAGTAGTAGTTCCTTGAGTGCCTGTAAAGTTCGGAGTAGCACCTGAAGGAGTACCGTAAAGAATGTTAGCTAAACTACTGTACAAGGACATCGGAGCATTAGCAGCGGTAATGCCTTGACCTGCATTTGCAACCGCTTGGTTTGTTCCTGCCAAACCTAGTTGTCCTGCATTTACAGCAACATTACCTGCATTAACTCCACTGTTTAATAAGTTGGAATACAAGCCTCCAGCATTGTTGATGTTTGATGACCCAGTTCCATATAGACCTGAGTACAAGCTTCCTGCTTGTCCCATAGCTCCTTGTCCAGCACCAAGCAAAGCATTGGCAGCATTGTATTGTTGCTGTTGGATTCCTGCCTCAGTTTGGGCGGCTACACTTCCCAACATTTGGTTATTCAAAGCTTGAGTTTGTTGATTAGCTAAAGCATTCCTTGATGAATCCAATTGCCCTGCACCTGCAAATCCTGCATTCATTCCTACGTTGGCTTGTTGGGCAGCATATTCAGCAGGAGCCAAAGCCCCTTGAACTTGTTGTTGCTCGTATTGAGGACTAAATAGGTTTTGTAATGCTCCTGCTCCAATATTGGTCAAATTAAGCCCGTAAGCATTTTGCTGATTGGCAACATTACTAGTTCCAGACAAACCAGTTTGACCACCCGCACCACCTAAATAATTCAAAGCGCCAGTTGCACCTTGTATTCCAGAACTCCCTGAATTTTCAGCGTTTCCTGCAAAATTTGATGCATTTAAGGCAAAATTATTGGCAGCGTTTGCCACTGCGTTTGATGTTCCTTGCGAGGTTTGCGCTTGGTTGTAAGTATTAAGCGCAGCATTATTTAAATATGGAGAGCTTTGGTTATATACATCTTGTGCGCCAGAAATTGCGGTTTGGTATGCGGGGAGAAAAGTTCCTGTAAACGCTTGAGTCTGTGCGGCAAGAAGTTGTTGTTGTTCAGGAGAAAGGGTTGTAGTTGTAGTGCTAGAGCCTCCACCACCGCCCAAATCCAAAGCGTAAAAAGCAGGAACGATTCCAATAAACTTATAGAAATTCTTTAATTTAAACACTTAAATGCTCCTTACGATATTCATCGAATCGTTCAAAAAATACTGCTTTCCACATGTCTGGTAGATATTCCTTTGCTTTCTCAGATCCTACACAAACAAAAATTGAATAAGCCAAAATATTACCCATTGCATATCTCAATGAATGAGATATTTCAATTCCATGTTCGTCTTTTTCTCTTTCAAAATGGTTGGCAGTTTCAAACCCTGAAACCACAGTTATCCACATTGGAATGATCTGATATTGAATTTGTCTATAAAAGTTATTCATAGGCAAATATATCAAACACATTGAAAAAGCCTTGTTGATCTGGTCTTCAGTGACTTCCTTGTCTTTGTCTACCAAATCATCCCACATGTGAGCAATAAAAACAAACATGTTCAACATGTCTAAAGCGTCTTTATTGCCTCCAAACCACTTTAGTCTTTCAATAGTAACCTGATCATTGTTGTCCATTTTGCACGTTTTTATTGGGTTGACCCATCATGGGTTGACCTGAAGTTGCAGAATTCGTTACATTCCCTTTGCCCATAGGCATATTGGGAGTTTGTTGCATTTGACCGTTATTGGATTGAATCGTAGGGTAAACAGGAGGATTGGGATTTTGCATCCCAGAAGCTGGCTGTTGATTTTGTAAAGATGCACCCATATCAATCCTTTTTCTGAATTTTAGCTAGTTTTTTGGCTATTTGCTTGCCTTTGTAGGTCCACATAATGCCATAAATCACTATTTCTGTAGGTTCCTGTAGGCTTGTCAGGGGCCCATGTTGTAGGGGGACCATTCAATTCTTCGTAATCAGCGCCTACAACTAAAAATGTTTCAAATTGTTGACCAATAACCCAATTGCCATTGCTATCTTTTTTGCCTACCAAAAAGCGAACTTGATATCCTGCCACTTCTTCTAGGCTAGAAATGTCTTCAGTAACAGTTTGAGTAGGAATAGTAGTTGTTCTCATGTTTATGTCCAAACAGGAATAAAGTAAAGGGTTGAATTGATGTAAACTTGAATCCAAGTGTTACTTGAATTAAAACCAGGCTTATTGGTGGCATTAAAAGTTGCCACTCCTGATCCAGTAGAAGATCCTACGTTAAAAGTAAGTTGATCAGAAGTTGCTCCAACCAAAGTTTGTGCATATTGAGCATATAGATTGGTTACCAAACCGCTATTATTGGTCCCCATGATGCCATTTGAGTAAACACCATAACCAGTTCCCGTGTTTTGACCTAAAACCCCAGAATTACCAGTTGTTCCGTATCCTACAACTCCATTAGACCCAGTACCTTGGACACCGTTTACACCAGTACCATTAATACCTATGCCATTGGCTGATTGACCTAAAACAGCATTACCAGATCCTGTGTGATTTGCATAAATTGCATTTCCTCCACCTGATTGCGTATTCCAAGCTCTTAAACCACCAGATGAAATAAATGTACTTTGAGTAAAAGCATTAATTCCATAATCAACTGAATAATTGTTGTTGGCAACAATGGCAGATGTTCCATAAGTAGGAATTGTGCTTGAACCGTTAAATACACCTGTTCCTGTAATATTGATGTTGGATCCACCATTGATGTTCAAATTGGATCCGTTGAACACAATGTTATTTGATGAATTACCTATACCAAATATTCCAGAGGAATAAATAACAGCGCCAGAGCCAGTTAATGTGCTTCCACTAACCGCAGCAGTATTTGATTGAAATGTGCCAGTAACTGTCAAATTACCAGTATTAGTCGATAAAGCTGAAAGATTGCCAACTTTAAAGACAGATCGGTACGGAACTCCCCAAATGATATTTCCACTTGATGGGTTATATATGCCAGTTGTTTGCCATAAATTTTGTCCTGTAGACAAAGTTGGAGTTCCATAACTCCATGTTACTCCTGTACCCCATGATCCTGTTGGAGGCAAAGAGCCAGAACCAGTAGTAGTAATGGTGTTTGGCGTTGAATTAAGGGTAAGGCTAGTCGCTGTGTAAGCCGTTACTGCTGTTGCCCCAGTACTGCCAGCGTATCCAAAAGGAACAACACTAGCACTTGACCAATTGAAAGAAGTCGTTGTTGCAGTAACAGAGTCAGTAATTGTTACAGTTGCTGAAAATAATGTGTACCCAGCACTTGGTGAATCTGATATTGTTGCATACCATCCTGTTGGCACAGAAGTAACAGATCCATCAGCCCATATATATGTTGATGATCCAGTTATCGTTGGGATTGTTGATGCCCATTGGTAAACAATAGCAGTACCACTTTGTTGACCATTTGTGCCTGGTGTGCCTTGTGCGCCATTTTGAGATATGGATGCTATTGCATATCCTGATGACCAATTAACTGTGGTTGTCGCTGTTCCAGCAGGAGCAGTAATAGCAATTGAAGCTTCCCACAAATAAGTGTTAGGCGTTGCAGGGTTGGTTGGAATATACGTTAACCAACCATTACCACCCGTGTACGATGAGTTTGCTCCTGTAGCCCATGTGTATGTTGTTGTTCCACTAGGGTTGCCAGGCGTACTATTGGCCCATTGGTATAAATTAACAGTTGCATTAAGCGTAGCAGGAGTTCCTGAAGGACCTGTTGGGCCAGTAGACCCAGTACCGCCAGTTGGTCCAGTTACACCGTTGTAAGCCAAAGATACGATGGGATATGTTGTGTTTGTCCAATCCAATGTAGAAGTCAAAACATTTGCGTTTACAGACAAAGGTATGGCAATGGTCCACAAGTATTGGCCTGGGGTTGAGCCACCAGGAACCAACGTACTCCATCCAGAAGGCGCTGTATAGCTATTGGTTGCCCAAGTATAAGTCGTAGTGGTTGTAGGTCTTGTAGGAGGCGTAGAACTACTTGTCCATTGGTAAATAGACGTGATTGCCGTTTGCAAGGTCGTAGTCGCTGTAATAGCGTCTAAGTCAATTGCTGTACCTGGATCTTGAACGTAGTAAACAGAAGGAGCAGTAGGAGATATTTGGAAAGCAATCTGTCTGCCGCCATAAGTTATGTACCACAAAAAGTTTGTTGTACCAAAACCACCAGTTACTTTAGTCCAAATGTAATCTTCAGGGTTTGTCGATTCAACATTTGAATTGGTGTTTCTAATTCCGTAGTAACCCTTATTGGTTGGGCTATCGCTAAATCCTACTGAACCGTCATAAGAATCAGCGTATTTAACAGCAATGTATTTGTAGTAATAAGCAAATGCACCTGTTGGACCTGCAACAACTCCTGTCACCGTATCAACGACAACATTAGACCCAAAGTTACTCAGCAAATAATTTACTGCATCGGTAACTTCTTGTATGGTTGCATCTGAATTAAGCGAAAAAGGCATTAGAAAGAATCCTCTGCTAATGTTGCTTGCCAGTTAAGAGCCGTTACATTCCATGTGTCTGTAGAGTCATTTGTCTCTATTTTTACAGAAGACATTCTTGGATTGTTCTGTTGAGTGGTTATCCAAGGCGTATCAGTGTTGATTGCCATTGTTCCTGTCTGACCATAAACAGGAGTTTGAGCAGTAGAGTTAGCCCCTCCTACCGTGGCATTAATCACCCCAGTTCCAGATACTTCAGGATAAAGTCTGTGCAAGTAAACTTTAGAAGAATAAGGTATTGGTCCATTACTGTCTTCCAAAGCAATATTTGTTCTTTCAAACAAAGAATCTATTGGATTTCCACAAAAGCCATTGGTTTGCCCAGTCTGTATCAATTGAGATGAACTAACCCCTCCTTGAGCGTATACAACGGTCCTAGAGGCAAAATTAAAGCCTGAGGAATAGACAGGTGACTCTGCGCCATTGCAAGCGGTCTGAACGTCTTTTGGTGCGTTCCATACGTTTAAATCGTAACGGTATGAAAGCATCTTGTTGCAAAATCCTGTTGACGTTAGATCAGGATAGTAAATTTCAATTTGGTACTTTTGAGTGTTGTTGACCATAAATATACGGTCGTAATACGTTTTATTAATGTTTCCGTAAAAGTAATTTTTTACTTTTTGGTTGCCAATAGAAACAAATTCAGAACCATCGAAAACCCAAATGTCTCTTGAATCAATACCGTAAACAACTGTATCGTTGTTACACCAGCAATTGGTGTTGATCAGTCCACGCCCTTGACTAAACAAACGAATGCCGAAAATAGGAGCTGTGGAATTCTGGTAATTAATAGGTGTAAAAGCAACGGTATCCCAATAAGAACACACATAAAAATTACCGCCAAGGAAAAACCCGTCAATGATTGGACCCCTGACAGGAATTTCAACTTCATTTGCTACGTTTGTAACAGTGGGTAACCATGTTGCAGGAACTCCGGTGTTGGCAAAAGACTGTGACCATCTTACCGTAGTGGCAAAATTAAGGGTCTGACCCGTAGAGTACGTCTTTGTCAGGTTTCCTGCAATCAAAATATTACCTACGTTGGGTGAGCAATAGTTCCTTACAAAAGCAGCAGTTACAGATGTAACGGCAGGAGAAAGAGTGTTTTCATAGTTCCACACATAATATTGTGGGGCAGCGTCATAAATGTAAATTTCGGTCTGAGTTGCAGCCGAATAGTACATTGGTGGTCTTAGGGTATCGTTGATAAAGAATACTTGACCAACCCATGATGTGGTGATTCTGGTGTCATCTGTGTAACCAGATAAAGTTACGTTAGGGTTTGCACCTACTCCAGGGGTGATATTGGTAATTCCACCTGCATCAACACGATACCAGATGCCTTCTCTAGTAGCCACAATGAAGGCAAAAGCAGTAGGAGTAGTAAACCCACCATCAACATAAATAACATGCCCTGGAATGGTTGAAAGAATATATTGCTCACCTGCGATCTTTTTAACCCCTCGAACATCGGATTCCACGTTTTTTCCTGAGTTGTACTCAGAAGGGCCTAAAGCATTGCTAGGCACATCAGGAGTAAATCCCATGTTCGATAAAGGTGATCTTAAAGCAATATAATCGCTCATGCCATTTCTTTCTGCATACTTTCCAAGTTCTGTATTAGTCGGACATCGCTTGGGTTAAATTGTATTGCTTTCTGACAGTATTCGATAGCCATTTCTTTATGTCCTAGCCTCCATGCTGCCACAGATGCCAAGTCATAAGGTTTTTCTGTCCAAACAGAAGGATCACATGTATATACAAGTGCTCTATCCACAATACTTAATGCTTGGGTGGCACAAAATAGGCTTTCTTGCCACATCGACCGTCTGTAACAGAACATGGACAAATCAACCCAAGGTTCACGAGTAGATGGCGCTTCAGCACATGCCAGTCTGTACCATTTTAGTGAATCACTATCGCTTCCTGTTTCTTCATAGCTTTTGCCTAATAAGCGCATGGCATAGCACCGTTCGTTTTCCCAAGTGGCTTCAGGCATCTCTAAATACCGATTTAAAGCCCCTATAGCTTCTTCCCATCTACAGTAGAAGGTTAGCTCACGAGCGTGGTAAAAAGCGTTTCTAGGGCATCTGGGGTCTTCCTTGACCGCTAGTTCTAGCATGGGCATGTATTGACCACGGGACTTGGTTGGGTCTGGGTGGTGGCTTACCAGTAGTTTGTCAGTATGTGCGTAGACTTCTTGAATTCTGCCATCAGGGACAGGATATTCGTGAACAGGGTGCTTCCAGAAATAACCGTGGCGTGCATGAATCTTTTCATAGTAAAAAGAAATCCCACAACCCCAATCAAACTTATAGCGCAACCGAGTAGTATCTTTATCCCAAACACGCTCAATTTCCTCACGCCACCCGTTTTCAAGTACTTCATCTAAGTCCAAACTAATGCAAATGTCGATGTCAGGAGGGATCAGGGCTAAAACTGTTTCTCTAGCCTTATCAAACCTCCAAGGCGTGATGTAAATACGGGGAACAACAGCCCCACATTCTTTAGCCAAAGCAACAGTATTGTCAGTAGATCCTGTGTCACCAATAATGATTAAATCAGCATCTTTAGCAGAATCACAAAACCTTTTGACAAACTGTTCCTCATTCTTACTGATAGCGTAAACTGCTATTTTCAAAATGTGATACTCCCTGAACTTGTAAACGTATAAACAATGTACCCATTAGCAGTTGTTTGGCTTGGACTTCCAGTAGTGGATGCGGCAAGTTTATAGCTTGATGGATAACGGATTATGACAATACCTGAACCACCATTGTATCCAGTACCAGAACCACCTCCCGCACCGCCACCTCCAGTATTGGTTGTTCCATTTGCGCCTGTACCACCACCCCCAACACCACCAGTTGCCGCGCCTCCTGTTGCGCCAAATGCGCCACCACCACCAGCGTAAGTAGTAACAGACCCACTAATGGAAGACGCAATACCAGCACCTCCATTGCCGCCATATCCAGAAGTAACGGGAGTCAAACCTATAGTTCCTGCGCCACCACCGCCACCAGAAGCATTGTTTGATGAGCCTATGCCAGCGCCTCCTGCGTTTCCTTGTCCAGAAATACCAGAACCACCTACGCCGCCAGTTGTGTCAGAACGACCACCACCACCACCAGAACCCCCAGAAGCACCAGCGGTTTGGTATCCAGAACCACCACCACCACCACTTGCAGTAAAGTTTCCAAATACTGAATTACCGCCAGATGAACCTGCGGCGGCTGTTGTTGATCCGTTTCCACCGCTTCCAACTGTAACTGTAATTGATGATCCTTGTGGAACGCCAGTCAATCCTGCAAGCAATCCTCCACCGCCTCCGCCTCCGCCATTACCCCCACCTCCACCACCAGCAACCACAAGGTACTCAACAACAGGCGGTGCTATACCACTCCAATTCTGTGCTTTGACAGCTTGGCTTACTTGAGATAGCGTCCAGACTCCACTGAATTGGCTCATATTATTCTTTCGGAGTTACAACTTCCCATGTCTTTGTGGCCTCATCCCAATCGTACAATTTAGGAGGAGTTCCTGTACCTGCATCGCTAGGCATTGCTACTGGGTTAACCCATAGCCATGTGGGTGCTCCAATGGTGAATGAATCACATGAAACGCCTTTAGAATCTTTGGGTCTTGGGGCGTGGAACACATCATTTTGTGAATCATAAATGTAACCAATACCAGCGTAGTTGGCTCTCAATGGTGTACCACCTAAAGCATGAACACCACCGTGAGTGTTGTAACTAGTCTGTACCCATTCAGAAGGGTTGCCCCAGTGACCGAGTGCTAGTGTTTCAGCATCAATAACAATGACTTGATCGACAATTCCGTTTGTGATATGGGCAAAATGAGACATTTAAAACTCCTTAAAATGTGATTGTTCCACTGCTTGTGAAAACGTAAATCTGATATCCCGAATTGTAGAGGACTTGTGGGCCACCTGTAACTGATGCTGGAGGTGCTGTGTTGGCTGGGTAACGGATAATGACTATGCCTGAACCGCCATTCCCTGCGGGATATGCACCGCTTGTACCAGAATGAGCACCTCCACCGCCTCCTCCAGTATTTAATGTTGCATTTCCTCCATTAGATGTTCCACCAGGAGCAGCCCCATTGCCGCCTCCTGCAACACCTAAACCAGCAATTGAACCTTCAATTGTTCCTGCACCGCCTCCACCGCCCGCATATTGGACAGGTGTACCTGTTATGCTCGAAACAGTTCCTGTACCTCCATTTCCACTCGTAACAGTAGTTGCATTTGTTCCACTAGAACCTGAACCTCCTCCACCACCTCCACCATATGCTGATGAAAGATAGCCATTACCACCAGCATATCCTTGACCACTTGTTCCTGACACACCATTACTTGTATAAGAACCACCACCGCCAGAACCACCTGATGCTGCTGCGCCACTGCCTCCAGCGCCATATCCACCACCTGTAGCAGTTATTGAACCAAATACAGAGTTTCCTCCTGATGTTCCTGTGTTTGCTGAGTATGTTCCGCCAGTACCACCCGAACCAACAGTTACAGTAATACTTGATCCAGCGGTAACAGCGTATCCTGTAGCAGTCAGTAAACCACCTGCGCCTCCACCGCCTCCAGCACCATTACCTCCTCCGCCCCCACCAGCCACAACCAAATACTCTACAGTTGCAGTAGGCAAAGATGTCAAAGGGTTTAATGTTCCTGTGATTAGGCCACCAATACGATCACTCATGTTAGTCCTAGAATGTTATTGAGCCAGAAGATGTAAACGTATACACAGTAAATCCTGTGATACTTGTCTTAGTACCATTGGTTACTGATACTGCGTCTTTGAATGTGTTTGGGTAGCGAATAATGACGATGCCAGAGCCACCGTTACCTGATGTTGTAAATGATCCACCATAAGTACTACCGCCTCCACCGCCTCCAGTATTTGCTGTGCCATTACCGCCACCAGAACTTGTAGCTGTACCACCTCCACCTACACCACCAGTACCAAAACCTGTATTTCCGTATGATGTTCCTGCGCCACCACCACCTGCATAAGCAGTTACAGTTCCATTGATTGATGATGCAATACCTGCACCGCCATTTCCACAAATATTAACGCCACCATTTAAGCCAACAGTTCCTGCGCCACCTCCACCACCACCATTAAATATGGAAGTATTATCAAATCCTTGACCACCAGCATTCCCTTGACCAAAAACACCATTCCCACCAACATAATAAGCATTATTAGTTGCTACAGCGCCATATCCTGGGCCACCTCCACCTGAACCACCATTATTAACTGTAGTGCTGTTATAAGATTGTTGACCTCCAGCACCACCGCCTATAGAAGAAATTGAACCAAAAACTGAATTCCCGCCTTGTACGCCTGTTCCATAACCAGTTACTCCTGTTCCTCCTGCTCCTACCGTAACTGTAATAGATGATCCTGAATTTATTGCAATAATTCCTTGTAATAAACCACCAGCGCCACCACCTCCAACAAAAGCACCAGCTCCACCCCCTGCAACTACTAAATATTCAACATAGTTAGTCGCAATAGAGCCTGTCCAAGCCTTTTGAATTAAGCCTTGTAACTGCTGTTTAAGAGAAAAGATTCCATTAGGCATAATTTAAAACGTAATCGTTCCTGATGCGTTGAACACATACACTCTGTATGGGCCTGAAATATACGTTGTGGGTGAGCCTGTTGTTGATGTGGCTTGGGATAGATAAGCAGGGTATCTGATGACTACAATCCCTGAACCGCCTGATGCGCCAAATCCTGTATACGATGTTCCATTTGATCCACCGCAACCACCACCACCACCGCCAGTATTTGCCAAACCATTACCAGCAAATGTAGAAACGTTATAGGCTGAATTTCCGCCATTGCCACCACCAGCACCGCCAAGACCACCAAAAAATGAAGCTGTTCCTTGACCACCACCGCCTCCACCCCCGGCATAACCAACAGCCGAACCAGTGATGCTTGAAGAAACCCCAGCACCACCACTACCGCCGTTGCCATTAGAGGTTGCGGTTATTCCAACCGATCCAGCGCCACCACCGCCACCACCACCATTGTTGTTTTGGCCTCCACCAGAGTTTCCTTGGCCCGCAATACCAGACGCTCCAGTACTTGAACCTCCGCCTGCTCCTGCTCCGCCACCAGAACCGCCAGCAACACCACTACCGTCATTGCCTGCGCCACCACCAGAAGCAGTAATGTTTCCAAAAACAGAAGATCCACCTGTACCGCTATACACAGCGCCACCTGCGCCAATGGTTACAGTAATTGACGAACCCAAAGTAACAGCATATCCCGTGGCAGTAAGTAGGCCTCCTGCGCCACCGCCTCCCATTGCATTGCCGTTATTTGTGCGATTTCCGCCACCACCCCCACCTCCAGCGACAACAAGATACTCTACCGTTGTTACAGGATAGTTCAGCCCATTGTATTGAGCAGAGATAAAACCGCCTTGATGAGTCAAACTCATGGTCAGTCCTTAGGAGATGGCTTCAAATGACGCAGTATAGGTCAATGCTGATGCAGTACCAGATGTCACACCAATTGATTGGTTCTCGGTCAAATAGAACGCAGTAGTTTTATCAGTCACAATGACAGATGAATTTGGTGGAACACTGATCTGATATGCCAAATATGAAACTACAGTAGCGCTACCAAATGTGGCATTGTTACCAATACCCACAGTACAGTTTGCGGCGCTTGAAGTTGTGTTTGACACCACAATACTATCAATCTTGTTTACGGTATTGGTAGCAGGCGTCAAACCTGTCAGCGTTGTTGTACCGTTATAAGTCCAAGATGTTGTTGCACCTGTGGTACTTGGAATAACGTATGCTGTATTTCCATAAATACTTGATACGTTGACGATATTCGGATTTGCCATTTAATTCTCCTAGAAGCCAAATATAAGACTCATGGCAATTGCCTTGCCAGTTGAAATACCTGCCGTTCCCCATGTGGGAGCACCAGAACCGTTCGATAACAATGCCTGTCCAGATGTTCCTGCTGCCGTGAAAGCATAAGCAGAACCTGTTCCATAAGCAACCGCACCAGCAGTAGGCGTTGCAGTTCCACTTGTACCACCGTTTGCATAAGCCAATGTGCCAGTTACGTTAGACAGATTAACAGAACCAATAATTGTTTTTAAATTACCATTTGTATCTGTTGTTCCATCAGTAGACCATGTATCGCCAACTTGTAATGTTACTTTGGCAATGTTTCTCAAAGTTCCATTGTTGTTCAATGTAACTGTTATCGTAACAGCGGCTGTATCTTTGTTCTCAACGTAAATTGTTTTAATCAAACGTCTAGTTGATGCAGCAGGAGCAGAAACAAGAGTTACTTGTGATGTTCCACTCAATGCGCCATCACTTGAACCTTCTACAAAAGTAGTTCCGTTGTCATCAGAATATGCGGTTACAAAATCTGGGTTTGTTGTTGCAGCAGCACCAGACATTGCCACCGTTATTGATTTGGTTGTTGTATCTAATACTAGCATTTTTAACCCTTTGAAATAAACCAAGCATACGCTGCGCCACTTACCGAGCTAGTTGACACTGTAGCCCATGTGCCATCTCCACGCAAATACGTTGTTGATGATGGTGTTCCAGTAACAGCTCCAGATAACCCAGTAACACTTGAAATTAAAGTTCCTGATGTAGGCAAAGTAACAGTTGTTGTTGCTGTTGCAACTAATGTTTGTGCATAAGCGCCAGAAAAAGTAACATTTCCACCCATTGTTAGGGTGTTAGTGCCGTTGTTTACTCCAGTACCACCGTAATTAGGAGAAATTACGTTTCCGTTCCATGTGCCATTTGTATATGATCCTGCCCAATTTAATGTGTTGGTTGACCAAGAAGCATTTGAAGGAGCTTGATTGTGGTAATCCCATGTACCTGCAGCAACTGAATTTGTTAAAAGAATAATTTCAATATAAGAGCCAGATTGCAACGTAGCAATCGTAGTGCCTGAGTTATTCTTTACAACAACAGTTCCTGAAGACTGATTATTATTAAACGTGTATATAGCACCTGCTGGCAATGTGGTTGCATCAGGAAGTTGGTACGTTTGACCTCCAGATCCCGTCACTACAAAGTTAGGCGCTGAACTAGCAGTTAAAGTTGTCGTTGTTCCTGCGGCAGCTACGTTTGTAAAACCTTCATAAAAATCATTTGCTGTGACGTTTTGGTTTGAATCTCTCAAAACAATACTGTTAGTACCTGATGTTGTAGCAGTTACAACAAATGTTCCGCTGGTTGTAATAGGAGATCCACTAACAGCCATAAAAGATGGAACTGTCATTGCAACAGACGAAACTGAACCTGATCCTGGTGTTCCAGTTGGACCTGTAGGACCTATTGAACCTGTTGTGCCCGTTGGACCTGTTGGGCCCGTAGTTCCTGTGCTTCCTGTCGGGCCAGTCGGTCCTGTATTGCCCGTTGCACCAGTAGTTCCCGTTGGTCCAGTAGGGCCTGTATTACCCGTTGACCCTGTAGGTCCTGTGGGTCCACTTGCGCCTGTTGTACCTGTTGGTCCAGTAGGTCCTGTGCTTCCAGTAGCTCCCGTTGATCCCGTTGGTCCCGTAGGGCCAGAAGCGCCTGTCGAGCCCGTTGGACCCGTTGGTCCCGTATTTCCAGTAGAGCCAGTATTTCCAGTTGGTCCTGTTGGTCCTGTAAGTCCTGTATTGCCTGTTGGTCCTGTCGCACCTGTCGCTCCAGTAGACCCTGTGGGTCCAGTTGGTCCTTGAATACCTTGGATACCTTGCGGTCCCGTAGGTCCTGTTGGCCCAATGTTTCCTGTGGGTCCAGTTGGCCCAGTAATTCCTTGAGGGCCCGTAGGACCCGTAGGTCCAGTTTGAGCAATAGGACCTGGCGCACTCCATGTGAACGTAGATCCTACAATTGAATTAACAATCGCTATAGACATCCATACGGTTGTCGTAGGAGCTGTAGGAGGCGAATTAGACCAACCTGTGGGTGGAGTTCCTACATTGGTCTGAAAGTTCCATGTACCGCCTGTAGGCGTAGCAGGAGCAGTGGCTGACTGTTGGAAGATAAACCACTCAAAGTAAGTTCCACCAAAGTGAACAGATTGACCATAAAGACCTTGTGTCTCTCCACCAGGCCCTGCAACCAAAGATCCACTGAGACTTGAACCGTATAAACCACCTGTTGCCATGTCAGGTCCTTATTTAAAGTTATATCTGTAGTCCCTTGGCTGGAACTCAGATGATAAGTGACGATCACCGCCTGACCAACGGTCTTTGTTGTTTTGGTCTTCAATCAGACCGTAAGCCTCATCCAATCTTGCTCTCCACTTTTCAGCTTCAGTTGTGTTCTTATTCTTGTCGTAATAAGTCTCCAACGTGCCGTAAAAGTAACCCTCAGGGAATGTAGCCAACACCGCATTGTTTTGCACAATAGGGTTATTTGTATCGTTTGTAGGGCTAAACAAAAATGGGAATGTTTTAACGTAATAAGCTTTAATCAATACGTTGCCACCAGGAGAAGGTGTAAACACATAATTTTGACCAACTTCAGAGAAAGATGCTCTGATAACCCTTGGCACTCCAAAAGGCTTAACGTAAAGTTGATCGATCATCCTTCTGC
>Ga0316225_1001870_pt1 | contig 18526 bp, 14 predicted proteins | sample TBH18015metaG_FD_206010 | JGI IMG/M metagenome (GOLD analysis project Ga0316225, IMG submission 206010) | Freshwater microbial communities from Trout Bog Lake, Wisconsin, USA - TBH18015 | ecosystem: Environmental > Aquatic > Freshwater > Lake > Hypolimnion/Profundal zone | place: USA: Wisconsin... | reverse complement strand
CGACCAATCAAATCATCAAACTTACGAATACCTAACTGAGCCATAATTTCGCGCGCTTCTTCCGCAATAAAAAAGAAGAAGTTCACAACGTGCTCCGGCTTGCCAGCGAACTTTTTACGCAATTCCGGATCTTGGGTGGCAACACCCACTGGGCAAGTATTCAAATGGCACTTACGCATCATGATGCAGCCTTCAACAACCAATGGTGCCGTTGCAAAACCAAACTCGTCAGCCCCCAATAAAGCGCCGATAACTACGTCACGACCAGTTTTCATTTGACCGTCAGCCTGAACGCGAATACGGCTACGCAGACGATTCAGAACTAATGTTTGTTGTGTTTCAGCCAAACCCAATTCCCATGGGGAACCAGCATGCTTGATGGAGGACAATGGCGATGCGCCAGTACCGCCGTCATGACCGGCAATCACAACATGATCTGCTTTAGCTTTCGCAACACCAGCGGCAATTGTGCCAACACCGACTTCGGAAACAAGTTTTACAGAAACATCAGCCGCAGGATTGACGTTCTTCAAATCATGAATCAATTGAGCAATATCTTCAATTGAGTAAATGTCATGGTGCGGAGGAGGAGAAATCAAGCCAACACCCGGTACTGAAAAACGCAACTTACCGATGTAATCAGACACCTTACCACCAGGCAACTGCCCACCTTCACCAGGCTTAGCACCCTGAGCCATCTTGATCTGCAATTGATCAGCAGAACGCAAGTACTCGGTGGTTACACCGAAACGACCAGAAGCGACTTGCTTAATCTTGGAGCGCAATGAGTCGCCATCCAATAAAGGGATGTTCGCTTCAACAACATCGCCACCCAAAATACCAGCTAAGGTTTCACCTTTTTTAATTGAAATACCTTTGAGCTCATTCACATACCGATTGGGATCTTCGCCGCCTTCACCGGTGTTGGACTTACCACCAATGCGATTCATAGCAATTGCTAGGGTTGTGTGCGCTTCTGTCGAAATCGAACCCAAAGACATTGCGCCCGTAGCAAAACGTTTAACGATTTCTTTTGCAGACTCAACTTCGTCTAATGGAATGGCTTTCGTTGGGTCAATCTTGAACTCAAACAAACCGCGCAAAGTCATTTGACGCTTGCTTTGATCATTAATGATATTGGCGTACTCTTTATAAGTCTGATAACCCTTCTCAGCACCAATACGCGTGGAGTGTTGCAACTTCGCAATCGTGTCCGGCGTCCACATGTGGTTTTCACCACGAATACGGAACGCGTACTCGCCGCCAGCTTCAAGCATGTTGGTTAAGACTGGATCATCGCCAAATGCACTTGTATGCATACGCAAAGCTTCTTCAGCCACTTCAAATACACCAATACCACCAACATTAGATGGGGTGCCCTTAAAGTACTGATTAATCACATCATGATTTAAACCAATGGCTTCAAAAATTTGTGAGCCTGTATAAGACATGTAAGTAGAAATGCCCATTTTGGACATGACCTTTTGCAAACCCTTGCCAACCGCCTTAACAAAGTTCTTCACTGCTTTTTCAGCAGATAAACCGCCTGATAAACCTTTGGCCATTTCAGCCAAAGTTTCCATAGCCAAGTACGGATGCACCGCTTCCGCACCATAACCAGCCAAGAGTGCAAAATGATGTGTTTCACGCGCGCTGCCAGTTTCAACAACTAAACCGACGCTAGTACGTAAACCTTTTTGCACTAAATGTTGATGAATTGCGGATGTTGCCAACAATGCAGGAATAGCTACGTGCTTCTCATCTACCTGACGATCACTCACGATCAAGATGTTGTAACCAGAACGCACTGCATCTGCCGATTCCGCGCAGAGAGAAGCTAAACGTGCCTCGATCCCTGCCTTCCCCCATGCCGCTGGGTAGCAGATATCTAATTCATATGAGCGGAATTTGCCGTTGGTGTAATGACCAATATGACGAATCTTCGTCATATCGTCAAAATCTAAAATTGGCTGGCTAACTTCCAAACGCATTGGCGGGTTGATATTGTTGGTATCAAGCAAATTAGGCTTTGGCCCAATAAATGACACCAATGACATCACCATATTTTCACGAATGGAATCAATCGGAGGATTGGTTACTTGCGCGAATAACTGTTTGAAGTAGTTATATAGCGGCTTGTTCTTATTAGAAAGCACCGCCAATGGACTATCGTTACCCATCGAGCCGATAGCCTCTTCGCCGTTCATGGCCATTGGCGCCATGAGGTACTTAATGTCCTCTTGGGTATATCCAAAAGCCTGTTGGCGATCTAACAATTTTGCAGCTGGGCGAATGGTGGTTTTTTCATCAACGATATCAACCTTGCTGGCATCAACCTCATCTAATTTAACGCGCACCGCATCAATCCAGCTCTTATAAGGCTTCGCTTTTGAAACGGCATCTTTTAATTCAACGTCATCAACGATGCGGCCTTGCTCCATATCGATCATGAACATCTTGCCAGGTTGCAAGCGCCATTTTTGGACAATCTTGTTCTCCGGAATCGGCAACACGCCAGCTTCAGACCCCATGATGACCAAGTCATCATCGGTGACGTAGTAACGCGCTGGGCGCAAACCGTTGCGATCTAATGTCGCGCCAATTTGACGACCGTCGGTAAATGCCATCGCAGCAGGACCGTCCCATGGCTCCATCATTGCAGCATGGTATTCATAAAAAGCACGGCGGTTATCATCCATTAGAGTGTGTTGCTCCCATGCTTCTGGAATCATCATCATCATGGCTTGCGCCAATGGGTAACCTGCCATCACCAATAACTCTAAACAGTTATCAAAACACGCTGTATCTGATTGGCCTGGATAAATGAGTGGCCATAGTTTCTTAAGATCATCACCTAAGACTGGTGAGCTCACTGCGCCTTCGCGTGCGTTAACCCAGTTCACATTCCCCTTAACGGTATTAATCTCACCGTTGTGAGCAATCATGCGATATGGATGCGCCAGCTCCCACGCCGGAAAGGTATTTGTGGAGAAACGCTGATGCACTAAGGCTAAAGCTGAAACAGTACGCGGGTCTTGTAAGTCTTGGTAATATGCGCCCACCTGATTTGCCAATAGCAAACCTTTGTACACGACGGTGCGCGCTGACATGGACGCAACAAAATATTCTTTACCATGTTTGAGGCGCAAATCTTGAATCGCATGGCTTGCTGTTTTACGAATTACATACAACTTACGCTCTAGTGCATCGGTAGTCATGATGTCGCGACCACGGCCAATAAAAATTTGTCGGATGAAAGGCTCCGTCTTTCTAACGGTTGGGGACATTGGCAATTTCACATCCACCGGGACATCCCTCCAACCCAACACCACTTGACCCTCCAAACGCACTGTGCGCTCTAACTCTTGCTCGCAAGCCAAACGTGAAGCATTTTCTTTTGGCAAAAAAATCATGCCAACACCGTACTCACCGAATGGCGGCAAAGTCACGCCATGTTGAGCCATCTCTTCGCGATAGAGCGTGTCAGGAATTTGAATCAAAATACCGGCGCCGTCACCCATCAATGGATCGGCACCAACCGCACCCCGGTGATCTAAGTTCTCAAGAATCTTCAATCCTTGCGCAACGATCTCGTGTGATTTCTCGCCCTTAATGTGAGCGACGAATCCTACGCCACATGCATCATGCTCATTTTGTGGATCATATAAACCGTGAGCAATTGGACGAAGTTCTGTATTTAATTGTGTAGTCATAGTATTTCCGAGGGGCGACAAAGGCCTAAGTACTTTTGGAGGATCAAATATAGGTGAATACCCACACTGATGCAATAGAAATAAAATGACTCTGTCCCATTTATTTAGCGACCGCACCAAAATGAATTTCTAAAATGGGGACAGAGTCATCAGACAAACTTCATAACCCCTCTAATCTAGGGTCTATAAAGTATCTAAGTTACTGGATTTAATGGATTTATTTTTCTTGGTCGCCCTCGATGGCGTATTTTGGCGATCTCAGGCATGTTTTTAAACAGTTTTTTAGCGTAGATATCACTGACCCAAGGCTTTGAGCGCATAAGAGATTCTGTGATTTGCCTATCCTCCCAATGGGGGGCGCCCTCCTTCACAAAGTTTACCCAAGCCATTTGCCTTTCAAAAGGAGTATTGCCTAACTTCCAAAAATTCTGATGATCCATCAGCCAAGGCTCTGCGTTTTCGCCAATATGTGTTGTAAAACTCGTCCATGAGGACTCTTGCGGACTTGACTCAAAACCTGAGCGCACAGGATTGAGTTCTATATAACGCTGACATCTTAAGAAATAATCCGGGTCAATCAAAGAGGAGCGATAACGGCCTTCCCAGATAGTTCCAGAGCGATGATGTTGTTGATTGAAATATTGAGCGTAGCGCCTACCTAAAGACTGCATCGTCTTTGCTAATGATTTTTCATTAGTCGGGGTTAGCAGTAAATGGACATGATTAGGCATTAATGCGAAGGCATGTACTGAACAAGAAAATTGTTTCGCCGCTTCACGCAACCAATCTAGGTACGCCTTACGATCGGCCTCGTTATAGAAAAGTATTTCACGATTATTGCCACGCACCATGACATGCATTGCTTGGCCAGGAATAACAGTACGAGCCTGCCTAGCCATGACTTAAGCGCTTACTGAAGTTCGCGCACGCCACCGTTGGGGGCAAACTCTGGAATAAACCAATCGCCATCTACTTGCGTCACCCCATTGGGAACCTCGCGTGATTCTTGTGGTTTATCTTTTAATGCAGTTGTCATATAGGAAATCCACATCGGCAAAGCCAGCCCTCCGCCGGTTTCTCGATCACCCAAGCTTTCGGGCTTATCAAAACCAATCCAGGAGATTGCCACCACCTTAGGGCTGTAACCGGCAAACCACGCATCGTGAGAATCATTAGTAGTACCGGTTTTACCAGCAATATCAGTGCGGCCTAATTTGGCGCGAGCGCTCGCTGCAGTTCCTGTCTTGGTAACTTCTTGCAGCATGCTGTCCATGACAAATGCAGTTCGGGCATCCAGCACTCGCGGAGCGCCGTCTCCGACAGTAACGGGCTTAGCCTCAAATAAAACGGCGCCTTTTGAGTCAACCATTTTCTCAATTAAAAACGGATCCACACGATATCCGCCATTAGCAAAAACACTGTAAGCAGTCGCCATTTGCAGAGGTGTGACCGATCCTGCACCCAACGCCATTGTGAGGTACGGTGGGTGTTTCTCTGGATCAAAGCCAAAGCGTGTAATGAATTCCTGAGCATACGATGGGCCAATTGCTCTGATCAAACGCACCGATACAACGTTCTTTGATTTAGCCAGGGCCGTACGCAAACGCATCATGCCATCGTACTTGCCGTCATAGTTCTTTGGTTCCCAAGATTGACTACCGGTCTCCAGGCTACTGATTGAGAGAGGAGCGTCATTCACCATAGTGCTAGGCAAAAAGCCTTTTTCAAGGGCGGCTGAATAAATAAACGGCTTAAATGAAGAGCCTGGCTGACGTAGAGCTTGAGTGACGTGATTAAATTGATTGCGACGGAAATCAAAACCGCCAACCAAAGAAAGAATCGCACCAGTTTCTGGATTCATGGATACAAAGGCTGCCTCTACCTGAGGAAGCTGAGCCAACTTCCAAACACCCGGCTCTGACTGGAGTAATCGCACTACCGCGCCAGGGCGTAAACGCTTTTTAGGTTGAGAATTATCGGTAAGTGATGCGGCGGCCAATCGCAATGCATCACCTTTGAGAGTGATAACGTCACCAGTAGAAATCATGACTTGCATCTCTTTTGGTTTGGCATCAAGCACAACACCGGATTGCAAATCGTCCAACTGCGGATAGGCTAGCAAAGCTTCATCAATTGCGCGTTGGCGCTTGACACCATCCTCAGGAAGATCAATAAAGCCCTCTGGTCCACGATAAGCATGGCGCAAGTCATATTCAAAAATCCCGCGACGCACTGCCTTATAAGCAGCATCTTGATCGGCTTTCAGAATGGTGGTGTAGACGTCAATGCCCTGTGAATAAATTGCATCGCCATACTGCGCTAGCAACAATTGCCTCACCATCTCCGCCGGAAAATCCGCACGTGTACTAAATTCGTTACCAAGCCCCCGAATATGCAACTCCTCAGTCATTGCTTTTTGATATTCATCAGGAGTGATGTAACTCAAATCACGCATCCGCTGCAAGATATATTCTTGGCGTATCTTCGCGCGCCGGAAGTTCGTTACTGGGTTATAAGCTGATGGCGCCTTAGGGAGTCCAGCCAACATGGCTGCTTGAGCAGTGGAGATATCCTTTAAATCAATGCCGAAATATATTTGAGCGGCACTTGCAAATCCAAATGCACGTTGGCCCAAAAAAATCTGATTCATATAAATTTCTAAAATCTTATCTTTACTTAATTCGGACTCGATTTCCCAGGCGAGCAAGATTTCATAAATTTTTCTGCTGAAGGTTTTTTCATTACTGAGGAAGAAATTACGGGCAACCTGCATCGTGATTGTGGAAGCGCCTTGAGCCAAGTGGCCACGCAAGTTCGCCCCGGCAGCTCGCAAAACGCCGACATAATCTACGCCCCCATGAGAATAAAAACGGTCATCCTCGGTGGCAATTACCGCATGCTGCATGACCAGGGGAATTTCATTCAAAGGAGTTAGCTTACGGCGCTCTTCACCAAATTCTCCAATCAGGACCTTATCAGCGGTATAGATCCGTAACGGCGTTTTGGGGTTGTAATCAAGCAATGCAGAGATCTTAGGTAGATTAGGCTTTGCGATCAAAAAGGCGTAACCCACCAGCAAAGTAAACACCAAGGCCATAACTACGCCAATAATCAGCAATGCTTTAACTAGCGGATTTCCCCCGGTTGAGCCTGCGCGCGGCTTAACCCCAAACTGACGCGGGCGTCTATCCGGAAACCGGTTGAACCGCTCATTAAGCGGCGGCTTGTCTTTTGGGGGTAGAGCCATAAGTTCAAATTATAGGGCGCTTACTCCGTTTCCTTAAAGCTTTTATGACCCTAGGTCATCGAGATTCTTGCAGGCATCTTCTGACAGCCAGTTCTAACTCATCTGATGGTTTTTATGCCCCAAGTCCGAAACAATTGGGTATGCCCACCCGACACATTTCACCGCAATCCTTTGATGATATTTTGAGCGACCTAGGAGATGATCCAGCCATTCCTGACCCCCACGGAATTCGAAAATCGGGCGCCCCGGAAAAGCCTGATTTGACCGCCCCAAAACACGAAAGAATCCCCTTTGTAAGCAAACACTCCATTCAAGAGCAAATACAAACTCGATGGTTTGCACTGCTGGCGCTAGGTTTCATTGTCACCTTATCTACAGTCCTTTTTCTTGCTTATGAGTCGCTAAAAACTGATTTACTGCAAACTCTAGAAGCAAGTCAAAAGCAAATAGCTGAACTGAAAAAAGAGTTTGCTCAATATCGCAATGATTTAGAAACATCTCAAGATGATCTCTATCAGATAATAGATGAAATAGAAGTAAGTATTCACTCTGAAAAAGAAATAAAGTCTCAAACCAAGCCAATCAGCACGCCCAAAACCGACCCCCATGAGCTAGAGCTACGTCGATGGCGCTACTTGGGTATGACTCAAGTGGGCAACATACAACAAGCTTTCTTTCTATCGGACAAAGCCAGATTCACGTTGCAAATTGGTAGTCCTGCCTTGGGGGATTGGCGTCTTTCCGGGATCCAAAAAGACCACGCAAGCATCATCAACTCCAAAGGAAAATCACTCATCCTGAAGGCATCGAAAATCGAATGAAACCACCTCTGATCAGCATTCGAATTTGTGTTGCTTCCTTTGCCTTTTCCATCCATTTATGGACTGGGACAGCAGGAGCGAACATCCCACCCCAAATTCATCAAGATACCCTCATCAGCTTGCAATTTACGGACATTGAGTTGGCCGAATTGCTCCAAATTCTGGCCAAACTGGGTAACACTAATTTCCTACTCAGTGAGTCGATCAAGGGCAAAATCTCGGTCGATCTCAGCAATACCCCGTGGCAAACAGCCCTACATTCGATCATCGCCAGTAAAGGTTTGAAATTAGCCCGCAATGGCGATATCTATTGGATTGGCCCCCATTCAGAAATTCAAGCATTCCAGAAATACCGCAGAGAAGATGCAGCCCTGCCTTTTGGAGGAGACCACATCAATAGCCCAAAACAGATACTTATAGAGGCTAGGATCGTAGAGGCGGATCAACGTTTTGCTCGTGAACTGGGTATGAAGTTGGGATACCAGGCCAATGGTCTGGGAGGCAATCCAGATCAAAAGCTGAGTGGGGATGTTGATTTGGCTGGAGCCGGCCTGAGCGGCTTTAACCCAGCAAGCTTAGCTGCCACTCTAGTTTCAAGAAGTGCTAGCCGACTCTTACAAATGGAGCTTTCCGCCCTAGAATCAGAAGGTCAAGGAAAGATACTTTCTAACCCCCGCATCATGACTGGGGACCAGGTCAAGGCAACCATCGAACAAGGAACTGAGCTGCCCTACCAAACCACTTCTCAAAACGGAAGCAAATTACAGTTTCGCAAAGCAAACTTACGTTTAGAGGTTTTGCCAAAAATCCATCCTGACGGGAAGATTTCAATGCTAGTAGGCATCAATAAAGACACTATTGGCATGAAAACTGAGCAGGGATATGCGATTGATACCAAAAACCTCAGTTCGGAGGTGACAGTAGAAAATGGCGGCACCGCGATCATTGGGGGCATTTTTCAAACCACTGAACGCGAAGATGAGGTAAAAGTGCCGCTATTAGGCGACATCCCTCTCATTGGCCACTTATTTCGGCATAAATCAAAATTACAAGATAAAACCGAGCTGCTTGTCTTTTTAACTCCTACCGTTCTTGATAAACCCTAATAAAATCCAAGGGTGAACTCTTCATCCAACAATATCTTTCTAATCGGCCTCATGGGCGCCGGGAAGTCTACCGTTGGGAAAGTCCTTGCCAAAAAATTAGGTCGACGCTTTCTTGACGCAGACCACGTCATTGAAGAGCGTTGCGGAGTAAAGATTCCCGTCATCTTTGAGATGGAAGGTGAGGCCGGCTTTCGCAAGCGCGAGGCGCAAGCCATTCATGAAATTACCTCTGAACACGATATCGTTTTAGCCACTGGCGGTGGTGCAGTATTGCTACCAGAAAATCGTAAAGCACTCAGCGAGAGAGGGACTGTTATTTACCTCCACGCAAACCCAATTGAACTTTGGCACCGCACTAAGGGTGGTGAAGGTAGGCCACTTTTAAGAAATGGCGACGCCAAAAAAATCCTGGAAGATTTATATGTCGTTCGCGACCCCTTATATCGGGAAATTGCAACCCATGTGATTGAAACAGGAAAGCCTAGTGTCAATCAATTGGTCAATACTTTAATCATGCAGCTTGAACTTTCCGCCTGAATTTTTATGAAAACACTTGAAGTTGATCTCGGCAGCAGAAGCTATCCAATTCATATTGGTGCGGACTTAATTGACCAATCAGTACTATTTAGCGCCTGCGAAAAAGCAACTTCCATCTACATTATTACGAACACAACTGTAGAGCCACTGTATGCAGATCGACTCACTAAGACTTTAAAAAAACTCGGTAAACCTGTTAGAAGAGTTGTTTTGCCAGATGGTGAGTCATATAAAGACTGGAAAAATCTCCAGTTAATATTTGATGCCCTGCTAACTCACGGCGCCGATCGCCAGACCATGCTGGTGGCGCTTGGTGGTGGTGTCATTGGCGATATGACTGGCTTTGCGGCTGCCAGCTTTATGCGCGGCGTTCGCTTTATCCAAGTGCCCACAACTTTACTAGCCCAGGTCGACTCATCCGTTGGCGGCAAAACAGGCATCAATCATCCGCTCGGTAAAAATATGATCGGCGCCTTTCATCAACCTGAGGCGGTGATAGCGGATCTAAATACCTTAAAGACCCTCCCCCCACGCGAGCTTTCTGCTGGCCTCGCAGAAGTTGTAAAACACGGCGTCATTGCCGATGCCAAATTTCTAGACTGGATTGAAGCTAATACCAAGATGCTTCTGGCTTGCGATACAGAAGCTATGGCACATGCTGTATTACGCTCTTGTGAAATTAAATCTGCCGTAGTATCCGCAGATGAACGAGAGGGTGGTATTCGCGCGACCTTAAACTTTGGCCATACCTTTGGACATGCTATTGAAGCTGGCATGGGTTATGGGGTCTGGCTACATGGTGAAGCCGTTGGCTGTGGCATGGTGCTTGGCGCAGATCTATCCCGTCGACTTGGGCAGATAACCCAAGCAGAAGTTGATCGCCTCACAACGATCATTCAATCTATGAATCTCCCAACGCAGCCACCAAAATTCGGCACCGAGCGTTACATGAATTTAATGCAAGTTGATAAAAAGACTGAAGGCGGAACGATTCGCTATGTTCTTTTAGAGAAAATAGGTAAAGCACAGATCAAGAGCGTACCCGATGCGACCGTGATTGAAACCCTTAAGGCTAGCGGGGCCGCCTAATCCACTAAAAACTGTTAAAGCCTATTTCAGTAAATTAATCTTTACCGCCTGGCCAGCCTGGGCACTCGCGAATTCAGATAGATCACTTAATAATTCGTGGCCAGTTTTGGTATCTAACCACAATGGCGTCGCAAGCGTTCCAGCCCAACGATAGTGATACCCCCCAGACTTGGCGGCAACCCAAATTTCGTGCAATGGTGGCTGAGTATTAATGACAATCACACTGAGATTACGAAAACGAATGTTAATAACATTCCCACCTTGGCGCTCTACATCCAAATCTAGATCCAACGCATCGTCAGCAACCTCTAAAGCCACCTCGATTGATTGCAGTAAATTGCTTCCCAATTGATGAAATTGCTTGTCATCAATTAATTCTGGGCTTGAACTATTTGGCTTCATCTTGGAGTCCTGCATGCTATATTCAATCATTCGTTTTTCGAGACATTCATGATAGCGATTCTTATAAGAACTCTCAGCATTAGCCTCCTAATATCCCTTGTGGGATGTGGGGTTAGAGGGCCGCTTTATTTGCCCAATGTGCCACAGGCTCCTACACCACCAAGCGAGCCTGAACCAAAGGGCAAGCTCTACCCACCCCAGAACCCAAGCGAAACCAATTCTTCTTCGGTAATGCAATGAAAAACCCTGCAACCCCCCTTCCCAAATTATCCGGATTCACCGAGCGCGATGGCACTTGGTATGCGGAAGATATTCCGCTGGCGGACTTAGCAAAAGAATTTGGTACGCCCTTATATATCTATAGCAAAAAGGCGCTGACCGAATCATACAAAGCATATGACCGCGCATGTGTTGACGCAGAAGGAAAACGACGCGCCCGCGTGCATTTCGCAATGAAGGCCAACAGTAATTTAGCGGTGATTGATTGCTTTAAAAAATTAGGTGCGGGCTTTGACTTGGTCAGTGGCGGCGAATTAGCGCGCGCTTTAGCGATTGGCGCAGACCCACAGAGTTTAGTGTTTGCTGGCGTTGGCAAGTCAGCAGATGAAATCGCACAAGCATTAAAAGCGGGCGTTAAGTGTATTAACGTTGAATCCATCGCGGAACTTCACAAAATCAATCGCATTGCCCAAGAGCTGAACTGCCGCGCACCGATATCTTTACGCATCAATCCCGATGTAGATGCGCAGACACATCCTTATATCTCCACTGGCTTAAAGGGCAATAAATTTGGTATCGCGTATCACGAAGTTTTAAAAACATATCGTGAAGCTGCTCTACTCTCACAAATTGATGTGATTGGTATTGATTGCCATATCGGCTCACAAATCACGACCACAGCGCCCTATCTAGATGCATTAGATAAGGTGCTGGATTTGGTATCTCACCTCCACAGAGAAGGTATTGAGATTCACCATCTTGATTTAGGGGGTGGCCTTGGTATCTCCTATGGCGAAGAGACTCCGCCAGACATTACCGAATTTACAAATACTCTACTCAATCACGTTGCGGAGCGCGGCTTTGGACACCTTGATATCGTTCTAGAACCAGGGAGATCTTTGGTCGGCAATGCTGGTGTTCTACTCACTAAAGTGGAATACCTAAAGCCCGGTGTTGAGAAAAACTTTTGTATCGTTGATGCTGCGATGACTGAATTAATGCGTCCAGCTCTATATGAGGCCTACCACGGCATTACCCCGGTTATCACTAAGACAGTTAAAAGTTCAACTTACGACATCGTTGGCCCCGTTTGCGAATCTGGCGATTGGCTTGGTAAAGATCGTAATCTTGCAGTGGAAGAGGGCGATCTATTGGTGATTCTGTCCGCTGGCGCTTATGGCTTTGTGATGGCATCAAACTACAACACCAGACCTAAACCCGCTGAAATTATGGTTGATGGAAAAAATGCCTACGTCATTAGAACGCGTGAAAGTGTTCAAGACCTTTTTGCTAGCGAAAGTCTTTTACCCAAATAAGTAAGTCATTATTTGGAAACTTAAAAACTTTAGCAATAAAAACCTGGCCTAATTAAGCGATATTTTGTTTAAGCACGAAGCCGATCAATGCAAGCCAGCCATGTAATCAGCAACCGCTTTCATTTCAACATCGGAAAGCTTTGCGGCAATAACCGACATTGCAGGTCCATTTTTACGACTGCCGTCACGGAAAGTCATTAACTGAGTATTTGAGTACTCTGCCCATTGGCCGGCTAAACGAGGATATTGAGCCGGGATACCGACACCATTAGGGCTATGGCAGCCTGCGCAGGCGGGAACACCCTTGGAGGCAATGCCACCACGGTAAATGCTTTGGCCAAGCTCAATGGTTGTTTTATCTTGAGCTACACCCAAAATAGGTTCCTGTTTAGTCAGATAAGCGGCGATATTTTGCATATCCTCCTGCTTAAGAGGCGCAGCCATTGCCGACATAATTGGGTTTACACGACTGCCATCTTGAAAATTACTCAATTGCTTAGTGATATAAGCTGCATGCTGAGCAGCTAATTTAGGCCATGTTCCCGAGGCGCTCTTCCCATTAGGGCCATGACAGCCTATACAAGCAGTTACGCCACGAGCTGGATCGCCATTGGAGTAAAGAGCCTCCCCAGCAGCCGCATCTGCCTTGGGCTTGCCTGGCACGATTGAAGCCATAGGGGCGGCTAGCATTGGATCCGCCTCCCCGGCAAAGCACTGAGCTGAACAACACGCTACAAGGGTAGTTAGCGCTACAGTTACAAAAGTAACTCGTAAACTAGTTAATTTGGAGATTTCAGAGGTTTGACGCATTATGCTTACCTTGGCAAAAATTCCGAAAAGTGTTTGGGCCCTTACTTTTACAACCTTTACCCAACACCATGAGATATTTCATGATTTTGTGTCATTTTACAATAGCCTCAGGACATGTCTAAACTCTTTCAAGCCCGTTTTGCCACCACAGTCAATGATACCCATTGCCTGCCGAGCACTCCATTGCGTGAAGTGGCTTTCGCTGGCCGTTCAAACGCTGGCAAATCTAGCGCCATTAATATTCTTTGCAACCAGAAAAGACTCGCTTTTGCGAGTAAAACCCCTGGACGTACCCAGCACATCAATTATTTTGGCCTATTTGCAAAAGATGACCTTTTGGCCTATTTGGTCGACTTGCCTGGTTATGGCTACGCCGCAGTCAACCATGAAACAAAGTATCACTGGAATGCCCTTCTAAGTGATTACCTTCAAGAGCGCGAGCAATTGGTTGGGATGGTGCTCATTGTGGATGCCCGCCGTGGTATCACCGACTTAGACGAGCAAATGATTCAATGGTTTGTGCCAACCGGCAAACCGATTCATGTCCTACTTAGCAAGTGTGACAAACTAAACAAGACCGAGTCTAAGCACACGCTCGAAGCTGTCACAAGACAGTTACAACAATACGATCCAGCACTTCCCGATAGTGTGGGTGACTCAAGGCAACTTACGGCACAATTATTTTCCAGCACCAAGCGCATTGGACTTGAAGAGGCTGATAATTTGATTGTTAAATGGTTATTTGAAGCAGGGACTAAAGAAAATGAAATCACAAGCTAACTCTTTATTGCACTTTCCATCGCATCGCCCTCGTCGCATGCGGCGCGATGATTGGTCGCGTCGTTTAATGCAAGAAAATAGTGTCACTACTAACGATCTCATTTACCCGGTTTTTGTATTAGATGGGAAAGGTCAATCTCAAGCCGTTACCTCTATGCCTGGCGTAAACCGCCTGTCACTGGATTTACTGCTGCCAGTTGCAGAAGAGTGTGTGACCTTAGGCATTCCTGTAATGGCTTTGTTTCCTGTAATTGACTCTGCTTTAAAAACACCCGATGGCAAAGAAGCTTTTAATCCAAATGGATTAATCCCAAGGGTAGTTAGCGAACTCAAAAAGCGCTTTCCAACTTTAGGTATCATGACCGATGTTGCCCTAGACCCCTATACCAGTCATGGGCAAGATGGTGTTTTAGATTCTGAGAATCGTATTCTGAATGAAGAAACTACGGCCATTTTGGTACAGCAAGCACTTGCTCAAGCCCAAGCAGGCGTAGACATTGTCGCCCCATCAGATATGATGGATGGACGCATTGGCGCGATTCGCGAAGCCTTAGAGCAGAAGAAATTAATTCACACTCGCATCATGGCGTATTCCGCTAAATATGCCTCCGCTTTTTATGGTCCATTCCGCGATGCTGTGGGCTCTGCGAAAAATCTAGGTAAGGCTGATAAAAAAACATATCAAATGGACTCCGCTAACAGCGATGAAGCCATTCATGAAGTTGCTCTCGATATTAGCGAGGGTGCCGACATGGTGATGGTTAAACCGGGCATGCCTTATTTAGATATCGTGCGTAGAGTAAAGGATGCTTTTGAATACCCTACTTATGCATATCAAGTAAGCGGTGAATACGCGATGCTCAAAGCTGCCGCGCAAAATGGCTGGCTAGATCACGATGCCGTCATGATGGAATCTCTGCTGGCATTCAAACGTGCGGGTGCAGATGGCGTATTAACCTACTTTGCAATTGAAGCAGCTCACCTCATTAAAGCAAGTAAGTAAGCTTATTTCTCGGACGCTTTTTTAAGGTGCTCGAGAAATCGTTGTGGTGGCATATAGCCAATCACACGCTGATCTTTCTGTTCCTGAAAATTTAAGTCAAATATCAAAATTCCTGGTGGGCCAAATAAACCAAAACGTTTTAATAAGGCCTGATTATCAACACTATTTTTGGTGACATCAGCCTGCACTAAAATAAATTGTTGTAATTGTTTGGCTACCTCAGGATTCGCAAAGGTATTCACTTCCATTTCTTTGCAACTAATACACCAGTCGGCATAGAAATCGAGCAGCAGAAATTTATTCTCCACCTTCGCTCTTGCTAGCTCATAATCTAAATCTGCAGGCGATTGAATAATGGTGAAACGAAGATCGCCATCTATTTTTCGACTCATTTGTCCATTGATCAATTGTGCGCCTCCCGTAGACTCATTCTTCTGCAGAAAGGGCGAGGCGATCCAAAAAGCAGTTGCGACCAACAAAACGCCCAAAGTACGTTGTAGCCAAATCATCCAAATACCGGTAGACGGAACCAGAATGCGCGCCTCAATTGCAATAAATAGCAGTGGCAGTCCCATTCCCAAGGCCATGACAAAGAGCAGACTTGCGCCTAGCGTCATGGATCCCGTTTGAGCAATAAACGCCAATACCCCAGCCAAGGGTGCAGTAATACATGGACTGGCGACTAAAGTTGAAATCCCGCCCAAGGCAAAGGCACCAACAATACTGCCGCCCTTTTGACGCCCTGCAATTCGGTCAATGCGCTGATGCCAGGATTGAGGCAGCCTCAGGTCATAGAGACCAAACAAACTGCCAGATAAAATCAATAGCAGCAAGGCAAAGCCTGCCAATGCCATAGGGCTCTGCAGAGCCCTTTGCACACTGCCTCCGAGGGCGGCCATAAGAACGCCAGCCAAGGAATACATCAACGCCATACCCAGGACATAGGCGATCGCCAGCAAGCTCGCACGAGATTTAGATACTGCCTTTCCTCCCTGCGTTCCAAATATCACACTCGACAAAATAGGAAGCATCGGCAACACACAAGGGGTAAAGGCAAGAGCCAAACCCAAGATAAAGAAAGCTAAAAATAAATAACCTGTTGAAGTATTCGCTAAAAAATGACTAATAGCGTTAATGTCGTCACGCTCTCTCCACAAATCCATCAGGCTTGATTCACCCTTACTGGATTGATTGCCCCCTGCTAATACATCTAACGCCTCTGGAATTGGCGCAGCTTTAACGCCAGGGCCAGTCAACAAAAACCGTAAGGTCATTGGCGGATAACAAATTCCTGCCTCCGCACATCCTTGCAACTCGACCTCAATATACATCGGCCTTCCAGGGGCCGTCTTTGCATCAAATGCAGCTATAAAGGGCTGCTTGTAAATTTGTAATTTTTTCTGAAAGGTCTCATCAAATTTTTCAATGCCTTGAGGAAGAGCCGGCTCATACGTGAGGAGTTTTTTCTCATCTAATCCCGCATTAAAATGCAAAGACTCTCGATAAACGTAATAGCCTTTTACCGGTGAAATCTGTACCTCTATTTGATTAGAATTTTCTAGCCAAGCGGCCTTAACTACAAAAGCTTTTTCTGGCGGCAGAAACTCTGGGGCGGGAAATGCCTGACCCATCAACAAAATAAATATTGCAACTATCTGCAGGAGCGCTCGCATTAATTTCATGACCCTTACTTTACCTCTGCTTGAACCCATTGACCATATGCCTGATCATATTCTGTTGGCGTAATTGCGACTAACTCAGGCAAATCATAGGAATGATTACTTTTAATAAAGGCACTAATCTCATCCCACATACTTGCCGCAGTTTTTGCCGCAAGACTTACTTCACTCTCTTCGTAAATCTTACCTTCCCAACGGTAGACTGAATGCACGCCTTCGGTAATCTGTACACATGCGGCTAAGCCATGCTCGACTAGCTTACGAGCCATGACTTGCGCATCCTCAACCTTTGAAAAACTAGTAAGAACAATGAGGAGTTGAGATGTTTTGAATTCTGCCATGATGCATTTATGAGCTTATAAATGAAAAAAGCCAGGCATGCCTGGCTTTTAATTGCGCTAAAAGGCTTAAGCCTCTTCAACTACAGCTGTTTCATCAACTTCTGGGCGATCAACCAACTCTACCAAAGCCATTGGAGCATTGTCGCCATGACGGAAACCAAACTTCAAAATACGAAGATAGCCACCTGGACGTGTTGCGTAACGCGGGCCAAGCTCTGTGAAGAGCTTAGCTACGATATCGCGATCACGTGTGCGATTAAATGCCAAGCGACGATTTGCTAAGTTGTCTTTTTTGCCCAAGGTAATCAAAGGCTCAACAACCATGCGCAATTCTTTTGCTTTTGGCAAAGTGGTTTTAATCACTTCGTGCTCCAAAAGAGAATTGGACATGTTGCGCAACATCGCCAAGCGATGTGATGATGTTCTGTTTAGTTTGCGTAAGCCGTTTCCGTGACGCATGATGCTTCCTTTCTAATTATTTCTCGAGGTTAGCTGGCGGCCAGCTTTCGAGTTTCATGCCAAGACTTAAGCCACGAGCCGACAATACATCCTTGATTTCATTCAAAGACTTACGACCTAAATTAGGCGTCTTCAACAATTCATTCTCTGTACGTTGAATCAAGTCGCCTATGTAGTAAATGTTCTCAGCCTTCAAGCAGTTTGCAGAGCGAACTGTGAGCTCGAGATCATCAACTGGGCGCATCAACATTGGATCAACCATTGATGAGCGGCTCGGCGCAAGTTCACTAGAAACTTCGCTGCTCTCAAGAGCCGCAAATACAACTAACTGATCAACCAGGATAGTAGCGGCTTGACGAATTGCTTCTTCTGGAGACAACACGCCGTTTGTTTCGATAGTCATTACGAGACGATCTAAGTCGGTACGTTGCTCAACGCGAGCAGATTCAACAGCATAGCTAACACGGCTAACTGGGCTAAATGAGGCATCCAAAACGATGCGGCCAATAATCTTGGTAGCTTCGTCGTGGTATTGACGCATATTGCCTGGTACATAACCGCGGCCTTTTTCAACTTTGATCTGCATATCCAACTTGCCACCAGCCGACAAGTGAGCAATCACGTGATCAGGATTAATGATTTCTACATCATGTGGCAAATCAATATCCTTGGCTGTAACAACGCCTGGACCGTCTTTACACAAATTGATAGTAACTTCATCACGCGACTGTAATTTGAATACGATACCTTTGAGGTTCAACAAGAGATTAACTACATCCTCTTGAACACCATCTAAGGTTGAGTATTCATGAACAACGCCTGCAATAGCTACTTCGGTTGGAGCATAACCAACCATCGACGACAAAAGCACACGACGCAATGCATTTCCGAGTGTGTGGCCATAGCCACGCTCGAACGGCTCCATAACAACCTTAGCTTGGTTGGCGGTAAGCGCTTCAACAGAAATAATTTTTGGCTTGAGCAAATTTGTTTGCATATTTTTT
>Ga0316225_1001850_pt1 | contig 18639 bp, 16 predicted proteins | sample TBH18015metaG_FD_206010 | JGI IMG/M metagenome (GOLD analysis project Ga0316225, IMG submission 206010) | Freshwater microbial communities from Trout Bog Lake, Wisconsin, USA - TBH18015 | ecosystem: Environmental > Aquatic > Freshwater > Lake > Hypolimnion/Profundal zone | place: USA: Wisconsin... | reverse complement strand
AGTAAATCCTGTTGTATTAAAAGAAGTTAAAGAATTTGTATCAGTAATTGTTGCGTCTGTTGTGTTTGAATGAAGAAGTTTGGTTGCGCCTTGAGTTGTATCAAATAAATTGTTGTTATAAGCATTTGTTCTATCTTTAATCCAAACCAATCCACCACTTGTAGACAATGCTATGTTATTTGTGATCGACTGAGCAGCACCTGTACCTGTATACAAATAAGTACTAAACACATTTTCTACATAAACAGGAACAACGGCTTTACCACCGCCATACGCATCTTGCGTGTCATTACCCGAGGTTTGTTGCAATGGCATCGCTATTCCTTATTTGTATTGTGTCAGGCTTGCCAATACGGTATATGCAGCACTTCCTGTTTTGACCACAGCATAGCGGTACACATCCAAACCAGACGCATTACCAGCACTAGGTGCGCCGCCAATCCACTTAGGCGTCACCGATGTGCCGTCAATCGTTACAGCGTTGTTGTAGTAAGCCGTAGAGCCTTGCGTAGTAATCAGCGTGAAGGTAACCGATTGGCCTGTTGACAAAGCTGTGTTCATGCTTGTGCCAGAACTGAAAGCGATATTCAGCGTCCAGTTGTTAGCAGCGCTGGTTGTGTAGTATTGAACCGAGCCGCTTTGAACGTAGAAATTAGTCGTAGCAGAGGGCGCAGCAGCCACCACGTTAACGGTTTCGTTGCTATCCAGCAAGGTAGTGCCAAACGTGCTTGTAGAGCCGTTAAACGTCTGTGTAGCTGTCCAAGTATTAGCTGTGGACAAACTGACACCACTAGCTGCCGCCCATGATGCGGTCGTGCCGTTACTTGTCAGAACATAACCATTTGTACCAATACCCAACCGTGTAGCGCTATTTGTACCGTTGCCAATAATTAAATCGCCAGTAGTGGTGATGGGCGATAGCGCATTAAATGCAGCAGATGCGGTTGTTTGACCTGTGCCACCGTTAGCGATAGCTATTGTGCCTGTTACGTTGGCAGCATTGCCAGATATGTTGCCGCTAACTTGAGAGCCTGGGAGACTTAAAGCACTCAAAGTGGTTAAAGTTGAATTACTAGTAGCGGTAATGTTGGCCGCTGTGCCAGTAGTGTTTTGATTAAATGTCGGCCAAGTAAATGTTCCACTGCTGAAATTGCCCGATGCTGGAGTTCCAAGAGCGGGAGTAACTAATGTTGGCGATGTTGCCAAAACAATAGAACCAGAACCTGTTGTTGTATTTCCTAAAGCTGTCACTGTGCCTGATGTTGGCAAAGTCAAAGCTGTGTTGGCCGATAATGTCAAACCAAGGGAATATGCACCAGTAAATGTAATTGTGTTTGCCGCATTGTTTGCAACACCTGTACCGCCATAAGCAGCTCCAACAGCATTACCATTCCATGTGCCGTTCGTATAAGAACCAGCCCAATTCAGCGTATTGGTTGACCAACTTGCATTGACTGGAGCCACATTGTGATAGTCCCATGTCCCTGCCGCAACAGAATTGGTCAACAAATACAGAGTTATAAAAGAACCAGACTGAACAGTCGCAATTGTTGTAGCCGAACTATTCTGGACAATAACCGTTCCAGAACTCTGATTGTTATTAAACGAGAACGTGGCTCCAGTAGGTAATGTTGTTGCGCTAGGCAACTGAATCGTTTGACCGCCAGAACCCGTAATGACCCAGTTTTGAACAGAGCCAGCAGTAAGCGTTATTGTTGTGCCACTAGCCGCTTGGATGGTAAAACCTTCAAACAAACAATTTGTTGTCAGATTCTTATTGGCATCAAATACCGCAACGCCATTTGCAACATTGGTGGAATAACTTGTTCCCCATGCTGTGCCAGTAGAGTTGGCAATACCAGCGCCAGGGTAAGTCGTGGGACCTGTAGCACCCGTTGGGCCTGTAGCACCAGTTGATCCCGTTGGGCCAGCATTACCTTGAATGCCTTGAATACCCTGAGGACCTGTTGGGCCTGTAACGCCATTTGACCCTGTCGGGCCTGTTGGCCCATTTGAACCCGTTGGCCCAGCAGAACCCGCAGTTCCTGTTGGACCTGTTGGGCCATTAGAACCTGCATTGCCTTGAGCGCCTGTCGGGCCTGTGGGACCTGCTACGCCTTGAATACCCTGAATGCCCTGAATACCTTGTGGGCCTGTAGGGCCTGTATCGCCAGTCGCACCCGTTGGGCCAGTTGGGCCAGTAAAGCCACCAGCACCTGTCGGGCCAGTTGGGCCACCAGCACCAGTCGTTCCCGTTGGGCCTGTAGGACCAGTCGAGCCAGTCGGGCCAGGCACAGTAGAGGCAGCACCTGTCGCCCCAGTCGGGCCTGTTGGGCCAGCAACTGTAGAGGCTGCACCTGTCGGGCCAGTTGGGCCTTGAACGCCAGTAGTCCCCGTTGGGCCTGTCGGGCCAGTATTACCCTGTGCGCCCGTTGGGCCTGTTGGGCCAACAGCGCCTGTTGTTCCAGTTGGGCCTGTTGGGCCAGCGACTGTGGAGGCTGCACCTGTCGCACCTGTTGGGCCAGTAGGTCCAGCAACATTAGATGCCGCACCTGTAGGGCCAGTTGCACCAGTTGGGCCTTGAGGGCCAGATGCACCGTTTAAGTTAACATTCCAAGCATTGAATGTGCCGCCACCAACACTGCTGCCGACATTAACCACCATGACGCCAGTACTAGCCGAATAGCTAATAATGACACCCACCATGTAGTTGCTAGAGCTATTGGCAACAATGACAGGCTGGGCAACTGTATAGGACAGATTTGTGCCAACCGTTAAAGTGATATTCCCCGTCTGAATCGCCAAAGACGTTGTGCTGGTAGTGGCATACAAGTTACCAGAAGTACCTGTTGGGCCAGTAGGGCCAGTATTACCAATAGTACCTTGAGCGCCTGTTGGGCCAGTAGGTCCAGTATTACCAGTGCTGCCCTGCGAACCAGTGGGACCTGTTGGCCCAGTATTACCAGTGCTGCCCTGCGAACCTGTTGGGCCTGTTGGGCCAACATTACCTTGAATTCCCTGTGCGCCAGTTGGGCCTGTTGGCCCAGTATTGCCCTGAACGCCTTGAGCGCCTGTTGGGCCAGTGGGGCCAACTGCACCAGTAGAACCTGTTGGTCCAGTTACGCCTTGAATACCTTGTGCGCCAGTAGGCCCTGTTGGGCCTGTAGCACCAGTGGCTCCGGTTGATCCCGTTGGGCCTGTTGGACCTGTATTGCCTTGAGCGCCTGTTGGGCCAGTATTACCTTGAACGCCCTGAATACCTTGAACGCCCTGAATACCTTGAGGGCCAGTAGGCCCAACGTTACCTTGTGCGCCAGTTGGGCCTGTCAACCCAGTAGCACCTTGGCTACCCGTTGGGCCTTGCAATCCAGTAGGGCCAGTCGCACCAGTATTGCCTTGAGCGCCAACTGGACCCGTTGGGCCTTGAGGACCTTGAGGACCAATACCACCACCAGCACCGCTTAACACCCAATAAGAGCCGCTACGGGTAATGAAATACATACCACCAGCATACAATTGTCCGGATGGCAGCGAAAATCCTTGCTCAGAAATAATTTGAGCAGGAGGCAAGCCATTGATAGTTACATAACTAGCACCAGTATTGGAGTTGGCTGGTTTGAACGTCAAAGACATCCCATCATTTGTCTGTGTGATGGGCGGGTTGTAGTTCAAAATATAGTTGTTAGCTGTACCTGTATCAGCCGCATAACCATAAACATTGGCCTGCAATTCAGTGGTTTGAACAAAGTTGGTTGCATCAGCGGCTGTATAGAGATTGGCTGCATAGTCGCCAACATTCCAATTTAAAGCACTTGTGCCTTGTTGAGCGCGAACAATAGTAGCAACATCACCAGACAATGCTGTAACTTTGACAATTTCTGTCAGCATCCCTGTTGATGCATCACTGAATGTCAACCAAAAGTATTGATTTCCAGAAATTTGCGGAAACAACGAGCCAGTGCCTGGGGCTAAATAGGCAACAGTTGCCGATGAAATGAGAGGCTCTGCAAGAGTAGACTGGGCGTTATTTGCGTAAATAATATTGATCATGTGCGCCTCATTAGGGGATGGTCGATTCTAACGACACATCCCCTCTAACTCAATAACCAATAGCAATCCAGCTCAAATAACCAGTTTGGTCAAATCCAAAACTGGTTTGAGTCCAGTTGAAAACTGATGATGTCACAGAATTTCGCTGTAACGTATTTGCGCCAATCACCATAAAGCAAGCATTTGGGAATGCTTTGGGGAATGTAACTGTCCCAGGGGCTGTGGCTCCGCTTACGCTGCCCCATTGAATGATGACGCCGCCAGGCATCACTTGATAGCCAGGATTGGACAATTGCTGATTTGCACCCGTGGTGCTGGACAAACTAACAGCACCAACTTGCGCTGCTGTGTAGTCACCCGCTTGAGGAATAACAATACCAGTGCGGCCATTGAAACTGGCAACAGCGCCAGAAATGTTGGCCCAAGTAAAGTTGGAACCATTCCACTCCAACACCTCACCTGCGGCATTGGGTCCAGGAGACACATAGCTTGTTACACCTGTGCTGGATTGATAAACGATTGTGTTTGTACCGCCGCCAGACAAAGAGCCGACTGATCCGGTGGCCGGATTGGTCATAACAAATGCGTTATAAGCTGTAGAGAAAACCAATTGAATTGGATACCCAGCAGCAGGAATGTCGCCAGCAGCCAATGCCACATTGCCGTATTTAACGATTGAATAGGCTGGCTGCACATTGGAGCCAAGCGTCAAAGTCAATGTGGCCGCACCTGTATTGGCCGCTTCGGCAAGAATGAAGAATGACAAATTGTTGGGCAATGTTGTCAGACCTGATGTCAAAGTGGCCGTCAAAGAATTGGCTGAACCACCAGCAGTGGCGCTGGTATAAGTTGAGGCTTGCAATTGATCAGATTGAACAAATGCCCTTAAGCCGCCAGCGGTCACCAAAAGTTGAGCCAAGTCACCCGCATTCCAAGTCAGTGCAGTTGTGCCTTCTTGAGCGCGAACAACATTTAAAGTGTCACTCGTGACCGAATTCACAAAAACAATTTCATTGATTGCCTGATTTGAGGCATTCAACAAAGTCATTTTGAAGTTGTTGGCTGGGAATAATGCGCCAGTGCCCGTTGCCAAGACAATTGTCGTAGCCGAAGGGCCAACCCCCGCAGCCAAAGTAGAGGCAGCGTTATTGGTGAAATTTAAAATAGTCATGCTTTTCCTTTAAGTGCTGCAACTTCAGCGGCCAATTCTTGAATTGCTTGAACCAAATAGACTACCAAAAATGATGTATCAATAGCTTGGGGCTTAATTGAGCCATCTTCATGCACATCTGTTGGGCTTCCGCTAACAGCCGCAGGAACCACAGCTTGCAACTCATCGGCAATAAAGCCCATATCCTCTGTGCCATTTTGCTTCCAGGTAAAAGATCGGGGTTGCATTTCTGCAATCTTTGCCAAACCAGTACCTGCTGGCAATGCAGCAATATTTTCTTTGAGTCGGCGATCTGACGAAGTGCCGTAAGTAGTACCAGTGCCGTTATAGGTAATGGAACCAATACCAGTCAAACCGCCACCAGAAGACCCTTGGCTGAAATAAGCTATGTACTGCGAAGTGGTCTGAACAACTGCGCTCCAGTTATATTGACTATTGTTGTAAGCAGTAGTAATTAATGCGCTGCCATTTGTGGTGGTGGCGTTTGAATAGATCGTGCCAATGTACGCTCCAGAAGGAGGAACATATCCTGTAGAACCAGAACCAAAGAACCCATTCTTTGCAGTAAGGGTTCCCCAAGGCAAAGTAGATGTGCCTAATGCTGTTCCACTTGTGGCTGGGTAAACACCATTCGCATCGGCAAGCGCAACATTTGTATAACTACCGCTACTACCATATCCAAGAATTTGACCAACAGTTCCACCAACCCATCCATAATTGGAACCGTAATAAATTTCCTCAAAGAACACTGCACCAGTTGTTGGGCTTCCACTTGGGGTAACGCATTGGAAGACCGTTGAATAAACAGTATTCCAATACAAGGAAGAAGAACCAAGAGATGCGCCAGCAGCAGATGATGGCCCAATATTGGTAAACGTATTGATACCAGTCCAAGCATTATTGCTTGACAATGTGGGGCCGCTACCTGATCCACTAGAACTAATAATAATGCTGCCAGCATTATTTGTAATGGTGACATTACTTCCTGCTGTCAGAGTACCAAGCGAATACCCAGAGCCATTGCCAATCAACAATTGGCCGTTTGTAGGCGTTGTGCTTAAACCTGTTCCGCCTTTGGCAGTTGAAATGTTATTTCCATTCCATGTGCCAGATACGTTGCCGCTAAACGCACCAGTCGTTGCAGTAACAGTACCCCAAGGTGAGCCAGATAGTCCTAATGCAGTGCCAGTGGTGCTTGGATAGAAACCATTGGCATCTGCAATTGCAACATTGGTATAAGTAGGACTTGCACCATATCCAAGGATTTGACCAGTACTACCGCCAACCCATCCATAATTGGAGCCGCCAAGAACTTCCTCAAAAAACACCGCACCTGTTGTTGGGCTTCCACTTGGCGTAACGCATTGAAAGACTGTTGAATAAACAGTATTCCAATAAGAAGATGCAGAACCAAGCGATGCACCACCAGCAGATGATGGGCCAATCGTGGTAAATGTATTCGTGCCAGTCCAAGCGTTATTGCTTGACAATGAAGGACCGCCGCCGCCTGATCCACTTGAGCTAATGGTAATGTTCCCAGAACTGTTCGTAATGGTTACATTGCTACCCGCCGTCAAATTTGCAACAGAATAACCAGAGCCATTGCCAATTAATAGCTGACCATTTGAAGGAGTTGTATTGACTCCTGTGCCGCCTTTGGAAACTGAAATTGTGCTGCCATTCCATGTTCCAGATACGTTGCCGCTAAAAGAACCAGTCGTCGCCGTAATGGTTCCCCAAGGCAAACCAGATGTACCTAGAGCGGTTCCACTTGATGCTGGATAGAAACCATTAGCGTCTGCAATTGCAACATTGACATAATTGGGACTACCGCCAAGTCCACCATATCCAAGGATTTGACCATAATTGCCGCCAACCCATCCATAATTTGAGCCGCCATAGATTTCTTCAAAAAATACAGCGCCTGTTGTCGGAATGCTGCCTGGCGTCACGCATTGGAAGACGGTTGAATAAGTAGTGTTCCAATATGAAGATGATGAACCCAATGATGCACCACCAGCAGATGATGGGCCAATAGTGGTAAATGTATTTGTGCCAGTCCAAGCATTGTTGCTTGACAATGTGGGACCGCTGGATGTGCTGTTACTCCAAGCAAATCCGCTACCAGTCCATTGCAGATAAGTACTGGCTGTAGTTGGTGCAGTGATGAAACCAGTCGTGTTGGCTGCTGTTTGATAAACAACTTGATTTGCAGCACCATTGGCAATGTTGGTTGCAGTACCACCAGAGCCTCCTTGTGCAAATGATGTTGCAGTTCCAGCAGTAATCTTGTTGGAAGCAATATCGCCTGTTGACCAAGCCCTAGCAGTGGTTCCCTCTTGACCACGCACAATTGTCAACGTGTCGCTAGAGCGTGCTGTGCAATAGCAGATTTCATTAATTAAGCCAGTAGCCGAATCGGTCAATGTCAAAGTAAATTGCTGACCAGATGTTGGGCTTGGGAACAATGAACCGCTGCCTGTTGCCAACGTCACCGAAGTAGCAGTTGATGAAATCCCAGACGCCAAAGTAGATTTGGCATTATTGGCAAAAATAAATGTTGTCATGAGTATTGCACCGTGTATGTATATTGAAATGGAAGCTGTAGCGCACCAGCGTTAATTCCCGCTTGCAGATAAGGAGCCAAGGCTAAATTGATATAGTTAACCGATTGACTCGACCCATTAATAATTGGGTTCTGGTTGTATTGAACCGTGTCATAAGCCGCTACGTTGTATTCAGCAGATGATGGGGTTACTGATGTTGGTGGCAACAAAATAATCAAAACAGCATTCTCACCAGTAAATGTGACGCTAATTTGGTAAGTCTGATCTGGGAAAATTGCACCACTTAAAAATCTTTGAACTCTGCGTTTTAACCACCTGATGTTGAATTGATAGCCATCACCCTTAAAAGTATTCCATTGGATGATGCGCTGAAACACCAAATCGTTAACCGTATAGCTTGCCGTATTCGCAATCAGTTGCGATTCGTTTGGCTGTTCGGTATTTAACTCAAAAGTGTTAACTGGACCTTTTTCAATGAAACCGCCAACAGGCAAAGAGGTTCTATACAGACCATAAATACCAGCAGCACACCAATCCAATAAATCGCCAGACTGATTCAAATAAATTGGCAATTGAACAGCATTGATGGTGTCCAAATTTTTTTGACTCAATTCATTGTAAGCAGTGAAGAATGCGCTGATTCTGTCATCAGACGCATACTGCTGATATGGATAAGATGGTATTTGTTGGGTCAACATATTAGGAATTTGTTACCGTAATGTTGGCCGTTGTTGTATAGAAATAGCCTTCTGAGCTGCCACGAATCAAAATTCCATTGGCATCAGGCGGAGCATTTACACCATTGATCTGAACCGCAAAGGTCAATTTATTGATGTTGGCTTGAGGAATGATGTTCGCCGTTGCGGTTTGAAATACTTGCTGCATTTCCAAAATGCTGATGGGCTGACCAACATAAAGTGAATTAATGTAATTCACAATAGCCGGTTGAACTGCTGAAGCCACAACCGTATTGCTTACAAAATTAGTACCCGCAATGGTTGTCCAATTAATCCCCACATTGACGCTTTGCTGTAATGGAATAACAAAAGTAATGGTATAAGTATTGGGAAAATCTTGAATAGAAACCGTTTCTGTGCTGCCGCCGCTGGTCAATGTTTCAGAAGACACCGATTGAGAATTGTTGACAGAATAGGTCCCAGTGCCACCTGTGCCCGAACCAAGTGCAGTCACAATCGTATTGGCCGCAACACCCGTTCCTTCGATGGGGCAACCAAGAGTAATAGTGCCAGCGGTAACTGAAGTAATGGTCAGTGTGGTTCCAGAGATCGAGCCAGTGCCAATAAAGCCATTTGCGCCGACCAAATCCAAAATATTAAACAAGCCGGTATAAATGGCTTGGGCCACAGCATAAGGATCGCCATTGCCTACAATAACTTTCCAGCCAGCAGTTGGCGCTGTGACCTGTTGGACAGCAACCAAATTGGATTGCACACCGCTGACATTTTGCAACTGGGTTTTCAAATAAGTCGCCATGCCTTGGCCTGTAGCCAAACCAGCTTGAATGACTTGAGCTTGATAGGCTTGAAGACTTTGTGCAGCAGCCCCAGGCAATCCAGCAGTTGTATTGGTGCAGCTCAAAGTGACGCCCAATGGAACAGATGTAATCAATTGATTAACTTTACCAATTTCAACCGCCCAAGAGCCAGCAGTCGTAGCCAAACAATACAAAGGTGCAGAGACACCGCCCGATTCGACAATGCCACCGTCTTGAACCGTGTACTGGTAAGTGCCATCAGACACCGTAAAGCCAATGTTTACGACAAAGCCTGGTGTACCAGAAAAGGTAACGTAGACAGAAGTATTGGAGCCAACACCTTGTTGCACCCCATAGACATTACCGAGTTGATAAAGAATGGGTGCATTGGCTGTATAGGGTGATACTGAATTGACCAGATCAACCAAGGCTTGTTGAGCCACCGATAGAGAACCAGCAGATGTGGCATTCATGTCGCCAATCAAATTGGCTGGCAAGCTGGTGATGTCTGGGGCTAACCCTTGAGCAATAGCAAATGCTTCAGCCGCCAGTGTGGCTGGAGGCGTGACGGTATAGGGTGCAGTAAGTGCAGTTGTCATGGGCTAATCCTAAGTGGCTATTGTGGCTTGATACACAGTTCCTGACAAGAAAATTGCGTTAATTTGGTAAGTCGGGTTAAGGACACTTGCTATTTTAGTAACCACCAAACTTGCAAAATATTGAGAGAATTGGCTTTGTGTTCTAGCCACTGCCGCATCAGGTGCAACTTGAGTCTGAACCGATTGAATCGCAGGTAAACCGTAATTGGCATACAAAGGATTTTCACCAGAATTCATCAACAAAGTCTGAATTAAGGTTGTCAGCCAAACATAGCCATTTTCGCCATTGGGTTGAGTATCTACCTCAACCCAATTACCATTTTTATCTGTTCCATAAGTACGCATTACGCTACTCCTCCGCTGGTATCAGTACCAGCTTTGACGCCAGTATGTTTGTGAGACAAATATGGTTGTCCATTAATAATAAGTGTGCCGTTGATGTTGACGTTACCGCCAGACAAAACAATTGATGTGGAACCTTGCACCAAACTGACTTGAGTATCGCTGATCGTCACGACAGACTCACCATGAGCAGAAGTGATGACAACGGCTGTAGAGTCGATAGATGACCAGCCAATATTGCTGATGGGCATGAACACCAAAGCACCCAAATTGCTGGGCGTATTCAATGGAGCCAATCCTGATCCAAGTCCAGAAATACCACCCAACCTGGTGCTGGCTGACAAAGCAATTCCTGTATCGCCAACCTGAATTGGAATACGAACGTATTGAGAAATAGCCACAGGCATTGTGACCTGCGGGATGGTGTACCCCAAACTCTGGTCAACTTGGAAGGCAACCGTGACAGCCGTGCAGTTATGCAAGACAGCAACGACTGAACAAGGCAATATTTGGCCCTGTTGCTGCAAATTGTCCTGAACCTTTCGCTGGGCGAAAGTATTCATTGTTTGAGCAAAAGGGGTCTTGGTTACATTACCGCCACTCATCTCAAACTCCAGTTAAGACGTTAACAACCGTCTTCCAGCTATCACCATCAAGTTGACGCAAATTGCCCACATGACGAATTTGGATGATGGTCCCAGTACCCGTAAAAGCAGAATCATTTCTAAATGGCGAGAATGATGCTTGGGTGCTAGATGCAATAAATTTAGGCAAATTGACCACTTGGCCCAAAGACAAATCATGCCTTGCCACCAAATCAATTTGAACCGTGGCAATGTCAATCCATGTCGGTTGCGACATGAAGTCATTTAAGCTCAATGTGATCGGCGCAGAACTAACAGCAGCTCCCGTGCTGGTGCTGGTACTAGCGCCAGCGTTGCTGTTATCAGTCACCGTGATCACATTATTTTGAACAGACAACCTAACGCCAGCATAACCTTGGGTCTTGATGATATTCTTAGAAGTCTGAAACAAATAATTGCCGAACTGGTTCAAGTCGGCATAGAACCCATTTTGGTCTTCGGTATAAACCAACTCTGAACTGATGTTGATGCTCTGTTGATAAGTTGGATAAGCTGTGGATAAAGACTGGGCTATGGCTTTAGACAACTGGGTATTCTTGGGCCAATTAAAGCTCAAGTTAACTGGATTGGCCGGAGTTCCAGTCGCTGGCGCAATGATCAAATCCAAGGTCAAAAGCGTACCCTGCCAATTGCCAAAAGCCTGAAACACCGTGCCAGACAGTACCAATCCGGCTTGACTTGGATTTGCCAATGGAAGACCAGCCGTCAAACCAATTTCAAGCGTAATGTTTTGATTTGTAAAGTTGGCCGATTGAGAAATGTCAGCAAAAGGAATTCCCCAAACTCGAACATAAGAGTTACCCATTGGGGCGTCATAAGACGCCACGGGCAAATCAAATTCAATATTTAAAGCAGCACCATTATTAGTGCCGCTTGGCGTTCCATTTGAGGTGCTGGTGTATTGTTTGATCAATGCCCCAGATGCGGCATCTGTGATCATTAAGTTGTAATACCGCATCAGCCCACCTCAAAATTCTGTGTGCTGGCCCTAAAAACAATTGAAGTTTTAAAATATCCTGCTGCCAAATTAATGTTGTAATCGTCAGGTGAAGCAATCAATGGAACATTGAATACAACATTTCCCTGCAACGTGTAGCAAGTCAGGTAGTACCGTTGACCAAACAAATTCCAAGTAACAATCAGCGTATAAGTCGCATTGTCCAAATTTGCTGAAAATTGGAAATTCTGATTTGGTCTTTCAACAAAGGTTACATAAGTAGTCATCATTGCGCTCCAGAGTATGCTGGCTGACCAATGACTTTAAATCCTTGAGTAACCTTGTTCATGAACGCTGTTTGAGTCGTAGCCGCTTGTTCTTCAGTAATCAAAGGCTGAACAAAATCCCACTGATACATCAACTGGACTTGTTTGTTTTCAGCGCCAGAAACGTCCTTCAATGATGTCAAAAGGCATCCAGAATAAACAAAAGCAGGTGTATATACACTGAACCAACCACCCTGCAAGATGTGATTGTCCAAAGTGCTTTTAAGCGAAGAAATGATGGACAGCTTGTTGTAGTAATTATTCCCAGCAACATTTTGTGCTGGACATTGCATCAACAGGCTGATGGAAATAGGTTGCTGGACCACGGCATTGGCCGCAGTTGTCAGAGCTGCTAATGGATATTGAGCAACACCCCAAGACTCAATGGTCCCACCAGGTAATGGTTTGAAGTGAGCAAAATAGTCATTGGGATTATTTGGCGTCACACCATTTTGTAAGATTTGAGTAATTGGTATGGGTTCGCCGCTGCCAGCAACTCCACCCACCAAGAAAATTGGACTGAGTTCATAGAGCTGCTGAAAAGTGCTTAAGCCTGTCGTAACCATTATGAAGCTCCCATCGCACTTGCAGAAACAACTGCGCTGCCGCCTGTGTTATTTTGAATCATCAACTTAACTCCCTCAGGCGTATATTTATTCTTTGTTCCCTCTTGCTGCGCCATTGCAACCATCAATTTGGACAGCACAGTTGGATCATTCAAATTCAAATGCTCAGTCGAGGAGAACCCTGTTTTCTTGGCAACATTGGCAATATATGCAGCCGTATTGTTTTCGCTGCTGGGTGCCCATTTGGAAATTATGCCTTGAAGGGTGTCATTATGTCTTTGGCCGTACAACTGAAGCTGATGGGCCATAGCCCTAAAGCCCTCTTCAGTAGAACCAAACTGCTGGAACCCTCTGCCGCCAACATTCCTCAAATTGCCTGGGTTATTGCGCCTGTCAGCAGCAGTACCAGTACCTGGCGCTCCACCAGCCGATTGACCGCCAACATTGGCCGCATTGGTCTGAGGCGTGTCTTTTGATGGTGATGAGAACCATTGGCTAAATGGAATGGATAATTTATCAACGATGAACTTTAGCACTTGGAATGCTTCGGTAAATGCCTTGGTTACAAATCCCAATACATCAGCCAAAGCACCCATAGACCCCATCAATGCCTTACCTGCCGCACTGGCCTCTTGAATGGCTTGATAGAGATCGGTCCAAGATTTCAAGGAATCAGGGTTGATTCGGTTAAATGCGCCCTGTTGCTGGCTGCTGATGATTGAGGATTCCAGCTCAGATTTGCTCATTGTGCCAATTCGGCGGCGCTCATCCTCGCTCACCAATTTGTCGATGCCAAACGCTTGGGCATACTGCAAACTAGGATTTTCTTGATAGCGGCGCTGAATGGCTCTCAACACATCTGGAGCCAACTGATCTGCCGACCTGTTTTGTATTTGCGCCCCAGTCAGACCTGTCAGTGCTTGCAGTTGACCCCGTTGTGCAAGGTTCAACTGCATATTAGCAATGCCTTGCAGAGTGCCAGAAGGATCGTTCAAGAACCGTTCAAACGATGGGCCAAAAGACAAAAAGTTGCCAGCGGCCACACCAGCACCGCCAGACTGCTTTCTCAATGCAGCCAATGGACCAGCAGACTCAAATCCAGCAATTGCCAGTGCTGCCGTACCTAGGGCAGCACCAACGGTACTCATCCCAACATCTTTGACCTTGGACGCAAAGTCATAAAAGCTAACCAAGTTGTCGCCCAAAACCTTCTTAAACAGGTCTTTTTTCTGACGGGCAATCTTTTCTTCTTCTGATTGCTCTTGGTTAATTCGCTTTTTGTTGGCAGCTTCTAAGTTCTTCTTTGAAGTCTCTAGGCGTTTTTGCTCGGCTTTGACTTCAGCATCCTGCATTTTTTGCAGGTTACGCAACTGACGCTGAAAATCCTTCTGCGCTTTTGCTTCATTGATCTTGTTGATCTTGTCTGCTGCACGTTGCTCGGCAGACACTTTGGCATTTGCAGACTTCTCAGCAGCCTTTTCTACAGCAGATGTAGCTGTATCAACAGCTTTTGCCGCAGCGTCACCGACAGCTTTGAAGCTGCTAGAGAAGTTATCAACAACCTTTTTGAACTTATCAAATGATGCTTGGAACGCCTTAAAGGCATCATCATTGACATCAATCGTGATAATGGGTGTGGTGTTTGCCATATCTTGATTTTAGGGGTCATCGCTGTTAAATGAAAGCCCTAGATTTCAATGCGCTGATAAGATGCCTTTGCCTAAATTCATGGACATCCATCCACTCACCACCGTTCTCCGACATAAAGTCTTTGAACCCCTCATCTGTTAAGTAACTGAGGGCACACGCGATGATGTTGTCGTCACCAAAATCTCTTCCTCGGTCAATGTCGGCAATCCATTTTTGAATTCCGTAAAATTGGACAAAGTAAGTTCCCAGCTCCTTAAAGCTGACGCCATGTCCAAGAAACCCTGCGCCATGCTTTTCGGAGAAACAAAAGTAATTGCCGTAAAAAAAATGAGAGCAGAAAGCACCTCGCTTTCTGCATCCTCGTCCAAGATGCCACGCTTTACAGCAATATCCATCGGCAAGGATTCCCAACCTTTATTGCCGATAAATGCCACATTGCTTAAACGCACAATCTCATTAATTAAACCGCTTTTAACCGTGTCCCATGTACCCTTGGCTTTAGAAGACTTTTTCAATGCAGCATAGGCCAATTGTGGAGCCGATAGCGCCATGTGGGCACTGCTGCTCTCACCAAACGATTTTGTGAAGACTTCGCCCAGCTCTTCATAGAATGTCTCAAAGACATCACGACTGACTGGAACCGAATGAATGCGAATTGGCCCAATAGATACTTCGGTAGACACTACCAAGTTCAGGCGCTTATTGATTAAAATCTTAGAAGTCATGCGACACCTCTGTTGTCAATTGATTAGAAACCCCAAAAAGCCTGACCGCTTTCTGGGGTTTCGCCATTATAGGCTTAAGAGTCTGCGAACAGATCGCTATTGATGTTGTAGACGCCACGCAGACGAACAATCAGGCCAGCCTGGTTGCCGTCAAAAGTGATTTCTTGCAAGCTCATCAAAATGCAGTTTTCGAGTTGGAAGTTATCCAAAGCAGTCGAGTCACCAATGATATTCACAGAACCCATTGTCGTATTCACTTCAATTTGGTTCTTGAACGCATTCGCCAAATCCTGAGTACGCAGCAAGTGAATGGTCACTGTGCCGTATGTATAAGGTTCGGGTGAGGTGACAGCACCAGTCAAAGTGCCGATCAGCAAGGAGGTATCGCCATCAAAACTGATGGAAATGGCTTCTTTAGCCAAATAGGCAGATGTAACTTGCAAATCGGGGTAATCGGCAAATACCACCGATCCCCGCAGTCTATTAAGCGTACCTTGTACGACTTGTGGATTTGATGCCATTTCTTATTCTCCTTAAGCGGGGATGTTCGAGGCGGTGAGATAGATCGTAATCGACTCAAACCCACGCAATGGAACAAAAGTGCAAGACAAACCGTTATAAGTACCAGTGGAGTAGTCGCCTGGTTGCTGTTTAACGTATGTGCTAAATGGAATTGCAACAACCGCAGCAGGTGACAAAATCAAGCCAAAGCTGATGCCATTGTTGACAGTAGCTTGAGCAACCTTTTGCAAGGTATTGATACCAGCTTGGTTATAATACAAAGGATTGGTAGGACTATTTGAGCCATTGATAACAGCAGCGGCCAAGGACTCAGCCACATTGATGGCTGTCCAATCCACAGAATACCAGTAGTTCCAAGGGTTCAAATCCATTGTGGTTCCCCACAGAACCAATGTATTGCTGATGCCACCTTGAGCGCCAGTACTAACCCAGTTAACACCAGCAGCCTTCAGCGTTGTCTGCAAAGAGTTGGTCAACACATAAGGCGTCACACCATACAGATAACTAAATGCCAGAGGCGAAGCCAGATTAGATGCGCTGGGGTTATAAGCCAAAGTAACTTGAAATGCCGCAGCAGCACTAAATTCAGTGCTTGGAGCCGAAGGGCTTTGCAACATCGCAAAAACAGACTTGATACCAATCCAGTTCGAGTAAGTCGCCGTGGTCGTGGTAACAAAGAAGTAAGTTTGCGAAGTTGTATTTTCGTACTGCTTGGTAAGAGTCGGAGCTGTTGTTTCAGTGTCCCAATTCGAGGGGAACAGATAGCTATAAAACTTAATGCTGGGGTTTTGCAAATAAGTTGACAGAGACGATACGCCAGCAGCCGTACCACCTGTACCCAATTCCAAAACATAAACGCCGTTATTTCCGCCTTGGCCGAAATAAGTGGTTGCCATTGCGGTCAGCATGGCGACATCGGCCAAAATAAATGTACCCAGATTTGTTTCCGAACCAGGGTTACTTGCCAAAGGATAAGTAAACTGAGTCGTTGTGACACCAGTACAAGCAAATGTGCCGTCATAACCGCTTGGCGCAGCGCCAGCGATTGTGCCTTGAACAACTTGACCAGTAGGGATTGTGTGAGCAGAAACCGTATTAACGGTCACAACCCCAGCAGACCAGCTAATGCTGGCAATATTAATTGGCGTCTTCAAGATGGCAGTCAAATCGCTGATTTGAGTCAGCAATTGTGTACCGCCATTTGCCAAGGTGGTTGCCCCTTGAGAGATCAACGCACCAGTTTGTTGGAGCATAGAGGGGGCTGACGCCACCTGCTGGCTCACCGATACGGTAACGATATTCGGCATGAAAGCCCCCTAGATAAAATTAAGAGTAAGAGACAACAGCGGTCATGCCAGTGCCAGGCACAAACACGATGCCAGTAGCGCAAGGCATATCAATCTCATAAACGCCAACAGTGTTAGCAACCACTGCGATTTCATTGGCAGTAGCTGCGCCGCCAGTGGTGGCAACGTCATTGATAGTGCCAGTGGTGCTACCAGCAACAATAACGCTGATACGAGCAACACGACCAGCGGAGGCTTTAACCACAGTGCTGGTGGTCAAATTCTTGGCGGTCTTCAGACCTTTACCAACAATCAGATTACCAACAACGTCAAGTTGTGCGGGTTTTTGAACAGATGCTGTGCCGTTGTTATAAACGGCTACTGTCGCTGCAAGTGGACCAATGGACATGATAGAACTCCAGATAAAAGGTTGGGTATAGAGATTTTAGGGCTTATTACGCTTATGTCAAAGACTACGGCGTTAAAGTAATTCCTGCGTATTCAATTAATTGTCTAGCGATGTTCCTTGCCCGTGACTGGTAATAGTTCACCTGCAAGATCATTGTCTTTTTCTGAGCAATGATTTGGAACTCTGATTGCACTTTCTTATCATCAATGGGCACAGGCATATTCATCACGCCATACGCCGCATCTTCCGGCAAAGAGTTGTTCAACAACATGGTCTGGAAATCCAAAACCGCATTGTTGTTCAGACCATAAAAAGTAAATTTAATCTGCTCAGTCACTAATTGTGATTGGCTTGATAACGGTCCATAAACAGGCGACTGCCCCATCGCCGTGGTCCCCGTAATGTCAGCCGTCACATAAGGCGGGTAAATATTCAAGCCAGACAAATAGCTTGGATAAATTGGCAAACTCTCTGTACTCATCGACAACCAGATCGGCAAGCTATTGCTCACAATCTGCAACTGCGTATTGAGCTGAGATGGGCTGTCTAAAATCTGAGTGGCTTCAGTGCTGTACAAAGCCCTGCCGTTGTAGTGCCATAGACCCGCCTGGTCATAACGCCCAATTTGACCATTGAAAGCAATTCTAGTGCCATTCGGCAAATTGGTGATGTACAACTCATCCGGCATCAACCGAGCAAAGTCATTGACCTCTTGAGTCGATGTGAACAGCCCCAGTTGCCGTGTATACGTTGTGTCTTCTTCCTGATGGATTTCTTGGAAATAGTGCAAACTACCAAGAATAGAAAACGCATCAGACGCCCTTACCCTTTGGCCTGGCGAGTTAAAGCTGCCCGTATTAAAAGTCGTGAAGTCGTATAGAGCTTCAGGATTCTTCTTCAAAGAACTGGCTTTGACCCAAAACACAAACCCGTCTACTGGCAGGACCAATCGCCTATACAAAACAAACGACAACGTCTGATTTTGACTGAGCGTAGTCGTTCCGAGCGCCAATCGTTTCAGATACGGTTGCCATTACTGATAATCCACCTCAACAGCCAAATTCTTGAAAAGCGTCAAGGTATCCATAAACGATTCACGGCGTACACCAGTCTCCACAGAGAAAGGCTCACCGTTCTGATATTGGGTGTAAATACCCTTCAAAGCCGCTTTTGTCGGGACATCGCCCTTGGCATTGCCGCTAGTCTCAACTTTGCCTTCCAGCAAATACGTCTGGAATTCGTCACTCAGCACCACATCAGCACCCAAAAAATCAGGGCGATCATTAGAAAATAGTGATTTGGCATAACTTTGGCTGACGCTTTCAGCAATCAAACCCATATTATCCAATG
>Ga0316225_1001840_pt1 | contig 18702 bp, 17 predicted proteins | sample TBH18015metaG_FD_206010 | JGI IMG/M metagenome (GOLD analysis project Ga0316225, IMG submission 206010) | Freshwater microbial communities from Trout Bog Lake, Wisconsin, USA - TBH18015 | ecosystem: Environmental > Aquatic > Freshwater > Lake > Hypolimnion/Profundal zone | place: USA: Wisconsin... | reverse complement strand
CGGCAATGGACGAACCGAACGGTGTCCCGACTGGGCCTGGAGGCGACCGTCCGACCACGCGGTCGGCCTAAGAGCAGTGGGAAAGGCGATGGCAATTCCTATAAATCAACCTGACACCTTTTCTGACCCTCTCCCGAGGACAATCTAATGATTCTTGATTATGCCGTGCCAAGAACGCCCACAACGACGACAGCACGCGGTAAGTGGATGGCTCCCCTGGCCATGATCTGCGGCGTCTGCAGCGGTCCGGCTGGTGGACTTCTGCTTCAATCATTCTGGGACAGAGCAGACGCGCTCAGAAACGGGGATTTTGACTTTTACCTGGGTCTGGTGGCCTTCGGCTGCACTATCGGTAGCTCCTTTTTATTCGGCTGTCTCGCGAAAGCTAGGCTCTCGATCCCGACACCGCGCCATCGTCTTGTCTTTGCACTTATCGGGATTATCGCTCCGCTCGTCTGGGGGGCTGCATCGCTGGTTTTCGCGGCAATGCTGTACACTGCCCTGAATTCGCCGCCGAAGCGTTGACGGGGGAATATGCGGGCCGCGTATTGATCCCCAAAAACTTTCTGCTCCAGAGTGCCGACGCCGTCCTGCCAAGCGGAAGGCAACAGCTGGCAGGGCCATCATAATGTGTTACAGGATTTCAGCAGTTGTCTTGGCATGACAGCCTTGTGTTGATCGTGGTATAATGATTCAAGAAGGATGTATCCGTCCGGCCGACCACACTGGGGGCTGGCATGGGCGATGACGGCGCAGTATGTGTGGGTTCCGTTCTATGTAAACCAGATTGTGCTACGCGATAGCAGCCCCACCTCAGTCGGGGAACTGGGCGTCACCGGCTCCGGCCTGAGCCTGCGGGTGTATTTCCAGCAGGATGCCAACTGGAACGTCACCGCCGTGACGGATGTCTCGGGTAGCGTGCTGATGCGTCTGCAATACTCCGCCTATGGCGTGGCCACGGTACTGAATGCTGACTGGTCCAGCGGCACCGCCCCCTTCGGCAGCACCGATGCCTACGGCGTGGTCTATGGCTTCCAAGGCGGACGCTTTGACCCGGCGAGCGGGAAGATTAATTTTCAACGGCGGGATTACGACGCGGCGACTTGCGTGTGGCAGGAGCAGGATCTGGCGGGGTATGTGGATGGCGTGGATCTTTACGAAACCTGTGAGGATGCACCGGCTGCGAGGATCGATCCCCAAGGTATGGACAGCGCACCTTTTTTCGACGACTACGACAAAAAATACCTGATTAATGGCCACGGTGTCCTCACACCGTTAAGTGGGCTGCAGGCGTGGCTCGACACCAAAGAAAAAGGATACACCATCATTCAGACATCTCTCGTAGTGCATGGTACCAAGGGAACGCCCTACGATTCCCGGAAGGAAGGCTATCTTAACGCGTTCTATGACGTCACTGGCCAGAACGTCCCTGCCCATGCACAGGTCGTCATAAAAAGCACCGACCTTAAGCTCGCTGGGACAAATCCCAATGGAACATTCAACTTCAGGCACTTCAAAGATGTGAGTGGGAAAGCCGATTTTACGGCGTGCAACAAAGACACAGGCGACAAGAAAACATATAAAGACATTGCCTTCGAGATGCAAGACATGGCTCATACTATCATGGATACGGGCCAAATGGACGATGCCATAACGGCAATGATGGCGGCAGCGCAAAAAAAAGCGCAAGACGCATACGGCCCGGATGTGAACGTCGTGCTAAGGAAAATGCTGGCGACTCACCAGACTCAACCTGCAGACTAATCGACACGAACCGAACCCTGTCTCTGGATTAAACTGCGGTCGCTGCTTGAGCGAACCGCGACGGGCAGCCAGGCCATGCGGACTATGGAATTCATTAGTTTCTCTCTCTTGGGCCTGCGCTCTTCCGGCTAGGGGGTGGCTTTCGGTGGCCTTGGCAGGATCGGGAAGCCGCGGCCAGCAGCTCGTCGAAAAATACGAGTGAAGATGTACGCGACAACAAGCCACAGTACGGCCGTGAACCAATGTGGTACGCACATACCATATCCGTCTAACGCTACATCTGGATCGTTCCAGCCAAAGCCGCAAAAACGATAACCGCCAAAGCACCAGTTGGCATTCCCTCCCCGCCAATGGCGTATCACGACCGCCGGAGCGGGCAGCAGCGGTTCGTTTAGAGCAGCCAAGACTAAAACCCCTCGTTCGGACTCGGCTATGTACGTCCAGTTCGGATCTGCCCGCACTATCACTATGAGTTCGTCTGTCACTGTTTCGCTCCTGGCCCACATTCCCAGTGTTGCCCCGCAAAACAGCAGGCAGACGACTGCAGCGGTCTGGCACAGGCGGCGTTTCATGCTCCTCGAATTATATCGTCTGTGGATGGCAAAAACACTGGTGAAGTGGCCCAGCAGCTTGTGGGAAGTCTTGCTCGGGAGAATACCGGAGACAGCCACCAATAAAATCAGTATGATACGCGTGCGAATGCAAAATAATACCGGGGACAGCAGGGCGAACGCATGTAGAAATCTTGTCGCGGTTTTTGGGATTACAACCCGTGTCTGCCGTCTGACACGGCCTGTGTCACCCCCGTTTTCAGCCCAAAATCAGCAGCAACAAAACTACATGCATTCGCCCTGTGGATTTGGGCAGGGCAATTGCTCTTATGTTTCGGCTATGGAAGGAGCGTTCGCATTCAGTGCCGCCGGTGCCCTCGCCGGCGATCTTCGGCCCAATGACTACTGGCCGGCGAGGGTGCCGGCGGGGACACCGTATTTTCCGATCATACCCTTCTCCTTTACCCCGCCCCCGTCCTGGTGTAATATGGCGCATCGCAGTTCCATTAGAGAACTGTACTCCCCGAACGCCCCCTCCAGAGGCCCGGGCGTTACCCCACGAGACTGCGCTGTTTGCCGCTGGTGCTTTGTCTAACCGACAAAGCCGCTCGTGACCCTGCCTTGCCGTGATATAAGTGTTGCAAGGCAAAGAAGATGCGGCGTCCATCGTCCGCGTTAAAGGATAGTTGGTACAATGAACACCGTGCGTAACGACATTCGTAACGTCGCCATCATCGCCCACGTAGACCATGGCAAGACCACGCTGGTCGATGCCCTCCTGCGCCAGAGCCATAATTTCCGCGACAGCCAGGTTCAGCAGGATACCCTTTTGGACTCCAATCCCCTCGAACGCGAACGCGGCATCACCATTCTGGCCAAAAACGTGGCCATCAACTACACCGATCCGGCCACCAAGATCACCACCAAGATCAATCTTATCGACACCCCCGGACACGCCGATTTTGGCGGCGAGGTGGAACGCGTCCTGAGCATGGCCGACGGTGTCTTTCTGCTGGTCGATGCCGCCGAAGGCGCCATGCCCCAGACGCGCTTCGTCCTCAAGAAAGCTTTCCAGCACGAACTGCGGCCCATCGTGGTCATCAATAAGATCGACCGGCCCGACTCCCGCGCCCATCAGGTTCTCGACGAGGTCTTCGACCTTTTCGTCGAACTGGGTGCTGACGATGAAACCCTGGATTTTCCCGTCCTATATGCCTCCGGCCGCCAGGGCATCGCCTCCTGGAGCCTGGAAGAAAAGGGCACCAACATCACGCCAGTTTTCGATGCCCTTCTCAAGTACATCCCGGCGCCGCACGGCGATAAGACCAAGTCGCTGCAGATCCAGGTCAACACCATCCTGTACAACGACTACGTCGGCCGCATCGGCGTGGGCCGCATCTACAACGGCACGATCCGCAGCGGCCAGCAGGTGAAGATCTGCCGCCGCGATGGCTCGCAGATCGTCAGCAAGGCCCAGCAGGTTCAGGTCTTCGAGGGCCTGGGCCGCAAGAACGTCGAGGTGGCCGAGGCCGGGGACATCGTCGCCCTGATCGGCCTGGAGGCGGTAGACATCAGCGACAGCATCTGCGATCCCATTAATCCCCAGCCGCTTGAGGCCCAGGAAATAGAGCCGCCCACGCTGACCATGATGTTCTCGGTCAACGATGCCCCCTTTGCCGGCCGCGAGGGCAAGTACGTCACCAGCCGCAATGTCCGCGACCGCCTCTTTAAGGAGTTGGAAAGCAACGTCTCCCTTAAGGTCGAGGAGACCGCCAACAAGGAGAGCCTGAGGGTCTGCGGGCGCGGCCTGCTGCATTTGGGCATCCTGGTCGAGAACATGCGCCGCGAGGGGTACGAGCTTTCCATAAGCAAGCCCCACGTCATCCTCCGTAAAGGTCCCGATGGCGAAACTCTCGAACCCATCGAATATCTTGTCGTCGACGTCCCCGAGAAGAACATGGGTGGGGTCATGGAACTGGTGGGCAATCGTCGCGGCGAGCTGGTCCGCATGGACAACCGCTCCGGAGCCGTCCACATGGAATTCACCATTCCCGCCCGCGGCCTTATCGGCCTGCGCACGCGCATGCTCACCGCCACGCAGGGCACCGCGGTCATGCACCACAATTTCCACGAGTATGCCCTGCAGCGCGGCGAGGTGCCCAGCCGGCTCAATGGCGTGATGGTCAGCAACTGCGCCGGCTCGGTCAATGCCTTCGCCCTCAACAATCTCCAGGAACGCGGAATCATGTTCGTCGAGCCCGGCGAAGCGGTTTACGAGGGCATGATCGTCGCAGAAAACGCCCGCGACAATGACATGGTGGTCAATCCCACCACCGCCAAGCGCCTGTCCAACATGCGCACCACCAGCAGCGACGAGAACATCATCCTCAAGCCCGCCAACCGCATGACTCTCGAACAGGCCCTGGAATACATAGAGGATGATGAGCTGGTGGAAGTCACCCCCAAGAATATCCGCCTGCGCAAGGCGGTTCTCTCCGGCAGCGAGCGCAAGAAACAGGCTCGCCGCAAGCCCGAGGTTGAAACGGACGAATAGCGTCAGCGAGGCACGCTTGAGCAAACAGCCAAGGCGCAAAATTCGTCGCCCGGTCATCGGCGTGACCATGGCTTGCACGGCGCCCTCCGCGGCGCGGCCCCCCGGTTACCGGGTCAACATGGAATACATGAGCGCGGTCGAACTGGCCGGCGCGGTTCCGCTGGCTATCGGCTATCACATGGCGCCGGGGTCGATTCCATCGCTCATTGATGCCGTGGATGGCGTGGTGTTCACCGGCGGCGACGACCTTGATCCGGCCCTGTACGGCCGGGGGCGGCATCCTAAGGCGGTTGCCATCGATCCCTTCCGCCAGGCTTTTGAGCTTGCCCTGCTGGCCGAGGTGGAGAAACGCCAACTACCGGCCTTGTTCATTTGCCTGGGTTGCCAGTTGCTCAATGTTTATCGCGGCGGGAGTCTACTCCAGTTCATTCCTGATCTGCCCGGTAAGTTGGAGCACCGGCGCCTGGACCTGCCGATGCGATACCATGAGGTGACGTTTCAGGGCGAATCGCTCTTGCGAGCCGCCATAGGCAAGAAACGATTGCAGACCAATACCTATCACAAGCAGGCCATAGATCGTCTGGGCCGGGGCCTGCGCGTGGTGGCGACCGCGGATGATGGTATCATCGAAGCCATCGCGGACCCCGACTTTCCGCAGATGGCGGCAGTACAGTGGCATCCCGAACGGCTTTGCGACCGGAAGGAACACCTGGCGATATTCAAGTTGCTGGTGGAGATGGCCAAAGGCCGCCGGCAGTAGGGTGCCGGCGTTTATTCTGCAGAAGCTGGGCTACGTCTTTTTCCCTCGCCCCGTACGCGGGGAGAGGGCAAGCGCAGGGCCATAGCCCGGAGCGCGGGTGAGGGGCGGGCCGAAATCGCGAACGCCGGTATCATATGCCTCGTATTCTGCTTCTCATTACGGATCTTCAGATCGGCGGCACGCCCACCGTGGTCCGCGAACTGGCCATACGCCTGCGCATTCCGGGCGAGAGGGAAAGGGGACCAGCGCCGCTGAGCCCTGGTGTTGTCGAGGTGGAAGTCGCTTGCCTGGATGCCTGGGGTCCGGTGGCCGATGAACTAAGCGCCGCCGGGATACATGTGACGGCCCTGAATGCCTGCTGTAGCGCGGACCTGCGGGTGGTGCGCCGACTGGGCCGGTTGCTCGACGCGCGGGGGTACGACATCGTCGTGAGTTTTCTCGTCCACGCCAACGCCGTGGCTGCCTTGACCAGCCTCAGACGCGATCATCTCCGGTATTTCCAGTCGATTCAGACGACTCAGCAATACCCGCGCTGGCACTGGCTGATCCAGCGGCTGGCGCGCCATGCCGCTGAGAAGATCATAGTTCCTTCACCATCGGCGGCGGAGGTGGCGGTGCGGTGCGCGGGTGCGTCGGCGGATGATATCGTGGTCATCCCCAACGCGATTGATCCCGATCGCTTTGCCTTATCCCCTATTCCCTCGACCGAACCCCGGCCGTATCCGATTGGCTTCATCGGCCGCCTGGATCCAATCAAGCGTGTCGGCGATCTGGTCCAAGCTGTCGGCCTGCTCAAGGATCAGGTTCACCTGCACATTTTCGGCGAAGGCGCCGACCGTCCGTCCATCGAGGCACAAATCCGCCGCCTGCATCTCCATGATCGCGTCACCATGCACGGCGTCGTCAGCCGCCCCCAGGAAGCTCTCTGCCACCTGGGCCTCCTGGTGTTGCCATCCCTGGCCGAAGGCTTTGGTATGGTCCTCATCGAAGCCATGGCCGCCGGAGTTCCGGTGGTTGCCCGCGATGTCCCCGGCGTTGGCGACGTTATCCGCGATGGCGACAATGGCCTGCTTGCCAAGCCGTACGGTGCTGGTCCGTTGGCCGAAGCCATCTCCCGGGTTCTGGCCGACCTGCCTTTGCGCCGGCATTTGGTGGCATCTGGCCTTGATGATGTCCGGCGCCGTTTTACCTGGGAACCCACCCTGCAGCAATATCGACAGGTACTGGGCCTTGAGCAGGGAACGCTACGCGTGCCGAAGGGATATTAATTAATGAGAGTCTGTGAAAACAGGCGTGCCCGGCGGCAACTCTTCCGTCCCCCGAACCGCTATCAATCATATACTTCCGGCGTTTCTCCCTTGGGCCGGGACTTCCATCTTCGATGCACCCACCAATACTGGCTTGGGTCTTGGCGAATGAAGGCTTCGATGGCGGTGGTGTAGCGTTGGGTGATGTAGCGAAGGGGATCGTCCTTATCTGCCCAATCTTCGGGGTAAATGAGGTCCTGGACGCCCATGCGAAAATGGAAACGATCATTGAGCCTTCGTGCATAGCCAACGACGATGGGGACCTGGTATTCCATGGCGACCAGGCCGATCGATTTGTAGGTGCTGGCCTTACGTCCGAAGAAATCCACGAAAATACCCTTGCTTCCGGCGTTCTGGTCGGCCACGAATCCCACGGCAGCGTGGTTTTGCAGTGCCTCGACGATCTCGGTGGTGGCCCCTTTCTTGGTGATGACTTTCTGGCCGAGGCGCTGGCGTACGCCGAAAAGCCAGTCACTGACGTATTTGTTGTCCAGGGGGCGGGCTACGCTTGATGTTGCAAAGCCCAGCAGGGCCAGCACGTACCCGCCTATTTCGAAGTTCCCGTAATGGGCGGTGAGAATGATCAGTCCGCGGTCGCGCCGTAGCAGTTCTGCCAGCATGGGGCGGAAATTGTGCAACTCAATGTATCTGGTCCAGGTCTCAATACGCATCAGCCGGGTCGTGAAAAGCACTTCCACCGCCAGCATGGGGATTTCCTGCATGCTTCTCCGGGCGATGCGTTCCAATTGGGCCTGGGGCATGTCGGGGAAACTGCGCCGCAGGTTCCCCAGGGCCCGTTGACGGTGTTTGCGGTCGAAGAAATAAAGGCAATCGCCCAGAAACTTGGCGGTTTGGAGATTGGTGTTGATCGGGAAACAGTGCAGCGCCGCCGATACCAGGCGCAGCGCCAGGTACACCAGACGATCCACAAGATCACTTCGCGGTTTGCGTTCTTTCTTTCCCATCGACGGCGGTGATTGTAGGCGGAACATCGGCTGCTTGCCATTGCTTGGGGGCTGCGGGCCGTGCGGAGGAAGGCAAAGGCCGAAGCGGCATCCCGAACGCACCTGACCCTCCACTGCCGACTCCCCGTTGCATGAGGTCGCATCTTCGCGGAAACTAGGGACCGATGACTCTGACGAATCTCACAGATCCGGTTATCGCCATGGTCGGCGCTGGCGCGGTGGGGGGGTACTATGGCGCGCGCCTGGCCCAGAATGGCCTGGCGGTACATTTTCTGTTGCGCACTGATTACCCGGCGGTAAAGCGTTATGGCTTCATCGTCAAGAGTTGTGCCGGCGATTTCATCCTGCCGGCTGACCAGGTGCATGCCTATGACAATCCAGTCCGCATGCCCAGAGCCGATCTGGTGATTGTCACCCTCAAGACCACGGCCAATCATTGTTTTGGCGAGCTTATCGCGCCGCTGCTGCACGATGAGACGATGATTCTCACCCTTCAGAATGGCCTGGGAAATGAGGAAGAGTTGGCCTCTCTTTTCGGCCGGCAGCGTATCCTCGGCGGCGTCGCCTTCGTCTGCATTAACCGCTTGAGACCGGGGGTCATTGCGCACACCGCCCATGGTTTGATCCGTATAGGCGAATTTGCCCCGGCTGGCAGCCCAACGCCGGGGATTACGCCGCGCGTTTCCCGACTTGCCGGGTTGTTCAGTGCCCACGGCGTTCCCTGTGAGATACTTCCCGATCTACGCCACGGGCGTTGGCAGAAACTCTTATGGAACATCCCTTTCAACGGCCTGACGGCGCTTCTGGACAAGACCACCGACCTTCTATTGGACTCCTCCTCCGGCGAAGAATTATTGCGAAGGCTGATGGCTGAGGTGGTCGCCGCCGCCGCTGTTGATGGCGTCCGGTTGCCGGTGGAATTGATCCAGAAACAGATCGACAACACGCGTGAGATGGGCGCTTATCGCACCAGCAGCCACATAGATCGCCAGGAAAACCGGCGTCTGGAACTGGAGTCGCTTTTTGGGAAACCCTTGAAAGCCGCCCAGGCGGGTGGCGCCCAAGTTCCGTGTATGGAAGTATTGTATCATCTGCTTAGCATCGTCGATCGCGGTAAGTGAAGCGCTGGTAGGCCGCGCTCCGCGCACCGTTTCCTGCCAGGGCATCCCGAAGCAGACAATGAACAACAATTTCCCAAGATCACAGGCGTCCGATGACATCCAGATGCCGATCCGATGCCATGGCAACCTGTAAGGCTTCCAGCCGGGACTGCAGGAGTTGAGCTCGTATCTCCTCTGGGGTCAGGGCCGCCAGCAGCGAGCGGTAGAATTCATCCTGCAACAGTTGCGATTCGGAGCCGGCATATTGGTCCACGATCATTCGGGCTTGCCGGGGCGTGGCTGGCCGGGCCAGGTCGCGCAGGAAGACCAGTCCGCCGGGCTTGGCCAGACGTTTGATCTCGGCCCAAAGGGGCAGCCCGTCGGGAAGGTGATGTAACAGGCTGTTGGAGCAGACGATATCAAACGACGTGGTTGTCAGTCCGGTTGCCTTAACATCGGCTTGGTGCAGCTTTATGTTGCCGGTCCGGCTGACGGCGATGGCCTTGCGGGCCAGTTCCAGCATGGCCGCCGAGGCATCTACGGCTACGATCTGCCATGGCGGCCGGGCCGCGGCCAGGCGTAACGGGATATCACCGGGGCCAGTCCCCAGGTCCACCACCGTGACCGGGCCAGTATTCTCCGTCGTCAGTTCCAGCAGTCGGTCCACGAAAGCCTGGTTTACCGTCCCAAAGTCCGCAGCGGCATAGGCTTTGGCTTCCTGGGCATCATCCATTAGTTCAGGCTCAAGTTGGCGATTCTGATGCATGGGCATCCTTCAAGAGGGACGAGGGGTAATGGGCAAGCTGCCTTCACTGGGAACTTCCTCCCATCACACTCTCGGTCAATCGTTGATAGCTTTCCTGCCGCCAAGCCGGCGCTGTGCCGGCCTTTACATCCGGAAAGAACTCCAGCAGGTTTTCCGGGGTGACGTTCCACAGGCCAAAGAGTTTGACGCCGGGGGTGTCGATGACCGTGCCTCCGAAATCCAGGGTGTAGCGACGGGCGAACGTGGTCGTATGGCGGCCTTTGCCGGTATAGGCACTGATCTGGCCGATGCGCAGGTCGAGGTCTGGCTGGATGGCGCCGATGAGACTGCTCTTGCCAACGCCGCTGGAACCGGACAACACCGTGGATCGTCCTTGGAGGCGTCTCTTAAGTTCGTCCATGCCATCATGGCGCACCACACTGGTACGCACGACCGTGGTTCCGATCGCCATGTAATGGGCAATGGCTTCGTCGGCGAAGGCTACGGCGCGACGAGCCCGGAGACCCTCGCCGGCCAGGTCCACCTTGTTCAGGCAGAGGATGGGTTCCAGGCCTCCCGCCCTGGCCGCCACCAGCATCCGGTCGATCAAGCCCCACTTGGGTGATGGCTCGGCCAGGGCCACGACGATGAGCATCTGCTGGGCATTGGCGACGATGGGCTGCTGATCGGTGCCCTTAAAGCTTTCGGCGCGTGTCAGCAGGGTGGCTCGCGGCAGGACTTCCTCGATTACCCCATCCACCGACATTGCCATCGCGAATGATGGTTCAGGCGCCTGTGTCTGCGGCTGCTGGTCCTCTTCATGGGTTTTGGTCAGGCGGAACTTGACCCGGTCGCCAACCACGATCGCGGTTCCTCTGGTTTTGCCGAGGGTTTTTCTCACAACGCATTGGTAGGTTCGGGTGGCATCGGCCACTTCGCTGTACAGCGAGAAGACCTGAATCACCTCGCCCTCGTGCAACTCACTGGGAATGGCTCCTGGTTCGGCTGCGCGTTGTTCGGCCTGGTCGGCACGGAGTTGTGTCGTTCGCTGGATTTTGTTTTGCTGGGCATCGGTCGAACGTCGGGAAAACCGTTGTGTGGCGTCGAACCGGTCCTCGTCCATGTTCCCGCTCATGTAGCGTGAAGTCAGGTCTTTCTCTCGGGGGGCCTTGCGTGGCTTTCCTTGCATATACTGCGATGTTCGTCCCAGAAGGCCGGTTGAGCAAGAGAGCCGGGCGGGAATTGCGTGGACCGGGGATAGTGGGTGGGGAGTTGTGGGTCGGGAAGTTTGCCGTTGAGCCGTTCCCTATCCTCCGGTTCATCTTCCTCACTGGACAATTTTTCCCCCGGCGGTTATCCCACTGACCAAGATTGGCCAAGATGAGGATTGTTTCATGAAAGACACGGTGCGAATTGCTATTGTCGGAGCTATGGGTAAAGGGGGGGCGCATGCCCGAATGTTAGCGAAGATGGAATGCGCGGTTTTGACGGCGATTGTGGACCATAATCCCGCCGTCGCCGCCCTGGCAAACGAACTGGGCGTGCCGTTTTTTGAAGATATCAAGACGTTTCTGAAGGCCAAGGTTGCCGACGCGATTATTTGCGCCGTGCCCCATCCTGCGCATCGGCAAGTGGAGATTCCTTGTCTGGAAGGTGGGTTGCACGTTCTCAGCGAGAAACCCCTGGCCGCCACGCCGTCGGATGCCAGGGCCGTCGTCGATGCCGCCAAGGCCGCCGGGAAGGTTCTGGCGATGATGTTTCAGTATCACCAGCGCCCAGCCGTCAAGAAGGCCAAGGCCCTGTTGGATACCGGCGCCGTGGGCAAGTGGTACTACGGCGCCATGCACCATGGAATTAATCGTGTCCAGGCATATTATGATGCCCGTGCCTGGCGCGGCACATGGGCAGGCGAGGGCGGTGGCGTGCTGGTGAACCAGGCGCCGCATCCGATCGAGATCATGATGTTTCTGGCCGGCGGCTTCCCCAAGCGCGTGGTGGCTTTTAATTCTCATTGCCGCCATCGCATGCAGACCGAGGATATCTCGACGGCGGTCCTCGAATATGACGGCGGAGCCCAGATCATGCTCCACTGCGATACCATCCAACTTCCCACCCAGGAGTGCTGGAGCCTGCACGGCGACAACGGAACCATCCATATCCAGGATCGCCAGGTGACCCTGCGCCGCATAACTCCCGATCTGCCGACGGCGATCAACACCGGCCCGGGGACAACCAAGCCAGCCAAGGTCAAGGTTGATACGGAAACTTTCAATCTTAATGATGAAGATCTTAAGCATGGCGGCATGGTGGAGGATTTCGTGGACGCTGTGCGCGGTAATCATGCCCCAATAGTCGGCGGCGACTGGGCCCTGCGCTGTGTCGAACTCCACGCTGCCATAATCACCAGCGCCGTCACCGGCAAAGCCGTCAACTTTCCCCCGGATCATGCGGAATATGACGCACTGTTGAAAAAACTCGGCGAAAATCGCTAAACAATGAACGACGATCACCGTTCAGCGGTTCCCTCATATCCATGCGGATGTTTTGAGATCCAATTCCACGCCGAGCGAACGATGGTCTCCGGGTCTTTATACTTGGCATCCCATCCCAGCAGTTCCCTAGCCCGTCGGGCGTCGGCGTACAACGCGATGGCATCGCCGTCGCGCCTGGGCCCATAGCGCACGTTGGCTTTATTTCCGGCGACCTTCTGGGCCGTCTCGATAATCTGCTTGACCGAAAACCCTTGTCCAGTTCCCAGGTTGCAATGGATGGGCTGGCCGGGAACGAGTTTTTCCATGGCCAGAATGTGGGCATCGGCCAGATCTTCCACGTGGACGTAGTCACGGATATTGGTCCCATCGGGGGTAGGATAATCGCTGCCGAAGACGCTCATCTCCGGGCGTAATCCGAGGATCGTCTGGAGCACGACCGGAATCAGGTGGGTTTCCGGATCGTGGTCTTCACCAAGCGAGCCATCCATGGCGCAGCCGCTGGCGTTGAAATAGCGCAGGGCCGCGAAGCTGAATTGGGCATCGGCAGCCAGCGTGTCTTGGAGGATCTGCTCGACCATCAGCTTGCTGCGACCGTAGGGCGACACGGGCGCCTTCTTTTCGTCTTCGCCGATGGGAATCTTGTCGGGGCTGCCGTAGGTGGCGCAGGTGCTGCTGAAGACGAAGCGTTTCACCCCGGTCTGGGCCATCGCCTCCAGCACCCCGATGGTGGTGGCCACGTTGTTCCGGTAGTACATCAGCGGTTCCTGCACGCTCTCGCCTACGTAGGCGTAGGCGGCGAAGTGCATCACTGTGTCGATCTTGTGCCGGGTCAGGGCGCCGCGCAAGGTTTCCTGGTTATTGAGGTCCGCCAACACCGCCGGGACCTTCAGGATATCCACAACCTCGCGGTGCCCGCGGCAGAGGTTGTCATAGATCACCGGTGCGTGCCCGGCTTCCTTTAAGCGTTTGACGGTATGCGATCCGATATACCCGGCGCCGCCGGCGACTAGAACATTCATGTCGTGCTCCTTTTCTGCGCAGTGTAATTTGCCCAAGGGCGTGTGTCACGCAATGCGGCGTAGTGGGCGCGGCGGACAAGTTGCTCGGGGTGATTCATGCCCCGGATCTGCTCACGTCGCACGACCAAACACTGCTGAAGGAAATTATGGATGTTGGGGTTGTTGCTCTGAACAAAGACAGTACGCTGAAGGAAGCGGCGCAGGCTTTTGCCCGCTATAGGTATCGCGCCTTGACGGCAACCGACGAAAACGGGAAGTTGATAGGGATCCTTCCTTATTGCGACGTGATGAATCTTAAACACCATTACTTAGCGTGATAGCGACAGTGGTATGGGTAAGGAGAACTTATGATAGTGTCACGCACTCTTCGTAGGGCGCGCTTCGTGTGCCTTTTCCCCTCCGCGCAGTTGCCGTTGGCGGCGGTTGTCGTATACCTGATGGCGTCGCTGCCGGCCGTAACCGCGGCCCTGGGCGACGCAGCGGCGCCGTTAGGAGCGGTGGCCACGCAGCCCACCGCCTCTGGGCCGGCGGATTCCGCCCCGTCGGGCGCGGAGACCGTCGGCCCAAGTCCGACTGACAAAGGAGCGGAGGCGCCGCCCCAGATTTACAATTTCCACGTGCAGAACACGGACATCGTGCAAGGCGATCCGGCTTTCCCCGCCAGATACGCCGGCCCCCAGAGCCTGATCCACAAAGGCGAGGATGAGGCAACCGTTTCCCTGGACGTGTATGCCGGCCTGCGGTTATGGCCCGGCGCCGAGGCGCACATGGACATGCTCATGTGGCAGGGCTTTGGTCTGAGTAGGACGCTGGGTATCGAGTCTTTTCCTGACGGCGACGCCTACAAAGTCGGCACATGGAATCCCGACTATACCTTTGCCCGGTTGTTCCTCCGTCAAACCATTGGCCTGGGCGGAGAACAAGAGGATGTGGACGACGATTTGCTCGCGGTCGCCGGCAAGCAGGACATCTCCCGGCTGACCTTGACTATCGGCCGGTTTGCCGTCACCGACATCTTCGACACCAATGCCTACGCTGGTGACCCGCATGCCCAGTTTATGAATTGGGCGAATGTGGCCAACCTGGCCTGGGATTACGCGGCCGATGCCGTCGGATACACTACCGGTATCGCTGTGGAATTGAATCAACCGAAATGGGCGTGGCGGTGGGGATTTTTCCAGATGCCCAGTACACAGAATGGGCTTACCGCCGAAGACCAATGTCTCATGTGGCCACACGGTGGATCCGACGGTTCATTTTTCCAATCCTGGGAAATGGTGACCGAATTGGAGGGGCGTTATAGCCTTGACACCCATCCGGGGAAACTTCGGTTTTTAGCATGGCTCAATGAAGCGAATATGGCCTCTTACCAGGATGCGACCGCCATGTTGCGAGCCGACGGCCCTGGTGCCGACATCTCGGCGGCGCGAGCCGATCGCTGCAAGTACGGCTTTGGGTTGAACTGGGAACAGGAAGTGGCCAGGAACGTTGGCGTGTTTTCACGCCTGGGTTGGAACGATGGCCGCGAAGAGGGATGGGCGTATACCGATGCGAATTGGACGGCATCGTTGGGCCTGAGCGTCAAAGGCGAGGCCTGGCATCGCCCAGACGACACTGTCGGCCTGGCCGGCGACATCAGCGGCGCGTCCCGAGCCCAACAAAAGTTTCTTGAAGCGGGCGGTCTGGGTATCCTGGACGGCGACGGAGCCTTAAGCTACAGCCCGGAAAAAGTTCTGGAAACCTACTACGACTTGCAACTTTGCAAGAATGCCCGCATTTCGTTGGACTACCAATTCGTCGAAGACCCGGCGTTCAACCGCGATCGCGGACCGGTTTCGATCTTCGGGGCCAGACTGCACTGGCAGTTCTAGCGGGTTGTCCCCGGCGGCCTCAGACGCAAGACAGTTTTGGAACGCTCAGGGATAGTGCGCAGACCAGGCGTAGGCACGCGTTGGCAACCGAGGGCACGCCGGCGCCCACTCTGCGGACCCTGTGCGGATTTGCCGGCCGAATGCGAATGAACAACGGACATCCTTTCCCCGCATAGTGTCCAGTCCTCTATTCCCTATTCCCTTCCTTGGTCGCCGCCAGGGCATAAAATGGCTTGCCCTCCCGGCGATACTTACGCTCGAAATTCGTTCCGACGAACTCGCCATCGGCGGCTGAGCCGGGGCGATTGTATTCCATCGCTTTCAGTGGCGACGCTTTCAACGCGGCTTCAATCCACTGGAAATAGCCCAAGTGGTCAGTCACGATTTGCAGGCGGCCGTTTTTGGCCAGTACACGATCCAAATCCCGCAGGAAACTTTCCTGAATCAGTCGCCGTTTGTGGTGCCGTTTTTTTGGCCATGGATCAGGGAAATAGATGTGGATCACGGTGACGCTCGCTGCCGGCACATGCTCACGCAGGAAATAGGCGGCTTCGGAGCGCACGGCGCGGGCGTTGAGGCATCCGTTGCGGCGCAGGCGGTCACTGGCATAGCGCCAGTACCACCGGGCATATTCGATCCCGAAGAAGTTGGTTTGGGGACGGGCCTTGGCCTGTTCGGTCAGGAAGGTGCCCTTGCCCATGCCGATCTCGATTTCGACCTCGTGATCGTTGCCGAAAAGTTCCGCCCAGTTCAGTGGTTTAGCCAGCGTCTCGACATCCAGGCCCACCGGCTCGACAATGAATTCGTGTTTTGAGTGCATCGGGTTCTGTCTTAAGGAATCGTCATCCATGCGAAGCATTATTCAACGCGTCAGTTCGGCCCAGGTTAACGTCGACGGCCAGATTGTCGGGGCCATAGGCCAGGGGTTGCTGGTTCTGCTGGGCATCCACCGCGACGATACCGCTGTCGATGGCCAGTGGATGGCCGACAAAATCCTCGCGGCCCGCATTTTCCCGGACGACGCCGGTAAGATGAACCGTTCGGTCAAAGACATTGGCGGCGCGTTGCTTATCATATCGCAGTTCACCCTGTACGGCGATATGGCCAAAGGAACTCGTCCCAGTTTCAGCGACAGCATGCCCGGCGATCGGGCGGCAGTGTTCTACGCCGAATGGATGCGTGACCTGCGCCGGAGGTGTCCTCTGAAGATCGAGGAAGGTCGTTTTGCCGCCAACATGCAAGTCAGCCTTGTAAACGAAGGACCGGTGACGATTATTCTGGAGTCTCCGGGAGAAAGGGACTTATGAACGCCTCGACTTTCCCGCCCATACTTGAGTACGCGGAGCGTGTACTACATCTCCGGGATGATGACCGGCGCCTTATTCCCTGGCCTTTTCAGCAGTTCCATTTTCAGCCCAAATACGTCGCTCAGGATTTCCCTGTGCAGGACACTGCCCGGCGGGCCCTGGGCGGCAACCGCCCCGTCCTTGAGAATCACCAGATGGTCGGCGAACGTCGCCGCCATATTCAGGTCGTGGGATGCCATGAGGATGCCCATGCCGTCGCGCCCAGCCAGATCCCTCAGCAGGCGACACAATTCCACTTGATGCCTTAAATCCAAAAAAGTGTTGGGTTCATCCAGAAGCAGGGCCCTGGGTTCCTGGGCCAGGCAGCGCCCCAGGAAAACCCGCTGCCGCTGGCCTCCGGAAATTTCGTCCATGCGGCGATCGAGCAAATCGCCCAGGTCAAGAAGCCGGCTTACGCGAGCCACGATCTCCAGATCACGCTGCGATTCCAGGCCGAAGGCCAGCCAGTAGGGGGCTCGACCCAGCCGCAACACATCCCCGATCTTCGCTTCCTGATCAAAGGCCGGCGACTGCGGCAGATAGGCGACATGCCGCGCTAACTGGCGATGACTCCACGAGCCGATATCCCTACCTTCCCAGGCGATGTGCCCTTGGCCGCGCAGGTGTCCCAGCAGCACTTTGATCAGCGTGCTCTTGCCGCTGCCATTGGGGCCCAGCAACGCTACCACCTGGCCGGAGGCAAGCGACAACGAAACATCGCGCAGCACCGGCGCTGGCCCGTAAGCGAAACTCAGAGCTGATGATTCCAGCATAGGCACAAGGAACCCTGATGCCTTTATTTAGCCGTCTCGACGACGGCTCCGGTCATGGCCGGCAGAGTTGTCGGCTGAGTGGTTGGCTGGGTTGCCGCGGCCTGCAACTGTGCGTCCATGTCCTCCCAGCCGCCGCCCAGGGCCTTATACAATGATACCAAGTCAGCCACCGCATCGTGCTGGCTTTGTGCCAGGGCATCCTGAGCAGCGAAAAGCTGCCGCTCGGCATCCAGAACCGTCAGAAAGTCGATTAAACCGCCTTTTGTATAGAGCTTCAATGACAGCTCCACCGCCCGCTTATTGGCATCCACCGCGCCCACCAGCGAAGTTTGCCGCTGGCGCTCCCGGGTATAGGCCACCAGCGAGTTGTCCACGTCCTGCAGGGAATTGAGGACCGCCTGCTTGTAGGTCAGGAAGGCCTGTTCCGCCAGTTCGTTCTGCACCTTGATGGAAGCCTGTATTTTCCCCCAATCGAGCACCGGCCAACTCACCGAAGGCCCGATGCTCCAGTATCGGCTTGGCCAGGAGAAGAAATCTTTGGAATTTCCGCTCTGCAGGCCCAGCGATCCGGTCAGGGAAAACTGGGGGTATAGTTGGGCCACCGCCACACCGATGTTCGCCGTCGCCGCCGCCAGTTGTCGTTCCGCCCGTCGAACGTCGGCACGTCGGCGCAGCAGATCCGACGGTAGTCCCAGAGGTATTCCCGGCACATCGCTGTTGGGAATCGGCTCGCTGGTCAGCAGTTCCTTATCCAGGGCCATCGGTTCTTCGGCCAGAAGGATCGCGATCAGGTAGGCCGACTGCCGTATGCCGGTCTCCAGCGTCGGCATAGTTGATTCGGTTTGGTAAACCAGAGCTTCCGATTGGGCCACGTCCAGATCGCTGGACAATCCTGCCCGTTGTTTGGTCTTGGTCAGTTCCAGCGTATCCCGCTGGGCCTTGATGTTTTCCTGGGTGATTCCCAGTTGCCGCTGGAAACCGCGCAGATCGATGTAGGCTCGCGCCACCTCCGCCAGGAGGGTTACCATGGCGTCACGGCGGTCTTCGATGGAGGCTTCGACGTTGTAACCGGCGGCCTCGATCGTGCGGCGCACGCCGCCGAACACATCGATCTCCCATGCCGCATCGAAGCCGGCCTGGAAGTTATCCATTGATGCCACATTTGGGCCTTCCGCCCCGGTCACGCTCGGGGCGTTCTGGCTAGGCCGGCTGCGGCTGTAAGCTCCCGTGGCCGTCAGACCCGGATATTCCTGCGACGCCGTTTCCGTATATACCGCCCGGGCCTGGCGGATGCGCGATTCGGCCGCCAGCAGATTGGTATTGGCCTGTACCGCCCGCTCCAGCAGCGAATTCAGTTCCGGATCATTGAAGCTGTTCCACCATGTTCTGGCTTGCTTGATTTGTGGCTGTTCCGCGTAGTTCGTGGGCATGTCAAGCTGGGGCTTCTTATAGTCG
>Ga0316225_1001815_pt1 | contig 18912 bp, 15 predicted proteins | sample TBH18015metaG_FD_206010 | JGI IMG/M metagenome (GOLD analysis project Ga0316225, IMG submission 206010) | Freshwater microbial communities from Trout Bog Lake, Wisconsin, USA - TBH18015 | ecosystem: Environmental > Aquatic > Freshwater > Lake > Hypolimnion/Profundal zone | place: USA: Wisconsin... | reverse complement strand
CCACGCTTAATCACATCCTGCCCACCCTGCAGCAGCGCCTGACCTGGCCGGAAAAGGATAATGCGCCCATACAGTTAATCGGCGTCAAGGGCGAGGTCTATATCCAGGCCGGCCAATTCCAAAAACCTCTGCTGGAGGAAATAAAGCCGGGAACAATGGTGATAGGCAAAGAAGTCCAGCGCCGCTTGAAACTAAACGTCGGCGACGACGTTACGCTCATGGGGCGTGACTACAAGATCGCCGCCGTCCGCGCCGGAGCCGGCAGCGCCCAGGATATTGGTGTATGGGTGCCGCTGGCCGATGTCCAGACTATGTTGAACAAGCCTGGGAAGATTAACGCCATCCTAGGCATCGAGTGCATGTGCCCCGGCGACCGCGTCAGCGCCATCCGCCGTGAAATCAATGCTATTCTGTCCGACGTACAAGTCTACGAATTCACCGATGTCGCGACGGCGCGCTCCGATGCCCGCCGTCGCGTCCAGGAGGCCGGCGAAGTAGCCAGACAGGGCGAACTGGCCGCCCGCCAGGCGCAACGCCAGCAGCGGACACACTTTACGCGCCTATTAGTACCCATGGTACTGCTGGCTTGTGTTGCTTGGATAGCGCTGCTGACCTACGGCAACACCCGTGAACGTTCCAATGAGATCGGCATCCTCCGGGCCATAGGCTTGCGCAGTCGCCAGATACTGGGAATCTTCCTGGCGCGGGCTTTCTTCATGGGCCTGACCGGTTCGGTCCTGGGCTACATTGCTGGACTGCTGTTGGGCCAGGCCTTGGACGGCGGTGTCTGGCGCTGGTCCGATTGCCTGGCCAACCCGCGCACGCTGGCCTTGGCGGTATTGGTCGCGCCCCTGCTGGCCTGTCTGGCAAGCTGCCCGCCAGCCATCATGGCCGCCCTGCAAGACCCGGCAGTAGTTATTGCCAAGGAGTAATACCGTGTTGCGGCTGGAGAACATCGCCAAGTCCTACCAAAGCCGCCGCGGAACGGTCCGCGCCATCGTCGATTTTTCTGTGACGGTTGACGCTGGCCAATTCGTCGCGGTTCAAGGCCCCAGCGGCTGCGGCAAAACCACGCTCCTGCTGATCGCCGGAGGAATGCTTCGACCCGATCAAGGACAGGTCTGGGTGGACCAGACCAACCTGTACCAGCTTACTCCTGGCCGACGTTCGTCCCTGCGGGCAGCTAAGATCGGCTTCGTTTTTCAGCAGTTCCACCTGATCCCCTACCTGAGCGTGCTGCACAACGTATTGGCTCCTTCGATGGCGACCGGCATACCCGAAGCCCGCAAGCACGCCATGGAATTACTGGAACGCTTCGGACTGGCCGACCGCGCCGCCCACTTCCCCGGCCAGCTCAGCACCGGGGAACGTCAGCGCGCAGCCTTGGCTAGAGCTTTGCTCAGTAAACCCAGGCTATTGCTGGCTGATGAACCCACCGGAAACCTCGACCAGAAGAATGGCGCCGCCGTCCTGGGCTGCCTGGCCGCCTTCGCATCCGCCGGCGGGGCGGTGCTGCTGGTCACCCACGATCCCCGCGCTGCCCAATATGCCGGGCGCGTCGTCCGCCTGGCTCCGGCGCCCTCTTTCCCCGGCATCTTGGCCGTCGGTTAGCAAGCGTAGACCTTGATGCCGCAGCGGCGTTGATCCCGGCGATAAAGTCGATGTCTGGACTTGAACCCAAAATTCAGAATTATGGCCTTTGTTTGCTGAATTCCTGGCAGACACCGGATTGTGCCCTGTTATAGCCAGCAGTATGCTATTTTGCCGATGACTCTCCTTTTTATTAAAACACCTTACTACTCATTGCAAATGAATCATTCGCTTCATCATCATCGCCAGGGTGCCGCCGTGCGGCGGTTGCTGTTGATGCTCGTGGTGAGCGCCGGTATGGCGCTGGGCAGCCCGACGGCGGCGCGTGCCGCAACGCCGGAACAAGTCGAGGCGGCAATCAAGAAGGCCACGGAGTTCCTGCTGAGCACAGAGAATCTGACCAGCAAGAACGAGCATGAGCATTTCTGGGAGATGGGCTACGGGGGCGTTCCCGAGGAGGGCGGCGCCACGGCGCTGGCCGTCTATGCGCTGCTGGCGGTGGGGGTGAGCCCCAAAGATCCGGGCATGGCCAGCGCCATCGAATATCTCAAGGGAGTGGACGCCACTGGAATCTACGCACTGGGGCTGCGGCTGCAGGTGTGGCGGTATCTTCCATTCGAAGAGGTGAAGACCTATATCAGCAGCGATGCTATCTCGCTCCTGCGCTCGTCACATGCGGTGGCCGGCGCGGTGCCTGTAAAAGGCAAAGCGTTTTACGATTACGAACGGCTTGCGCCCAACGCCAAGGACTCTGGACCCAGACGCTACGATCACAGCAACAGCCAATATGGCGTGCTGGGGCTGTGGGCGGCGGCGGAATGCAATGCGGAAATTCCCCACCAGCAATGGGTCGATTTCGACCAGGGGTGGCGGGCCCATCAGTTGCCCGACGGCGGCTGGAGCTACATGAGCGAGCCAAATGCCGAGACCGGCGTACCAGCGAAATCCACTGTTTCCATGACCGTGGCTGGCATCGCCACGCTTTTCCTCACCCAGCAACAGGTGCATGCCCAGGAGGCCGTCGAGTGCCGGGGTAACGTGGTGGACAAGGAGATCGAAAAGGGCTTGGACTGGATGGCAAAGTTCTACAGTAATCCGGTCCATAATTACGACAACATGTACGTGGCTTACGGCATCGAGCGGATCGGCGTGGCCAGCGGTCGCAAATACCTCGCTGATGTTGACTGGTTCCAGGACGGCGCGACCTATGTCGTCAGATGCATTGGGCCCAATGGCGGCATCGGCCTTTCTGCTTGGGGCGGGGCCACTTGTCAGACGGCTTGGGGCTTGTTGTTCCTGGTCCATGGCCGCGCTCCCGTCGCCATCAATAAGCTTCAGTACGACATCGAACCGGCCGGTGGCCAGGCGCATGCTGGCAACTGGAACGAACGGCCGCGCGATGCCGCCAACTTCGTCAAATGGTCCGGCAGGCAGATCGAGGGACTGCTCAACTGGCAGGTAGTTGACCTCAAGCGTCCCGTCGAGGACCTGCATGACGCACCGCTGCTGTACATCGCTGGCGGCAGGCAGCAACTGGCGTTCAGCCAGAGCGACATGGAAAAACTCAAGACGTTTGTGGATCAAGGCGGAATCATCGTTGGAAATGCCGACTGTGCCGACCCGACATTTGCACAGTCATTCAAGAGCATGGCTGGCAAGATGTATGACTATGAATTCACCACGCTTGCTGCCGGACACATTCTCTACACCGAACAATTCAAACCCGATCAATGGAAAAACAAGCCTCAGGTCGAAATTCTCAGCAACGGGGCGCGCATTCTGATGGTGTTGTTCCCCAATAGCGACCCGGCCCGCTCCTGGCAAGTCGAAACGCGTGTCGGTCACGAGGAGGCCTGGCAACTTATGCAGGACCTGTTCCTGTATTCCATTGACAAAAAGGGTCTGCGCGCCAAAGGCGCAACCTATATCGTTAAGAGCGATCCAAAAATCACGGCGACGCAGACCATCAAAGTGGCCCGCCTGCAATACCCCGGCAACTGGGATCCCGAGCCGGGGGGCTGGAAGCGACTGGCCGCCGTCATGCACAACCAGAACCAGATCGACCTGGCCATTGAACCGGTTAAACTCGGGGATGGCAAATTGAACGCCTCCTACAAAGTAGCCCACCTTACAGGCACCTACGCGTTCAAGCTCAATAATGCGGCAAAGGACGAACTCAGGCAATACGTCAATGCCGGCGGGACGCTGGTGACCGATGCCGCTGGCGGAGGCGGAGACTTCCTCGACAGCGCCCAGACGGCCATCGCCGAAACTTTCTCCGGCGCCGCCATGAATCTGCTCCGGCTCGATAACCCCATTTTCGCCGGACCAGAACCAATCCAGCAGGTTTCCTATCGCCCATTTGCCAGAAAAATCGTCGGCGCGACCCACACGCCGCGCTTGCGCGGCATTGACATCAACGGACGCACCGCCGTCATTTTCAGCGCTGAAGACTTGAGTGTCGGCCTGGTGGGCCAGGAGGTCGATGGGATCAATGGCTACAGCCCCGCTTCGGCTACGAGCCTGATGCGGAACATCCTTGGCAACGCACTTAACCCACGCGTCGCTCCGGCCGGTGCCCAGACCGCAACCACCGAGCCCGCCGTAGCGCCGTGATGCCACATTCATTGTCCCTTGAACCAATCGGACGTTCCGTCTACTGTAGGCTCTGTCCTGACCCGATTGATTTGTGGCGGATCGGCGGGTTTTGACACAGCCGGGAAACGTCATGCACCGACGGAACAAACTAAGATGGATTCTCGCCGGGCTGGCGCTGCCCACGGCGGTGGCGGTCTACTTCGTCTTGAACTGGGCGCTGGCCAGCGGCCCCGGTAACCTACACGAGGCCGCCGCCCAAGGCGACATCTCGGCGATCAAGGAGATGCTGGAGTCAAAAAAGGCCAACATCGAAGGGCGCAATTCCAGCGGGCAGACGCCGTTGATCATTGCCGCCGCCATGGGGCAGGACCAAGCCGTGGAACTGCTGGTCGAGCACAAAGCCAACATCAACGCCGCAGACAAGTCACGGCGCACGGCTCTCTGGGAGGCCGCGCAAAAGGGAAGGACGGCAATCGTGCGCCTGCTTCTTGATTGCGGCGCCAGCGCTGGAACCGCTGACAACCAGGGGATAACGCCTCTGATGACTGCCGCCGACCATGGCGGCGCCGACGTCGCCGGCATCCTTCTGGCCAGGGGCGCCCCCATTGACGAGATGGATAATGACGGCCGTACGGCGCTCATGCATGCCGCTCTTTGCCGGCTCGACGACAACGCGATGGCCAGAATCCTGGCCTTCCATGCCGCCCTGGATCTCAAGGACAAGCAAGCCCAAACCGCCCTGGACATGGCCGTACAAGCCAGACGCCCCGACACGGTTAACGAACTGCTGGCCGCCGGGGCCGCAGCCCCGGCCGATGCACTCTATAAGGGCACCAATATAATGCGGGCTGTGTACTGGGGACAGATCATCGAGGGCAGCCGCCTGATCGCCGAAGCCAGTAGTTCCGAGATCAACGCCACCGACAATTACGGGCGCACGGCACTTATGCGCGTCCGCGACGAAGTATTGCCGCTGGGCCAGATGCTCCTGGACCGGGGCGCCAATGTGAATGCCACTGACAACGCCGGCAACACCGCCCTCATTCATGCCGCCATGCTTCACCAGAAACTCTTCGCCGAACTCCTCCTCAGTCGCCATGCTGATCCAGAGTTGAAGAACAAGCAAGGCCTCCAGGCCGCCGACCTCTGGCCCGACGTTTTGTCCACGTCTCCCGCGACCCGCCTGGCCACCTCTCCGGCAAGCAGCCCCGCTACGACCCGCCTGCTGACGACCAAGCCCTGATCCCTCCGCAATGCGTCATGGCAGACGTGTGATAAATGCGCAGACAAATATCCCCGGCCCTTTGCCGAGGGAAAGAGGCGCACGAAACGCAATTATCCCTCCGCTTCCAGCCCGATATCCAGAGCCACTGCTGAATGGGTAATAGCCCCAACCGCGATGCGTTCAATTCCGGTCATGGCGATTGCGCGGATCGTTTCCAGTGTCACGCCGCCGGAAGCCTCCAGATCTACTTTGCCTTTCTTCCCGGCCAGGTCGCGCAATTCCACCGCCGCTTGCATCTTCTGGCAATCCATATTGTCCAGAAGAATCAGACCGAGGTTCTCCACCTTGAGCACCTGGCGCAACTGCTCCAGCGTATCCACTTCCACTTCAACCAGGCGCCCGGGATCCTCGGCACGGCTGGCGGCAATGATCGGATCCAGATACGCGGTTAACTCCTGCGTCGCGATCTTCGCCAGATGGTTGTCCTTGACCAGCAGCCCATCATAAAGCCCAAACCTGTGATTGAAGCCACCGCCGGCCCGCACCGCGTACTTATCCAGCAACCGGAAACCCGGCAGTGTCTTGCGGGTGTCGTACACCCGGACCCCCGTTCCTTCGATCCGCCGCACAAACCTACGGGTCATGGTGGCCACGCCCGACATGCGTTGCAGGAAGTTCAGCGCCACCCGTTCGACGGCCAGCAAGGAATGCAATGGCCCGCGCAGGCGCAACAACGGCGTCGCCCGGACATTACTATGGCGTCCTTCGATCACCGGCATGTCAAATCCGGGGATCATTTCCACGCGCAGGCGTTCATCGTACACGCGGCAGACCATCTCCACGATCGGCAGGCCGCAAACGATCCCCGCTTCCTTCTGCATGAAGGTCGCCACCCCGGCCTCGCCAGCGGCCACCAGCAGCCGGCTGGTCACATCATCGGGGCCAAGATCTTCCCTCCGCGCCAGTTCAATCAGATCGCGCAACTGCTCGAAGGCCGGGAAGCCACCCGACACACCGTCACTGCCAGAAAGGGAATCCGTTGTCATTGCAAACAACTCCGATCAATCATTGTAAGCTTTGTCCGAGCTGGCAAGAAAAAACGGCGATGTTGCCGCACAAAAAAACGGTATCGGCCCGGCGGGGCACAAATCCGACCATTGGAAGATTGGAGGTTTTTGTCAGCGCCAACATCGCCTACAGGACGAATGCCGGCCGCTGGGGCTTCTCGGTATCGTACCAGCGTCCCGACCGCAGTGTGATCTTGCGCAGTCCCGCACTCTTACACGCCACCAAAAGTTGTCGCTCCAGTCCGGCCAGCAAGAGTTGCTTGAGTTCAAACAAGTGCGAAGAACTGTCGACCAGCACCACCAGCGAGCCCCGGCTCAACGAATCCAAAGCGCAGTGGGCATCGAGCATCCGCGGTACCAACCGTTCCCAACAACTGGCGATGCTGGCCAGCTTCGTCTGTCTTTTTTGCACCGACCCCTTAAAAAAACTGATCAGTTCCGGCCCCAGATGTGCGGCGGCAGGGGCCTCGTGCCGCTTGAAATGTGCGATCCGCCTCAACTCGCCTTCTAACTTATGGCGCGCGCCCCCGACACCAGACGCCAAATCAAATGCGCTGCTCATGAGTTACCCGCTTACTATTAGCACTCAATCACGAAAGGCTTACCGGCATGATCACATACAGAAAGTTTGCCCCGGCCCGAACCAGGCCCGGACGATTGGGGGCGGTTAATTCCAGCGTTACTTCCTCCGTGTCCACTACGCGAAGCCCTTCAACCAGAAACGCCGGATTGAAGCCGATCTCAATGTCGGCGCCCTCGAACTTGCAGGGGAAGTCCACAGTCGCCTCCCCAGCCTCCTGCGAACGCCCGTTGACCACCAGGCCCTTCTTGGTAAATGCCAGCCGCACGCCTTTGCTGTCGTCCGCCGCCAGCAACGCCGAACGCTTCACAGCACTGAGGAAATCCGCCGTAGCCGCCGTCATCTTGCGGTCGCAATCCTTGGGAATTACGTCCTCGTACGGCGGGAACTGGCCTTCCAGCAGGTTACTGGTCAAGGTCGCATTGCTGGTGTGGACAACGATTTTATTTTCCTCAATTTGGAAACCCACCAACTCTTCGGGATCGTCAATAAGCTTCTCCATCAACTGCAGGGCCTTGGCCGGAACAATGGCGCGCAATTCTTTTTCCTTGGCTTGTTTCTCGCCCCTGGAAGTCACCGCTTCAGCCAACTCACCCTTGGCTTGCGCCAGGCGCCGTCCGTCCGTGCTTACCAAGTTGATTTTTTTGCCCATTACGCTCAGCAACACGCCATTAAAGGCAAAACGTGATGGCTCCTTGGCAGCGGCAAACAAAGTTTGCCCGATATATTGCTTAAGCTGCCCCCCGGCGATCTTGAAATCCACCGTTCCTTCAAAACCTGGAACTACTGGAAAATCACTGGCTGGTTGCGTAAAAACCTTGAAAAGTGAATCCTGCCCGCGAATGGTTGCACTTTCACCATTGACTTCGATGGCCAGCGTGTCTTCGGCACTCTCGCGGACAATCGCCAGCAATCTATCCGCCGGCATCAAAACCTCGCCTGGCTCTTCGACCTGCACTTGGTTGTCCATGTAGCGAATGGATACCTCCAAGTCAGTGGATGCAATTGTAAGAGAGTTGTTTTCCGCCGTGAGCTTAACACATTGCAGAACTGGTTTGGGTGTGCGTGCGGCGATGACGTTTCCAGTTAACAGTAGTGCCTCGAGCAACGCTCCACGATTGCAAATCACCTTCATGATGCTATACCTTTCTGTTCTATGATTATCTAATGACCTACTGTATCACCTATATTCTGGTATACAAATCTCTTAAACAGCAGTAGTAATGATATACACATGCTAATTGTGGATAAGAATGGTAATGTATTCATAACTTGATGATACATAAGAAATTACATAGATTGTTATGGGACTTAAGTTGTGTATAACATGTGGGGTAGATTGTTGTAGAGATTGGTTGATTGGCTGGTACGCGTCAATGCTTGCCGGCTAGTTCTAGTTCCATGTCGCGCAGACTTTAATTTCAAGACAGCCGAGTTGACAGCTCTTGTCATCTTTTCCACCACTTATCCAAAATGCGTTGACGCGATGTTATTGCACTTATACACAACCCGTCAACACTTAGCCTTGCCTGACATAAAGACGGTGGCAAATTCCACAAACAGTACCAATACCATGCATGCTCCACTGGGCAGGAACGTCCATAGTGAACTAACCGTCACTCCACCGATCGTGCCTGCCAGTGAGATCATCACCGACAATACCAACACGCGCTTGAGATTCCGGCTCAGCAATAGTGCTGTGGCTCCCGGCAACACCAGGAGTGCTGTGACGAGCACATTGCCGGCGATTCCCATTCCGGTCACAATAATCATTGCCAGCAGGACCATCAACATATAGTGGATCGCGCCTGCCCGCACCCCCGATACCCGGGCCAACAGTGGATCGAAGCTGTAAGCCAGGATCTCTTTGCACAGCCCAGCCAGCACAAGTATCACCGCCATGGCTATGGATAGGCCGGCGATCATGCTCCTGGCCGAGACTTGGCTGATGTCGCCGAACAGGTAGCCTTCCCAGTTTACCGGCGTACCCCTGACGTGCCGGAAGATAGCCAGGGCCATGAATCCCCAGGCCAAAGATGCCACCAGGAATATGCCGATCGCAGTATCCGAGGCCATTCGCGTGCCGCGCGTCACAAACCCGATCGACAATGCCATCGCTATGCAGAACAACACCGCGATGCCATAGGCCGCCGTTTGATTAGCCAAGAACGGAAACGCCAGCGACAGCAGCCAGCAGGTTCCAATGCCTCCAAAGCCAGCGTGGCTTATTCCTTCCCCGATAAACGCCCAGCGGCGCAGCACTACCACCACGCTCAGCAGAGCGCAGGAAACGCCCATGGCCATGCTCAGAACCAGGGCATGCACCAGGTTCGTGTTGTTATGGATAAGATGGGCGACGGCTAATAGCATGGGCTTTTCTCGGCTGTCTTTGGGGGGCATTGTTGGGGGCTGGCGGCGCGCACATCATCGACTGGTAATGCCGCCCGGCCTCCCAAGGCAGCCAAATCGCAGGCAAACATTTCGTATACCAACTCCGCCGGCAGCCGTTGCGGAATATCGTGATAATGTAGAGTCAGATTCAGACAGGCCAACCGGTCGGAGACTGCCGTCACCGCTCTTAAGTCATGGCTGGCGAGGATAATGGTGAGTTTCAACTCGGTCTTGAGATTCTGGATCAGCTCGATGAACCTCTGCTGGCCACGACGGTCGATGCCGGTCGTCGGTTCATCCAGGAGCAGAATGCGCGGCCGCGGCGCCAATGCCCGGGCGATGAAGGCCCGTTGCTGCTGTCCGCCGGATAACTCCCCGATCGGGGTATTGGCCACGTCAATCAGTTCCATCCGTTCGATCAGCGATTCCACAAATTCCAAGTCCGCCGGGCTGTGGCGGCGCAGCATGCCGGTTTTGCCCACCAGGCCCAGCCCGATCACCTGCCGCGCACTCAACGGAAAATTCCGGTCGGCACGCGGGTTCTGGGGTAGATATCCCACCACGCTGCCGCGTCCGATAGCTTGTGAGGGAGACAGCCCGGCGATTCTTATTTGGCCGCGGGACGGCTGGTGCAGACCCAACAGCAGTTTCAAGAGTGTTGTCTTGCCACCACCATTGGGCCCGATCACTCCCAGGGTGCTCCCGGCCGCCACGGTCAGATCAATGTGCTTCAGCACCAGTTGCTCGCCGTAGGCGAAGTTCAGACGGGATATCTGGACGATCTCTTCCATGCGATGGTATCGAGCGCTCATTATATGAATTATTTAAGGATGCGCCGCAACTCCTCCAGATTATATCGCATAAGCCTGATGTAAGTACTGCGTCCATCGCTGGCGCTGGAGCCGCAGGCGTCCAGTCGCAGCAGGCGCAGGCCCGTCTGTGCCTGAATATGGGCCTGCTCGGCTGGCGGCAGATCCGTGTCCACCGCCAGCACGTCGGTCTGGTTTTCCCTGGCCGCATGCCGCAGGGCCAGCACGGCCTGCGGCGTTAAACGCCAAGCGACAGTATCCCCGGGAGCGATTTCCTCCAGTCCGTAGCAGTGCGCCAGCGCTCCCCAGGTCGGTCGCGCGGATAGAAATTTCTTTTGTCCCGTCTGCGCCAGGGCGGCCCGGAACTCGCCATCCAGTTGCTCCACTTCGTCCTTGAATGCCGCCGCGCGCTGGTGGTACTCGTCGCCGTGCTGTGGATCGCGGATGCTCAGCCGGTCGGCGACTAAGTCGGCGAATTCCCCGGCCACTTTCATATCGAGCCACAAGTCGCCCTGTCCACCGATGGCAAGGGCATCCTTTTTTCCCGTGTTCGTCTGCTGAGGCCCAAGAAGGTGTTCCAGTCTATAGTTCCGTCCGCCAAGTTCCTTGGTCCATGAATCGTCATATCCGCTGGTCAGGACGATGTTGGCATCGCGCAGTTGCTTGCGCTGGTTATCAGACACCGTCAGGTTCCGCGGATCCTGGCCTCCCTCCAAAAAGGCGCGGACGTTGACCCATTGTCCACCCACCTGGCGCGCGATGTCGGCCAATGGATACACCGTCGCCACCACTTCGATGCGTGGCACTGGTTCTGCCGTCTCGCCGCCGCGATCACAACCCGCCATGCCAACGCACCACGCCATTACCAGCCTTGGCGCCAGCCTGCGGGTTATTATTCTTGCAAGCTCGGCTAATCGTAGCATCACGCCATACCTCTTGGCTGTATCATAACCAATGCATAGCTTTTTCCGATTGCCGCTCCCACCAACCAGTGCTATAGTCCTGCATAGTATCTTGTAGCAAATTACATACCCAAGAGAACGATATGCGTAAGTAATTTATGGGCATGGAGTTAACACAATCTACTTCGATGCGGCAGGAAATGCGGCTCACGCCACGCATGATCCAGTCGATGGAGATTCTCCAGTTGCCCCTTATGGCCCTGGAGGAACGCATCGAGCAGGAACTCCAGAACAATCCTGTTCTGGAATTGCGCGATCCGGAGGACGATGGCACTGAAGTTCCGGATACCACCGAAGATCAAACGAAGGAAAACACCGAGGCCGAGCAGCCTATGGTCGTCAAAGACAACGACGATTCCTCCGAGGACTTCGACCGCCTCGAAAAGATAAGCGAATACCTGGATAACGAGGAGTTCCGCACCAACAGTGGTTTCAACCATCGCGCCGCTAATCAGGATGGTGAACGCGACAAGAAACTCGACGCCATGAACAATACCGCCGCCCGCAGCGGCACTCTCATCGACCATCTTTTGGGCCAGTGGGCTTTTGTGGATACCACGCCGCAACTCAAAATCGCCGGCGAAGCCATAATCAACAACATCGGCTCCGATGGCTACCTGCACCTTAGTCTGGAGACAATCCGCACCGATTCCAAAACGCCACTGACCCTGGAAGACCTCGAGATCGCATTGAAGCTGGTTCAGGATCTGGAGCCCGCCGGCGTGGGGGCGCGCAACGTTCGCGAGTGTCTGCTCCTTCAGCTCAACGCATTGGAACAGGAAGGCGATGAAGACCACGATTATAGTCTCGAGCGCAAAATCGTATCCGATCATCTGAAGGATCTGGAATTGAATCGTTACCCTCAGATCGCCAAAAAGCTGGGCACGTCCATCGAGGAAATTCAGAAGGCGGTAAGAGGTCTGCGGCGGCTTCACCCTCATCCCGGCAAGCTTATCGGTTCCGAGGACGCCCCGGCCATCACGCCCGACGCCCGCATCTATCTTGACGAGGACACCGGCCAGTACGAAATCGCCATGACCCACGATCCGGCGATGAACCTTTACATCAGCGGCACTTATCGCCGCATGCTCCAGCAGCGCACCGCCGACAAGAAGACCCGTGAATTCCTCAACAACAACGTGCGCAATGCCCGCTGGTTGCTGGACAGCATCGAGCAGCGTAAGGGCACCATTCTGCGCGTGATCCGCGTGGTGGTGGATGCCCAGCGCGATTTTTTCGACAAGGGTCCGGAGTTTCTGCGGCCTCTGCCCATGATCCAGGTGGCCGATCAACTGGGTATTCACGTGGCCACGGTTTCCCGCGCCGTTCATGACAAATGGATTCAGACTCCGCGCGGCGTCTTCCCGCTGCGGCGCTTCTTCTCCGGCGGCACCACCAGTTCCGAGGGCGAAGACATGTCCTGGGATGCGGTAAAAGAGAAGCTCAAGACCATCATCGATAACGAGGACCGCCTCAATCCGCTTAACGATGACGACATCGTCAAAAAGTTTGCCGGCCAGGGTATCGAGCTGGCCCGCCGCACCGTCGCCAAGTACCGCAAGGTCCTCAACATTGCCTCCGCCCGCCAGCGCCGGGCCTTCTAGCGCTTGTGGCACAGCGGCCCTCGGCTATGATCCGATCACCTTCTGGATATCAAGCGAGGCTGCCATGGCTGAGGAGGCGACATTTTTCCCGCCGTTGAAGCAGAGCATTATTGATGTGATCGGCGCTACGCCGATGCTGGAACTGAACCGTATCGTCCAGCTAGCCGGAATACCGGGGCGGTTGCTGGTGAAGTTGGAATACCTCAATCCCGGGCACAGCAAGAAGGATCGCATCGCCTTGTCCATGATCCGCCACGCCAAATTCCGCGGGCTGCTTGCCGACGGTCAGACGGTTGTTGAACTCACCAGCGGCAACACCGGTACGGGACTGGCCATTGTCTGCCGGGCTCTGGGCCATCCTTTCGTGGCGGTCATGTCGCGCGGCAATACCATGGAGCGCGCCCGCATGATGCAGGCCCTTGGCGCGGAGGTCGTCCTCGTGAATCAGGCCTCGGGCTCGCGCCCCAACGAGGTCTCCGGTGACGACCTGGCCCTGGTCGAAAATGCCGCCTGCCGCCTGGTCAAGCAGCGGAATGCGTTTCGCGCCAACCAGTTTGAGATGCAAGCCAATGCCCAGGCCCACGAAGAAACCACCGGTGTGGAAATCTGGGAACAGTCCCAGGGCAAGGTTGATGTCTTTGTGGATTTCGCCGGCACCGCCGGCACCTTCACCGGTGTCGCCCGCGTCCTGCGGCGCAATAACCCCCTGATCCGTTGCTACCTGGTCGAGCCAGCGACGGCCGCGACGCTTTCCGGCCGGCCGCTGGAGAACGCCGGCCACAAGATCCAGGGCGGCGGCTACGCCCGGGCCGGTCTGCCTCTGCTGGATCGCCGGCTGGTCACCGGGTTCCTGCGCGTCTCGGATGACCAGGCCATCGCTGCCGCGCGGATGCTGGCTGCCGAAGAGGGCGTCTTCGCCGGTTTCTCCACCGGCGCTCATCTTGCCGCCGCCCTGTCCCTCTTGCGCGGACCCGAACCCGGCGCCACCATCGCCTTCTTGGCCTGCGACAGCGGCCTGAAATACCTCAGTACCGATTTGTTTCCTTACCAGCCTGCGGCTGTATGATCCCCGGCTTCAGCGGAGAACTGGGTGAATTATGAAAACGTGCAAGCGTAAGGCAGTCCTGCTTTTAAGTGGCGGCTTGGATTCTACCACCATACTGGCTCTGGCGCAAAAGCGCGGATTTGAGATATACGCCATAAGTTTTCGTTACGGGCAGCGCCACCGTCGCGAACTCCAGGCCGCCCGCCGCATAGCCGCTGCGGCCAAAGTTGCCCGGCACATCATCGTGGGCATCGACCTGGGCTCCATCGGCGGCTCGGCGTTGACCACCGGTATCGCCGTACCCAAGGATCGCCCGCTGAAGGAGATGTCGCGCGGCATTCCCATCACCTATGTTCCGGCCCGCAACACGATTTTCCTGTCGCTGGCCCTGGCCTGGGCCGAGGTGCTGGGCTGCGCGGATATCTTTATTGGCGTCAATGCCCTGGACTACAGCGGCTATCCCGACTGTCGTCCCCGGTACATCAAGGCCTATGAGCGCCTGGCCAATCTGGCCACCCGCGCCGCCGTCCAGAATGGAAGGAAACTGACGATTCACGCGCCGCTTATCCGCATGACCAAGGCGCAGATCATCAGGACCGGCTTGCAATTGGGGGTTGATTATTCGCAGACCTGTACCTGTTACGATCCCGCATCCGCCGGTGAGGCTTGCGGTCGCTGCGATGCCTGCCTGCTGCGGCTTAAAGGCTTTGCCGCCAATGGCATTGAGGATCCTGCGCCGTATGTGGCCCAGCGCGCTCTTCGGCGGTAGGGTGGTCATGACGCACGGTTTGACTACTGGGCGGTGTTGCCCGTGAGGCCGCACGCATCTCGCCATCTCCACAGAAATCGGCCTGGGCGCTAGCGCCGGGACCGATTGGCTTTAGCTGCTTCGTTTTGCCGCCGCGGCATTGCGCTGCGCGAAATAACGCATGGCTTCGCCGACGAGGTAGAAGCTGCCGGTGATGCAGATCACGTCTTCGCGGGTGACGGCGCGATTGGCGATGGCCAGGGCTTCCTCGAGGTTGGGGGCGACCTGGGCCATCTTGCCGTACAGTTCGATGTAACGGGCGGCCAGTTCTTCGGGGTCGGCGGTGCGGATGCTCTTGACCGGGGTAAAAATGACCTTGTCGGCGCCGCTGGTGATGCGTTCGAGCATGCCGGCGATGTCTTTGTCGCCGCAGCAGCCGAAAATCACCACCATGGAATCGTAGGGGATGTGCTGGCCGATGGCCTTCATGACCGCATCGAGGCTGGCGGCATTGTGGGCGCCGTCCACGATCACCCGCGGGTTATGGGACACAACTTCCATGCGGCCGGGGATGGTGGTCTTGCCCAGGCCTTCCATGGCTTTGGCATCATTGATGGCGATGCCGCGGGTCTTGAGCTTGTCGAGCACGGCCAGAGCCAGGCCGCAGTTGATGGCCTGGTGTTCGCCGATCAAGGGGACGGCCAGATGCTCAAATTTGCTGTTGGGGGTCGTCAGGCAGATGCGGTTGTGGGAACCTTGGAGCCGGCTGGACTCGAAACGATAGCTGAATTCGATGGTCTTGCCGGTGATGTCCAGCGTCGTGCCGACTTTCTGGGCTACCTGCTTGAGGACCGCCTCGACCTCAGGTTCCTGGGCAACACTCACCGCCGGGACGCCTGCCTTGAAGATTCCGGCCTTCTCGGCGGCGATTTTGGCTAGGGTGTGGCCCAACTGGGCCATGTGGTCTTTGCTGATGCTGGTGATCCCCGTCACTTCGGGCATGAGGACGTTGGTGCTGTCCAAACGGCCGCCGAGACCGGTTTCCACCACGGCGACATCTACTTTTTGTTCTGCGAAGTGCTTAAATGCCGCCGCTGTCATTACATCGAAATAGGTCGGCGACGGCTTCATTCTCGAGCCGATGGGTTCGATATGACGGATGAGGCGGGCAAGATCAGCCTGGGGAATCAGTTCGCCGTTGATTTGGATGCGTTCGCGAATGGAGAGCAGGTGGGGGCTGGTGTAGAGGCCGACGCGAAAACCACATTCGCGGAGCATAAACGCGAGCATAGCGCAGGTGCTGCCCTTGCCTTTGGTGCCGGCGATATGTATGGATTTAAACGATTCCTGCGGATTACCCAATTTTTTGAGCAATTGCCGCATACGATCGAGGTCGAAATTCTGGTTATTGTAACGTACGATACGCAATCGTTCGTAGTCGGTAAGTGTTTCCAGATAGCGCATGGCTTTGTTGAGGTTGCTCGAAGCCGGGGCAGGCGAGGCCCCCGGGCGTTTCTTGGAATGGCGGAAGCGGGCTTGCTTGGACAGAGCCTTCCGGGCGGACCCGGGGTGTGCGACCCCCGCGCGAGCAGGATGTTTGGAGCGCTTGGCGACGGGGTTCCTTCGCACGACGCTACGCCTGATTTTCGAGCGGACTGCCATGGATGTGTCAGTATAACGGTTTTTGAGGATTTATTCAAGGTGAGCATGTTTGTGAAATAATCCAGGCTTGTGCCGCCGCAAAATCGCGGCCCGCATCTTTCGCGGTTTTCCGGCGTAGTGTTAGAATAGAATGGTCAACGGACGGGAGTTCAGCTTGCAGACATGTTCCAATTGCAAGTCGGTAGTGAGCAGCCAGAGCGAACATTGCCCTGCTTGTGGGCAGCATTTGTTCGTTGCGGCGCCTGTGGAGTCGCTACGCCTTTTGGCCGCCGCTGCGGTTCCGCACCGTTTCCGCCGGATTTTTGTGGTGCTGCTGGTTGCCGCCGGGGCGGCGGTTTTTTATCGCGGGGTGATTGTCCGGGAAACCAAAGCCGTCAGGCCGGTCGAAGTGGCGGTGCCATCCCCTGTGATTGCGGCAGTGCCGGAGTTGGTTGACAGCGGGGCGGATACCAATATCCACGCGGGCTTGCCAACGGTGCGTCCGTCAAGCCGTCCCACCACCTACGTGTTGGAGCCATTGCTGACGGCGGTTTCGCCGCTGAAGATTATTCCGCACCGTTTTATTATCAGCGAGGAGGACCTGGGGGTGGTGCTCGATCGTCAGTTTGGCAAGAACAATCGTGATTTACGCAAGTTCCGCGCCTGTTCCTTCGACAAACAATCGGGAATGGTGCAGGTGGTAATCGCTCTGGATGATGGACTGCCAACGTGTATTGAATATATCGCCATGGAGGATGCCCGTCATATTCTGGGCATTATGCGCGAATGTAAATTGCCGTGGTCGCAACTGGAAATCATGGGGACTTTGGCCGTGAAACAGAGCATGGGATACAAGAAAATAGAGACGCGCGTGTTTGACTGTACATGGACGCGTCAGAAGACCGACGGCCTGAACCTGGATGACACCAGCGGCGAACAACTATTCAGACTCGGTTCGAATGCGTTCCTGGCCCCGGCCCTGAAGAACTGAGAATGACCCGCATTCTGCATGCCTACGGCCTCCCCCTTGGCCCACATTCTTCTAAGGCGGTTCCCAGCTTTCGCACGGCGGCCAGGAAAGCCTCGTAGTTCCGCCGCATTTCGCTCAGGGAGTCCCCGGCGAATTTTTCCACCAGGGCCCGGGCGATCTCGAAGGCGACGATATTTTCCAAGATGACCGCCGCCGCCGGCACGGCGCAGGCATCGCTGCGTTCGTAGGCGGCTTGGCAGGACTCTTTGGTGTTCAGGTCGATGCTTTCCAGGGGCTTGCCCAGGGTGCTGATCGGTTTCATGGCCCCGCGGACAATTACCGGTTGTCCGTTGGTCATTCCCCCTTCCAGGCCTCCGGCATTGTTGGTCGGGCGGGTGAAGCCCAGGGTATTTGACTGCTTTTGTGATGGGTTGTAGCCGATGGCGTCGTGGACCTTGGAGCCGGGCAGGAAGGCGACCTCGCGGCCCATCCCAATTTCGACGGCTTTGAATGCCTGTGTCCCCATGACCGCCATGGCCAGGCGGGCCGAAAGTTTTTGATCGTATTGAACGCAAGTCCCCAGCCCCGGCGGACATCCGAAGACGCGCGCCTCGACCAGGCCGCCCAGAGTGTCGCCGTCGGTCTTGGCCTCTTTAATGGCTTGCTTCATGGCTTCGTGAACCGAACTATCCGGGCAATTGAGCCAATCGCGGAAGAGATCTCCGGCGTCGCGATTTTCGCGCAGCTTCTCCAGCGGTAGCGCAAAATCGACCTTGGCTATGATCGGTCCAATCGACAGGACGTACCCAAAGACGTCGATGCCGAATTCCTTGAGCATGCAACGCGTCAGTGCTCCGGCAGCCACCCGGGCGGCGGTTTCGCGGGCACTGGCCCGTTCCAGGGTTTCCCGGCAATCGGTGGTAAGCCACTTAATAGATCCCGCCAGGTCGGCATGGCCAGGCCGCGGACGGGAGAGCGGCGCAGCATCATCCAACCGGCAATCGCGGTTGACGATCTGGAGAGTGATGGGCGAGCCCATGCTCTTGCCCCGCCGGACCCCTGAAAGCACACGCACGCTGTCGGTTTCAATCTTCTGTCTTCCCCCCCGCCCATATCCGCCCTGGCGACGGCGCAGTTCGCCATCGATAAAGGCGGTGTCAATGCTGATACCCGCCGGCAGTCCCTCGATCAGGGCCAGAAGCGCCGGTCCGTGCGATTCCCCGGCGGTGCGATAGGTAAGCTGCGCCATGGCCACATTCTAGCGGAAATCGGCTAAAGGAGGAAGCCGACGTTTCAACAGTGTGTCAACTCAATAGAAATGTCACATTCGTTAACTCATTAGAACTGTCACATTCCCATGCTGGGCTGGCGGCGCCACGTAGCCCCGTTTGTACGGATGCTCCGCAGGCGGCCTGTAAACCTTGTTGTTCTGGAACACTGGACGCCACTGTCCACCTGTCGGACGGGCCGGAAGCTCATAGTGCGCCAACACACGCCCTCTATAGTACAGCTCTATCGTCCCATCCAGGTGCTCCCGAACCTCAACACGCTGCCGCGCCAACGCCAGCGACTGGTGCTTTGACCCGATCTGCAACACACGCTTCTGGTAGCAGACGCACCAGTCTCGACCCACCGTCCGCTCTTCCTTGAAGCACAATATCTGCCTTAGGTCCATCTTCGCC
>Ga0316225_1001814_pt1 | contig 18920 bp, 9 predicted proteins | sample TBH18015metaG_FD_206010 | JGI IMG/M metagenome (GOLD analysis project Ga0316225, IMG submission 206010) | Freshwater microbial communities from Trout Bog Lake, Wisconsin, USA - TBH18015 | ecosystem: Environmental > Aquatic > Freshwater > Lake > Hypolimnion/Profundal zone | place: USA: Wisconsin... | reverse complement strand
AAAGCAAATTCGTGGCCACCATTCGTAATCCTGAATTCATGCGAAAACTTCTTGTCTCTTAGTAGTATATGTAATTCTTCATTACTTCGGCAAAGTGTTTGTTCATCATCACCATTGGCAATGAAAATTTTTAATCCGCTTAGTTTCGACAAATCTTCTTGAGAAAAAATCTGAAAGGGATTGTTGTGCCTGTAATAGTCCGTGATTCTGTCGTTTCCAATTTTTCCTATGCCGCCAAAAATACGTCCCCATTGCTGATTCCAGCCCGTAGAATCTTCTTTCATATATTGTTGGTCGGTTCGGATGGAAATACTTAAAGGGACACAAGAGCCGAACACCTCAGGATTTTTCATAGGGAGAATTAATGTTCCGAATCCGCCCATAGAATAACCCATGGTTGCACGGTGCTGACGATCGGCAATGGTGTGGTATTTGCTGTCGATAAATGGAATCAATTCCTGGATAAACATATCCTGATACCTGAATGCACCAGAAAAATCATTTACGTAATAACTGCGGAATCCTTGCGGCATCACATAAATCATCGGAACAATCGCTTTTTCCTGAACAGCTTTGTCTGCAATCTGGCTAATTTGACCATATTCAAGCCATGAAGTTTCATCATCTCCCAATCCGTGAAGCAGATAAACAACAGGATAGCTATGATTAACCGTAAAGTAGTCTTGCGGCAGGCAAATTGAATATTTCACTTCCTGTCCCAAAATTTTACTGAAAAAGCTCAGGCTCTCTACGATCCGGACATCCTGAGCAAACAATGTGTTCAGTAAAATCAGAGATAAAAAATAAGTAGTCAATAGCCTTTTCATATTATTGATTTTTCAATTTTAAGGACAAATAAAACAGTGACTGATTCAATCCGTTAATGGTTGATTGAAGCGAAGTAGTGCCTTGTCTGACACGATATTCGAACGCATTTCCTTTATTCCTGATATCAACGAATAGGTCGTAATTACTCTGGTAAAAGTCTGACTTATCGGTTACATCGACATAATAATAAACTCCGAGAATAGCCTGAGTATTGGCCGGAAGTTTGGCGTTATACAGGAAAACGCCATTGAAAATCGTTTGAACTCCGGAAATCAGGTCGCAAACATTGGCGCCACCTTGCTCATTTCCCATGAAAACCTTCCCCTTATTATCCGCAACCAGCCTATAATTGGTATTAATCTGGTTTATGATTTGTGTAAGAACATCGCTTGTAATCTCAGAGGAACCTTCCGGAATCTCAACGATTACTGAATTTGGAATATTTCCGGCTACCATGCTGTTATTCAGGAATGATAATACGCTGGTGGCATTTTCGGTACGTGAGGCGCCGGCAAAATCGTGCAGCCAAAAAATTACCGGATACGAATTGCTGGCCAAATTGTAATCGATCGGTTTGAAAATTCCTAACTGAATGTCGCTTCCATTAAGGTTTTCCAAAGTATACTGACTTGATGGAATCAGATTTCCAATGTTTACAGGATCCGGATTTTCAGGATAGGTTTTCCCTGCAAAACCATAGCTAATAAATTTAAGTGCTTCAGGAAGTGCTGGATGCCAGTATTCCCAGTTGTGTCCTCCGTTGCGCACACGGTATTCGTGCGGAATCTTGCGGTCACGCATTAGGTTGTGCAAAGATCCGTTGGTAATGTAAAGTGATTCTTCATCGTCACCACAATCCATTAAAATCTTCAGACCCGAATATTTCGATAGGTCATTCTGATCGAAGAAATGGAAGGGGCTGTACTGTTTAAAATAGTCGGTCAGCCGTGCTTGCCCGGTCATTCCAAAACCTCCAAAAATAGAACCCCACTGACTGTTGAAATTACTTTGAGTTTCGGCCAAGTATTGTTCGTCGGTACGGAATGACATACTCAATGGAACACTGATACTGAAAACTTCAGGATGCATCGACGGTAGGATCAAAGCCCCGTAACCGCCCATTGAATAGCCCATTACTGCACGAGATTGTGGATTCTTCTTGGTCCTGTAAAGCCGATCAATTTCGGGCACAAGTTCACTGGCAAAGAAATTCATGTACGGATAACTACCGTTGTACCGATTTACGTAGTACGAGTTAAACCCCTGAGGCATAACAAATATCATCGGTCCGTTTGCCGACACATCTTTGTCGGCATAATACTGAATCAGTCCATCACCAACCCAGGCCGATTGATTGTCACCAAATCCATGAAGCAAGTAAACCACAGGAAAAGAATCATTCGAGCTCGCATAGTTATCCGGAAGCAAAACTTCGTAACCAACTGAATTATTGAGTATTTTACTGGTTATAGATTCATTCTTGAGGAGACGGACAAAGGGTTTTTCCGGTTCTTTTGGAATATCAGGGGTTTTAGTGCAATCCATCATACCCCAAACGAGGATTCCAACTGAAATAATAAGCAGTCGTAAGCATCTGGAAATGAGTATGGGGTATCGCATCAGCTTATGGTTTATTAATATGGATTAATAAGTTTGGCGGGAGCATCGGCATAAACTACATACGATTTCATCGTTATCCTGAAATCAGGATTCTGGTTCACCCATTTTATTTCGAGTTTATGATCCCCGTTTTTCAACATATACTTATGGTAGATATCATACTTTCGCACGATATAATCGTATGGCATACGATCCTGTTCAACTTTTGCACCATCGATATAAACATCCAGCAGGGCTACAAAATCACTTTTAGCAACACCACACTGACTTTTTACATTTCCCAAAACCACAATACCATTTCCTGTAAAATCAATTTTTATGGTTTCATCCAGAAAATCTTTCCGAACCAGAAGTTCATAGGTGGGAAACATTCCTCCGAATGATTGTTCAAACTTTACAGTTTCGGGTTTTTGAACTTGGATGGTGATTTGATCATTTGTCAGTTCTCCCCCGTTTTGTATAATCCGCTGAACTGCATGCTTATTGCTTAGTTTGTATATCTGGTTTAACGTTAAATCACTATAGGGGAATTTTAAATCCTGAACCTTCTCAATGGCTGGTTTCCAAAATGCAGGGATTTTTTCATAACCGAGAATTGCGCCCAAAATACCAGCACTAACTGCCGGATTACTATCTGAATCCTGACCGCTTCGGGTAGTGACATCCATTGTTTTAAAGAAATCCTTCTCCCCGTATAAAAGTCCCATAACCACGTAAGCCGCATTAACACTGGCATCAATATTGATTGCATTATAAGCCCCTTCCGGACAACCAACTTCTGAGGTATGCTTCTTTTCAAATTCAAACCAACATTGCTTCCAGTCGTTCGGATATTGATTATGCCACCTGATAACATCACTTATCGCATGGTAAAACTTACTTTTTTCAGGAATGGATGTTAAAGCCTGGGCAATAATAAAATCGATATCATCGGATATGAACGCCATCGAGTACATTGCAGCCACAAAAACGCCACCATACCAACCATCCCCTGAATTGGTGATATGACCCACACGATCGCAAATTTCGGAGGCTGAGTTGATCATTCCGGGCGACATCATTCCTATAAAGTCAGATTCTATCATAAAATCGATATCATTTGCGTGAGGGTTATTCATCCAGTTTCCTGATGCCGGAGGCATCATCCCATTCAGAATATTGTAGCGGGCTGCCTGATTGGCATGCCAGAGTTTAAAATCGTGGTGGGCAAAAGAGAGTGCGAAAGAGTCAGCCGGTGCTTTGAATCCACATTTTTCAAGTACCTCAACAAATGTCAGGTCCATATAAACATCATCATACAAACCCGGATCTGAAGAGAATAAATCTTTAATATAATCGTCATACCAGACTATCTTCTGATAATCATGAATCATTGTTCCCTTAAACTGGAATTCTGTAGGACCCCCATAAGTACAGCCAATAGTTTGACCTGCCCAGCCACCTTTAATTTTGTCCTGCAATGCACTTAATGTCAGGGTCGCTTTCCCTGGAAGAGCTGATACCGGTTTTACTACTCTGCCATATAAGGAGGAAACACAACCACAAAGGGCCAGAAGTGAAAGGATAAAATATGTTCTTTTTTTCATAAAGAGAGCTATTGCGGTAAATTACTTTGTGGTTGATTCTCAGAATAAATAATGATATCATTAATTCTAATTTCATACTTACTATTGGGATTCAGCCATTTAAGCCTGACATTATGCTTTCCCTCACTGAGTTGGTATTTCCAAGCCGGCTCGAGTCTTCGGGAAGTGTTTTTCATGGGCATTTTGACCAATTCATTCGGTTTGCCATCAATATACACTTCCAGTTCAGCTACATATGTGTCATTAGGCTCAGCCAGACCAAATACCTCAGATCCTACTCTCTTCGAGACACGGTCGATATAATCTTTATCGATTTTCGAATTCTTCACAAGATTCCCGTAAAAAACGTAACCGTTTCCAAAAAAGTCGTATGAAAGCTCATCGGTGAATGAACGGTCAAATCTGTCACGGAATATTGGATAGGTTTTTTCAAAATTCTGCTCATATGCCACCGGAACAGGCGCTGCAAAAGGAATCATTACCTTGTCGCTATCAACGGTTCCTCCGGCTTGTTTAATCATTGCCAATGCATGCTTAAAACTTAAATCATATGCATTATTGAGAGATACAGTGGTTCCCTCGAAATTTAAAGGTTCAATTTCCTTCAGAGGTTTGAGCCAGAATAACGGGATACCGGAATACCCAAGCATGACACCCAGAATACCTCCCACTGAAGCAGGGTTGGAATCGGCATCCTGACCGCACCGGGCTGTAATATCCAAAGATTTTGTAAAGTCACCCTTACCATATAAAAGTCCGATGGCATCATAGGCCGAATTTATTTTTGCATCAATATTGAAGGATAAGAAAACCCCTTTAGGACAGCCAACATCATTATTCCATTTCTTTTCAAGTTCAAACCATGTGGCCTGCCAGTCGTCTGGATACTGTTTGTGCCATTTAATAACATCAGCAATACAATCATGGAATTTTGTATCTGCCGGAATAGTTTGTACAGCCTGTTCTACAATTTCGCTGACATCATCCGAAACAAACGCCAGAGAGTACATCGCAGAGATAAAGACCCCTCCATACCAGCCATCACCACTGTTCATAATATGGCCCACACGATTGGCTACCTCAGTGGCAGAATTCACCATGCCGGGAGTCATCATCCCGATAAAATCAGATTCAATCTGAAAATCGATATCATCGGCATGTGGATTATTTTTCCAATTCCCGGACTTTGGAGGCATGATTCCATTCAGAATGTTGTATCTCGAAGCCTGGTTTGCATGTGCAAGATGGTATGCAGTTCCGGCCCAGTGATGGGCTATGGTATCCATAGAAACATTTAATCCGAATTTTTCGAAAACGTCCACAAAATTCAAATCGGTATAAATATCGTCGAACAGACCGGGTTTCTTGTCAAACCAGTATTTTACATATCCCTCACGCCAAGGAATATTCTGATAATCAGGAATTAACGATCCCTGGTATTTGAATTCAACAGGAGCGCCATAAACAACACCAATGGTCTGTCCTGCCCATCCCCCTTTGATTTTATCCTGAAGCCGGATTTTGGTCAGAACATTTTGTTTCCCTGAAGCAGAAAAACTCAGCAGGCAAATTCCAATTACCAGATATCCAAAAATATTTTTTATCGAATATTGCATTTTCTACTTAAATTTAAACTTGAAAAACAATAAAAAACCAGCCTTTTAATTCATTAATGATAAACGCACAATTCAGTGACCGAAGAAAATCCGGAAACTTGTTTGGTATATTTATGCCAGTGATCCTGGATTTTTGTATCGCCTATAATCCGGATAGCTTTAGTTTCGACAGATGGAAAACTGATCATATATTCCACAAAATGTGGCTGAAAGAAGACAATGTCGTTTTCTGGCAGTGAAGGCGAAATATTAATTTTCTCAATCGGAATCCATTTTCCCGTTTCGCTTTGGTATTGAACATTGAGCGAAGTAAACCATCCCCCGAATTCCTCAAGACATCCGGTATGCAGCGCTATACTACTGATCTTTTGCCGAGTTTTCCATCCATAGCCGTAGTAGTCAACCTTAGGAATGTTCGATTTGGCAGCAAGACTATAAAATACGGATCCGGCACCGTTGGTTTTCCCGTCATTCAGAATCTTGATATTTCTGGCGTACATCGGTTTTCCGAAAGTAATCCAGCAGGAATCAAGTACTGCCAGGTTTAGGTCGCGGACATTTGCCAGAATAGTGTCTGCTTTCATCGCAATATTTTCGCCACGAACCAGTAAATTAAAATTGTGGGTAATCTGTTCTTTGCCGTTACTAAGTTGAAGTGTAATCTTTGAATATCCGGGCACTGAAGGAATTCCGTAGAGTTTTCCATTGCTAAAGGTCAGACCTTCAGGAAGATTTCCTGAAATCAGACTCCAGATATAGATTTTGTTTGCCTGAGTGTAAAAATCGTAATCGACCGGTTTACCTGTTTCCATTACCGGTAGCGGTCCGATGCAAAATTCGAGAGGAGGATTAAACACCGCTTCAGAATTGATGGTCAGCACCTGGTTACCAGGTTTCCCCGATAGTTTTCCTCCTTTTAAAACCACCAGGTCAATTGTTGATTTCAACGTCTGGTCAATCATTTCTGAAATTTTGCCATCAGGCATATCATATCGGGTTACATTAACATATTTGTCATTGAAAGGCTTTTCCCAACCTTTAACCGGCAGATATAGATTGGCAGGCAAAGACTTAAATCCGTTGATGACGCCAAGCAACCCAGCGATAGTTGCAGCCTGATTATCACAATCAAAACCGATAGCACATGCAAAGTCAAGTGTGTGCTGGAAATTTCCTTCGCCATACAACATGGCCAGAACAGCGCAGGCACCGTTAAGATTTGCATTCCAGATAGTTTTGGTCATCTCAGGCTCGTTGAGGTAATATTTCTTTGCCATCTCTTTTCGGGCGGCTTTCCAATCCTTTGGATATTTGGCGTACAGATTTATCATCTCCATGGCAGTGCCAAAAAAGCGACCCTTTGAAGGCAGAGCTTTCATGCCAATTTCAATCAGTTTGCGAATATCTTTTTCGAAATAAGCCGCCGAGTACATGGCACCGTAAAAGATTGTTGGTTCAACGCCCCAATCATCGCTGGTGATGCGTGCAGCCCAATCGGATTTGGAAGCCGCATAGTTCCCCATGCCCGGTGCAGTCACTCCCCATATTTCGTTGATCAGTTGAGGGTCAATCTGGTACCAATGCGGATTTAATTCTTTGCTCCCGGTAAACGGCGGCGTATACCCGAAATGCATCAGGCCAAGAGCAGCCCGGTTGGCCAGCCAAATGCGGTCGCGGATATGATACATCCATGCATTGCAAAGCTGCACATAGGTTGGCTCAGGACCAAATTTCTGCATTTCAAGCAGGTACATATATTCCACATCGGTATCGTCATCTGAAAAAGCTCCATCACATTTTTGAAGTTTATCGAGACTTTTGCTGTAACCATAAGGCCATTTCTCAGGGCCGGGTTCAGCAATATATTTGCATTCGTGAGGTAAACCATACATGTTGCCAATCAACTGACCAATCCATTCGCCAGCGATTTTATCACGCAATTCGCTGATTTGTATTTTGTAAGGCTTATTGCCATCCGAAATGAATGGAAGTATTGAAATTACAAAAACCAAAGACCATGTAATGGAAAATTTTCTCATCATTATTGCATCGGAGGATTTTGAACCAGGTTCGTATTAGCACTCATAACTGTCGTTGGGATTGGGAATAACTTTGCCCCCGGGCCTGAAACTGGTTTATTCCACCAGGCATTTCCCCAAACTCCAAAACGAATCATATCCTGACGACGATGGCCTTCCCATGCAAATTCCCGGCCAAGTTCATCCAGAAACCCTGTTGCAGTTAAATCGGAAATGGTCAACGGAGCTAAACCTGCTCTGGTTCTGATTTTTTGCAAATCAGGGTCGTTCAGCATCTCACCGGCACGATTAAGTCGCCATAAAGCCTCGAGCTTAGTGTAAAGGACATCAGCATAGCGAAAAAGGACAAAATCGTTTTCCATATCGGTAACATAGTATTCCAGTCCATCCTGGTATTCATATTTGCAACAACGTGCACCTTCCCATTTTTTACGCGCCATATAATTCGCAACTGTTGAGGTGTAAATGAATGGGACGCCATCGATTATGATATCATTACCGTTTTTATCCTTTTGCTGCCCAAAAAGGAAGGAGTTCTTCCGAAGGTCATTATCCGCAAATTTATCCAGAAAACCTGGTTCCAAAATAAACTCATCCCACATACCACCTTTGAAATTAAACGTAGCGCGACTGGCATCATTAAGTGTCAGTGTGTACCAATAAAAATGGTCTTTGGTCAAAACAGATTGCATGGGTACAACAAAAATATTTTCTGCAGAACCTTCATTGTGAACCAAGAAATTGGCAAAGAAATTGTCTTCAAGATGATAACTGTTCAATGCAATTACTTTATTACAGGCATCAACAGCCTTCTGGTTTTCGTCTGCGCCAATCCATTCCTGTCCATTCAGATACATTTTTGCCAGTAAAGTATAGGCCATAGCCTGTGTAACACGTCCATAATATTGAGTGGTTGGGGTAGCCTGAAGTTTATCGATGTTTGCGAGAATTTCACTCTCAATGGCAGCAAAAACAAACTTTCTGTCTTTTTGAAGTGGCAAACTTTTATCTGTATAATCTAAAGTAAACGGAATATTTCCCCAATTGTCCATAGCCCAATAATAGTAGAACGCGCGAAGGATTTTAATCTCTGCAACCACCTGTTCTTTTGCAGGAAAAGTAATAGGGGACTGTTCTGTTTCATAAATCACTTCATTACAACCGCTTATACCTTCAAATACATTGGCCCAGGCTAAAGTGAGAATCTTATTTGTTGGGTTTACCTGATGTTTCTGAATATCATTCCACCGGCCATTGTCCCAGACCATACCATCGTCACGTGCTGGTGCAACCATTTCATCTGCAGCTAGTTCGTCCAGCGACCACAAACTGAATTCCTCAGTATACTTTTGTAATTTGGCATAAGAACGCCCGGCATTCATTAACACATCTTCTTCGGTATGAAAAAAATTGTCAAGTGGTATATCCGAATAAACTGTTTCGTTAAGCTTGGTGCAAGAGCCTAGTGTTAAAACTGTAGCCAGAAATAGTATACTATATATATTTTTATTTTTCATGATTGACAACGTGTTAACAATTAAAATGAAACATTAACGCCAAAAGATATCACTGTAGTCCTTGGGTAATAGCTAAGATTTTCGATTCCGGGGGAAAGTCCACCCAGATTAACTTCAGGATCTAAACCCTTGTATCTGGTGAGGCAGAAAACATTCTGAGCTGTGGCTGAGACCCGTATTTTAGAAACATATTTGGTAAAATGTTTAAAGTTGTAGCCCAATGAGATGTTATCCAATTTCAGGAAGCTGGCATCCTCAACATATTTCGACGAGTATTGCCCATTACCAATAAATTCAGGATGTTGAAGCTGTGTATATACAATGTTCTGTCCAATACTTTGCCAGTTCTCATAATACAGGCGGTACATATTCAGCGCTTTACCACCAATCTGTGAGCGTAATGAAAAATTAAGATCCCAGTTGAAATATGAGAAGGTATTGCTCCAACCCACTATAAACTTTGGTGTTGCGTTTCCAATTGGTTCCCATTTGTCAGGACTGACTTGTCCCACCGGGTTTTGGTTTTTAAACTTATCATGTCCCGTAGCATCAACACCCAGCCATACCGGACCATAAAATGTTCCGATGGGTTGTCCTTCAGATAGTTTCTGGCAATTTAGTGGAAACGAACCACCCAGCCAGCCAATATCAATAGATTTATTGGTAAATTCAGCATTCGAAAACTTCACTAATTTATTTACATTCTTACTGAATGTGGCGGTTGTATTCCAGGTAAACTGAGTTTTTTTAACAGCAATTGCGTTCATTGTAAGCTCTACACCCTGATTGCTGATTGTACCTACATTGGTGAAAAACTGGTCAGTAAGATATGGAGGCGCAGATACAGTAAAGGTATAGAGCAAATCGCTGCTCGAGCGATAATAGTAATCAAGTGCACCGGTTATCCGCCCTTTCAGGATTCCAAAGTCAAGTCCGGTATTAAATTCCTGTTTCTTTTCCCAACGAAGATTTGGATTTGGGTTAGTTTTAGGTCCATAGGTGTTAATCCATTGACCATTATATAAAATGCTGGAATTCAGTTTCCTTTGCATTAAGACCAATGACTGATAATCGGCAAAATCCTGATTACCTGTAACCCCATATCCGACGCGAAGCTTAAGATCACTAACCCAATTTACATTTTTCATGAATTCTTCCCTGTTAATACGCCAGCCAATACTAGCAGCGGGAAACCAACCCCATTTATTGTTTTTCCCGAAACGCGAAGAGCCTTCCCTACGAATTGAAACAGAGGCCAGAAAACGTTCGTCAAAATTGTACATGACCCGTCCAAAAAATGAGATCAATTGACTTTGATATTTATCGGAACCCATTCCAGCTGTTCCTATTGCGAGCGCGGAACCAGCGCCCATATTATTTACACCATAGTAATCAAAATCGAATCCTGAATTGGTCATATAAGAATCGTTATATACCGTTTTCTGATAGGAATAACCACCAAGTGCCTGAATGGTATGCTTACCGATATTGGTGGAATAGTTAAGAATATTCTCGTAAAGTAGATCTGATTGTTTTCCGTTTTCGATATTAGCAACTCCACTAGCTCCAATTTGGCTAGGATAATATCGGGTCATGTAATCATTGCTTTCCCAATCAGAAAGCGAGTAGGATAAAAAGTTAGACCATTTCAAGGTTGGAGAAAGTTTCAAAGTCGCACGGACATTCCCCACTGCATCGTTAGTCTTTCCCTCCTGAGTCCTTTCATTTATCATCGCAACCGGATTATAAAAATCCGCTCCCGGTAAATAAGTGTAACCTCCATATGTAGTATTTGACGGGTCATAAACCGGGCTGGTGGGATTCCTTATAAATGCCTGGTGGAAAATATCGTAGTTTGCCGGATTGTATTTCCGTTGTCCGTATGAAAGGTTGTAATCAAGTGTAAGCAGGTTATCCAGAGCCTGTTGAACAATATTGGTCTTTACTAATACATTACCAGACTGATTATTCAGCAGCAGTCCTTGGGCCTGATTCACAAAAATGGTTGTCCGATGCGAAAAAGATTCGTTTCCGCCTGAAATGGCCAGATTGTGCTGTTGGCTGAAAGGATTTGGTCGTGTGATTTCTTTAAACCAGTTCACATTACCGGTATAAATATTTGATACTTTGTCAGGTGCATATGTATTTATAGCTGATTTAAATTCATCGGCGGTCAGATTCCTCACACCGCGTGGATCAACCTGGGCAGAAAACTTACCAGAATATTCCACCTGACTATGTCCTGATTTAGCCCGTTTGGTGGTAATAATAACCACACCATTCGACCCACGCGTTCCATATATAGCCGCAGCTGATCCATCTTTCAGCACATCTATTGATTCTACCTCTTCCGGACTAATGTCTCTCAAGTCTGCACCTGCAACACCATCAATGATAATAAGCGGTCCTTGTCCGGAAGTAAGCGTATTTGTTCCGCGTAAGATGATTGTATAACCTGCCATTGGATCGGCACCATCCGGGTTTACAATTGTTAGTCCAGCCACTTTCCCTTGGAGTAACCCCATTGGGTCATTGAAAACGCCTTTATTAAAATCCTTCGATTTTACTGTTGCTATTGAGCCTGTTACCTCTTTCTTTGTAGTGCTTCCATAACCGATAACAACCACTTCGTCGAGCGAAGCAATGGTAGACTTAAGGTAAACCTGAACCGTTTGATTTTTTGAAACGACAAGCTCAGAAGGTTCATATCCTATGAATGAAAATACTAATCGTGTGCCTTTGGAAACTGCTAAATTGAATTTCCCTTCAGAATCAGTCACTGTTCCTTGCGATGTCCCCTTTGTAATAATATTCACACCCGGAAGCGATTCATTTGTTGATGCATCTTTTATAATGCCACTAATCTGAACTTTTGCATTTGATTGTGCATACAAGTCAGGTAAAAAAAGCACGAAAAAAAGAATGAGAAACACAAATAGGATACTTTTTATTTTCAAAAATACACAAGTAAATTCCTGTTTCATAATCGTTAGTTTTGTTAATTATTCAATTAAAGATAGTTCGGAATAATAAGGTAGTGAGCTTTGAGCTCCCATGCGCGTAACTGTGATAGCCGAGGCTTTTACAGCCAGTTTAACAGCATCAAGCAATGATTTGCCATTTGCCAGACCTACGCAAAGTGCACCGCAAAATGTATCACCTGCAGCAGTGGTATCAATTGCTTCGACCACATAGGCGGGAACCACATGATATATATTCTTTTCCAAGATGACAGCTCCCTGAGAACCAAGTGTAATTACCACATTGTTAACACCTTTCTTTGCAATAATGTCTGCTGCTCGTTTGGCGGATTTTGCATCGCTCACTTTAATACCGGATAAAATTTCGGCTTCATTTTTGTTGGGTACAATTATATCAATATGCTGCAGCAGCGAAAGAGATAATGCCTGTGCCGGCGCTGGATTCAGAATTACTTTTTTGCCTTTTGACGCACTTAATTCAGCCACATATTCCACTGTTTCAATTGGTATTTCAAGCTGCATGAGGATAATATCCGCAGATTCGATCGCTTTCAAAGCCTTGTCAATATCAACAGGCTTCAGGTGAGAGTTTGCTCCGGAAGCAACTACAATACAGTTTTCTCCCATTGCATCTACGGTAATCAGTGCAACTCCGGAGGGAAGTTTTGAATCTGAAAAAATAAACTCCGTATTGATATTCTCGGAAGTATAGAGAACAACGGATTGTTTTCCAAATAAATCATTCCCTGTTTTGGATATTAAAGTAACATCTCCCCCCAACCGAGCTGCCGCCACTGCCTGATTAGCTCCTTTACCTCCTGAATTCATAAGAAAGGTCCCCCCCAGGATGGTCTCACCTGGTACTGGAAGCCGTTCGGCTTTTATTACCATGTCGGTATTGCAGCTTCCTACCACAATAATTTTTTTTGATTGCATGATTTTTACATTTTTTTGTAAAGGTATGCAGTAGGAAATAACTTAAAAATCAAAAATGTATTCAAATTAGTAATTACAAAAACATTGATTAAATAAGTGTAATTTATCATAGTATTAATATTCAACTATATAGCAATTTATATTCCGTAATATAACGTTTAAAAACAGTAATTTCAAAGTAGGTAAATTTGATATTAATTTGTAATTGGTTTATATAAGAATAAATACATTCAAATCCTCAGGAATCCTCTGAAAATTATTCCTTAAACAAATTTACCTTTGCATATGAGTGTCTTAAAATCTTAAACTGAGATATGTCTAAACTTCAATCCCTGATTTCCCTGACACATTCAATGTCTTTGGCTGAGAAAAAGGCATTCCGGATTCGCTCCCAACGAAATAAAGTCAGATCAGATTATATTATTTTGTACGATATTATTGAGAAATACAAAGAACTCTCAACAACATTGTTGGTAGCAAAATTTCTGAAAGAAAGGCCTGGAGCCACGATCGATACTACTGTAAAATACCTGTATGAATTATTGCTAGATTCGATGCTTGATTTAAGGAAAGAGCAGGATAGTTTTTATCTCCTCTTTAATAAAATTCTGAAAGCCAGAATTTTATATGAAAAATCATTATTTGATGAGTGTTTCGAATTGCTGGAGGATATAATAAAACAGGCTGAAAAATATGAGAATTATTTCGCTTTGTTACTCGTCTTACGATTAGAGATGGATTATTTGCTAGCTCTGAATTTTCCAAATCTCAATGAAAAAACCTTATTGCAAAAACAGTTTAAGCTGAATGAAGCGCTCAAATATGTCAGAAAAATTAACGAACAATCGTCACTTTATGAAAATCTCAGGCATCGGATTGTCTATAAGGGCCATGCCCGTTCACAAAAGCAAAAAGACGAATTAAATGATCTGGTATACAGTGAGATTAGCATAGTTGCATCGCTAAATCTGGATAATTTTGAGATCAGCAAACTTCATCAACTGTTTCAATCAAACTACCTGATCAGTGTCGGAGATTACAGATCGGCTCTGAATTCATATATTGAATTGAATACTCTTTTTGAATCGAATAAACACCTTTGGAGTACTCCCCCTGTATATTACCTTCAGACTCTAGAGGGGGTGCTGGAGAGCCTCAGAAGCATCCATAATTATGAGGGAATGACTTATTTTATTAAACAATTAATGACCATTGAGTGTCAATCTGCTGATTTCCGGATTAATCTTACCTGCATAACCTTTTTATATGAATTGTTCCCATTTCTCGATCAGGGTGATTTTGCTTCATCTTTTTCTCTGATGAATAAATATAAGGATTCATTGTACGCCAAAATGGATCTGTTAAACAGGGCTCGTCAGGCTGAACTTTGTCTTTATACTACTTTAATTTATTTTGGCAATCTTGAATTTGATAAAGCGCATAAGTTCTTGAACCAGATTATTCTGAGAGGAAAAAATTACTACGACCTCCCCTTGTATCGTACGATTCGTCTGGTGAACCTGATGATTTTGCACAAAATGGACGATTTTGATCTTATATTATCAGAAATACGGACGATGAAACGTAATTTAATGGATACCTCCAAAGAATATAAGCTTGAGCAGTTCTTATTCCGTTTTTTATGTAAGCAGCTGCCAACTACTGAACATAAAAGACAAAAACTTCTTGACAAGACTATGATTGAAATCAATGAAATACGCCTTGCAGGGTATGAGAAACAAGTGTTAAGAATATTCGATTTTACGGCATGGGTCGAATCACAATTACGAAAAATACCCTTGTCAGATGTCCTTAGTATGCGGAAAAATACCTATGATAACGGTTAGCTTATCGTTAACCTTATTCGGCCTTAGGCTTCTTTGCACGAAGCTCAGCCAGTTTTTTCTTGCCATAGGTAAGACGGATGATCAGGATAAACAAAACAGGGATGATGAAAACGCCTAACGAAGTGGCAGCGAGCATTCCGCCAAGCACCGACCAGCCGATGGTCTGCCGTCCAACGGCACCTGCCCCGGTAGCGAGAACAAGGGGAGATACTCCAAAGATGAATGCAAAGGAAGTCATCAGGATAGGGCGCAGCCTCAGACGAACCGCTTCGATGGTAGCCGCAACAATCTCAATCCCCTGGTCAACACGTTCCTTGGCAAATTCTACAATAAGAATAGAGTTTTTGGCCGCAAGACCGATCAGAGTGATCAGTCCAATTTGGGCATAGACATTATTTGACAGGTTAGGGAGGAGTGTTAAAGCCAAAATGGCCCCAAACGCTGCCAGGGGAACACCAAGGAGTATCGTAAATGGGACTGTCCAGCTTTCATAAAGCGCGGAAAGAAACAGAAATACAAATAACAAGGATAAGATAAAGATATAGGTTGAAGTGTTGCCTGCCTTCACCTCCTCACGGCTCAAGCCGGAGAATTCATAGCCATATCCTTTGGGCAGCACCTGTTCGGCAGTTTCCTGCAAAGCCTTGAGTGCCTGGCCAGAGCTATAGCCTGTTTTGGCATTACCAACAAATTCAGCCATGCGGTAAAGGTTATAATGGGTTAGCATTGAGGCATTTTCACTGACTTTATAACTCATTACAGCGCTCAGGGGCAACATGTTCCCCTGGTAATTACGGACATAATATTTATCCATCGCCACAATATCATTTCGAAACAGCGTATCAGCCTGGACGATTACGTGAAATTCCCGGTTGTAAATCGTGAAGTCATTGATATAGGAGCTGCCGAGATAGGTTTGGATCGTATTAAAGACTTCAGCAATACTGACCCCCATTTTTTTACATTTCTCACGGTCAACAGTGAGCTGATACCCGGGTGTCCGGGCATTGAAGAAGGTGATGGCGCGGGCGATTTCAGGACGCTTGTTTATCGCAGCCATAAATGTGTTTACATTCTTTTCAAAGGTTTTTATATCATCATTACTTTCGCGTTGCTGGAGTTCAAAGGTAAAACCGCCTGTTGCACCAAGTCCGGGTATTGCAGGAGGAGGAATTACCACGATATTTGCCTCCTTGATAGCTGTAAATTTGGCCTGCATCTGGGCCATTATTCCGTTGAGCTGATCTTCCTTACTGGTACGTTCATCCCACGTTTTTAGCATACAAAATACTGTTCCTCCGTTACTCTTGGAGGCACCGGTTACCACGTTTAAACCCGCAATCGCAGAATAATGTTTGACCCCTTTAATCTGGCTCAGGATATCCATTAATTTATGCATCACCTCCACAGTGCGGTAGGTGGAGGATGCCTCTGGCAGTTCAAACGTGATATAGACGCGCCCTTCGTCCTCCAAGGGGATGAATCCTGTTGGTTTTTTAACCAGCATAATATAGGTTCCAAACATGATCGCAACCAGCAGGATAACAATATACCGGGAATGTTTAATGGCTGTTCTGACGTTTTTGGTGTAACCCTCTGTTCGCCGGGAAAACCATTCGTTAAAACGGAAAAAGAAGTAATTAAGACCTTTGGAAGATTTTGTGATATGATGTGGTTTCAGGAACAGCGAACATAAGGCAGGGGTTAGTGATAGGGCCACAAAGGCAGAGATAAGTACCGAAATGGCAATTGTAATGGCAAACTGCTGATACAACCGACCTACAATTCCGGGCAGAAATCCCGCGGGGACAAATACCGCTGCCAAAACAAGGGCTATGGCAACAACCGGACCCGAAATATCTGCCATAGCTTTGCGAGCAGCTTCCCGTGGCGATAGGTGCTGCTCCTCCATATATCGTCGCACCGCCTCAACCACAATGATCGCATCATCCACCACAATACCGATCGCCAGCACAAAACCGAAAAGGGTCAGCTTGTTAATCGTAAATCCCAAGGGGATAAAGAAAATGAAAGTACCGATGATTGATACAGGGATTGCCAGTACGGGAATAATTGTGGAGCGCCAGTCCTGAAGGAAAATAAATACGACCAGAACAACCAGAGCCAAAGCTTCGAGCAGTGTTTTAACTACTTCGCTGATCGACACTTTGACCACCGAAACCGATTCGAAAGGAACTAAATAAGCCACATCACTCGGAAAGGATTGGCTCAACTTGTCCATGACCTTGTAGATACCATTTGCAACATCAATGGCATTGCTCCCTGGAGTCTGATAGACGATCAGGTAAGACGAGGGACGCTTGTCAACAAATGCCCTTCCTGAATAGTTGAATTTACCCAGTTCCACCCTTCCCACATCTTTCAGATAAACGATGGAACCTTTTGCCGGATTAGAACGGACAACAATCCTGCTGAAATCATCTACACTGCTTAGTCTTCCATTAACCACTGCAGAGTACTCAAATGGCTGTCCGGCAGGTTGCGGTGAAGTTCCGATTGAGCCGGCAGCCACCTGCACATTCTGCTCCTGGATCGCACTTAAAACGTCGGAAGCAGACAATCCAAGACTAGCCATTTTATCAGGCCGAAGCCAGACCCGCATGCTGAATTCATCGGTCCGGGTATAGATATCGCCGACGCCCTTCACCCTCAAAAGTGCATCCCTGACAAATATATTCGTATAATTATCAAGAAATTGAATATTATGCGTCCCTTTCGGAGAATAGATAGCCACATTCAGGAGTCCGCTCGGATTTCGCCTCCGGACCGTGATTCCTAATCTCTTTACTTCGTCCGGCAGAATTGGGGTTGCAATATTAACCCGGTTCTGGACTTCAGTGGTTGCGTTGTCAACATTAGTTCCAATATCAAAATAGACATTCAATGATGAACGGCCATCATTAGTGCTGTTACTCTGGATAAAATCCATATTTGGAGCGCCGTTTACCTGGATCTCGATTGGCGTAGTTACGGTTTGCTCCACCGTTGTAGCGTCAGCCCCTGTAAATTGGCTTAGGACCTGTACGACCGGAGGAGTAATATCGGGATACTGGCTGACTGGCAGGTTAATTATAGACAATGTTCCAACGATGACCAGGACCAATGAAATGACAATGGCTGTGATGGGGCGTCTAATGAAGGTATCAGCTATCATACAATGAGATTCAATTTTGTTTCGGTTCCAAAGTTATTTAAGCCGGGACTTTTGTGATGGTTCGGTGGTAACCAATGAACCATCATGTAATTTTTGTATGCCATCAACAACGATACTTTCGCCACCCTCAAGCCCCTTTAAAACAATCACATTTGAAAGCACACGGGGACCAAGGGTGATCTTAACCTGACTTACTTTTTTGTCTTTCACAACAAAAAGAAAATATTCCCCGAGTTGCTCCAGAACCGCCTTAAATGGGATAAGCAATTGCTGACCCGAATTATCATTTAAAACCAGAACCTTGCAGCTCATTCCAGGTTTAAGCATTTTTTCGGAGTTTGCCACGGTTAGCCTCACCCTGATTGATCCGGTTTGCGGATCCACTGCCCTATCGATGACACTAATTTTTCCGGAATAAGGATATATGGAATTATTAGGAATGGTAATCCGGAAAGTCGAATCATTATTTGAGATCAAGGAGTTGTCGAAATGTTGAAAACGGCCGAGCTCATTCTCGGCAATTTCAAAATCAACTCCAATAGGATTATCGGAAGATATAACATTCAGCAATGTCTGCCCCGGAGTTACCAGAGATCCCAGTTTTACATTCGAAAATCCAATTGTACCATCAAACGGTGCCTTGATTAAAGAATATTCAAAATCCATCTCGGCTTTTGTAAGCTCTGAATTTGCAGCATTTACCTGTTGTTTTGCGTTTTTAAGATCCGTCATCGCATGGTCAAGCAGCTGTTCTGCAATGGCATCCTGTTTCGCA
>Ga0316225_1001809_pt1 | contig 18928 bp, 3 predicted proteins | sample TBH18015metaG_FD_206010 | JGI IMG/M metagenome (GOLD analysis project Ga0316225, IMG submission 206010) | Freshwater microbial communities from Trout Bog Lake, Wisconsin, USA - TBH18015 | ecosystem: Environmental > Aquatic > Freshwater > Lake > Hypolimnion/Profundal zone | place: USA: Wisconsin... | reverse complement strand
GTCCCTTTTTTTTCTGGACTTGAGTATGATGGAATGCATTACTTCGCGGCATGGAGACCCGGCGGACTCGCTCTGCAATCATTACTGCCTTGATCATCCCCAGTGCGTTGCTGGCGGCTGATTCTTTGCCCAATCTTCCGACGCTGCCGTCGGCCCCCACCGCTATTCCCGCGGCTTCCGCGCCGACTCCGGTCCCATCGCGGGCACAACCCGTGCCTTCGGGCGGCGGTTCGAAAGAGCTCCCCACTCTTCCTGCCCTGGACTTGTTGCCGTCTTCCGTTTCTCCCTTGATGAACGCCCCGCAAGGCGTTCCTGGCACGAAACTGGATAACACGGCTCCTCCGGCGCTCTTCGCGACGCCCGAGCACGAACCGGGAGTCCCGCTCCTGCCTGAGACGCCGGGCAAGCCGGAGAATATGCTGCTGTTTCCAAACCAGCAGCCAATGGAGGCGGCGCATTACTATGCCGTCTCCAATTTCGTTTTCAACTACGCTCCCGACAGCGCAAAACCGAATCCAAAACTGCTGCCTGTCAAGAAGCTCTGCGCAGCCACCAAGGTGAGATTGATCCAGGCGGACGGCGGGTACGCCGCCCCGAAGAAAGCCGCCCAAGGAAAGTGGATTGCCCTCGATCGACTGCCGGCGGACTCCAGTTATTCCGCCGACGCGCTACAAGCCATTTTCACGGCCCTCATTTCCAACCTCAACGCGCACGGAGTCTACGGCGTTCTCGTGATTCCCGATCCCGCGGAAATGGACAGTGCGACGGGCCAGGACTTGCGAACCCTCGGCAAGGACCTGCACGTTCAGATTTACACCAGCGAGATCAAGAAGGTCCGAACGATCCTCAAGTCGAGCAAAGGCGTGGAGAAGGTCGTCGATGACCCGCGTCATACGTGGATCGCCGCGGACTCGCCTCTGAAGGATGGTAACCTGCTGGAAAAGAAGAAGCTTCAAGACTATCTGAACCGGCTGAACCGGTTTCCCGGGCGCCGGGTGGATTCGTCGATCACTTCCACCGGCGAACCGGGGAGCGTGGTTCTGGATTACTTGATCCAGGAGGAGAAGCACATCTCCTGTTACACGGAGTTCAGCAACACGGGCACCAAGTCGGTGGGCGAGTGGGCGGGCCGTTTGGGCGTTATCTGGCGCGATCCTCTTCCGCACGACAGCGTGCTGAACCTGGAAGTGGGCGGGGTAACCGATCTTGAGTCCAAATCCTTCACCGGTTCCTACCAGCAGCCCATCCTGCTCCCGAACCTGCTGACCGCGACGGTCTACGGTTCGTGGGGGCGTTTTACCGCCAGCGATGTCGGGTTGGACGCGCAAGATTTCACAGGCTCAAACGAGACAGTCGGCACCCGGTTGACCCTTTCGATGTTTGAATGGAGAGGGATCCCCATCAACCTGTTTGCCGGGGTGGAATGGCATGGCGTTTCGGTGTCGAACAAGACGTTTGCGCAATCGAGCGATGGCTCCTTCCTGCTGCCGGATCTTGGTTTCTCCACGGCGTTTGGAAACGACCGGTACGCGGTTTCGTCGGAGGTTTTGATTGAAAAAAACCTCTCGGGGGTCGCGGGGACGGACGCTACGAGCCTCGCAAAGATGGGGCGCTTTAATCCCTCCGCGGATTTCACGATCGTCCGCGGTTCGGCGGAGTGGTCTTTCTTCCTGGAACCGCTTCTGTTTGGCGAGAATTGGTATGAAGACAAGGCTTGGCGCAAGGCCACGCTCGCCCACGAAATCGCGATTTTGGGCAGCGGCCAGATCGCGTTGAACGATGGGCGCCCGGTGCCGCAGTTTGAACAGGTCGTGGGCGGGTTTAGCTCGGTGCGCGGCTATCCCGAGTCGATCTGCTCGGGCGACGAAGCGATGGCGGGGTCTCTGGAATACCGGCTGCACATTCCGCGGCTGCTCAAACCGGCGGACGCAATCGCCAGGGACAAGGCGGCGAAGGACGCCGGCGCGCCGCAGGAGGGGCCGCCGAAGAAATCCCCGTTCCTATTCCGTCCGCCAACAGCCGGCTCGTCGCCGTACGGGCGGCCCGATTGGGATCTCATTTTCAGGTTGTTTGTGGACGCCGGGGCCACTTTCGAAAACAATCCAATTTCCAGCCTGGAAGCCGACCACACCCTGGCCGGCGCCGGCGCCGGACTCGAGCTTCAGTTCCGGCGTTATCTCAGCGTTCGCTTCGATTGGGCCGCAGCCGTGCTCCCTGTCACGATCGATTCGACCAACCAAGTGCGTGCGGGAGACAACCGCTATCATATCGTCGTTTCCCTAACCTGGTAGAGTTATGAAAGAGGCTAAGAACCACCGCAAAGCAGGCCGCCGTCTTCGCAAGAAAAAAGACAGAAGTGTCTGGCTTCTCGTTCCTTCCATGCTGGGCCTCTGTTCGCCCTGGCCGTTGCATGCCGCGCCAGTTGGCGGAACCGTCGTGCATGGGAAGGCTACCATCGCCCAGAGCGGAAATACCTCCCTCATCCACGCGAGCAACAAAGCGATTCTCGATTTTTCGAGCTTCGACATCGCTTCCAACGAGACCGTCCACTTCTTTCAGCCGTCCGCTTCGTCATCGGTGCTGGTCGACATTCTCAATCCGGGGCCGACTCGGATCTTCGGCAGGCTTCTGGCCAACGGCTCGGTCGTTCTGGAGAACCCGGCCGGCATCTATTTCGGCAACGGCAGCTATGTCAATGTCGGCGCCCTTTACGCGACCGCCGGCAACATCTCGAACAGCGACTTTCTCGCCGGCCGGATGCGGTTTTCCAATCTTTCAGGGGCCGTGACCAACGCCGGGCAGATCGCCGCGCCGCATGGCGTTATCCTGGCCGGGGCCAGCGTATTGAATACCGGCTCCATCGTCTCACGCGAGAACATGGTGATCCTTGCGTCTGGAACCTCCGTCTATCTCGGCGAGCGCGACGGAAACATCTTTGTGCGCGCGCAGGGCGCGCCCGCCCGCCGGACAACTCAGCCGCAAAGCGTTACCGGCGCCCTGGGTTCCACCGTGCTCGGCGCCGGAGACCTCTATTCGGCGGCGATCGCCAATACCGGCGTAATCAAAGCGAAACGGATCGAAGCCGTCGCATCGAAGAACGAGGCCGTCGCCATTTCGGGAACGCTCAACGCGAGATCCGCCACCGGCCTCGGTGGTTCCATCGTCGTTCTGGGCGGTTCGCTGACGCTTCAGGGTGCGCACCTGGACGCCAGCGGCGCGACGGGGGGAGGCTCGATCCGGGTCGGCGGCGATTTTCACGGCCAGGGAACGCTGCCAACAGCGACCCAAACGCTCGTGGACGCAAAGAGCACGCTGCGGGCGGACGCTCTGACCGGCGGCAGCGGCGGCAGCGTGGTAGTGTGGTCCAACAGCCGCACGGACTATTTCGGCAATATCAGCGCCAAAGGCGGGTTGCTCGGCGGCGATGGCGGTTCGGCGGAAGTATCCAGCAAGGCGATTCTCAATTTCCAGGGTTCGGCGAATTTGACGGCGACCCATGGAAAAACGGGAAACCTGCTGCTGGACCCTTTCGATTTGACCATTGTCAGCGGCGCAAGCGGTTCCGGCTTGCAGGACGGCGCAATGACGGCGGGCGGCTTAAGTATTTCCGCTACCGACACATCCCCCAATACGCTTTCGACCGGGGCGCTGCAAGGCCTTGCCGCAAACGCCAATGTGATCATCTCCGCCAGCAACAGTATTACGTTCCCTCTTTCGGGAACCCTGGCGCTTGCGACGACGGCGGGCAACTCGTTTTCCTTCACCACCTTGACCGGTAACATCACTTCCGGGACGAATTACCTGATTCAAACGAACGGCGGCAACCTGGTGGTTCAAGCGGGGGGCAACGTGACGCTCGGGAATCTCACCACCGCCGGCGGAAACATCACGCTGACGGCGAGCTCCGGCGCGGGCACTGTGGCTGTTCACAACATCGGTTCAGCGGGAAATGTCAGTGTCAGCGGCAACTTGTTGTTGGGCGGCACGGCGGGCGGCGCCACGCTTTCTGTTTCCGGGACCAGCGGACTCAACGGCGGCGGTATTGTGACTACTGGCTCGCAAAGCTACGGCGGGCTCGTATCGCTCGGCGCGGACACGGCGTTAAGCGGCACCTGCGTTTCCCTGACCGGGGGCGTTTCGGGCGGCACGCACAATCTCACGGTCACGGGAACAGGGATCTACGGCGGAACTTCGTCTGGGCTCGGAACGCTGACCAACACGGGAGACGCGGTGTTTACGGGGACAGTTGGGGCGAGTTCGTTGAACGTGACCGGGAACACGACGCTGAGCGGAACGGTTGTCGCGACTAGCGGAGCGCAGAATTACGGGGGCACGACCACGCTGACGGTGGACAACACGTTGACTGGTTCGACGGTGAATTTTGGCGGTGCACTCTCCGGCGCTAAGAACCTGACGCTGGTGGGAAGCGGAACCTATTCTGCGATCAACAACCTGTTGGCGGTGAGCAACACTGGGAATGCGACGTTTGGATCCACGGTGAACGCGGGCTCGGTGCATGTGACCGGGAACACTATTTTGAACGGAGCATCGGAGACCACGACAACGACTCAGGCGTACGATGGAACAGTGACGCAGGGAGCGGACACGCACGTGACGGCAACGACACTCACAATTGGGACGACCTGGAATGCGAGCGGTTTCAGCCTGCAGTTGACAAGCGGAGCGGCGGTGGCGTTGCCGGGGCTGTATGGCGCCGTGAAAAACTTCACATCCGACGGGGTTGGGGGAACGACGCTGAACGGAACGTTTACTACGACCGGGTTCCAGACATTCAATAACACGGTGACGCTTGTTACGGACACCGCGTTGAATGGCACTGTCGTTTCGCTGACCGGCGGGATTGCGGGCGGCACGCACAATCTCACCGTCACGGGAACAGGAATCTACGCCGGGACTTCGTCGGGGATCGGCACGCTGACTAATAGCGGAAATGCGGCTTTTAGCGGCACGTTGAGCGCGGGAGCCGCGATTGTAACCGGCTCCACGGCATTGAACGGCGCGGTTATAACGACCACGGGTTCGCAGAATTACATGAACACGGTCACCCTTGGCGGCGACACGATTCTGAGCGGGACGCCGGTGTTGTTCGGTGGAGGGATCACAGGCAACTCGCACAACTTGACGGTGACGGGGACCAGCAGCTTTGGCGGCCCGGTCACGGGTGTGACAGCGCTGAGCGACACGGGCAGCGTGACTTTCAGCGGATCTGTCAGCGCGGCATCGGTATTGGTGACGGGCTCGGCCTTCATTGGCGGCGGTTCGGTGGCGGCAACGGGCTCGCAAAGCTACGGCGGACTGGTGACGCTCGGCGCGGACACGGCTTTGAGTGGCATCGTTTCGCTGGCCGGAGGGATTGCGGGCGGGACGCATAATCTCACGGTGACGGGAACTGGGCTTTACGGTGCGGTGAGCGGGGTGAACACGCTAACCAATACCGGGGGCGCTCAGTTCGGCGGCGCCGTTGCGGTCAACAACCTGATCGTGACGGGAACAGCCGGTCTTTTCAACGGCGACATCACGACCTCGGGGTCGCAAAGCTACGGCGGATTGGTGACGCTCGGAGGCAACACCGCGCTGACCGCGCTTGTAGTTTCGCTAACCAGTGGCGTTGCGGGCGGCGGGCACGATTTAACAGTCACGGGAACGGGAATTTACGGCGCAACTTCCTCGGGGCTCGGAACGCTGACGAATACGGGAAATGCGACTCTCAGCGGCGCCATGGGCGCGGGGGCGTTAATCGTGACCGGCTCCACCGCGTTGAACGGCGCGGTTGTGGCTACCACCGGCTCGCAGAATTACATGAGCGCGGTCACGCTTGGCGGAGACACGGTTTTGAGCGGGACGCCGGTATTGTTCGGTGGAGCGGTGACGGGTAACTCGCACAACCTGACGGTGACGGGGACCGGCGGCTTTGGCGGCCCGGTCACGGGTGTGACAACACTGAGCGACACGGGTAGCGTGACCTTCAGCGGGTCTGTCAGCGTGGCATCGGTATTGGTGACGGGCTCGGCGTTCATCGGCGGCGGTTCGGTCGCGACTACAGGCTCGCAAAGCTACGGTGGGCTGGTGACGCTCGGTGCGGACACGGCGCTGAATGGCATCGTTTCGCTGGCCGGGGGGCTTGCGGGCGGCACCCACAATCTCACGGTCACGGGGACCGGACTCTTTGGCGGTGCGGTGAGCGGTGTGAACACGCTGACCGATAACGGCGGTGCTCGATTTGGCAATGCCGTAGGGGTGAACAACCTGATCGTGACGGGAACAACCGGTCTTTTCAACGGCGGCCTCACGACGACGGGCTCGCAGAGCTACGGCGGGCTGGTGACGCTGGGAGGCAACACCGCGCTGATCGCGCCTGTTGTTTCGCTAACCGGTGGCGTTACTGGCGGCGGGCACGACTTGACGGTGACAGGAACAGGAACTTACGGCGGAACTTCCTCTGGGATCGGCACGCTGACCAATAACGGAAATGCGGCTCTCAGCGGCACCATGGGCGCTGGGGCGGTCATCGTGACCGGCTCCACCGCATTGAACGGCGTGTCTGTGACGACCACGGGCTCGCAGAATTACATGAACGCGGTTACGCTTGGCGGGGACACGGTTCTGAGCGGGACGCCGGTGTTGTTCGGTGCGGGGATTACAGGGAACTCGCACAACCTCACGGTGACTGGCGCGGGATTCTACGCCGGCCCGGTCTCGGGCGTGACGGCGCTTGGCAACACGGGCAACGCCACCTTCGGCCAGTCCGTGAACGTGGGTTCGCTTTTGGTGACGGGGTCAACGAGTCTGAACGGCGGGTCGGTAGTTACGACGGGCTCGCAAAGCTATGTTGGCGGAGTCGGGCTGGGCACTGACACGGTGCTAAACGGGCCGCTGGTCGTCTTCGGTTCGAATATTTTAGGCGGTTCCCACAATCTCGCGGTGAGCGGCACGGGGCTCTATGGCGGACCCGTGTCCGGTGTGGCGGCGCTGAGCAACACAGGCAACGCAACCTTCAACCAGTCGGTTAGCGCGGGCTCGCTTCTGGTGACGGGGTCAACCAGTCTGAACGGCGGCTCGGTAGTCACGACGGGCTCGCAGAGCTATGTGGGCGCGGTCGGGTTGGGTGCGAACACGGTGCTGAACGGAGCGCTCGTCGTCTTCGGTTCGAATATCGCGGGCAACTCCCATAGTCTTGCCGTCAGCGGCACCGGGCTCTATGGCGGAGCGGTTTCCGGGGTGACCGCCCTCAGCAACACGGGCAACGCAACCTTCGACCAGCCTGTTACTGCGGATTCCCTGCTGGTGACCGGTTCGACCGCTCTCAATGGCGGTTCCGTGGTGACAACGGGGACCCAGAGTTACCTGGGCGGGGTCGGGCTGGGCACGGACACGGTGTTGACCGGATCGCTGGTCGCCTTTGGATCGAATGTTGACGGCGGTTTCCATAATCTGGTTGTGAACGGCCTGGTGAGCTATGGCGGCCCCATTTCCGGGGTGGCGGTGCTGAGCAACACGGGCAATGTAACCTTCAACTATCCGGTTAGCGCAGGTACGGTTCTGGTGATGGGCTCGGCGAGCCTGAACGGCGGTTCCGTGGTTACAACGGGCTCGCAAAGCTACGTCGGCGGGGTCGGGCTGGGCACGGACACGCTGTTGAACGGGTCGCTGGTCGTCTTTGGATCGAATATCGCGGGCAATTCCCATAGTCTTGCCGTCAGCGGCACAGGAATCTATAACGGACCGGTCTCGGGAGTGGCGGCGCTGAGCAACACGGGCAACGCTACCTTCAGCCAGTCGGTGAGCGCGGGTTCGGTTTTGGTGACGGGATCGTCCGATCTGAACGGCGGGCTCGTTGTGACGACGGGTTCGCAGAATTATCAGGGCACGGTCGGCCTGAGCGCGGACACATTGCTGAGCGGGCCGCTGGTCGTCTTTGGATCGAATATCGCGGGCAATTCCCATAGTCTTGCAATTAGCGGAACGGGGCTCTATGGCGGACCCGTTGCCGGTGTCGCCGCGCTGAGCAACACGGGCGACGCAACCTTCAGTCAGGCAGTCAACACGGATTCGCTCTGGGTGACGGGATCGACGAGTCTCAATGGCGGGTCGGTAGTCACAACAGGCTCGCAGAGCTACGTCGGCGGGGTCGGTCTGGGCACCGATACGCTGCTGAGCGGGCCGCAGGTCGTCTTCGGGTCGAACATTGAGGGTAACTCCCATAGTCTTGCGGTTAGCGGCACGGGGAGCTTTGGCGGACCGGTTACGGGAGTGGCGGCATTAAGCAATACGGGCAACGCAACCTTCAACCAGTCGGTAAGCGCGGGCTCAGTGGTAGTGACGGGATCGGCCGATCTCAACGGAGGGCTTGTCATTACAACGGGCTCGCAGAGCTACGTGGGCGGGGTCGGCCTCGGAACCGACACCTCGCTGAGCGGACCGCTGGTCGTGTTCGGTTCGAATATCGCGGGTAATTCCCATAGTCTTGCCGTCAGCGGCACGGGGCTCTATGGCGGACCCGTTGCCGGTGTCACCGCCCTGAGCAACACGGGCGACGCAATCTTCAGTCAGTTAGTTAACGCGGATTCGCTCTTGGTGACGGGCTCAACGAGTCTGAACGGCGGGGCGGTAGTCACAACGGGCTCGCAGAGCTACGTGGGCGGGGTCGGGTTGGGCACGGACACGTTGCTGAACGGGCCGCAGGTTGTCTTCGGTTCGAATATTGCGGGCGGCTCCCACAATCTCGCGGTGACCGGCACGGGCACCTATGGCGGACCGATCACCGGAGTGGCGGCGCTCAGCAACACGGGCAACGCAACCTTCAACCAATCGTTTAGCGCGGGTTCGGTTATAGTGACGGGATCGACCGATCTCAACGGAGGGCTTGTAATTTCAACGGGCACGCAGAGCTACGTCGGCGGAGTCGGGCTGGGCACCGACACGGTACTGAACGCACCGCTCGTCGTCTTTGGTTCGAACCTTGCGGGTAATTCCCATAGTCTTGCCGTAAGCGGCACGGGGCTCTATAACGGTCCGGTCTCAGGCGTAACGGCGCTGAGCAACACGGGGAACGCAACCTTTAGCCAGTCGGTTAACGCGGGTTCGGTTTCAGTGACGGGATCGGCCGATCTCAACGGAGGGTCGGTAATCACAACGGGCTCGCAGAGCTATGCGGGCGGAGTCGGGCTGGGCACCGACACGTTGCTGAGCGGACCGCTCGTCGTCTTTGGTGCGAATATCGCAGGCAATTCCCATAGTCTAGCCGTAAGCGGCACGGGGCTCTATGGCGGACCCGTTGCCGGAGTGACCGCCCTGAGCAACACGGGCAACGCTACCTTCAGCCAGTCGGTTAACACGGATTCGCTCTTGGTGACAGGGTCAACGAGTCTGAACGGCGGACTGGTAATTACAACGGGCTCGCAGAGCTACGTGGGCGGGGTCGGCCTGGGCACAGACACGTTACTCAGCGGGCCGCTGGTTGTCTTTGGATCGAATATCGCGGGCGGTTCCCACAATCTCGCCGTGAACGGCACGGGCCTCTATGGCGGCCCGGTCGCGGGGGTGGCGGCGCTGAGCAACACCGGCAATGCAACCTTCAACCAGTCAGTGAGCGCGGGTTCGGTTTTGGTGACAGGCTCGTCCGATCTGAATGGAGGCCTCGTGGTGACAACGGGCTCGCAAAGCTATGTTGGCGGAGTAGGTCTGGGAACCGACACCTTGCTGAGCGGACCGCTGGTCGTCTTCGGTTCGAATATCGCGGGCAATTCCCATAGTCTTGCCGTCAACGGCACGGGGCTCTATGGCGGATCGGTTTCGGGGATCACCGCTCTCAGCAACACGGGCAACGCAACCTTCAGCCAGTCGGTTAACGCGGATTCGCTCTTGGTGACGGGCTCGACGAGCCTGAACGGTGGGTTGGTCATCACAACGGGCTCGCAGAACTATCAGGGCGGGGTTGGGCTGGGGACCGACACCTTGCTAACCGGGCCGCTGGTCGTCTTTGGATCGAATATCGCGGGCAATTCCCATAGTCTCGCCGTTAATGGCACGGGGCTCTATGGCGGACCTGTTGCCGGTGTTACGGCACTGAGCAATACCGGCAACGCGACCTTCAGCCAGTGGGTTAGCGCGGGTTCGGTTATAGTGACGGGATCGGCCGATCTCAACGGCGGCCTCGTGGTGACAACAGGTTCGCAGAATTACCAAGGCGCGGTCGGCCTGAGTGCGAACACCTTGCTAAGCGGACCGCTGGTCGTTTTTGGGTCGAATATCGCGGGCAATTCCCATAGTCTTGCCGTCAACGGCACGGGGCTCTATGGCGGACCTGTCGCCGGAGTGACCGCCCTGAGCAACACGGGCAACGCAACTTTCAGCCAGTGGGTTAGCGCGGGTTCAGTCTTGGTGACGGGATCGGCCGATCTCAATGGCGGGCTCGTGGTGACAACAGGTTTGCAGGATTACCGGGGCGCGGTTGGCCTCAGTGCGGATACGTTGTTGAACGGATCGCAGGTAAGCTTTGAATCGAATATCGAGGGCAATTTCCATAGTCTTGCCGTCAACGGCGCGGGGTTCTATGGCGGACCCGTCGCCGGCGTGACCGCCCTCAGCAACACGGGCAACGCAACCTTTAGACAGTCGGTTAACGCGGGTTCGGTTTTAGTGACGGGATCGGCCGATCTCAACGGCGGACTCGTGATGACAACAGGTTTGCAGAACTATCAGGGCCAGGTCGGCCTGAGTGCGGACACGCTGCTGAGCGGACCGCAGGTAAGCTTTGGATCGAATATCGCGGGCAATTCCCATAGTCTTGCCGTCAATGGCGCGGGGCTCTATGGCGGACCCGTTGCCGGTGTCACCGTCCTGAGCAACACGGGCAACGCAACCTTCGACCGCGCTGTAAGCGCGGGTTCCCTGCTGGTGACGGGGCCGGCGAATCTGAACGGCGGGTCCGTGGTTACAACGAATGCGCAGACTTACGGTGAGACGGTCGCGCTTGGAGCGAACACGACGCTGAAAGGCACGACGGTGTCGTTCGTCGGGAACGTCGCCGGCAACGCCCACAACCTCTCGGTGACCGCGACGGGATTCTACGATGGGCCAGTTGGAAATGTGGGCGTCTTGAACAACTCCGGTAACGCAACGTTCCAGAGCCCGGTGAGTGCCGTCTCCCTGCATGTGACGGGAGCGACCGACATTAATGGCGGTTCGATAACGACGACGAAGGAACAGGCGTACGACGGCGCCGCTCATATCTCTCGGGCGACAACGCTGAGTGCGAACGGTTCGACGGTAACGTTTGGGAGCACGCTGTCTGCGAACGACACTCTGGACGTGGTAGGAAGCGGTGTTTACGACGGCACGGTCACCGGCGCTTTCGCATTAAGAAACTCTGGAAATGCAATCTTCCATGCTGTCAGCGGAATCCGGTCCATTCTGGTAACGGGGATCACCCATTTCGCCGGCGGTTCGGTGCAGACCAGCGATTCCCAGCGCTATGAGGGCGCGGTGAACCTCGGTTCCGACGCCTCGCTTTCCGCTCCGAAACTTCAGTTCGACTCTTCGATCAAGGGCAACGGGCATAATCTCTCCGTCGTCGGCAGCAGCGTTTACGGCGGGAACATTGCCGGAGTTTCTGAGTTCACCCAAAAGGGTGGGACGGTCAAGTTCGGCGGATCCATTTCAGTGAAGGATGCGACGGTGATTTCGACCGCCAATATCGACATCGTTCACCCGGTGAACGCCGCCGGCTCTATTTTGCTCGCAAGCACCGCGCCTCATGGAACGATAACCCTGGACGCGGAGGTCTCCGCTGGAACCGTTTCGCTGCGCGCTCCCGGCTCCATTACCATTGACACGACGGTGACAGCCACCGACGGAATCCGTGCGGACGCCGCGGAAATCAAAGACCTCGCGAACATCGATGCGGGCTCCGGCGATTTGGTGTTGAACGGCACCAACGGCCTCTACCTGAACGCCGACAGCCTTTCGGGCCGGAACGTTCTCTTGAACACCGGTGTCCTGGCCACGTCGGCGGACGGATCGGCTGCCACGATCGTATCTGCCAACCGTGGAACCCTCGCCATCACAGCCAGCGAATGGTTTGAGATGGGCTTCCAGCAGAAGTTTACCTCGCTCGGATCGCTCAAGATCACGGCGCAGAAGGCGATGATCGGGGACTTGGCGGCGAGAACGAGCCTCCAAATATCCGCGCCCGATATTGTCCTTCAGGACCGGCAGGCGGACGGCGGCATTTTCGGAGGCCGGACGGATCGCGGCCTCAGCATCGTGTCGAGTTCCATCGACTTCGGCAGTGCCAATGTTTCGCTGGCCCAAACGGGGAATGGCACCGTTTATCTGGCCGCGCTCTCAGGGCAAATCACCGTCCAGCGAACCGCCGGAATGACGGTCTTTGCCGACGCATCGGTGGACACCGAATTCCAGCAACCCCAGGCGAAAGCCGCAGGCGCACAATATCCGTCGCTGATCCAGCCGATCGCAGGCGGCGTGGTGGATTCCGACGTTGTCTCCGTCCTCGCGGGCGCTCTGCCCGCGGTGCAATTCCCGGAGACCGGCCCCGGCGAAACCATCAACGCGGCGACGGTAGCCAAGCTTCTCTCCCTGGGCGTGAGCGCCCGGGACCCCAATAGCGACGAGCTTCGCGGAGTGCTGAACCGGCGCGCCGTTTACGAGCAGATTCCCCAAAAGCTTTCCGCCATCGACAGCGACTATCAGGTGGTTGTCAACCGCATTACGCCGGTGGAAGTGTCGCGAGTGCTCGCCAAATATGACAAGATTTTCGGTTTGAACCAGGAGAACAAGCCGCAGATCGAGGCATTGCTCGGAAGCGTCTACGCGCAGTATGTGGAGAAGACCCAGGCAACGGACGCGAGCGCGCTCGGCCCCTACCTGAACGAGAATCAGAAGGCGGATCCCGCCGTTCACGACGCGGTGAAGCTGGTCCTCGATTTCCGCGATTTGCTCAAGCAACTGGATCGCCTCGGGCTGAATACCAAGGAGCTTTCCATCGCGCAAAACGTGGTTGCCCGTTCGCTTTCCGTCGAGGGGTTGACGCCGGCTGATTTTCTGACGCTTGTGGGCGTGCTGCCGCCCATGCGCTCGGTGCTTCCCGCGCCGCTGCCGACCGTGGACGAACCGGGACAGGCTCCGAAGGGGTCGGTGGAGATCATTCCTCCTCAGCCCTCGCAACCTCCGGTTGGCCCCGCTCCGCAAAACGGGGCTCCCAATACACCCAAGCCGGAAGTTCCAGGTCAAAAGCCCGCGCCGTCGCCCGGCGGCGGTCAGGATTCGCTCCCGCCACTGCCGCCGAGCCAGTAAACGTTATTTCCTGACCGCCCCTATGGATACTCCGAGGGCACTTGCTCGGGTGTGACGTAGGGGGGCAGCCAGAAGGCGGTCTGTCGACGGAAACGCAGTTCGATTCCCGGCGGATACCAGTTACGCCAGCTCGCGGGGTTAGTGTCCGCTGTCGATGACTTCGCGCTCTCCCCGTTTCCGTTGACGGCGGTCGCCGCGTATTCGTAGATTGCCTTGACCGGCGCCGGATGCGCCGCGTTGGCTTTCACGCCGGGATTTGCCAGCGGCGGCACGGCATCGATGCCGGAATCGGTGAACGACGGCGCAAGGCCGCGGTAGATCTCCTTGAAATCCCCGCGCGCTTCCCCGGGGAGCGTTCCCAACGGAGAGATCGCGCGTTCCCGCCGGTAGAGCCGGTATTCGGTCACACCGAGCACTTCCCCCCAACTTACCCGCGCCTGTTTGCGGCTCGGATCGACTTTCAACCCGTCCGGCGGCAGAGGCGGAGCGCCGGTGACATAGACGGGATACTCCGCCGACGGCCGGCTTTCCTGGCAGGCGTTGACGGCGACGGCCCGCACGTGAACCTTCCGGTCGTTTGGCAACTCGCGCAGCTCGATCTGCCCGATCCCTCCGGTGCCCGAAGTCGCGTCGCCCGCGGGCTTCCACCCGGCCCCATCGTCGCGGCTCAGCTCCACGCGATACCGTTCCGCGCCGGCGACCTTGTTGAAAAAGACCCGGGCGCCGCCGCTTCGGTTTTCCGTGCGCAAAATCGCGGGCGGCATCGGTTCCGGGAGATGCGCGGCGGCTTCCCAGCGGTGTTGGCCGGCCGGCAAACGGACCGTCAGCTTCCGGTCGGTGACGGTTGCGGCCACGGGCGCTCCGTCGATATAGAACGCGGTATGGGCGGGGAACAAACCGGCCTCGGCACCCACAAGCTGGCTTGCTTCCAAAATCAGCGTGCCGGAGGTGCGCGTGAAATAGACGCCTTTGAGGTCCGGCAACGTGCCGTATACGAGGCTGACCCCCGTCTCGGGGTCGCTCACGCGCAGCACGATGTCCCCCGAACCGACGCACGATCCGTGGAACAGCGCCAGTTCGGTCGTGCCATCCGTGCGCCGGCGCACCAGCCCGGCGGTTCCGTGAAAAGTCAGTTCCGGCGTGTCGTAAACGATCTCTTTGCTGTCCTGAAAAAGGTAATCGCGGCTGGTGGGCGTTTCGACGATGGGAACCGGCGATGCGTCGTATTTCCGTTTCCGGTTCAGCTCCACGATCTTCACTTCGGGCCGGTGGGAGACGATAAGCATCCGGTCGCCCCCGGCGACGTACGAATCCAGGCGTTGCGCGCGCGCGACCTCTTTCCCGCGCGACGTCGATTCGACACTGAACGCCGTGCCGCCTTTGATCGGGATGATCTTCGGCATCGCGTCTTTGCCGTCGAGCAGCGTCCACGCGGTGCGGGTGAGAGCCGCGCCGTTGACGGCGTCGTACACGACGAGGTAGTCGCTGCCAACGAGCATGACGGAGCGCCCCGCGTATTCGGGCCAGGAGTAAGCGTCTGCCCCCCGGCGCGGGACCAGCTCGGCGAATTGGGCGACTTCGAGATTGTAGAGCGGGCGGGTGAGTTCGTTCATGCCGATCGAGCGCCAGGTCTTGTCCTTGTAAACGGCGGTGTTGCAGGTGAACTCGGCGTCGGCGGTGCGGCGGTCCCCGGCATCCTCGCTGCCGTGTCCGCTGAAGCTCCGCCCTTTGGCGTAATAGTACAGATCCCCGCAGCCGCCTTCATTGCCGAAGCCCCAGCGGTAGTTGGGGCCTTTGTCGATCTGTTGCAGGAAAACGGAGACCTCGTCCGGCGTGCCCGCCGCAGCGCGCAAGACCACTCCGTACCCGGTGAACTTGGCGCTGGTTAAACCGGGATTGGAGCCGCGGTTTGCGGGAACCGGGGCCGCCATGGACTGCGAAGCGGCGCCCGCCCAGAGCAGCGATTCCGCGACGGCGGGCCGGTATTGCTTAAGCGCCTCGCCGAGCGAGAGCAGCATGTCGCTGTTCATGGCGCGGCGATCCGCATGCGCGCCTTGCGGCGGATGCAGCCGCTCGAAGCCGTTCTCCGGCGTGAGCGCGGTTCCGTCCGGCCACGGCTCGCCCGGTTGCAGGCGGACAGGCGCGGTGACGGTCCCTGCGAGATAATCGCCCATGAGCGCAAGGGCGGGCGTCGCGATGCGGTTTCGCCCGTCGCTCAATAGTCCGAGCCGATTGGCTTCGAGCACCGGTTCCAGAAAAGCGCCGTTGTAGTAGGCCAGGCTTTCGGTCCAGCGCCCCCCGCGCGCCTCCCACTGCGGCACCGGCGGGCGGGTGTGAAACAGCGTCATCAGTTCCACGAATTTCTCATATTGATCCCGCCATTCCCCCGCCATTGGGTGATCCGGAAACAGCCAGGCCGCCGCCAGCAGCGGGTAGCAAAGGTCGGCCATGAAATGCGGATGCCCGCCCAGCGAGTTCTTCAGCGGCGAGAACTCTTCATCGGCCGATACATAAGCCGCAAGAAGCAGCAACGCCGTGGTCGAGTCGCGCTGTTCGGGCGTCATCCCGGACGCCAACCGGCTGAAGTCCCGCACAATCCAGTAGCGTAAATCGCGCAACTCCACCGGATGATACATTCCATCCGCCACCGCGGTCACCGAGCAGTTGTCGAGCGCCTCGCAGAAAGCCGCGGCGTCCAGCCCGCTCGTGCCGGAAAGCGGAGCCGGACGCGAAGCGTGCTCGGGATAATCGAGCACCCAGTCTTTCACGCGGTTGAGGCTCAGTTCGCCGTAGCGGTTGCTCAGGAAGACAGGCAGCGCCAGTTTGGCGGGCGCCAGCGCCGGATTGTTGCCGAGCGTGTTCTCCTCCTGATCGCCCAGCGGCGGGGCGTCCACGGCGGAGGCGCTTGCGTAGTCGTCGGAGCAGATGCCCGTCAGGCGCGTTCCGGTTGCGAGCGGCCACGTCCAGTGCAGCACGCCGCCCGCATAGCGGAACCGCAGCGGCAGCGTGTCCGAGGACGACCAGATGGAATACTCGTGGTCCTGCCATTTGGAGATGTCCGGGATGAACACGCCCAGGCCGGCGTAGCTGTCTTCGTCCCAAAAGGAGACGGACCGGTTGCCGCCCCAGCCGTTCGGCCAATCGGGCCGCAGTTTCATGAACATCTCGCGGCTCGGATCTTCCGCGCCCGACCTGCCGCCAAACGCGGGGTCTTCGCCCAGGGAATTGTTGAGGACAGGCTGGTCGATCCGGCAGGTGCCGCCGGCGGGACTGCCCCGGCTGGAACGGTGGGTTGGGTGAAACCCGGTCCACGCCTGGTCGATGACGATCCCCTCGTCCTTGGACAACCCCTGCATCTCCTCGAAAAGCTCGATGTAGTCGTACCCAGCAACGACGCGCACCGTGGCGTGATACTTTCCGCCCCCGGCGAACTCGTAGCCGATCCGATACGCAATGAACAGCGGGCCGGACTCGAGCCGCTCGGTGGCGATCCGCTTGACCGCGTGCTGGGGGCTGTGGAGCTTCGAGTCCCCGATCCAAACGCCGTCCCGGCAGAGGCCGAGAATCGGGCCGGGAACCGTGGCGCCCGAGGGAAGCACGCGCGAGTCCGGAATGCGCACCTTCAGTTTGGCGCCATCGAGAACGATGGTGTTGCCCTCGTGCGATTCCGAGGCGGAATTCGCGATGCGCGATGAGGGAGCCGAGGCCGTGCTCGCGCTCCTTTCCGAAGTTCGCAACAGAAACTGCCGTGTTCCGCCGGAAGGCAGATCGCTGAAGAAGTTGACGACTGCGGATTTCAGCGCGCCGCCGGCCAGCTCCTGATGCGAGAGCTGGAAGGGAACCGGTTCGCCGCCGGCTTCATCGCACAAGACCAACTGCGACGCTTTGACGGGGGAACGGAAGATCACCGGGTAGCTCAACAGCGTTCGAGGCCACCAGAAAGCGGGACGCTTGAGATGGTCCTTCAAGACAAAGCTCACGCCGTCCGCTCCGAACTCGCGGACGTACAGCCCCTCCGGGGACACCGTCTCTGCGGGCAACAACCCGGCTCTGAGCGCGCTCAAGGCGCACGCGGCGAAAATCAGGCAGTGACGGCGAAACGGCATGGCAGGGGAAACACCGTGAAAGGTTCAGGATTACCCCGCATTGTGCGAGCAAAAAGTGAATCGGAAAAGCGCGGCGATGCTCGATGCCTTCCCTCACCCCACCACAATATTCACCAGCTTCCCCGGCACGACGATGGTCTTCTTGACCTCTTTCCCGGCTATCGTCTCCCGCACCCTCGCGTTGGCGTGGGCGGCGGCTTCGATCTCCGCTTTGGAAGCGTCTTTGCCAACCACCAGTTTGTCGCGAATCTTGCCGTTGACCTGAATGACGATCTCGATCTCGTCCTCGACGAGCAGCGCCGGGTCGTATTGCGGCCAGGGCTGATCTTCGAGCGCCCCGGCGGTTGCGCCGGCGGGAAATGCGCGGTTGAGGGTATCCCAAAGTTCCGCGGTGAGATGTGGCGCGAACGGATTGAGCACTTGCAGCAGCGTGCGCAGGGATGAGACGGGGCGCGGCGTGACGTTGGTGAACGCGTTGACGCAGATCATCATCTGCGCGATGGCCGTGTTGAAGCTGAGCGCTTCGATGTCTTTGCCGACTTTCTCGATCGTGGCGTGGACGACCTTCAATTGCGCCTTGGTCGGCGCGGCGTCGTCGGAAACCTCCCCGAGCACCCATTTGCCGGCCTGGTTCTCGCACATGATCAGCCGCCAGACGCGCGCCAGAAACCGCGAGACGCCCTCGACGCCGGTCATGCTCCACGGTTTGCTCTGCTCCAGCGGGCCCATGAACATCTCGTAGAGGCGCAGGGAATCGGCGCCGTACTCGTGAATGATGTCGTCGGGATTCACCACGTTGCCGCGGCTCTTGGACATCTTCTGTCCGTCCTCGCCCATGATGAGCCCCTGATTGACCAGCCGCTGGAACGGCTCCGGCGTGGAGACGTGCCCGAGGTCGAACAACACCTTGTGCCAGAACCGCGCATAGAGCAGGTGCAGCACGGCGTGCTCGGTGCCGCCGACATACAAATCCACGCCGCCGGGTTTGCCGCCGCCCATCCAGTAGCGCTCGGCGGCTTCGCTTACAAAACGCTCCGCGTTGGCGGGGTCGCAGTAGCGCAGGTAATACCAGCAGGAGCCGGCCCACTGCGGCATCGTGTTCAATTCGCGCGTGGCGGTTTCGGAATAACGCACCCATTCCGTCGCTTTGGAAAGCGGCGGCTCGGGCGTGCCGGTGGGCTTGAAGTCTTCCAGCGCGGGCGGGGTCAGCGGCAGCTCGGTTTCGGGAATGGCACGGTGCCGGCCTTCTTCCCAGACGATCGGAAACGGTTCGCCCCAGTAGCGCTGGCGCGAGAAAAGCCAGTCGCGCAGCTTAAAACTGACGGTGGGACGGCCGAGCCCGTGCTCTTCCAGCCAGGCGCCGATTTTCGCCTTCGCTTGCGGCGTGGGCAGGCCGTTGATATGCGGTGAGTCGATGGCGATGCCATCGTCGCACTCTGTTGAATCTTCGAACATCGTTTTTCTGTCCACGCTAAGTGGTGAGTTGA
>Ga0316225_1001804_pt1 | contig 18943 bp, 10 predicted proteins | sample TBH18015metaG_FD_206010 | JGI IMG/M metagenome (GOLD analysis project Ga0316225, IMG submission 206010) | Freshwater microbial communities from Trout Bog Lake, Wisconsin, USA - TBH18015 | ecosystem: Environmental > Aquatic > Freshwater > Lake > Hypolimnion/Profundal zone | place: USA: Wisconsin... | reverse complement strand
CCCATCGTAGCCTTACGACCAGAGCGCGGCTATTTGGCCACAAATTGCGATGGCAGCGTGGCCCAACCCCCAAAAACCTTACGACCACAATTCGGCCAAAAGTACGATGTCAAAAAAGTTCGTAACAGAAAAGATTGTGACCAACCCATCGCATAAAAGCCCTCGCTGGTCGCCTGAACAAATCCGCGCGGCGCGACTCGCCCCGCTCCTGCCGCTGCTGCAAAAACAAGGGCTTCAAATCGTCGCGCGAGAAGCGGGAAACTACATCCTGCCCGCCCATCCCGGTCTGATCGTCAAAGAAAGCTACTGGCGCTGGCCCGAGCGCAACCTCTCCGGCAACGCCATCGACTTCTTCATGCGCGTCCTCGGCCTCTCCTTCCACGACGCCATGCGCCAGATCACCGGCACATAATCCGCCCGCTGGCGTCGTAACCGTACGATGCCAGTGCGGCCAGAAGCCGGGGGCAGCGTCAAAAATCCGGCCTTACGATGCCAGCGTGGAAACGCGGCGGGAAAGCGCCCCGTTACGATGTCAGTGCAGTGCAAAATCCTGATGCCCCCTCAAAAATCTCAACACGACCAATCCCATCGTAGCCTTACGACCAGAGCGCGGCTATTTGGCCACAAATTGCGATGGCAGCGTGGCCCAACCCCCAAAAACCTTACGACCACAATTCGGCCAAAAGTACGATGTCAAAAAAGTTCGTAACACATCCGGCCCACCGCCGTTGGCAAAAAGAACTGGCTCTTCGTGGGCGATGCAGAGGCGGGCCAGCCCCCCCTTTTCCGTGCCTACACCGCGCCCCCGCCGCGTCTTTTCTCATTTTTCACCTGTTTCAATCTTTTTAAGTTCCTTTTCCGCCTGCAAAACGCCGTCTCTCTTGGCTTGTTGCAACCATTGCTTTGCTTGGGGTAAATTAAAGTATTTATTGTCCAAGTAAAACATTCCCAAATTGTATTCTGCTATTGGATGTTTCAATCCAGCGGCTGTTCGCAACCAGAAAAGGGATTCAATCCGATCAGAGGCCACAAGGTCATAATATTGATAAAGTTGAAAGGCTGCTTCGGAATCTCCTTTTGCCGCCTTGGCGGCAAGCAACTCCTGTTCATGTTTTGACAATTCAAATAATTGATTCCCTGCAATAGGGCCATCGCTTTTGGGCGCGTTATCGGCTTGCATAATATTAAATGAACTTACTAATAAGCACGTCAATAGCATTTGATGCTTTTTCATAAAACCTCATCCTTCTAGTGGCATGAACTTGATGGTCCGGCAGGAGATGGTCCATCCGGGGATGGCTTGTCAGGATAATCGTAGTCTAAAAAACCGCCTTCAGGGTGAAATTGTCCCGGGTCTGTATTATCACTAGGCAAAAGGGACTTGGTTAAATCGTCCATACCACTAGACTTGCCATACAAACTATTGAGGGCGTCAGAGTTATCAGGGCTGAAATCCCTAAAATATCCTGGGTCGCTATAATCTGGCCCTGTTCGTGAGGCGTTATAATCATAAGGAACATTAGTTCCATCTGGCCAAATCCAAAGAGTTTTGTCAGGCGCTGATACAGGGGCCCCTAAATTATTCGCCAACTGCTGAGCAAATGAGTTATCACCAGCGCCAGTGTTGCAACTATACAAATCAACTGGCTCCCCGGATGAATAGTTTGGATCGCTTCTTATCATATCGCCAAGCTGACTTGGTGATATATTTGTTCCGTCTGGGCCAACCATGTGATCTGACGTGCCATGACCACCCACCTGGTAGTTGTCATTGCTGGGTATATTGTCCGCGTTATTGTGGATTGGCTGATTTGTTGGAAATAAATTCCGATCCAACAATCCCAATGCATCATGTCGGTGGATCGGATTGTTCCTAACGAATGCATAAAGATTCTTTCCACCCTTCTCAGCAATCGGGTCGCGGCTGATCCAACGTCCGAGCTTCGGACTGTAATACCGGTAGCCGTAATAGATCAGACCCGTTTCGTTGTCCACAGCCTTCGTGCTGAACCTATACGAATTGTCCAAGGACGCGCTTCCCTGGCTCACCGTCGTGTTCCCGTAGGCATCGTATTCGTAGCGCGCCACGATGCTGTTGTCGGCCCGATCCACCACCTGTCCCACGTTGCCGAAGCCATCGTAGAAGTAGAGCCAGCCGGGGCTGCTCGATGCGGTGTTCACCACGGACAGTAATCCGCCGATGCCACCGCCAAGGTCTTGCCCCCACGTCTGTTTGCGAACCACGGCATTACTGGCTTTGCCATCCAAGACTTCAACGACATTCCAACCGTTGTAAACATACCGTTCCACCGAGAGCGGCGTAATCCCAGTTGTGTCACCTGAGACTGCATACACCGCTTTCTCCACACGCCGTCCTTGGTAGTCGTATTGGAATGCGACCTGTTGTGCTCCGTTGACAGCTGTGGCCGATTTGAGCCGGTTCTCACCATCCCACGCGTAGGTGAACGTGCCGTCGTTGGTCAGGTTGCCGTCTTCGTCATAGCTTAATATGGTGCTGTTGACAGTTGCATACTGGTTGACGGCGTTTGGCTCATAGCTATTCGTCGCTCCATCGAGATCGCCTGTGGTGTTCAGCCGGTTGCCGATGGCATCGTAGTTGTAGCCCCATTGATGGGTCGGCGCGGTATTCGATCCGGAATAGAGCGAGACTCCGGCCACTTCATGCCGGTCATTGTAGGCGATGGCGTCGTAATAGGCTCCGGTAAAGGCCGTGCCAATCCGTGTCCGGTTGGTAATGAGCCCGATGGTGTTGCGCGTGTAGCCGTATTGCGAGATCACGGTCGAACCAACATTGTTGGTCACCTGCCCGATGGCATTGCGCACCGGATCATACCCGCGCTGGACACTTGCCACGGGGTCGTTCGTTACCGTTTCCTTGTAATCAATCTCAGTGAGGAGCCCCGTGACATTTTCATAACTGTAAACTGCTCCGTAAGCGGGCAGCCCCGGCCCGGCGACCTGTCCAAGACGTCCGTTGACATCGTAGGCATAGCTGGTGTCGTAATCCGTGCTGGTTCCGCTCACCACCGTAAACCCGGCGCTACGTCCGGGAACGAAACCGCCTCCCGAGCCTTCATATTTGCGGGTGATGGTTTTGGAATACAACCCGCTGCCGTCCGGGTTGATCCATTCGGACGCCAGACTCAGGTCTCCATTGTAGGTGAAGTCTCTCACACCTGTAGCATCGGCAACATATGCCACCGCTCCTGTTCTTGTGTATACGTAAGAAACTGACGGTGTGCCGTCGGAATAAGCGACGGAAACCAGCGCTGCCGTTCCCGGATCGTAACCGTAGGTCGTGATGACGTTCCGCGCCCACTTCCGTGTGGCGATCTGGCCGCGCGCGTTGTAGGTGTAGGTGGTTATGTTGTGGTCCGCGTTAGCTCGGGTTAGGAGGAGACCCGTGGCAGGGTCATAGGTGAATGCGGTGACATCGGCCGTTGCGCTTGAGGGCCAGGTGGAGTTCCCCCAACTGTTGCCGCCCCGGAAGGTGTGCTGCTCCACCATGTGTCCGAGCGCATCAAAAACGTATTCGACCGGGTAGGTGGCGTTGCCCCAAGTGCGCGTCACATGGCCTTGTGCGTCATAGTCGTAATAAGTCACGCCATTGGCGGAATCTGTCTGAGACTGGAGTCGGCCCGCTTGCGGAGCGTTGGCGCCATAATACGCGTAGGTAACAGTTGAACCCGAGGGCGGTGTCACAGAATGAACCTGCCATGTTCCCGACATATAATCCATGGAGGTCGACCCAATCCGGGGCTCGGTTTTCTGCACGATGCGCCCGAGCGCGTCGTAATAATATGAGGTCGTGCCGTTAACTCCCGCAGCTTGCACCGAGCGAACGCGGTTATTGACCATGATCCGGCATCCGGTGATGGCCGAGCCGGGCACCGTCGTTATTTGGGTGATTTGCTTACTGGCGGGATTGAACTGGGTGGTGACGCTGGTGACGTTTCCGTTGGCATCCACCGTCTCCACGACAGTGGAGTTGGCTACGCCAACCTGAGTGCGAACAATGGAGGTCTGCGTGGAGGTGGGATCATTGGCATTGGCATAGACGCTGGTTTTTTTGGACGCAAACCACACGCCGCCAACCTGTTCATAGCTGTAATCGTAATTTGTAATCCGGTCGGTGGAGCTCGGCTTAAGCTGGCCGTCGCCGTCAATGTCAAAACCGTCGCACGTCAACTGGCCGATTTCGTCGTATTGCAAAATCTCGTCGGCCAATCCGGTTTCGGTCTTTTTGGTAACCTGCCCTGCCGGGTTGTAGGTGTAGGTTTTTACAAAGGTTTGACCGGCAACGGGGTATTCCTCCCTCACAATTCTCTTCTGGCCGTCCTTTGAAACCTTGTACCATTGCTGCGAATTGTTCGCCCCGGTGTATTCAATAGAAAAAGTGGTGCCGTCCGAGTTGGTGCCATACTGGTAAAATTTCGGAATAACCGCCGACCCGGTGATGGATTTCACGTTCCCATCCAAATATTTCTCCGTGACCACCGTCGCACCGCCGGGAAGGGTCTGGGTTACGATCCTTCCGCCGGATGCATACGCGTAGGATGTTGCCCCGCCATCTTCGCGGGTTTCTAATGACAGACGGCCCGCATCATCGAAGCTCCAGCTATGCGAGGTTTGCAGCCCACCGGATGAAACCGTTTCCGATGTCACTGTTCCCAAGGAATTGTATCCCCAAACCGTAACGACATCGGGTTCGCCATTTGCACCAACCTGCGTTTGGGTTTCCACTCGTTCCAAAGCGTCGTAAGTATAGCGGGTTTGGCTGCCGTAGATATCGGTGTAGCTGGTGAGGAGACCATCGGTATAGACCGCCGAATACACCGAGATGCCGTTCTTGGTAACAGAGGTGAGATGCGCATCCCCATCGTAACTATTCACCACGCTTTCAAGCAGGCCATATCCAGCCCCTGTATAGACCGAGGTGTTTTGCGTAAGGATTTTGCCTGCCGCATTTTTTGTTTGGACAACCTTGGTTGTCTTGTATGGAACCCCTTGAGGGTTCGCCGCGCTGCCGTTCTGAATGGTGCTGGTAAGTATGTCGCCGGTTTTAACGTGGGTGAAAGACTGCACCAACCCACTGGGTAGTGAACGCAACCGGAGTTCACCTCCTATTCCTCCTGCGGCATTTGCTCCATAGTAGGCAACAGTTGTCCGGCTATTCCCCGCATCGCCATATTGAGCTTGAGCAGAGGCCCCGCTTTCAGTGATCTCAATCGGGCCGGTGTCATCGTTTTTGTAAGCATGGTAGGTTACGCCAACTGCCTGTCCACCAACGACGGCTGTCGATTTGCGTGGGCGTTTGTCAAACTCCAAGGGGGTATCCCCTGCATCAACCGGCGTATAGTCATGGCTCACCAATCGGGCCGCTGACGGCGCAGAACCCAAGGCTGCGTCATTGAGCGGCGCGATCTCGCTCGAAACGCGACCTTGCGAATCGTAGGAATATTTCCGCCAATCTCCTGTGGGATACACTGTTGAGTCCACCGTTCCAAGGGTCTCCGGGTGGGTAGCATCCACGTTGTATGTGTGCGTTGTGGCAATCTGGTGGTCCCCTGTTCCATATCCCTCGCTAACGGTCGATTCGCCCCATGAAAAGCTCTTGGTAAGAACTTGTTTGGCTTTGTCGAGTTTCCCCGACGCATCGCGGTATTCCCAGTTAATCGTCCGATTACGTCCGGTCGAATCGAGCATCATGACTTTCGATATCGCTTTCGTCGCATTGCCTCCGCCGGAAACGAAGGTGCAACTATTCGAAGCCGGGTTAAAATCCCATGTTGTGACATTGCTCCGATTCCCAGTCGCTTGAGTAAGGGTGACTTTATTAAGATTAGTCGGGTCTGGATTTTCAAATGTCCATGTTCCGTACGGCGTTGATCCCTGGTCATTGATTGCCCCGTTCGCCAAAACTCCGGCAGGTTTGCTTCGAAAAACATTAATTTGCGTCTTCGATGCGCTTATCGGAATAATATTGGCGAAGCTTCCAGCCGAAGAAACCTGCTGAATCGATCCTTGATTTTTGATCACATTGATGCCCGTAGAGTCACCCGGAACAATGGCCCGCCCAGTGGCTCCGATATAGGCTGCTGCCGACTGCCCCACCGTTAGGGTAACAACATTTCCAAATCCATCGAGACGTTGGAATGTGTTCTCATCTATCATTTTCAAGGCTGACCCAGCAGACCGTTCATTTGGGGCTATTGCGAGCGTTGACCCCGTCTTAAACGAATAGGTCAATTTCTGCCCATTGGGCCGTTGGATTACTACTTGGCGTGCTATGTCAGAGGGAAGATTTGAGGTGCCAGAAGAGATGATCGACGTGCTAATCGGTGAACTGAAATTGAAACTTGCAGGCGATACCAAGGTCGCGCTTGGCTGAAGCTGCTTGATCGTGATATGGCGCGCTCCGAATGGCTCTGATTGATCCCCAACCTTGATACTTGCAACCACTGAACAGAGATCCGGATTTCCATCACCGTTATCATCATCGCCACGCCTGCCGGTATCATCATCTGGCTTCGTAGGGGTTGGCTCATTCTGAGGCGGATTTGTTGGCTTGGAAGGCAGTGGAGGATTACTGATGGGAGAGTTCGCCCCATAAACAGCGCTGCTAAATATCAGGCTAATCAACAAAAAACAGAGAACAGCGCGGCGTTTGTTTAAAATTGTCTGGCACATAATATTCATCGGGGTGTGGCGTTTTCAGCGGTGATTGCCTGTTCGTTGATTTTTTTGAAGGCAGTTTGAAGCGCACGGAAGAAGCGGGGGTTCCGCTCTTCTTGTAGTTTTTTCAACAAGGACTCATCTCCTGCATTCCCCATCTGCCCAATGGCGGCAATCGCGCTGAGACGGAGGATAAAAGGTTGTTTTTGATCACCCGCAATACAACGGGCTGTAGGAAGAATTTCGTTGAAACCACGTTGCGCACAAACTTGGATGGCAGTCATGCGTGCCGTATTGATGGCAGCCCCGTCCGTGGCAAGGTTGACAGCGAGGGGATGGAGTTGCTCAACGGTAAGCAGTAAAGGAAGCAGCGCGGCGGGTTCTTTTTGCTGTTCGCTGCGTTGTCTCCCCAGGAGAATTAAGTGCAGGCCTTGGAGTGCGGTTCCCGAGTATTGCTCGTGAGTTTCTTTAGCGGCATCAAGCAGGGTCGTAATGATGGCTTGGCGCTTTACGGGATCAACTTCGCACGGTTCGCCGAGACCCACGGGCTGAACCCAGTCGACAAGATGTTGGAGGGCGTAATCGCGCAGGGCTGGATCGTTATCTTTGCCTCGCGTGATCGCGATCAAGACGTCACTCCATGTCGGCAACGGACACGTTTGATGGCAGAGGACATCCATCACCTCGTTCATCAGGTAATGCCAATCAGCATTTGTAAGATGAGGAGGCTTGGTAGTGGTAATCCAAGCAGCGAGGGCGCTTTGTTCCGTTTGCTGGATGTTACGCCCGAGAGCGTGAATGCGCTCGGCGTATTGGCCGCTACTGGCCTTCAGCGGCAGGTTGGAAAAGATGCCAGGAATGAGCGGCTCGCTTTGTGCGACCTGTGTCTCGTGCTTTGCGGAATGGAAGCCATCCTTGATCCAGTGGGTGACACTCACCAAGCCAGCCCCTGCTACAAATAGGGCCATGGTCGACAAAACAATGATGGGGAGCCGTTTCACGAAAAAAGAGGATGGTGAGAGGTGTTGATGAAGCGCCGGGATGGTGAGTGTGAAATGAGGTTAATACATGTAACCGATTTGCTGTCCTTGGGCGTTATAGATGAAGACGTGGTGGCAGACGCTGTGGGAGTTGTCCCATTCGATGTCGAACGTAGCAATGCCGTTATTGAAATCCGCAGCGGTGAGTGTTTTTTGGGTCGTGCCGTCTTCGAAGGCGGCTCCGGCGATGTAGATTTGGATGACGACGCAGCCTCCGGGAGGCAGGGCGTTGATGGCGATACTGCTTTGAACCAACTGGCTGCCGTCAGGATTATCTTGGATTACGACGCTATCTCCCGTGGCGATGGCGTTGTAGATATTGGCAACCTGTACAGTGCCTTGGGAAAGGATGGGGCCACCGGGAGTCAAGCGAGCTATACCATGCTCCGTGCCGCTGACGAGCGGCAGGATTTGGAAGCTGCGTCCACCGGTTGTGGGAGGTGTGGTCTCCGTGATGTTGAGATCACGGTCCCATTCAACGCTCAGGTCGCTGCTGAGTCCAGGAATCTGCCAGACTTGCGCATTATTGATGTAGGCAACGATGGGATTTCCAAAGGTGGCCGCTTTAACCTGGAGGGTGAGCGTGCCGCTCTGCGTTCCATTCCAGTTGGCTTGGACGGTGTAGGTGCCGCTTGTAGCAAAAGTGCAGACCACGGGAACATCGGCGGTGGTTTGCTCGTTGAGCATGATATTGGTCCCGCTGGTTACGGTAAGCGTAACCGGACCGGTGGCTTGGCTTCCGGGAGTGTATCCCGTCAAACGCAGGCTATCACCCTTTCGAATCACCAAGTTGGCGTTGGCAGGATCTGCGATGTTGAGCGCGCTCCAGACCACGGTGTTGGTGCTGGAAATCAGCCCCCCTTCGAGATTGGTCACGATGGAAGTTTGGCTGCCGTCTTCGTTGAGCGCCACGTCAGCATACCATTTGCCGTTGACTCCGGCCTGGACGCCTTGGGTCTGCGTGCCGCTGACGATGCTTGTTAGTTGCAGAAGACGCGCTGCGCCTTCGATGCAAACTGGGCTGGTGAGGCTTGTTGCCGACGGCGGAGTGACGCTGTTGGTATTTTGTATTTTCTGCGTCACCCAGTCGGGTGTGCCGTTTCCATCCTGATCTGTGCCTGCCGGTTGGAGAATATTGATGGTGTTAATTTGAAGATTACAAGCACCGGATGGATTCCAATCGACGATTCGGATTGTGTGATCCCCCGCTGGGAGATTCTGGGTCAAGCCAGTGACATTGCAAATCGTGCCGTTATAGGAACTCAGGGTGTAATGCCCTAGTAAGACGTCATCGACGAGAACATCCACCGGGATGTTGACGGTAACTCCGGAGACATTTCCTATGGGTTGCGCTGCAAGCTGGAATGCCCAAATACCGCTTGTCGGCACGCTGAAGCTGTAATCCACAGAACCACGGCGGTTGATGTCCACGATGTATGGGCTGCCAAGGGTCATCCATTGGCCTGTGGAGGAAACGAAGGCACTCCCGGAAATCGTCTGCATCGGGGTTGGGCTATACATGGAACCCACATAGAGAGTCTGGAAATCGGCTTCTTGCAGGGGTTGATGGAGGATTTCCGTTTTATCAATGCTGCCTTTGAAATAGTTTCCAGCCATATTCCGACCTACCCAAACTCGGGTTGATCCGAGGGCCGGGCCACGGAATCCCGTCAACGTTACGACTTGAATCCCATCCACCACAATGATGGATGTCCCGTAGCCGTTATAGGAGAAACCGATTTGGTGCCAATCCCCGTTGGCTAGCACGGAGGGATCGACAACCGCGTTGATGACGGTGTTTGTGTCGCCGGTGATTGCCGCTTCCACGCCGTGCCCGCCGCCCCGGATTGCAAGATAAACGTAATCGTTCGCGTTATCCCCCATCGTGATGATGGGATAGATTTCATTTGCGTTGTCGAGAGGCAGATTCTGAGGCAGGCGAACCCATGTGGAAAAACTGATAGCCGCATAATCGGCCCAATTCCGGCTGAGGAATAAACTGGGACTCGATGCGGTGGAAAGATACCCGCTGCTGCCATCCAAGGTCACCGCTCCATGTCCGTCATACCCGGCAGTCCACGCGACGCCGCCATTGAGAGCGCACGGGTTCCCTGTGTTGGAACTGTCACCTGCCGTGACGCCGCTCCCCTCGTCGAAATTCCATTGCGCTACCAGAGGGGAGGCTGTTGCCGTGAAAACGCTGTTGATCTTGCCTGCTGTGACCTGAATTTGGCTGTTAACTCCAAAATACAAGCCTTCCTGATAATAAGCGGTTGCACGCCCATCGGTTCCCGTCCGCAGGGCAAGGGTGCTTGACAGTTGTGCCGTTGTTGAACTCGCCAGTGCAAGGAATCCACCGCCAGATTGAACGGTGAAGGTAACCGGAACATTGGAAAGTGCGGCACCATTGGTGTCGCTCACCAAAACGGTCAGTCCTTGCGAAAGAAACCCATTCCGAACACCATTCTGATTATCCCCGCTCACCTTGGTAATTACCGGACCGTTGCCATTGTAGTAATCGGTTGGGTCGGTGCCGTTGAGATATTCCTGAAGGTTGCTCACGCCATCGCCATCGGTATCGGCGGTGGGTGCGACATTCAAGGTTTTGAAATATTTCCACTCCCACCAATCCGCCATTCCGTCGCTGTTGCTATCGACGTTATACTTGGTCAGCAGGATGGCAGGAGTTAGCACGTCTCTCCGTAGTTCGACTTCGTCGATACTGCCGTTGAAGTAATGCCCGGCGCTATCCTTGCCCAGCCACAGCAGCGGTGAAGCTACCGACGCCATCTGGATACCGGATTGCGTGGTGACAATCTTTCCATCCAAAACCAGGGAGACATTGCCATTCCCGTCATAGATGAAGCCAACCTGATGCCAGTAACCGTCCGCGGTAAATGGCGTGTCGACTTGCACAACTCCCGATGCCGTGTTGATCCGGGCTTCGATCCCATGTCCGCCGCCTCTCAAGCAAAGGGATAGTCCATCCACGCTTCCGTCTTCAATGGTGGCAATCGGGTAAATCTCCCCTTCGTTATCGACCGGAAGATTCTGCGGAGGGCACACCCATGCCGTGAGGCTGACAGGCAAGATGCCCAATCCAAAGGTCGGCGTTGCCGGGACCGACATATACCCGGTGCTCCCGTCCAAGATAATGGCGCTATTTCCGTCAAATCCTTTTCCCCATGTGACTCCGCCCACAAGATTGCCGATATTTCCGGTGTTTGAACTGTCAGGAGTGGTATTGCCGGTGTGGGAATTAAAAGTCCAATAGCCCACCTGCGGCGAGGCCGTTGCCGTAAAGGTGTAACTACTTTTCCCCGCTGCGGCTTTAATCTTGCTCGTTACACTCCATGCGCTGCCTTCTTGATAGGAAAAACTGATCTGCCCGTTCGCATCGGTTCGGACTGCCATCGATGTGGCACCTGCCGATCCAGAAGTGGAAACCAATCCCCCACCGGATTGGACCGTGACCGTAACCGGCGCATTCACCAGCGGGCTCCCGTCCGTGCCCGTAACGCCAATACTGAAAGACTGCGGCAAAACTCCGTTCGGAATCCCGTTCTGGTTATCACCTCTGAGCTGCGTCACCGTGGGAGCGATCCCGTTGTAATAATCAACCGGATTCAACCCCTGCTGGTATGCCTGCAAATTGGTGAGCCCGTCCCCACGCGGAGCAAGTGCGTTAGGATCAACTCCAATCTGTCCAAAATACGTCAACTCCCACCCGTCCGGCAACCCGTTGCCATCGCTGTCGGTGGAGATTTGCACGGCGTCGAATACCCCCAAAGCCAGCGTACCCGAGGTATGGCTGGTTACCGCCAACCCGATGTAGGCGTTGGTCCCCATCGTCACGGTGCCGGATGCGGCCAAGGTCCAGTTGATGCCATCCGCCGATTGATACCCCGCAAAGAGGCTGCCGCCACGTACCAGCCGGACCCAGTAGGGCGTTTTCGCGCTCTGATTGCCCCACGAATAGCTCGTGGTAGCGCCAGGAGTGGTGCGCCACTGCAACAACGCCGCACTGCCCGACCTCACCGCAAACATCACATTACGGGCATTGGCATCCAGCGTTTCCCGGATCATTACGCCGGACTTCGCCAATGTGTTCGGCGAGTTCGGCATGGAAACCACCCTCGCCGTAATGGTCGCGTTCCCATTGAGCGGTTGATAGACATAATGGAAGCTGTCTTGCACATCCCAGATGTCCACACCCGCTCCAAGGATGCCGAATGTGCCGCTGGTCAGGCTGGCTCCCCCAGCGTAATCAATACTCCCCAAATCGTTATGCACCCACGGCGTGGGCAACGTGGCCTGATTCAGCGTGGCGGAAAACGTGCCGCTGGTTACCCCAAGGTTACCCGCAGCATCAAACGATTCAACGGTGTAAATGTGAGAGGTGCCAGGCGTCAGGAACGTGCCGGTAAACCGGGCATACGGCGTAGTGCCAATTTGCACCCCATCTTGGAAAATATCATAGCCATCCACTGCGGTGTCGTCATTCGAAGGCGTCCACGACACGGAGAGGGAAACATCGGATAGCGAGTAGAGGTTAAACCCGGATGGAGCAGTGGGGGCTTGGCTGTCCACCGGTGCGCAAATATCCACGTTGGTGAATGTCGCACCACGCAACACCGTAATGCTCTGGGCTGCTGTGGCGAGTCCGGCATAGGCTGCGGAGGCCATTGCTATCGTGTCTCCACCAACATACTGCCAGTTCACTCCATCGATGGATGTGTATCCCTTGAAAGCATTTCCGTGACGCGCCAGCTTGACCCATTGCGGCGCAGTCCTGCCTGAGATGGTGTCCCCCTTGTACGAAGCTGATGCTCCGGTGGAACTCCGTGACTCGAACATGATGCCACTCGAATAGGTAACAGAGATGCACGCTTCGGCAGAATTCGGATTGAGACTCTCACGAATCATTACCCCGCCATTACCCCCGCCATTCAATAGCGAAGCCACACGGGCGACAATTTCCGTATCGCCGTTACACGGCTGATAGCCGAACCGGAAAGAGTCTGCAGTGCCCCAGATATTGGAACCTGCTGCTTGAATGATATACGTGGCCGAGCCGGAAACGTACGTCGTGGTTCCCGTGATGCCAACAACTCCAATATCCTGGGACGCCGTCAAGAGGCCTGTCCCGACTGCGTCCGTGGTGCCGCTCACGCTGGCGCTTGGCTGTGACGCCTTCCCGGAAGCGTCCAACGCTTTGACCGCGTAGATATAGGCCGTGGACGGCGTGAGCCCGTTGTCGACATAGGAATAGGTCGTTGCAGGCACTGTGGCAACAGCGACTCCGTTCCGATCAATTTCGTAAGAGGCAATACCCACGTCGTCCGTTGCTCCGCTCCAACCCATTGCAAACGACAAGCTCGACTTCACTCCCAGGGCCAGGACGGGTGGCTGCGGAGGATAAAGATCCGAGACGGTTCCCGGAATGACCGAAACATTGTCGAAAGTCGCGGTTCCCAATGCCGTGTTGACGTGACTCGTCACCGCCAACCCAATGTAAACCGTGGTCGCCATGGAGACGGTGTCGGTGCCAAGCAATTCCCACGTCGCATTGTCCCTTGATGTGTAGGCCGAACAGGTTGTTCCGCTACGGATGAGCTTCACCCATTGCGGCGCTGTTCTGGCAGCCAAAACCAGGTTAGAAGTGGCCGTCCCTCCCGTGGTTTTCCGAACCATAAACTGAATCCCATTGTCCCTGCTGACCACCACAGTCGCATTCTTGGCGTTGGCATTAAGACTTTCGCGGATGACAACGCCAGCTTTACTCCATGCGTTGTTCGTCGGCACGGACGCAACCCGAGCAATCACCTCACCATCGCCCGATAGGGATTGGTAATAAAATTGGAATGCATCCGCCGTGCCTCCAATATCCGTGCCACTCCCGGCGACCGTGAATAGACCTGATTGCACGGTCGCGGTGCCGGTCGCGCCAACGCTGCCCACGTCTTTTGATGTCCATGTCTGGCCCTGCGCCGCACCAGCAACGAGAAGCCATGCAACAAAAAATCCGCAAAGTCTTTTCAGGCTCATAAATTCCTTCTTCTTTTTGGTTGTAACCCACCGCTACACAACTGGCACGGTTTTTACCGTGTAAATTTGTGCCGAATTAACTTTAGATCGACCATTTCCAGCAAGGATTTTTTTGTAAAATATGCAGGATAGTTATATTTCATACGCAATCATGCGCATGGAAATAGGGATTCCTTTATTGCCTCACCATCATCTTGCAGGATGCTCTCCCAAAATCCGGTTTCGAGTCCACCTTCAAGAGAAAAGAACTCACGCGAGGCGCAGGCTCTTTGTATTCAAATTTCCAATTCCCCATCTCTATTCCTTCAGGTAATATTCCCTTATGCCTACCGCCCAAGAACAAATCGAAGAAATCCAACGTCAAATCGTCAATCTGCGCCATCAAGCCGTTTTGGAGTTGAAGGTAAAGCTAGCTGATGCCAGAGCCACTGTTGCTGCTCTGGAGCGCGAGCTTGCTCAAACAACCGGCAGCACCACCGCACCTGCTCAAGCCAGTAAAACCCGTAAGGCTCGTGTCAGCATCACGGTTGGACAGATTGTTGAAGCCATCAAAGCTGGGGCCTACAATTATCGGTCTGTGGCCGCCAAGCTCGGTTGCTCAACGGCCACTGTCACCAGCAAGATCAAGGCAGACGGCAAGAGCGCCGGGATTACGAGCACTGGCGAGAAGGCCAGCTTCAGGTTGTCGGTGAGGTAAATTCTCTCACCGCCTTCAAGAAATCGACCGCACTCCGCTCGTGCCGCCTGCGTTGCTGCACAGAGCCCGGATATATTTTTGTCCGAGCAGATTACAGAAGGGGCTTTTAATTTGAGCTAACTTCAGCGACTTTTGTGCAGCTTTTCCTTGCCGAATTCGGCTCTCAAGTCGGATTGCGCGAAAAATATTCGATTCTAGCGGCCTTTGCGGAGGTGTTTTACCTATTTGTTCGGGGTGGTTTCTGGCGTTTTGAAGGGATGCGCCGGAGAAAAAGAAGCGTTCTCTGAAGAAAAAACACGGCCATTCCAACCCAGAATCAAGCGCGCCAGAGCCATTTTGTAGGGGCAGCCCGAGATATTGGTCTGTTCTCTCGTTGAAATTGCGGTGGTGCTTGTAGAATTTCATCATCGATTCCGCTTCAGAATTTATCGGGTTGCACGGAATTTCTCGTCTGTGGAGTCCAAAAAATTCATCCGCAAGGCTCGTCCAACGATGAAATCTGATTTCACTCCAGATATTTTTTGGCGAAAGTCGCTTCATCCGGGGGGAAAAATCGAGGAAGAGAACTTCGCGGCTGAGTAAATCCGATGCCAACATTGGTGGCATTCCGAAGGTTCCGCCCCAAAAAATCAGAGCTTTTTCTATTCGATAGCTCCAAGTTTTCTCCCGAGAGCCGCTCATTTTCTCCATGATCGCTATCGCGTGTGAGTAAAATTCAGGGCGAAAGTGAGCCAAGTGAGCAAGGCAAAGTTGAAAAATCCTTTCACTTTTTGACACATCTTATTCGTAGCCAGCGAGCAATTCTGAAAGAAAACCGCAAATAATCGCTGCGACTTTTATTCAAATTGCGATTCGAATCGGCACATGATTTAAAAAATCGCGGACCTTTCGCACTGAAAGTAGATTCATCTCGATGATTTTGTGAACCGATTCGGCGGGGAAAAATGCGTTCACCGGTTAATTTTTGACGGCATCAACTACCTGACGCCGTGAATGTGGCACAATTTTTCCGCCCACGGGCCGCTCTTTTCTGCGTCGACTTTGTCGCCAAAGCAGAAAAAGACGGTGCGATAGGAGACGTTAGTCTCCCCTTTCATGAGGGGTGCCGCTCTCTTTGAGGCGGGGGGCGAATGCCCCTCCCGGTAGGGCAGGAGGTTATGGAATGAGGAGGCCATTTAGGGGTCCGTTGAAACGTAAAGATGCTAGCATCTTTACGTTTTACATTTCATACCTTCCTGATCTGAATATTTTGTTCAAGTTAAATTTGACATTATTCTGCCTATCAGCCATTATCCATTCGTTATGGCTAACCCCCCAAAGAAACAAGCCTCTCGTCAGCGACGCGGGAGAGGGGAACTCTCCAAAACCTCAAAGGCATTGTATAGCTATGATGCCGCCGCCCACCTCGGCAACAAGAAAAAGCATGCCGAAGATGTTGCCAAGCAGCAGGAATGGATGCTCCAACAAAAGGCCCGCAAGTTGGGTGTGTCCTCCGAGGATTTAGACGAGGGTCGTGTACTTGATCAGGTGCTTGAAAAGACGGAGTTCTCCGGAGGACGAACCGACGATGCCCTAATGGGCAAGTCCCTCAAGGATGATAAACAGTTTCAGGACATCTTAGGTAACAGGGGCTTGATCCTTTCGACTGCTTTTATCGGGGAGCCGGGTTCCAGGAAATGGGTCGATCTGGAAGGCATTGAATGGGTCGGCACCATGATGCACGAAAAACAGACTCGATCCAACTACGTAACTGCCAGCCGCAATCATGTCACGAGGAGTTCTCAGGCCTTACAGGTAATCATGGCCCGTCTCCCTCCTTGGTCAGGTCGGGAGGTGGGTCCGGTTCTTCTCAACGACCCAGACGGTCTTAGGACACGGCTGAAAAGAATATGCGCCGATTTTTCCGAGCGCTACAACGTGGATGTCGTGGGCGCCGTGGTCCACCGGGAATCCGACCACGACCTGCACATTCATTTAGTGTTCACGCAAACCAGGGAGCGAATCGTGACCCGGAAGACGAGCGTCCGGGAAGTGCGCAGCAGGAAGAAGGCAGCGCTGGATCAGATTCGCGCTGAACGGAAAAAAGCTGGTAAGCCCGCCACCAATAGGGATGTCGCTCGGATTTTTAATGAACGAGTCAAGGCCGGAGACTATCTCGATCCATATCTCAACTCCCAGTTCGTGGAATACCAGCGCATCAAACTCGGGGACGAAAAAGTCCACAGGAACGTAATGGGGCACTCCTTCCGTTCCAAGTATCAAATATGGCAGGCGGCGGAGAACTCAGACAAGACTTCGGTGGCAGCCTTGCGAGACCGAGACCCAGCCCTTCCTCGCTCCTTTCGCAATCGTATCCTCGGAAGTGAAAGTCGGGGGGAGGTTTTAACGGACTTCTGGTGGGACCTATGGCTTGCCGAGAGATGGCAGGCGATTTGCCTAGATAAACTGGCTCCGGAAATTGTGGAGCGCGTTGCGACCACGGGAAAAGAGATGGCTCGGAACTTCATCGAATTTGGCACCACCATCCCTTCCCTGGTCGAGCAGTTGGCCGTGGAAAAAACTCAACTGGCGGAAACGCTGGTGCGCCTTGAGGAAAAAAACACCACCCTTCAATGCCAATTGGATGTGGAGCGGGACAAACCCATCCCTACCCCTGTGGTGGAAATCCCAGCGGATCTGACCGCTGCTCTGGAAAAAATTCCAGCCGAACATCGCAAGGATTCCAACGGCGAAACAATTTCCTCGCTGGTTGTGCAGGTGGCTTCCATCAAGGGAATGAAAGCACGGCAAAATGAGCTGACCATGGAAAACGCCGAACTTGAAAAAAAGGTGACGATCCTCAATGCAGAGGTCACTGAATTGAAAGGCCATCTAAAAGCAGAGCGCGATAAACCCCTCCCGAAACCGGAGGTCAGAATCCCTTCGCATCTTGCCAGGGCCTTTGATGCGCTTCCAAGGGGACAGCGGAAAGCTACTGATGCAGAAACAGTCTCTTGGCTAAGCTATCAGGTGACTTCCCTAACCGAGGAAGGGGAAAAAACGGCTGTGCTCATGGAACTAATCAAAAATCTTGTTGATAAGCTTTTCAAGGCGATCCTGGAGGGTTTGCCTTCCGTGCTCGCGGTGGTAATCGAGATGGGGCGACATCTTGAAATCAAGGTGCCGGAAAAAATCCAAGCGATGACGCAAAAGCAGAAGGGCAAAGAAACCGAAGGTCCAGAGAAGGATTAAATTGAGACCAATGGAAATGGGTGAAAGGGGTTGAATCAGATGGAATCGGGGTTGAATTACAGAGGGGGCAGATTGAAAAACTCTTGGAAGATGACCCTTCACGTAGCGTTGTTGCATAGGGGTCAGGGATAAAGGATGGAAAGGGTCGCCACCTGATGGGGTGAAGGGATCAAAATAATTTCCGAGCGGAGGTTCCGCGTGGGGTCGGCGGCTGCGCAGCGGATAACTCCGCGCTCGACAGATGAAACCGCGCTTTTTTATACTCCAGTCATCATGCTCCCACTGGGCGACGGCACCTATCGTGTCGCGCAGGGAAAGCCGGTAGAGCGGTTCACGATGGAACCGGCGAGCCAAGATGACCGGCCTTTTACTTCCCGCGACCTCAGCAACTCGTTGAAGAGGGGTTGTTCCACGCCGAGCGGGCCAGCCCGCGCCGCTGGTGATTCCTGGTGAGTATCTCGACTTCTTTATCCGGTTCACCCCCACCAACCGGACTTCTGGCGCAGCGTAAAAACCCGCCTCGCGTGGATCGCCCGCAACCTGTTCAACGCGCCCGAGCTGCTGCCGCCCGGCCCGGCTCGGATCCCCACCGCTCAACCCGATCTATTTTCTTAAAGCGAGGGGAAAACTCTGATTTCGGCCCCATCCAAAATCAGGCGTGACTTGATGGCGGGAGTGTGAGAAAAATCTCGCCATGTCCGAAAACTCTGAATTTTTGGAGGTTTTTGACGGCGATCTCCCCCTATTTGAGAAAACGGGCCGACCCAACGGTTACACAACTTGGTCGGCTCGGGCATTGGCTGCGTTTCTTGGCTATAAGGATTACGACGCCTTCAAAACCTCGGCGCTGAATCGAGCACAGCAGACGCTTTTGTCACTGGACATCCTTCTGGAGGAGCATTTTAAGCAGGAGGTTACGGTGGATGAGAAGGGGCGGAAGGTTGTGGATTTGCGCCTTTCTCGATTTGCTTGCTATCTCGCCGCGATGAATGGCGACACGAAGAAAAAGGAAGTTGCCCAGGCACAGGTTTATTTTGCTCGCTTTAGTGAGGAGTGCCAGCAGTTCTTGGATGACTCTGAACAGATTGAGCGTGTGCTGATTCGAGATGAGCTCAGCGAGCATGAGAAGACACTGTCTATCACCGCGAAGAAAGCTGGCGTCCAAGATTACGCTTTATTTCGGAATGCGGGCTACAGGGGTCTATATAACATGAATCTGTCGGACCTTAAG